>Ga0065711_1052124_pt1 | contig 10088 bp, 15 predicted proteins | sample Hoacrofraction12_FD_59098 | JGI IMG/M metagenome (GOLD analysis project Ga0065711, IMG submission 59098) | Hoatzin crop microbial communities from Cojedes, Venezuela - Epithelial fraction 12 v2 (version 2) | ecosystem: Host-associated > Birds > Digestive system > Esophagus > Crop | place...
GGCAGCGGCGGCAGCGGCAGCGATACCAGCGGTGCCGAACGGCGAGCGTGTTGGCCAGCACAGCCCGGCACCGCTGCCGGCCGCGGCCGCAGACCCTCCGGGGACAGCACCGGTAGAGAATCCAGCTAAATCACAGGCTCCTCATGGAAATGAGGCTTTAATTAGGTGAGAGGGAATCGTCTTCCTCAAAGACAGAAAAGAAATCAGGGCTTTTAAAGAGGGATCTAGCTAGGACATGTGCTTATTGAACGTGGAGATCAAATCTGCTTTGAAGAAGGAGCAGGTGAGGAAGTTTCTCTCCCGAGACACGCAGAGCTGTCACACCACCTCCGCCCGCCGTGGAGCCTCCAGCAGCAGCGCTCACGCGTGGTCCACGGCCGCATCGCCCATGCCGAGGGCGGCTGCCGCTCTGCCCAGCCGTACCAGCGCCCGGAGCCCTCCGGGTCTGCGGAGCACGGGCTGCCGGGTCCGGCCGAGGCGCCTGCTCCGCAGAGCAGCCCAGCACCCAGGACACGTCCTCTGAGGGTGCAGGAGGTGGCACCCGCGGCAGCAGCCGGTGTCCCCACAGATGTGTCCGGATGGAGGGACCACGGGGTCCGGCACCGCCCTGGGCACGGCTCAGGGTCACCCTGGCAGGGGGGCTGGGGGATGCTCATCTTCCACCGGGGCTCTGTGCAGCCCCCCCAGTGCCCCCCGAATCCACGTGATTAACATCTGAATGGGAGGAAGAGATGGAAATGCTGCCCAGGAGCGAAGGCCGTGGGGCCCCGTGAGACGCCCGCCCACGTTGAACGCATGGACAAAGTGCTGAAGCGCGCTGAATCCATGATTCGCACTGCTCTGTGCGCAGATGTGCAGCACCGCGCGTGGTTCTGCGCCCCAAAGCTGCGCTTGACCAGACTTCAATGGATGCTTTTCAAAATAACTTAAAAGGTGATTTTTAAACATCACACAGCGACAAGAGAGGGGCTTCTGAGCAAAGGCCGCTGCGGGTTATGACCGAGTGCAGTGGGAGAGCTTCCCTCCAGCCTCTCCCCATCCCTCTCAGCTGGGCAGGTCTGGAGGGACCTTCACAAACTCCACCCTGAGTGATCTGGGGCTGGGAACCACCATCGCTGTGCGGTGCTGCCGCCAGAGCCGCGCTGCCCCGGGCTGGCTGGGGCAGCAGGGATGCCCCGGCCGCACACCCCGGGGAGGCTGGGACGCACCCGCGGCGCTGGGGCTGGGGCTGTGCGGAGCCCAGGCAGCTCAGCATCGCGGGGCGGGCTGGGGCAGGGGGCCGCACACCACCGCCCCGCGGCCGCCGGAGCTGCCGGGGAGGACAGAGCGGGGCGAGTGGGAGGTTCTCCCAGTTAGAGCGTGGGGAAGCGCAATGCAAACAACAGGCTGATCCGTTCTGCGTGGCCTTTAAAGTGTGGTCACACCTCAGGAATAAGCATAAAGGTCAGAATCATTAGTGTGCAAGTTCTGAATTAAATCCGTTGCAATTAGCCCTGAAAGGATAACTGGAGATGCTGTTGAGATAACTGAGCAGGCATCTTCTGTAATTGATAATTACTAGGTGTAAAGACACGTGCACTTGCTTTGAAAAGCATAATTGTTTCTTGTCTGAAGAGATCACTTTATTTTAATGGTCTGCCATTATTTTTATTTCAGCCAGACTGGTGCTAACATCTGTAGCCTCAAACCAGCCCCTTTCCCCAGGAAATCGCTCCGGTTTGCTGCTTCCCTCCCCGTACCTACTAGAGGATTGTTGTTGTTGTTGGAAGGGACACAGCCAGGACTGCTCTCTAACCTTACAAGGAAATCACACACAAAAAGCGCATTTGTGGGCAATTTTTCCTTGCTCCAGTTCCGCGTGAGCCCCAGGTATGCCCAGGATATTTGCAGACGGGGCTGTTTGCTGCTCCCCTCTCTTGCTGAGCGCTAGCGGGGAGCCGGGAGCGTGAGAGGGAGCGGGGCAAGGCTCCGGAGCCGGCGAGGCAGCGGAGGCCGCGTGCCCAGAGCCTGTCCCGCCGGTGCGAGGGCCGTGCCGGGCCGGCCGTGGCGGGGGGCAGGGGCACCATCCCCCCGGTGGGAGTCAGGCCCCGGAGATGGCGGCTGCCCACACGCATCCCCGGGGGCTGCTGTACCTCACCACCTCGGGTAACGGAGGGCGAGAGGCAAACGCCGGTGAATCCCTCCCGTCAGAAGGAGACTGCGGAGCATCCTGTGTCGGGGTGGGGAATCCGCATACTGTTCGGGGCAGAAAAATTCCCTTTCAGTGACCTCTTGAATGGTTCCTGCTGCTTCTGCACACCAGCAGCTCGCCTGGACGCTGACAAAGCAGGAACCCCTCCTGCCCCTTCGCTTTGCCCGAGCACCCGGCCAGGAAGGGGCATGGCCCCGCTCACCCCGACGGCCCTGACGCAGTGACACGCTCTCCGGCGCGGCACGGGCTGAAAAATTATTTCACCAGTGCTGAAAGGGACTTCTGTTATCTCTGCTTTGCACTGCGACTGCCAGAGACAGCGGGTCTCTGTGCAATTGCCACTTTGGCTGATAGCATCCCGATATCACGGCACTGAGCAATCGATGAGCATCGATCGTGTCATTAGTGCTCAGCCTGAGCAGAAAGCAGGCAGCACGGCGCGGTCTCTGCGTTTCCTACAGCAGAGAGCTTATCTCCTCCATGAGGACAGATCACCGGCGGTGGCACCGGGGAGTGAACCATTGCCCCTGCTTTTGGGTCTGCAGAGCCGGGCTGTGAGCAGCAGGAGTAGGAGCAGGGAGGGTTCCAGATCAGCCTCTGCCCGGCGCCCCGGTTCCACCAGCTCGTGCCCCTCACCACCGAGCCCCGTGGGGCCGGGAGCCCCAGCTGCCAGTGGGAGGGGGACAGCCCCGCGCTGGCCCTGGAGAGCGGCTGAAATGCCATTAACCAGGAAAACAGCAATTTGCCTGCAGTGGACATGCTTCATCAATGCTAAGAGGAGCCGGTTATAATTTCATAACCTTTCGCGATGTCTGGTGACGGCGCGTACATCTCTGTTCATTACTGCAGAGACTTCGGGTGCCACGTGCCCAGCGTGCCGCCCTCGGAGCGCGCGTGAGCGCCGGGCGAAGGACCGCGCTGCCGGCTGCGGGCACGACGCTGTGCGGTGTGCCAGCGCCCGCGGCAGGAGGGGGTCGCGGGGTCGGGGCTGCCAGGCAGAGCTGCTCCCCTTCACCCGGGAGCTGCCTGCGCGGCTGAAGCAATCACCTTGAGATGAGGGGAGAGGCCGGCGGCCGCGGGCGCAGGCCCACGTGCTGCGTGTCGCAGCAGCCTGGGGGGCTCGGAAATGCCAGCGTGCAGATAGGCGCTGCTGGAGCTGCCGTCGCGGGCAGAACTGCCCCGTCTGTTTGCGATGCACAGCAGTCAGGTTTGATTTAAATATTTGCTCTGCTTGTGCCTAATAGTTGTTCAAAATCTTTGGGGACATTAATATTTATGCATGAGTGTTGAATAAATCTGTTGTGATTGAAAGGTCTCGCATAATTGTTGTTCGCTGCTGCTGTCCAGGACCCTTCAGAGCCCACACAAAGTGGCAGGATGGAGCGGTGCCATGGCGAGCCCGAGCACTGACCTTTGCAGGAGCGCGTGCAGGGCTGTCCTCCTGTCCTGCTGTCCTCCTGTCCTGCTGTCCTGTCCTCCTCCAGCCATGAAAGCAGCCAGCTGCTCTGTCACTGCACCAGGGCCCTGGGCTCTCCATGCTGGTCCCTGCACGCAGTGCTGCCAGTCCGTCCTGTCCCCGTCCCCATCCCTGCCCTGTGGGGTGGCACATCACCCACGAACGGCAGCAGAAGACCTCAGGCTGGCCAGGCCCCGTGTTTCATGGTTTCTGCTCCATGCCCAGCCCCTCTGCCACCTGCCAGGCGCTGATGGAGCCAGCCTGCGCACCCAGCCCCCTGTCACCCTGTCCCCCTCCTATGCACGGGGACCCTGCGGCTCTGGGGCTGCTGCGCCCATGGCCAGAGCGATGCTCGGGGGCCGCGGTGGGATACAGGAGGGTCCTGAAACCCATGGCTGCTCTACCCAACCCACCCAGCCTGGCTGGAGCCCCCCTCTCCCGCCGGCACCTTGCAGCCACGCTCCAGCCCAGGGTAGGCTGTGATTAAAGAATGATTCATGTTTCACACGGAGGGTCCTTCCAGCAATCCGTCTCCTGAATGAGTTTCTCCCGCGCAGAGGTGCGTAAATCAGGGCAGCTGGCCGGACAGTGTCACCGGGGCCTCCCCGCCGGTGATGAAGGGCTGTAATCACCGCGGCGGGGGGGCCTTCGCTGGCAGGGATTTATCACCCGGTGCTGCTGACACAAACACAGTTCAGGGAAGCACTGGCAGTGTAATTATTCTGCAAATATAATTAGGTACAGATGTACTGAATAAGTAATACTAAAATATATTTATTTCCCCCTATTCTCCTGACTCCTGCAGCCCATTAAAATGCCTTATTATGATAATTTGTCAGGAAAATGACAGCATTTATTAATGCATTAAAGTTAATTCCTAGTAAATTAGTAACTGGCTAAACAATGCCACTCAGATTACTGTGCTGGGGCTTTTAGCAAAAGAGAGAAACGCGAGAGGAAAACAATTTGTTTTCCATGGTTTCTCCACATCTCCTCCACGGCAGCTGCAGGTCAGGGCAGCCGGGTGGGAGAGAGCGGCTGGTGAGGCTCCCCGAGCCCCGGGGCGCCTGGGCCCCGCAGGGACCCGCGCTGCCGCTGCCGGCACGTGCCGGGGCTGGGGGCTGGTGCCTCGGCGGGACGGGACCCCGCACCCGGGCTGGGGTCGTGGCGGGAGCAGACGCGCTGGAGCAGATGGGGAGGCTGCCTCCGACCCTTCGGGGATGTGTTTTAAATCTTCCTGCGAGTGCGTGGCAGCCGGGAGCTGTGGGGATGCTGCAGCCGGAGCCGGGTGCAGCCGAGCAGGCAGCTGCCCTCACCCCTCCGGCCCGGCTGTTGCTGGGGACGTGTCCAACCCTCCCGTTGCTCCCTTAGACACTGGGAACGCACCCATTGCTTTTTTCCCTCTTTACACAGTTGCACAGGGAGAGGGAGAGCAGCCAGCATCGCTTGCCCAGCCCTGGCACCGCTCCTCTGTCAGCGAGCTGCCAGCGCCGGGGATGCTGGGGGGCACGGGGAGCGGGCGGCCGAGTGGTGAGATGCGAGGTCCCTTCAGGACACCGGCCCCATGGCAAACAGGCTGGCAGTGCAGGAGCGGCCGGTGGAGAGTGACGAGGATGGCGGCAAGGACGGGGCCTGGGGGGTGCAGAAGTGCCCCCCTTTGCTGGGGCTCCCCGCGGGGTGCGGGCATGGCTGGGTCCTGCCCCAGCTCCTCGCCCCTGCGCCCACCGCGGGCCCCGTGGCTGTGCCGCTGCAGCCACTCCGTCATCCCACCGCCCCGTCCAGGGCCAGCCGGGATCGGGCGCAGCGGGGATCCCGCTGAAAAAGCCGGGGCTGCAAAGTGCTGCCTGATCCCAAACCTAGGGCCAAACCAAGCAGGCTGCTGATGTGTGCGCTGAAAGACCCAGAATGTCACAGCCCAGAAAATGACGTAATTTTTCATGTGCACAACTGGAAATGTTTATTGCAAAAGATAAATGCAAACACGCATTTGCACCGTTGCTCCTGGCTGTCTGGGCCCTTTACTCTGACTGCAAATGTAATCTTAGCAGGGTTGTTTGGGATTTAAATGTTGATGTCATTTCTGTTTGAATGCAAAGAGCTTCAGCTATTTGTTAAGTCCAGCTCCTCCAACCCCGGCTTTCCATCTTGTTTATTATACGGAAAATAACAGAGTGATGTATGAGTCATCTTCCCCGACACTGGGAAGAGAATTTCAATTACACTCTTTCTTAAAATATTCACACAAAGTAAACTCACATTCTTAGAAACATTTGTGAAATGCAGCCAGGAGAAGACCCGGAGAGAGAGGAGCTTGCTGAGGATCTCTCTCGGCGGCACCTTGGCTCGCAGCTGCAGCTAATGAGCCTTTGAAAACAAAATGCTTTGTCTACGTTGTGCTTCGCGTGCAGCTGAAACAGTCGTTCGCAACACGGAGGCCAGCACCCCCGGCACGGAGTGTCACCCAGCCTCTCGGCAGCACCCCTCACCCCCAGGGCAGGGTCCCGTGGTGGCACGCTGCTCCTCGCCCCCATCTCACTGCCTCCACGGCTCAGATTTCAGCCACTTCACATTGTCCAGAAATAACACAAAATAATAATAGCAATAGTAACAACCCCTGAACGCTCCGTCCCCGGGGGTGGCTCCCCCATCCCGGGGGGGGACGACAGCCGGTCCCTGGGGGTGGCTCCCGGAGCAGCCGGGGGGACAGCCCGGTCCCGGGGCACCCCGCCTGCTGCGGTGGGGCGGCCGGGGGGCACGCCTGCCGGTGCGGGCAGGCTGGTGCGGGCAGGAGAGCGTGCGCCTGGCAGCCTCTCTGCCTCTCTCCTTGCTCCCGGGGAGGACGTGGCGGCAGGCAGGCGTGCATCGCGGGCCCAGGTGTCTACGAACTGATTAGGGATGACATTTGACTTTACCACATAATAAAAGTTTCCACTTATGACCTTTTCTACATTTATTCCACACGCTCCAAGATTTCATTCAGAAAGGTCATCAACAGTCTTTTATCCCCAGCAGCGGCACACAGATGCTATATTTATCATACAGAACTGGCACTCCGGGTTCAGCCGGTGCCAGACGTCGCAGACGCTGAAAGGCTGAACTGCAGAGGTGGCTGCGAAGGCAAGAGCCCTCTCTTCACAAATTGCTCTTCCTGGCTGCTAATGCTGCCTGCTCGCCGACAAACGCATGCATCGCCGGAGCGTGGCGGGGAACCCGGCTGCGATGCGGGAGCAAAGCAACGCGGTCGGTGGCTGTGGGTGTCCTGCAGACGGGCGAGCACAGCGGCACGCCGGGGCTCCGGCCACTGCCGACACCGCAGCCATGTCCCCGCCTTGGGTGTTCTGATGGGAACGGGGCTGAGCTGCGGGGCAGCAGGTGCCAAAGGCAATTCCACGCGAGTTGCTGGGGCAGGATCGCTGCTGGGGGATCACCCTCGCCCTGACGCCTACATAATGAAGTACCTGAACTGAAATCATGGCCTCGGCCACCTCTGTCTGCACCCCGTGAGGTTGTGAGGGATGGACACACTGGCCCCGTTCCTCCCAGTTATGAGCATTTCACACAACATTGAGTTTGTGAGAGCAGACACTTTTGCAGCGCACCCTGTGAAATGGACATTACTGGACTCGAAACAAGCTGCCAACTTCATTTAATTAAAACTCCTCCTGTTGCACTGCCCGAGAAGTGGTCCTTCTCCCCAGTCTGCTCCCTGGGCACGGCTCTCGCCTCTGCACCCCGGCCCCCCCCTCGTCCTCGGGAGCAGCTCCTGGTTTGTTTGGAGCCGCCCGTGAACCATGGACGTGTCGGCTGAGCCACCAGAGAGCCGGACCCACTCGGGTCCTTGCAGCCCGGCACCTCTGTGCAGCACAGCCTCGGCCCTCCGCCCCAGCAGCAGCTGGCAAGAGTCACAGGTACGACCAGCACCAGTTAATCATCTTCCCTTAATCAAAGTGCCAGTCACAGCCTCAGATTTGGGCTAAATAACGATTCCCTCCCTCTCTCCTCTTCCCTTGCTTCCATACGTGGGGGCTCAATAAACCCCCTCAGTCATGCTGCAAGGGAGAGAGATGGGCAGAGAGACAGGTACAAGGGGGGTTCTTTGCATGTGATATGCAAAAAATTGAATGAAAAATCAGCGGTGACAAGGGACTGGGCTGCACATCTGAAATCGCATGAGCTTTTTATTCGGTTAAAGCCAGACCGTTGCACCCTCGTTATCGAGTGTCTGTATTACTGAATGCACAGCCAGGACGGTGCTGCCCCCGCTGCCAGGGGTTACTGTTCTCATTAAATATCAATCCAGAGTAACTCCGGTGAACTTGGAAAGCTTGTTTTTCCGTCGTTGGCTTATGTAGGAAAATAAACACACAGCCTTTGGGTAAGTATTGGACGAGCAGCTCAGTCCAAAGCTGCGTACAGCATCTCCCTTGTTTACAGCAACCTGCTCCTCTGGGCACCGGCGTCTCCAGCAGGGAAAGCCAAGGGTCTGGCAGGGGAAGCCAGGGACCCCTTGGAGACCTGAGCCGTGCCATGCTTGGTGGCCGTGGGTTTGGTTGTTGGTGTCCCTGGAGGCCCTCAGGACCTGCTGCCGGACCTGGCAGGCTGGACACCCTGACCAGGACGGCGGGACGGGGTCTGTGACAGCTTGTGTCTGGGACCAGTGCACAAGGCGTGCTGTGTCACCACGCGTGGGCAGCGGGACGGGCTGGCTGTGCACGCCTGGGGGAACGGCGTTAAGGCAGCGGGAAGCCTGGGTGGTTTGTTAGGCACCGATGGCTTTGGAAGTAACAAGGAAGAATAAAGGGGATTGACGGATGGATACAGAAATCAATAGCCCTGAAATATTTCATCCAAAGCCTCCTCCAGGTGACTGCAGAAAATGTTACATCTAAATCAGGTTCCCAGATGGCCAGGAACCAATATAAGTTGTGCTGTTTGCTAGTCCCCCACGCTTTTAGATGAGGTGTGATTTAAAGGGTTTATGCTGAGCATGAAGGTGCGGCGAGGTGTGAGCCTGCGGGGCGGGCAGCCGGGGAGGCACGGCGCAGAGCTCTCCTCCGGAGCCGCAGGTATTTATAGGGCTGGGAAGGCGCTGCAGGCAGGAGGGGGGCTGGGAGGAAGGGCAAGGGAGGAAAAGCGAAACTCCCTCTTCCAAGCACTGGCACAGAGGGAAACGCTGAGACCTCTACACAGAAAGTCTCAAGGGACGGCGGAGTGATTCGGAGCTGGGTATCAGCATTCGCGAGGGCACTGGGCACTGTGGCCTGGCACCTGGCAGAAGCAGGGGATGAGGAAGGGCTGGGGTGATACGCCGCTGAGCGAGAGCGTCCCACACCCACCAGCGACACGCGGCACAAGCACCGCTGTAGTAACCTTGCTCGCGTCTCTGCGCAGCAGACAGTCCTGAGAGCCCGAGCCCTGACCAGGAGCATGTTCGACACGTGCCACTGGGACAGCGTGGGGGGGCAGCTGAAAAACGCTGTAGGTCTCTCTCAGCAAGCCAGAGAGCCCAGCAAGAGCCCAGCCAGTGGGAGTGTAGGTCTGATGCCCCAGGCTGCCTTTGTGGCTACGAAACAGCGTACAGAAATGGTGTTTCACGGAAAATGCAAAGCCCTCACCATCCACGCCGGAACAAGCTGCAGTTGCTGGGTTGTAAAGCCCAAAGAAGGGTTTAAGGGCAGCTGGAAGAGGTAAATAGTTGTGCGCGAGGAAGTTACTCAAGAGGAGGTCAGCAAAAGGATTTCACACAGTGCAAAAGCTACAGGGCCACAAATTCAGCTCAGCCAAGGCAAGCTGGCCCCGCTGGTCTGGCTGAACTCTGGGTGGCCGCAGGATGCTTCAGCTCTTCTCAGGGATGGGGACGCAGCCGCAAGCTGACTGGTTCTGCTGCAAAAATCTTGTTACAGTCTTCTCCCACTGATTTTATTTTTCAGTGTATTCAGTGCTGCAGTTTTGCTTCCGCTGCTAAAGTTTCTGGGCACAAGTCCAGACTGAAGGAGGAGAACCAGGCTGCCTGCTGTCCCCCCAGCCAGCCTCCCTGCCTGCAGAAGGCCTGGGGAGGGACAGAGGTCACAGCAGACACTGCTGTCCTTCAGGGCTCCGTCGGCCAAAACATGAAGGAGCTGGGCTTGTTCAGCCTGGAGAAGAGAGGGCTGCGAGGGGACCTAATATATGCTTACAAATATCTGCAGGGTGGGTGTCAGGAGGATGGGGCCAAGCTCTTTTCAGTGGTGCCCAGCGACAGGACAAGGGGCAATGGGCACAAACTGATGCACAGGAAGCTCCAGCTGAACCCGAGGAAGAACTTGTTCACTCTGAGGGTCACGGAGCCCTGGCCCAGGCTGCCCAGGGAGGTTGTGGAGTCTCCTTCTCTGGAGATATTCAAGACCCGCCTGGACAAGGTCCTCTACAGCCTACTGTAGGTGACCCTGCTTCGGCAGGGGG
>Ga0065711_1052125_pt1 | contig 10088 bp, 8 predicted proteins | sample Hoacrofraction12_FD_59098 | JGI IMG/M metagenome (GOLD analysis project Ga0065711, IMG submission 59098) | Hoatzin crop microbial communities from Cojedes, Venezuela - Epithelial fraction 12 v2 (version 2) | ecosystem: Host-associated > Birds > Digestive system > Esophagus > Crop | place...
TAAGAGTAACTAACCAATTAGAAGCCGTAATTGCTTTGCTATATATACCCTGTTTTGATGACTAATAAAGGAGAATGATCTTACTCACATTGGGATGGTATCGTTTCTACCGTTTCCGAGTTCCCACTCCGACACCTGGAGCCTATAGTGACACATGAAAATTAGGACTCTTCCCACCAAAAAGAGAGTTATTTATTTCAAAAATAGCCAGCATCTAGTTAATATTATGTGGTTTCTTTTAAATCAGCAGCATAGATATCATTAGGGCTTTTTAGGAAATGAGTCAGATCCTGATAATTGCAAAGTTAATTTAACTGTGAAATGAAGGTATCTCTGTGTGCCAGTAAATGTCCTCTAGTAGTCTATGGGCAATAACCTCAAATGGTATAAATCTGCATAAGTATATTGAGTTGTGGATTTACACTATCAAAGATCCTAGTCCCATGCTAAATCCTGCTATTCTTCACAATGCCTTTTACATACATTAATGGATTATACAAATAGAGTTATCACAGAAATTTCACAGAATCACAGAATCACAGAATGGTAGGGGTTGGAAGGGACCTCTGTGAGTCCTCTAGTCCAACCCTCCTGCCGAAGCAGGGTCACCTACAGTAGGCCGTAGAGGACCTTGTCCAGGAGGATCTTGAATATCTCCAGAGAAGGAGACTCCACAACCTCCCTGGGCAGCCTGTTCCAGTGCTCCGTCACCCTCAGAGGGAAGAAATTCTTCCTCATTTTCAGACGGAACTTCCTGTGCTTCAGTTTGTGCCCAAATTTCCATCTCTTTGTTGCAACCTCAGTTTTTATTATAAATGACCAAGTCTTTCTCAGACTTTTTTCAGGAGAAAGCAAAGAATTCAATAACACATCTTTAGCCAAACACAAACTTGCATAAAGCTGTGAAAGCCTTAGGGATCACAGGATTCTTATACCTAGCGCTACAAATCTCATCCATAAAGGGAGCCATTCCCAAGAAAAAATTGCACAGAACATCTACCTTCTTCACAGACACTGAGCTTATAGAATAAGCTGGAAACTCTTCTAACAGCCCAAGGGTGCATCTTGCACTGAGATTTACAGCAAAATATGCTGGTGTCGGTAATTCCTCTTTTGACTTCCAGTAAGGGGGTTGACATGTCTTATGCCCCGTTATGATTTTTTTTGGCCTTTTGCAAATGAAGCTGATTCGTAGTATTTTTCTTTGGAAACCAAATGTGTCTGTTTTAATATAGCTTTCTACATGACATGTTCTTAGATTCAGGATTGCAATCTGTAGAGAAAATAATAGGTAGCTCAAAAGCAAGGACATTTTCCTGTGATCGTGCGAAGTGAGGTTTAGGGCTCTCTTCTAATTCTTGCACTTTTTTGTCTGAACTTCAGGAATTTTCCATTCAATCTGTTTTGCTTTGTTCTGAAATTCTTTCCATGAGAGAAAAAGCTCTTTTTCAGCTAACATGTAAGATTATGATGTATTCACATAGTTACAGTAAACTCAAATAACCTGGAGCGCTAAATACAGTATGGCTTCTGGGAGCACTATGTCAAGTCAAATTTCAGATAACTGCATGCCTTTCATGACCAAGGTTTCCATTACTGGTTAAGGGAGATCTGGATTTATTTAAATTTTCTGCTTTCCAGGACTCATCAGAAATAATGCAGGGAATCTGGGCATAACTAAATTATTTAATAATAACTAAAGAATTTTGTCTAGGGGACAGCTTTGATCACCTTAGGTTAGAGCCTGATGTGATGAATGTACACCAAATGTGGACAGTTAGAAGGCTAAGAGGGTGCTGCACCAAAAAGACAATCCTACAGGATAGTACAGATACATTTTAAATCTCTGGAGGAGCCTTTCTTTTGCTTTATTAACCAAAGAGGCAAACTAACAGATTATGCTATATCAGCCAAAATCAAGCATACAGTACTTCTTTCTGCTTGGTAATTTTGGTACACATTACTAGTCAAAAACGTGCTGTGGAGCTTGTGTTTAGAAATTGGTTTATGTTTTGCCTTAACTATGTACCTCTTTTGTCAGCAGTTTAATTATCAGTTTAAACCTGTGTTTCCATGGATTGTTCTATCTGCAGTAAACCTGTGGTGAATTACAATTAATAAGTAAACTCGTATTAAGCTCCAGTTAATATCTTAACTTTCTTAAATGTCTTAATTCTCAAATTGTAAAGGAATTTAAACATTCATTTATCATCTAAGCTAAACAAATAAAATGTGTATTATACCATTCTCTGTTCAGTACAATATTAACTTGCAAAAAGTAATGAATTTACATATACACTTCTATAGTCTTCTAAATTGCTTATGACTTTGAAATAACCTGCTTTTTTTGTACCTCACATTACTGTACTTTTAATAGTACTTTCACCTGACTAACTGGTGATTCCTTGCATCATGAGACAACAAGGGAAGCTCATGGCATCTGAGCATACTGTCCTTGTACTGCTTCCTGGTTGTTGCACAGATTCCGTAACATCTCCCTGGCATCATTAGTATCTGTCTTCATTGACACAGAAATTCTAGGGCATGTGGTAGGGTTAAGTTACCTTCAATTAATAACCACTTTTAGGTTGTTTCTTTTTGTACATACACACACTAACTGGTTCCTTAATGCATCATTTAAGCTCTCTGAACCAGCAATGCTCTGTTAATTTTCTTAATTCAGCCACTTTAAAAAAAAAATTATAGAAGTGGAAATGGCCTGAAGTCACCAGCAGTTTAGGGATTAGGTCATTTTGTGCAGTTTCCACAGCTATGTAAATGTTTGCTCCACTCGTATAATAGAAAATCTTAGATTATGCAACAGCTTAAAAAGGTTAACCACCATTACCCTCACTAAAATCACAAAGCTTTTTTCACAATTTAGGATATTAGTTAGTTCATATTGTTTGAAGCCTGAGATACAGGTCGGTCAGTTCTCTATTGAGCCATCAAAAAATTCCATTTCCCCCAAGTTAGACATTAACCTTTTTTCTTTTCATACAAGCAATTTACTCACAGTCCCGGTAGCTACATAACGTTTTTTCCTTAAGTTTTTTGCTAGGCTTTAATCACTCTCTGTTTTACAATATTTTATGAGTCCATTTTATTATCAGTGTTCTGTCCTTTGCCATTGGCTTAACAATTGTATTATGAAGGAAATAAATCAGCAATTTTACTGAGTGAATTATATGTGTAACTTTCAACTAGAAATATATACAACTCAGCTAACAGTACTTTATACCTAAGAAATGGTGAAGTGATCATAGTAAAATAATTTACAAATAATTTGAAGATATATTACCAACTTATTTCACACCCAGAATGTAAAGAACTCTTTGTTTGCATATTTTTCAACAGTCCCTGAGCACAGTTCAGTTTTATAGGTTCCACACACCAAAATATGAGGCTTTGCAGTATATCTCTGGTCATTTCCCCTGTTTATACACTGCCTGCTTTACAGTGCAACATTTAACCAAGTATAGCACACACAAAAAATGATTAATTCATCTTTACAAGAGGAAGATCCTGGTATTATTGGGAATGTATTGTGCATGTCCATACTTGTATTAGCTCAGTTAGTTACTAGTTAGTAACCAAGAAAAGCAAGGTAAATTCCTGGAATATTAGAACAGGAATGTAATCAAAATCTAAAACCACCCTTCTGTCACTGTAGTAAATCCAGAGCATACTCACCTTTTGACAATGTGAGTACGTTGGAGCCCCATCTCGAAGGACGCAAGGTAGAACTGAAAGAGACACATAACAAAGTATCAAGGCTTCTAAATGTAAAATGCCTAAAAAAATAGGACTTTTCAATCTGGAAAAGAAATAATAAACAGATGGCATGACACATCTATCAAATTGAGCGTAACATGGAGAAGATAAGTCAAGGATTGTTGATGTTTTTCTCTTCAATGTAAAAATTCAGGGATTCAGTTGAATATTAGAACCCAGACTGTTTATTTCTGATATTGTGTGACAGGAGAATATACCTTATCAGTCTGTAGTAAGAGATGCCATTTAGAGGCCATTAACACACTTTGTTCACTCTGCAGTTGGCTGTAGTTCCAAGTGCACACATGGAGAGAGAGAAATTGGACTGCAAAAAAATGAATTTTAAATCAGAATGCTTAACGGTATTTCAGCAAAGAGTATTTTAATTTGAAATTCCACATTTCTTTTTCTGCTGCTTTGGGCTGCTGAACTGCTAAAGCAGACTCTGTAAATAATAGAGCAAAAGTATTTTTTTAGTCTTCTAGGTAAGACTGTTCTCTTCACCCCTGTTTATTACTGCTCCATAATATTTAAGATTTGTATGGCTTTAAAAAAATCACTAAACTTCATAATAAAGCTTGTAAAAAACTTGTAAAACAAAGGAAATTCAGAAGCTGTAAATAAATCAAAGTGGAAAATTGGGGAATAATTCGAAATAGGAAAACTATTTGGGCAATTTAACTTGAAAATAGGACATTATACAAGAAAATGGTAAAGGGGCTTGGGATTTTAGTGGGTTTTTTTGGGGTTTTTTAAATTTATTTTTAGTATCTCAGGTCATCTGTCTAAAGAGACAACAAATTGCTCACTTTTGGTTTTCTGTAACTAGAGTTGCAATGATCACAGCCAACAGAGCAGGATTATACAGGTAAGATTTTGTCTTAAGTGGCATCATGGATCAGTGACCACACACTCATTTGAAACTTCAAGGAAGGATAGACATTAGATTCATAAGTCATATGTCAGGAGATAAGAGTTATAATAAAAGTTCTGTCCATTATAATTAGACAAATTTGCGAAGTAAAACTCTACTTATAAAATACCTCTGGATATCACTTCTACCATTACCATTAGCACTAAAGAAACTTAGAACTTTGAAAAACTTCAACTTAATAATTTTTTAAGCTTTATGTCTGTCACTAACATATCTATTCAAGTGTCAGTCATCAAGACAGGAAAATCCAGGGAGAATGTCTTCATCCCAAGTTTTGACACTATTTTCAGTGTCACTTTATGGAGCATGGAATAGGAGATATATATAGATTTGTGAAGTACTGCGAACACAGCCTTCAGCCTACATCTGTGCTTGGGTTTCCTGCAAGATCATAGAAAAGAATGAAATTATGAATTTTTGACTGTGGCAATCTGTGTTTTCATGAAATCCCCAGTTCTGGCTCTTAGTTAAAACTTTAAAAATAACTAAGTTAAAACTTAAAAAATAACTAATCAGCAAACTGACCAAATAAATTCTAGCCAAAGTTCTATTAAAAACTCTGAAGTATAAAGGGAAAAATACAAATCAGAGGTGCTATATTAGAGTGCTACATGTCTCTTCAGTATGTTACAAATGCAACAAACGGAAAACCTGTTGCTATAGAAGTTTATTTAATCCCTATTGAAAGTCTAGATAATAGGTCTAGATGTCATCCTACAGTAGCATTGTTAATGCCATGTGACAAGAAGGAACATCCATCCATGGCCACTGCTAAGATCCATTTATGAAATGGACCAAGCAAGGGAATGTGTCAGGAATAGCTAGGCATACACACGCACGTGCACATGGGCACACAGACATATACACACTGATAAATATGAATAAAAACAGTTTACAAAATTCAAGACAGTTAAAAGAAGTATTTCCAATATCAAGTCAACAGTGTTTAATGCTTTGTAAATAATGAGTGAAATCCAGTCGCAAATCAGTAATAGGAAGATAGAAAAGACTGATTTTGAAAAAAGAACAGTGACATTTTAATTTTATCAAACAAACAAACAAAAATTATAGGAAGATAGAAAAGACTGATTTTGAAAAAAGAACAGTGACATTTTAATTTTATCAAACAAACAAACAAAAATTAATCAAGACCAAGTATAATATCCACTGAGCATCAATGAACTCCAAATAAATAGCTATGCATTTGAGAAAAACTTCAGCTTGTGTAGATTAAGTTGGATATCCAGATGGATACAGATCCCACCCTGTTTAATGTACTTCTCCACAGACAGTCTCACAATTTCAGCTGTTTTTTTCAGTCTCATTTCCTCAATCTTATACCTTGCAAGACCAGACAACAGGTTCTTTTTTTTTTCTGTATATGGCCCAACTTTCAAAGTGTTTTATTTTTCTTGATTGAGTAAATTAATTCACATTTCCTGTTTATCACCATTATCTGTCATAGTGATTCTTTTTACAATTCTGAAATAACTATTTTGAATGATTTTGATCATACTGTATTCCAGTATAATCAATTTCATGGATAAAAATGTTTATATATTTTTTTCATAAATGTTTTATAATGTAAATGTAAACAATTATGTTAAGTTTTTGGATTAAAATCTACAAAATCATTAATGAAGTTAGCAATCTTCTAACTCTTCTAAAGGATATTAAAAGAGAAAGAAAGAGAAATGCACATATGTACACGTATGCATATATTTGTATGTAACAACTTTTATCCTGATAAATCAAAAAATGTTCTTCAAAACATTTCTGATTTTTTTTTTTATTCAATAAACCTTTTACATTGGGTGTAAAACCTAGGGTAGAATGTTCAGATAATCATGGTAAAATTTGCCCCAATATTTGCATATTAAATATGTATTAAATTTTAATCTGGGGAGGGGTTCTGCTGTTCACAGAATATGAAACTATAAATTTTATTTTAATCATTCTTACTGTGGTAGCATTTTCAAGAATTTAGATACTTACTTAAATTGCTACCAATTTTCAAAATAGCTTAATAGGTGAGTAGACTACAACATAATCTTCTCGCTCTTTTCAATACACTCTCCATTTTTTATACGACAGGCATAACTATTTTTGCTCTATCCAGTCTTTAAATCCATTGTGAAACAATTTGAATACAAAATTGTAATAGATTATTCAACTGAACCTGCACCTGGGATTGGCTTTAAGCATAGACATAAAAAGGAGCTGTTTTGGACAACAAACAGACAGATGTGCTATCTGCACGACATGGAGAGAGAAAGAAATACACAGAGACTCACAGATGGACCATTTGACCCTTTAGCCACAGTTAGAGCAGCATTTCTTCATCACCACTGGCCCAGACAAGCTGAGTACTGAAAGAGGTTGCTTTTCCTCATGATATGTGGGGACAGTGACAGCTTTCATCCTTCCCCACACTTCCACCAGACATCTCAGGCAGTCTTGGTGTACTTGTAAGACTGAAGAGGTAACGTCGCTGTCAACTGTATGGCTTGTGGGGATTGTCCTTTCTCAGAGGCATTATCTACTTATAAAAAACCCACAAAAAAAAACCAAAAACCAAACCCAAAAGTTTGTCTAATCTGCTAATTCAGTCCTAATTCTACAGTTACATATTACATAGGGAAAAAGAAACCAAAACACAAATAAGGTATGATTTCAGGTGTTGAAGTAGTTTTCCTATCCATTGCTGCATAATATCACTCCACCTCATCTGTCCTTTACGCCTCTCCACCTCTCGTTACAATGACTGTCTGATACCAGGCAGTGCAAGAAATGCTGTGGGAGTGCTGGCAGAGCAGAAGGTACACCAGGGAGGCTCTCTGATGCCAAGGTCGAACAGCTGAGATCCTCCCATCTCTCCTTGTTGGGAGAATCAGTACAGGTATCTCTGCTCATAGCCATTGATTTGCACCAGACTTTCAAGTATTTATTTCCCTTTGAGACTTGTAGGCCTTTGATAAACTTCAGAATTTTGACAATGGATCAGAAGGCTTTAGACATAGATGTGGCAACATTCAAAAATGGTCAAAGACTACAATTAAAAGTATGTCCAGAAATCCACCTGCAACTGAAAAGCAGAGAGGCTGTTTGCTTTTCTGGTGAAATTCTTTACCTGGGAAGCTATTTTTTTGAACTAGATAAGATTTTGCAATTGTCTGAGAGACCAGCATCTTATAAAGAGTTAGATCAACGTGAAATGCACAATTTTTTAGCGTTACCATTTCTTTGTCATGCATGTAAAATGCATGTAAAACATAGCTTAAAAGGTAAAAAATTTCAATAAACAAGTTAATGTCCTAATCAAATTACAGGAAACTGAGCACCACATAGAAAGGTAGTATCAGTTTTAATGAGTAAGTTACTGCTATTTTTTCATAATGATGGCAATATTGTACTTTTGAGATGTATCCTTGACCAAGAGGACTGTGTACGGAGAAAAGAAATCTTCTCTTTTTTTTTATTTTGGAGTGCTTTTTTATCAATGAGAATAAAAGTTTTAAAAAAAAAAATGGTCTCTGTCCTGTTATTGAATAATTTAGACTCTGAAATGCCTGTCTTACATACCTGCACTTGATTGCATTAATAAAAAAGAAAAGCATGTTCGAAGTTATTTGTGTACTACTCTCTTCTAACAGATATTATAAGAGTGAACTAATATTTTCACTAGATTTTAAATATCGCTGCTGATCTACAAATTTCTTCAGCAAGCAGAAGAATTGAGTATGTAGTGAGATGCTTTGCTCCATTACTTTGAAAAGCCCTCCGTTTGACAAGCCGGTAGAAACTTGTTCTGCGACCACAAGTGCTAAGCAATGTTTGTTATCTATCCCAATAAAGGACAGTTTAATTTTTTAATATTGTACTGGGTCTGCGTGGCAAGGTTTTGGTAGCTGGGGGCTGCAGGGTTGTCTTCTGTGAGAAAATGCCAGAAGCTTCCCCTATGTCCAATAGAGCCAATGTCAGTCACTTCCAAGACAGACCCTCCACTGGCCAAGGCCGAGCCAATCAGCAAAGGTGGTAGTGCCTCTGTGATAATGTATTTAAAAGGGGGAAAAAAATGCTGCTCAACAGCAGACAGGAGAGACGAATGAGAATATGTGAAAGAAGCAGCCCTGCAGATGCCAAGGTCAGTGAAGGAGAGGGAGGAGGTGCTCCAGGTGCCAGAGCAGCAATTCCCCTGCAGCCTGTGATGAAGACCACAGTGAGGCAGGCTGTCCCCCTGCAGCCCATGGAAGTCCGTGGTGGAGCAGATATCCACCTGCATCCCCTGGAGGACCCCACGCCAGAGCAGGTGGATGCACCCAAAGAAGGCTATGACCCAATGGGGAGCTGACACTGGAGCAGGTTTTCTGGCAGGATTTGTGACCCTGTGGGAGACCAACGCTAGGGCAGTCTGTTCCTGAAGTACTGCACCTCATGGAAGGGACCCACACAGAAACAGTTCATGAAGAACTGCAACCTGTGGGAAGTACCCACGTTGGAGAAGTTCAGGGAGGATTGTATCCCATGGGAGGGAGCCCATGCTGGAACAGGGGAAGATTGTGAGGAGGAAGGAGCAGCAGAGACATGTGATGAACTGACTGCAACCCCTATTTCCCATAGACCTGTGCCTCTCAGGGGCAGGAGGTGGAGAACATGGGAGGGGTGGGAGGAACGTGTTTTAACATGTGTTTTTATTTCTGCTTACCCTACTCTGACTTTTAATTGGCAATAAATTCAATCAGTTTCCCAGAGTCAAGTCTGTTTTGCCCACGATGGTGATTGGAGAGTGATCTCTCCCTGTCCTTATCTCAAACCATGATCATTTTGTCATATTTTTCTCCTCCTGTCTAGCTGAGAGGGAGATGTGAAGAGTGGCTTTGGTGGGCACCTGGCGTCCAGCAGAGGTCAACCCACCACAAACATAATAGCTTCCAAATTTTCTGTTATCTATTAGCAGAAGAAAATCTTCAGACAGAAATTAGATACTCAGATTTTCTAATAATTTAGAATTATGGCAATTGGATTAAATAATTACGGCTGTGTTCACTGAGAGCAGGTGAATGATCTGCTCAGCCTGGTGGCAGAGCTGAAGGAGGAAGTGGAGAGGCTGAGGAGCATCCGGGAGTGTGAGAGAGAGATCGACTGGTGGGGCAACACCATGCCCTCCCTGAGGCAGAGGCAGCAGGAGGAGGCTCCACAGAAAGCAGAGAACCCCCTACCCTCTTGCCACCGAGCAAAAGAGGGGGCCTAAGACATGGGGGGGAATGGAAACGGGTCCCTGCTCAGGGGTGCAAGCGAATCTCCCCCCGGCCTCCCTCACCTGCCCAGTTGCCCTTAAGCAACAGATATGGGGCTCTGGAATGTGAGGGACTGGCCACAG
>Ga0065711_1052126_pt1 | contig 10088 bp, 5 predicted proteins | sample Hoacrofraction12_FD_59098 | JGI IMG/M metagenome (GOLD analysis project Ga0065711, IMG submission 59098) | Hoatzin crop microbial communities from Cojedes, Venezuela - Epithelial fraction 12 v2 (version 2) | ecosystem: Host-associated > Birds > Digestive system > Esophagus > Crop | place...
CCTACAACTATGACTCGTCTCTTCCTCCTTGTGGAGCTGGTAGTAATACGAGAGGGAGGTCCTTCTGATCTTTGTGCCTCCTCCGATGTGAATGGGTCAACCCCTGTACCATCCACCGTCTTGTCCTCCACATCTAGATCCTCATACCTATTATGCAGAGGCACCTGTGGAGATGTGGTGGGCAAGGGAAGGGTTCGCCTCCTGCCCCGATTGCGGACCCGCTTCCACTTGCTGTTTTCCTTTGCATTGCTTCCTTTAGTCTGATGGAGGGAGGTTACTAGTGCTATTACTAGTAATAAAATAAAATTAAAGTAATTACTATTACTTTAATTCACTTTAGCAGTAACACTGAATTAATTGCCCTCTGTGAACAAAATCACGACGTACTTTTTTTTCTGAATTGTTTTATGTTTATTATTGTTGTCAATTTATAGTTAATATTAAACTTTCTAATCTGTCCTGGACTCAGAAGGCTGAGTATAATGGCTTAGCTCACATATTCCTTGTAAGGATTTGAACTCTGAACAAGGCAAAGGATCAGTATGGACTTAATTTGGAAAAATATGAAATTTAGGATGAAACCCTGCAGATTTCACTGTCTTTAACCTGGATTCCATCCAAGACCTTGTGAGTTCCCATGTACTGAATCTGAACTATAAAAGGACAGGCTGTATGAGGTTGAGTTTCTCATTACAATGCAACACTGATTCAGTGTCCTCAACAGTTTAGAAATAGCTGAATTCTACTTAGGTGACAGAACATTTTAATGAAAAGTTATTTCAATATACTCTGTAATTATAAATGTATTTTTGTGATAGGTAAATTTGAATTCTGCCTGCACAGAACCCAATCCATTTGCCACACACAAATACACATTATCTAGGCCATGGAGGACATTAACACCTCATTGCAAAGAGGACATGACAAGTTATCAAAAATTTAATCTTATCTAAAGCCTTATTATGTACAGTCCACTATATGGCTGTCTGACAATACTGTAGCATTTTTTAATTTTATTTATCTTTGGTTTTTTGGCACTGTCTAATGTCTTGTTAAAACAACAATATCAGAAAAAGTGATAAAATATTTCGTACGTGGTAGGCATAATGGATAATTTTAAGCTTGTGTGAAACATTTGAATTATCAGATAAACACAGGATACATCAAGCATTATTCTGAGTTTCAGAGGCATCAGCAAAGATGCAGGAACAATCATTCTCTCCCAGTAGGAAACAGACACATTCCTTGTCCATTTGAAAATAAAGCCTGTGTAACTGAAGTAACTATTATTTTCTCAGAGGCTATTTTTACTTCATTAAAGTACCCCTCAAAAGATAGATATTATCCTACTGGTGCCCTTTACTTTTTTATATAGTTCCTTGTACAGTAAGATTTAGACCATCAAAAAAGATAATTTTTCAAAAGTGCGGTTAATGGACACATTAATTCTCACATAAATTTAAACACAACCAATAACATTTCCATGTGGGGCTGATTGAATTCTGCTTTCACTGTTGATACTCAAGTGAAGCATTTGAAATATACTATGCATCCTGAATAACTTTATCAGGAAGCTGGTTTGTGTTGGTTTGTTTTGGATTTCAGATTCCTCAGAGAAAAACAACATTTTTATAAGACATACAGCTTTGTTTGCATTTTGTAATTGCATTGGTATTCATTTTCCCAAAGGACTACATCAGAATCTTACTCAGTATATATAGCAGTATCTGCAGTAGAATCATAGAATCATTAAGGTTGGAAAAGACCTCTAAGATCATCAAGTCCAACTGTCAACCCAACACCACCATGCCTGCTGTCCTGAACAGCAATATCTACATGTTTTTTTAACACCTCCAGGTATGGTGACTCAGCCACTTCTGTGGGCAGCCTGTTCCAATGCCTGACCACTCTTTCAGTAAAGAAATTTTTCCTAATATACAATCTAAATCCAGTACTTACCTTGTAAACATAGTACTGATAGGTGGATAGAATGAAGGATTATATTTAGACAGCAGAGTGTTTAAATTGTATTTCCAGAAATCCTGGATGAAAATTGTTGTATATTGGTCTCAAATCCACCTCACTTGCTCAGCTCTGGGTATTTAAAAAGGTACCTTATTTAGGAACCTTATACTGTTTTTAAAGCTGATGGGAAATCTCAGATTCTTTCACTGCATATATTAAACTCCTAGGCTGATGTTTAATCTTAACTACAATGTTATGTTTTAGAGTGCTTATCACCCAGTATCTCCCATGTAATAGATACACTATTCAGCAACTCAAAATGACAGATGAAAGAAAGATCTGTTCTTCATCACTGATCTTTTTAAAAATTAGTAGTACCTCTACAGTTGGGGACTGTTTATTAAAACCTTCTTTGGCTACATGCGCCCCTCTGCCCCTTCAGTTTCTGGGATGAGAGTGTCTAAAACATAAATCCATTCTTTAGCTCTACAGAAATCAGCATGTATCTTCCTTTAAAGCTTGTTGAGACTTGCTGAGACTTGTTGATGACAGATACAAATAAATGTTGGCTAATAGCACAGGTCAGAGCAATTTTCAGTGTGGAAGTGTCCTGTTATAGTTTTATCCATAGAAGGATTCACAACATACAGGTCAAGTTTCTGATCCAAACTGGCCCATCCCCATGGGCCTCTTTCTCCAGTAACTGTCTAAAAGTCTGCTTTGCTTTATATTACCTTGTCGACACAGCTCCTCACTCCATGACTCTTACATCTGGTAAACACCACCTAAAAGGGTGGGCAACTTGAAGAGAGAAGTTGACCTGCTGCAAAGATTCACGAGAAGATTATATTTCATTCCTCATATGAAGACCAACCACCACCCTTTTGTGGAATAAATTTGAACCAAGTCTGCTTCAGATTCCTGCAGAGCTTTTCCTCTTCCTATGCTCCCTTTCACGGGTATAGTGAGGGTGTAGAAAGCCAGAAACAGAACAAGGAGTTCCGATTACTAATCTTCTACCTTCGCTGCGATTGAAGCTTTTTTAGTTTAATGGATTTAAACACCAGAAGTGCCAGATTTTATAGGAACTATATTTCCTCAAACCTTCCTAGACTTAAACTAACATTTTTCTGTGGTTCTTGTTTACAAAAGTTGCTTATTACTACCAGCTTTTCATCTACTAAACAAATCAATTTTGTTCTGCTTTCATAACAGTACATTATCAATACCACACAATGTCTCTGACATTTGCTGTTTTATAAATTAGTTCAGAAATACCTGTGGTGTTTCTTAGTGAAATTGTTGTCAATAAAAGGGTTAGCAGTGGTGACATTTAGATATTTATAAAACCTACTGCCTTTCAATAAGATGAGATTATAGTTGAAAGAAACCCCTGTGTACCAAACACAAAGTGCAGCTGATCAGTTGTGTGCTAAAATGTCCCGTTATTTCACAATGCATCTTCTGTTAGTAGGTTTTGTGAATCTATGACTAGCTGCCAAATCATTTCATTAGCTAAATGAACCATGATAGAAAGTAGATGACCTGCGTGTATTGGTAATCATTTATGTAGTTTGAAGTGAAACATGTTCCCGAATCACAACATTGTTACGAGACTTTTCCTTAGCACTTCTGATCATTCTGAAAGCTATTGAAAAATGCAGAACTCTTGGTAATAGCTTAGTTACTTTCAGCATGTAGGACATCAATTAGGGCTCCACTTACATTGAGAAGGGGTGGGATGAGCATGGTGTTCTGTGGTAAGTCTGCTTAAAGCATTTCATTTTCTGCTCTGGAGACTGCACTCAGAGACAGATCAACTCCAGATCTGTGAGGCACAGAGATGAAGCTCTCTGGTCCTCAGCAGATGCAGTGGATCATCTTCCCTACCAAATCATTTAAGCATATCCTATTTTATTCTTCCTGAATATATGAAAGTCTAGGGCGGAGCAGAGACAGGGGACAGAAGCCAAGTAAAGTCACAGTCAGAGCTGCAACAGCAACCCCAGAGAAAGAATCAACAGGAGAATGATCAATATTGAATAGCAAAGATGACAGGGCATCTACATAACTGTATACATTACAAATTAGCTAATACTTTACCATCTTAATCTATGGCAGTGCAACCATTCACTAGTCTTCTGCTGTCAGCATAAAAGGGCGTAGTTCATTGATGCACCTTGTTCAGATTTGAAAGATTCCGTTGAAGCCTACAGTCTTTGGTCTTACTAAATTCTCAGGTGTTGCATTAACTTCATAAAAAGTGTATATAGACAACACTGAAGTACCGCAGAGGTGTTTACTTTCCCCTCTTGGTGGATGGAAAACTCACAGTTTTAATAGATGCTCAACATGCAAAAATTTTTGATAAATTTTATGACTTGCTGTTGATTGCATTTCTGACTAATAAAGCAGGAATTATTCTCAGGTTAATGTTTGATTCTTATATCACCATTTCTATTGTATTTAAGCGTACGCAAGTGGTTTGAAGTCTGTATTTGAATTTACCAGATATTTTCTGTAGATATTTGTTTTCAGTTCCTTACAACTTCATTAAAGTTTAATCAATTTAAGCAGACGTTTTCCAGAAGGGATTTCTAGCACATGCAGAAAGTTTCAAGGGATAGTTCAGATAAAAAAAAATATCAACATTTCTGAGAACCAAATTAGGGAAAAATTATTCTTATAACCAGGTTAGGGAACAGCTATTCTCATATCCATGTTGGAAAATATTAGTTCAATTTTACATTGAAAAGCTTTTGGCTTTTTAACTTAAAATTAAATGGTGTTTTAATGGCAGTGATGTGATTTACCCAGCTTCAGTCACGTTATAAAAGGTACAAGATTCTTATATCTTAGCTAAATGAAAAGAAAATACAATTTTGTAAGTGTTGATAGGACTACAGAAGACATGCATGATAGTTCCAAGTCTTTCTCTTCCTGCCTTTTTCTTCCAGTTGTTCCTTTAAGCTATTATTGTCCATGTTCGGGGGTAAAAGATTTGAAAAGCGTTGGAAAGAGTCTCTGTCTTCTTTTATTGGTGCATCTCAGATTTGGAGGGAACAAGAGAAAAAAGTTGCAAGGATAAGTTGGGAAGATGAGACTGAAAACTGACAAGACCAAACAGCGAGAAGATGAGGAGCATGGGGTGGGATTGTAGAAGGATGTCAGTAAGTACGCTGTAAGGGCAGAAGCTACAGAACAAACAGAGAGAAAGGACAATGTATGAAGATATGGGATAGGCTGAATGATTGCTGCTCACTGCAGATAATTCTCTTACAAAACCTAGAAGTGAATGCAAGACTGTTGATATCTACACTTTGTTGCTACTAGCACATATTTGTGAAGTTGAATGATGTACCACTCTATTTTCTGGGAGAGTCCATGGAAAGGCAAAGTCCTACTGCTGTTGCTTGTTATTATTTTAACTTGACTAAGTTCCACGCTGTAGAAGAAAAAGTTTCAAAGGCTGATGGCTCTGTACAACTATTTTACTTATTTTTCGTTTGGTTTTTTTTTGTTTCAATTTTTTTAATCATTAGGAAACTACACTGGAATGAAATAAATTAACAACAAGGCAATATTAAAGACACACTAATTTAATAAATCTGGTTTTGAAAATCAAAAATTGCTTTAAAGGACAGCCTTTGAATTTAAGTTGATTTGCTCAAGCCTGTCTGTAAGATACTTAATAAATATGACCATTTTTTTTTATACAAATATCCTTGTGTACTTCAGCACCCAACATTAAATATTCTGTGACTAAATTCAGGTATGAAGTGAAAGAGGCTATTTTATGACCTATGCTCCTTTGTGGTAGAAGTATACATTATATAATATGTGTGTATATAATATATAATGTATTATTAAGTGTATTTTATACAGCTGAAGAAACAGAAGGTCTAGTCTCATGGTTAAACTTTGATTTTGTTTCTTCTTGTAGTGCAGGACTCCTGTAGGTGGATGCTCAGTTCATGTAAAACAAACTTTTGGTGTCTGCCTTTTTTCTGGGTTTTCAACAGGAGACACCTACGCACATTTTGTGAAACAGTTACATTAATGCAACTGCATAGGAAATAATGTACAAGTGCCAAGTTCTCTGAAATATTAGGTCCTAGGCATTTCCAATGGAGTACCACATATTCTTGGATATTTTATATTATTTTGTTCTTAATTTCTTTTTAACTCAGCTTCTTATCTGCAAATTCGGGATTTTACATCACTGATACATTATAAAAGGAAATATATTCATGCTTGTAAAATTGTTAGTTCCTATGGTGAGAGCACAGGAGAAATATGTGTGAAGAAATTAATAGTTTAATGTTCAGCTCAGGGTTTAAATACTATATTTAATTAGCCTGGAGATACATATTTTACTAGGGCAAAACTAGTATTGAATGATGGAAGAAAAATAACAGGTGTGAAAAACAGCGTATCAGGCTGCAGTTGCAAATGAAATCAAAACACATGTAAGAATTCTAGCCACATCAGTTCTGACAAGTCTTAACTAAGGTCTAAATTTTGAACCTTAGATTATTTGTCACCATTTTTTGCTATTACTCACTCTTAATATTACTGTAAAATACAGATTCCTGTTTTGGCCATTCAGAATCATGGTGTCTGAGGTTTCTGTCTCTTGCAGTTCCTATGACAACACACCCAGCTCACTGTTTCTGTAATTTTCTAATCTAGTCAGCAAGTCCTTTTTCTTCCTTTTCTGGTTTACCTGTTTCACTGCAAAATGAGTTGACACACAGAAATAACTAGCAGAGATTTCTCACTTCTTAAACCTAGAACTCATAACACCAACTAGAAATATTACAAGATGTAGCTGCAACTGTTCCTTTCAGTGCGATGGTTGTACAAGGAGATTAATATCAAACCATTCTTGTATAAAAAGTACACTGCCTGGGTCACTTCCGACCAGCGGAGCAGTAAATGGGTTGACTCAATGGATATTAGGTTATTTGTTGCTCCTCTAAAAAACTGAAACTGAAGTAGTGTTACTCAGTTGTGGCCAGCTGATATTTCAAAGTTGAAATCTCAGCTGAGTTTACTATTTACTATCAATTTGAGACATTAGGAATGCTAACACCTGTTGTGATTAAAAAAAAATTAATTAAATAACATCAGAATGACATAGTCTCTTAGCAACAGAGAAGTAGATTATAAAAAATGTCGCATATTAATAGGACCTCTGAAACTCATTCTTCCAGAGAAGGGATAGAGATAGTTCACTTAAAATATTTTTACAGCAAAGAAAAATGTTTTCTTTGCAATAAAAACCTCTGCACTGCAAAAAACCTGACACTATAGCATGCAGTTTTGAAATTTCTCTCTCTCTCACTTCCTGGTTTTGAGGTATGTATCCATAGTGGAATAAGCTGTGTAACATAATTAATACATGCTGTCATTTTGTGTTGCAATAGAAAATATCATGAAAAATGTAGGTGGTGCCACTTCGACTGTGCTGAATTTTGCAGAATATGGGCCAGAAGAAAGGAATAGCGCTCTGCTCAGAACACTTCATAGTTATCCGTGAGGATCTTTTCTGCAGAAGACCTACATAAAGCAATCATATCTCACTCCAATGTTGTATATGTTTACATCTCCTAGACATATCACTGATTTGCAAGTGAATACCATTTAGTGGATTATTTTGGTTTGGCCTGGATAAAATCCAGGTGCCCACCAAAGCCTCTCTATCACTCCCCCTCCTCAGCTGGACAGGGGAGAGGAAATAGGATGAACGGCTCGAGGGTCGAGACAAGGACAGGGAGAGACCACTCACTAATTACCATCACGGACAAAACAGACTGATCTTGGGGAGAAAAGGAAGTTTAATTTATCACCAATCAAATCACAGTAGGACAGTGAGAAAACAGTGCAGGTTTTTCTCAAAAGCTATTGGGAGCAAAGGCCCATTTCTAGCTTGGTTTCTTCGAGTAAAAGTGCTGATTAAATGCTGTGTAAAGAACACTTTCTGATGAACACTGAAAGGGTCTGATTCTGTGGGTCACAATCCTGAAATCCCTATTCAGAGAGATAATTTTTTGAATCCAGTAAGTTACTTGAGGTCAATGAACTTTATTTTGCTTCCTACCCCATCTGTTGCAGTACCTTGCCACACTCAAACTTTTCTCCATCCTCTTGCTGCTACTAATCCTGTAGTCTTTTTCCTCCTTTCCTTTTTTTGTCGACTCTTCTTGCACCAGAAACTAGATGGAAAGTCTGAAAAAAAAAGCCAACCACAAAAACCTCAGGACTTGGAGATCTATTACCATTACCCTTTTTCTTTCTTCTCCTTTGTTTTCATATAATGAACATATGTCGTAGTTTAACCAGGCAGCCAGCAATTAGGACCCGACATTCACTTGCTCACCCCTCCGTTTCCCCCCAGTGGCATGGGGAGGAGAAATGGACAAATGGTAATACTCGTGAGTTGAGGTAAAGACAGTTTAGTAAGACAACAAAGGAAATACCAAAATTAATAGCATTAATAATACTAATGATAATAATAATGATAATAAAGAATATGCAAAACCAAACTATAAACAATGCCATTTTTCTCACCACCTGACAAGTGATTAACAGCCAGCCCCCAAGCAGTGATTGCAGAATGCCAGACTCATGTATTTTTGTGAATTTCGCAAAACTCCCAAAAAAAAGCAAACTCACGGATAAGTTCGAATTCCTGGATGAGAGTGCATTTAATCTTCCTGCCCCCCAGCCAGCCCACATTCATAAACTGAGCATGACATTCATGGTATGGAATATTTCTATTGGCCAGCTTGGCTATCTGTCTGGCTATACTCCCTCCCAGCACCTGCACACCTGCTCATTAGCTGAATATGTGAGACTGGAAAAAGTCTTTGATTTCACAGCAACAACTGAAAACATCAGTGTTATCAACATTCTTATACTAAATCCAAAGCACAACAGCTACTGGGAGGATAAATAACACCAACCCAGCCAAAACCGGGACAACATATTACAAGTTTATTTTCCTAGCTAGCTCACAGCATAATTCCGGTGTCTCATAACTAGCTTTTATTTGATGCAGCAAGATTTTATTTTTCATATTTGTAACTGAATTCTGAGTTACCTGGTTTGGGGAGAAAATAAAAACTGAGTAGGTATTTGCCATCTCCCAGATGTCATCGTTGTAATAGATACTGCTCTCTGATTAACAAATGATTAATTACAAGTGTGCAGAGAAATGGACGTTACATTCTAATCTGAGTCATCTTTTCTAATGTTGTATAAATATATCAATAATGTACTCTCCTATGAGGAGATATAAAATTAATATTGTATTTTATATATTATATATATTAGATGTTGTATCTTATATATATTAACATTGTATTAATATATCAATAATGTATATAATCACTAATGTACTCTCCTGTGAGGAAAGGCTGAGAGAGTTGGGGCTGTTCAGCCTGGAGAAGAGAAGGCTGCGGGAGGACCTTATAACAGCCTTTCAGTACCTGAAGGGGGCCTATAGGAAAGATGGGGAAAATATTTTCAGCAGGGCTTGTTGCAATAGCACGAGGATCAATGGCTTTAAACTAAGAGAGGGTAGATTTAGACTAGATATAGGGAAGAAATTTTTTTACCATGAGGGTGGTGAAGCACTGGAACAGATTGCCCAGAGAGGCAGTGCAGGCCCCTTCCCTGGAGATATTCAAGGTCAGGTTGGACTGGGCTCTGAGCAACCTGGTGTAGTTGAAGATGTCCCTGATCACTGCAGAGGGATTGGGCTAGATGACCTCTAAAGGTCCCTTCCAGCCCAAAGCATTCTATGATTCTATGTAGTACATTGTGCTTCCTGTCACATAAAATACATTACAGCAGTATCTCTCTTTCTCACTTTTAAAAATACTACAACAGTCATCATGTTATATCTTATCTAGGCCAGATAGCCAGTGTCAGGCCAGTGTCAGGAGGATGGGGCCAAGCTCTTTTCAGTGGTGCCCAGTGAAAGGAGAAGGGGCAATGGGCACAAACTGAGGCACAGGAAGTTCCGTCTGAACACGAGGAAGAACTTCTTCCCTCTGAGGGTGACGGAGCACTGGAACAGGCTGCCCAGGGAGGTTGTGGAGTCTCCTTCTCTGGAG
>Ga0065711_1052127_pt1 | contig 10087 bp, 3 predicted proteins | sample Hoacrofraction12_FD_59098 | JGI IMG/M metagenome (GOLD analysis project Ga0065711, IMG submission 59098) | Hoatzin crop microbial communities from Cojedes, Venezuela - Epithelial fraction 12 v2 (version 2) | ecosystem: Host-associated > Birds > Digestive system > Esophagus > Crop | place...
GGAGCACTGGAACAGGCTGCCCAGGGAGGTTGTGGAGTCTCCTTCTCTGGAGATATTCAAGACCCGCCTGGACAAGGTCCTGTGCAGCCTGCTGTAGGTGACCCTGCTTCAGCAGGGGGCCTGGACTAGATGACCCACAGAGGTCCCTTCCAACCCCTACTATTCTGTGATTCTGTGATTCTGTGATTTTTAGAGTGGGGATTGTTGGTAGCAGGGTCTGGGAGATATCTGGTGGCACTTCAGCACCAGGGCTACACCGTGGTTTGGTTATTCACTCACAAAAAAAGGCGCAGTGGAATCATGTAGCATGGCCACAACGTAGGTGGGTAGCCACATTCTCCAGATGATCCTGCCACCACACAGAGAGGGTATGTCAGCATCCTCTTGTTAAAGCCAGCATGATGAATAACACAAGCACCACAAGTCCTTCCAGCACAGGCAGTAAAGATGTCCCTAAATGTTCTTCAGTGCTCTCCCAAGGCCCGCATAACAACAGACATTTTCTTACCTGCAAGTCACCCTGAAATTGCTAGCCATTGACTTGTACAGTCCAACAAGTGCCAAGATTTCCCCACGAGGATGATAGCGGCTGTCTTGAACGCAGAGTTAGGCAACCTCCTGAAATTTCTTCAAGAGCAGAAAAGTCAAGGCACTGTCTCATAGCAAAATGTTTCAGCTGTGCTGCTCTACATCTGACAGCTTTGAACCCACCATTGATTATTCAATATCCCAGGGCCAAAGTGGTACCTGCATGTTAAGATATTGCTTGCCTCACTCCCCTTTTTCTTTACCATTCTTCTTTGGCCTCCTCAGTGTCATCAGGAGATTCAGGCCACACGTACTGTGGTGTCACTTGGAAACAAGCAGCAATAAACAGAAATAATGGGAGGAATTCAGCAGGAACAAAAAATCTGTGACATGTTACCATGGTTGCAGTAACATGTACCACCATCTGCAGGAGACAGAAGCAAGGGCAGCATGGCACTCCTTGCACCTCTTAGGGTCCACAGTCAAAAAAGCAATTTTGTTTGCACAATTTTAACCCCATTCACAACAAATATATCTTATACAGGGGATTGGTCTAAAGTTTGGCTGAAGTGTCCAAAGTGCACATCACGTGAATGTAGGATCTCAGCACCAACTGCAACAGTGCACCACACTTCTTCCTAATGTATACATAGTTTTAGTAAAGACTTATCTCAGGAAAACCTCTCTACTCAGCAGTCCCATGATGATGCAACATTTTCTTTAGTTATTTTAAATTGCCCATTTAAGCAGACAGACAAACAGAAGCCAAATACAAAACTAATTTTAAAACTTTTGCCTTTTCCTACTCAGTATTCAAAATTTAACTCTGTGTACTGTATTTTAACCAAAATACATAGATGTGTATGTATGCATGTTTGTTTATACAGATAGTTTCTTGACCATCTTAAAAAGTTTATGTGAATTCTATTTTTATTACTCTCTTAAATGAAATTACTTATTGAACAGCTGACGACACAGCAACATTCATCCATTTCGCAAGCAAAAGCGTTAATTATCAGACATATTTTAAATCTCAGCTGTCATATTTCCACACCTAACAGTGCCAATAGTATTTTTTATGTTAGATATTGTGCTGCAAATATTCAGGAGTGCTGTGCTTTCTTGAGCAAAATACCGATTCTTACAGACATCAGAAATGGCTCACTAAAAGGAGAAGAAAACAAACTTGAACTGATGTAAGAAGTTCACAGGTCATAGCAAACTAAAATTTAACACTTGAAACTAAAAACTTATATTGGAAAACCCCTATGAAATCGAAACGAACAGCCTTTGTTTCCCTTTATTCTGAAGTTATCCATACTCAAGTCAGGAAGCAGAGGTCCCTTACTGACCACGTAGCACAATATAGTTTTTAAAGTCAGAAGCGTAATGTGCCTGAAAAGTGAAGCCACATAAGGATGGCAACTGAAAAAATACAGAATGAACAACTCTGCAGAAGTCTTGTTTCTGGAAAGCAGTCACATCATTTACCAGTTACGAGCAAGCACTTCTCTCATTAAGAAAATGTTGTAATAAAAAATTCTTCACTAGCTAAATGCTCAGAAAATGGACTCCATAAGTTTACTGAGCAAAGTATATGTATCTGCATATAAAGTAAGCAACGATCAAAGATGAGCAGTAAACTAGAAAAGTTTCTGAATGTATTTGCCAAAGCTGATCAAGTGATATCTTTATACAAATAAGCATTCTGCCCCATCAAGTACTCTCACTCTCACCTAAACCCTTTCCAACTGCTGATAAAACTACAGCTTTTGAGTAGCTTCTGAGGGCATTTTGTAAACTTAGTTGGCCACCCTAACGTTAGGGTCTGAAGTTAAAACGGACAGTCTCTTTTCTGATGGAATAATTTTTTCCTTTATTAATTGCATAGTAATTTAATTCGACTAAATTGACTGTGTTGTCTATTCCAACTGAATGGGATATGCAGCATATCAAGTTTGAATTTTGGGGCTGTTCTTTTTCCTAGCTGTTTATTAAGTTATTGGTGACAAAGTTACTAAGCTGGGCTTACCACTTCATCTGCAAAGGATGAGTTAGAAAAACTTTGGGAGTTTACATAAGGACTCTATTGTTGTGACACAAATTCTTCCCAATGATCCATTTTCATGGATCCCTGAGCTGAAAAATCAAGTATTATTCCAATACAAACAACGTAACAGCAGGCAAGCCATTTTAACCAGCACCACAAAGATACCAGGCTCTGAAAACAAAATAAATGTCAGCGACCATCTGCTGACATAGCAATTAAAATTAGTCGTGTCATTCTGGAAAAGTATTTTGAGACAATACTATAGTAGTTCATGGATATATTTTGGTGACTTTTGCTGGCAATGTGTGAGAAGAAATCTCGACTTCTCCAGTTCTGCAGGTAATGGTAGAAAGACCTGGAATCTGGCTGACCTGATGTGATATCACCAAAGGAAGGGTGAGAGGAAGGCCCACAGCTTTCTCTGCCTTCATTACCTCCTGTCTCTCAAATCAGATAGGGAAAGGGTGTGAACATGCATCGTTTACCACAGGAACCAGGACCTTCATGACTACTATTGATGCAAGCATGTGCTTACTATGTTTATGGAAATAAAACATATACCTCTCATCCCAAAATAAATTAAAACCAACATTTGGAACTTGCAAACTACTATGAAATCAGAGCAGGATTCTCCAATCAGACTGAGCCATAGAGGCACCTTTGACAAAGAGGCGGACACTACTTCACATAGAATGTGCCCTTCCATAAGGCATCAGCATGCGTAGAGAGTACCCCATAGGACCCATCTCCACTACAGTTATTGATTCACCTCTATACACACTTTCTCTTGTTTGTGACTTTCTGCACCACTGTGCCTCCAGTCTTCGTTCAGACCTTTAGAAGACACTAGTATATTTTATCAACGATCTTGCTCTTTGTCGATATAGTAAAGGAGAATTTGTGACTTCAGATCAGTATTATTTTCAGCAAAATAGATGGAACATTGTTTTCTGGTCCTAGAACACATATTTGGCCATCAGATTTATAACCTCTATTGTCCTTTTGGATGTATTTTATATTATCCTGCTTTCTGTACTAAAGTTCTTGCTATGATTAATCCTCTGCTTTGACACTATTACTTTGAATCAAAAAAGTTTACAGATGTAAAACTCTTGAAAAGGTACTGGTTTAATTTCTGTTTTCAAAGAGGCATAAAGATATTTTTCCCACTGAAGTGAAACTTCTAGCCTTGAGCTGTTCTTAGACAGTGACTTGCAGTGCTGTTTTCCTTACATTTATTTTCATTTGAACTGATATAGACAGAAAAAAACCGTTATGACTAACTGGAGATTAAGAGTGTCAGATCCTGAGTAGCAAAAGCATTGCATTTTCATACTTTCAAAGACCTTCATTTTCCCTCATTTAAATATATCATGCAGCATTGTTTTAAGAACATAGTTCTCTCCACTCTGTTTCTTTGCAGCCATTTAACAACATTATTCATCAACCTGAAGTCCGCTATCAGCACTACTCTCTCTACTGACTAACAAAGAGTTACCTTGTTGAAAAGAATACCAAGACAGGTATCACGATGACTGAGAACAATGCCTAGGAATCTCTTTGCTAGAAGAACTTTCAACGCTCTGAGTAAGTGAGATCCAAAGCTTCTCCCGCAGGACTGAAGCTATCATCATCTTTAGGTTTTGGGAATCCACTAAAAATCATGCCTTAGAGACACCCTGTAGAGCTATGCCACCCACCATCCACTGGTAATGGTGGTTATCATGTTCCTGACAAGGGGGCTATCCAAAGGGAGGACAGCAGCCCCTGCTCTGTCACAAGGTCAGTGTCCATGCCCTGACTTGCTCCACCATTCCTGATGTTGTGCTATGCACTGTCCTTTCAGGCTGTAGCTATATTGTTTGGAGGAGAGGTAGCTGAGGCCAGTTGCAAAGAAAAGGGTAGCAAGACCTGAGTGCAAGGGCTATGAAAAAAATGGATGCAGATCTTTTACTTGAGGTTGATAGTGCTTTCATGTAGCATAAACCAACAACTGCCATAACCAAACCAACCCAAGCAAGAAACCCACACTGGTGGTATTAGACAATGGAACCAGGGATTCTGAAAATAGAAACCACTTCTTGATTTACATTGTCCATTTCCTTCTAAATCTATGTTTGGGATCTCAGAGCACAATGAAGTTATGGAAAAACTTTTCTGATGATTAACATGAAATAATTTTAGTCTGTGTCTTAAGTTTCCTGGGTTTGCTACACAAACACCACTGAAGTGAAAACACTGCAGCAAAAATGGTGTTATGATTGAGAAACCTAACCCTTATCAATATAATATAAAAAAAAAATTCAGAAAAAATGACAGCAACAATTGTAGACAGACAGAGATTTATGGGGGAACTGAGGATTTGCCATCCAAGATAGAAAGGGGCATTTGGAAAACTGTGCTCACATACCAGCGGGTCCTCACTACTTTTCAGCAGATGGCACTACAGTGCTAGTATTGGACTTTGTAATAAAGTTATCTGCAAGTCACTTGGACTTCCAGAACAGGATTGCCTTGCTGTTTATGCATGCAGCTTTACAAAGGGATTTCACGCTTTGTAATTGTTTGAGAAACAATGGCTCAAGGTTGCCAGGCAGAACTCCCTCTATGATGAAGATTGTTCTTAAATTGTGAAAGTCAGCAGGTATTTACAGTCATAAACAAATTACCAAATATTTTGCTAATGTAATCTGACTATGCTATACTTAAGAAATACATTGTGAAAACAGCAGTGTCAGATATCACTAGGCATTTACTGGAACACTGTTTGTGAGGTGTCAAACACTAAAAAAGGCACTGGAGAAAGAATAATTTTTTTTGGCATACACACCCATCAAAACTAAAACGCAGATCCAAATTGCATATATTCTATGAGACTGTTACAAGTAAGAAACTTTTTTTAATATAACATAGTCTCACTGAGCAGCAAGAAAATGCAAAGAAGCATTTTCTCCCACTGAAAAGAATGGGAATTACAATGGAAGGAAAATCTCCCTTAGCTGTGGCAAGAATACGCTACATCTTTCAACAGTGAGGACAGGAAATTTCAAGCAATTCATTTTGATTGCATGAGGCGAGCTCTCCCAGCAAATCATAAACACTTTTTCATTAAAAAAAAAAAAAAGCTTCTGGAGGCAAATACAACAGTTTAAACAAAATAAGTTCAGCTGATTGAGAACCTAGGCTTCAAAAATAAATCCAGGGGATTCAGCACAGTTGAAAGTAAGTTTTGAATTCCATCTACCCCAGAGCATTTGATATTATAAAGAAAAGGTACTCTGTGATTCAGAGTAGATTGTTTTTCTCGCTCCTATTTTAGTTCTTCCTCTACTTGGGATTACACTGGATGCCTAAACTGCAATACATAATATATGTGCATCAAAATTGACATCTGGAAGACACAAAATCCCTGTCTGAGCTAGCTCCATGAAATTAAGAATGTGACAATTTTAAAAACCACAGCTGCTTCAGTTTCTTGATATTTTATATGACTTTAAACCAAACTTTTTGCTCCCTTTTCCTCCTGAGACTTTCATGGTTTTCCTGCTTTTTAGGAGACCACAGGCTCTCTAAAATGTTAAAGCACTGAAGCTTTTATGGAATGCAAATTCCAAATTTTTCCCCAACTCCAGTGATGATTTCAAGTAGAGAAATTTACCCTAGATGAGGAAAGGCAAATTGCTAGAGGAAAGCTTAAAAAAAAGTGGTACACTAGGGCAGCTTCCCAAATGCTGTAGATGATCAAAGAAAATATGTTATGACTGTGCATGTCAGAATGCATTGAAAGTCCTAATAATAGCAGTATACAATATGGCCTATATCCAAACCTATTATTGCAGACTCTGATGAAACAAGCCTTAGTGTTTTAACATGACTGAAACATAGCAGATATTTCTCAGAGGTGTCGAACAACTAAGTTAGACTCAGAACAGAGGTGCTTCTTAAGCAGAAAGCAGGACAGGTCAATCTTTCTAGTGCATTTATTTAACTTTTAAACAGTTTTAGAGATTTTACCAACCAGTTATTGCGAGGCCATGGTTGAACCATATGAGGTATTCAGCATTAGCACACCACGTTAAGATATTTCCTTATACCACAAAACTGTTGTTTACCGTATTGCATTGTCCAGCGTACTCTGTTATTTTAAAGCTAGACTTGTTGCTGAAACTGGTCTGCCATCGCAGCTGAATTTCTGTGGTTAACTTTCTATGCAGAGAGTACTCCGAACCCAGGCTAAGTGCTGATGATGTTCTGTACGTACCAGACCATCTGAAGAGTAAAGGCATGAATTAAAGAAATTCAAGCCAATGTGATTCTTTTTACAATTTCAACAGACTTCATGTAAAGCATGAGGAGAAGAGCCAGTCTGAGCTTTGTAAAATATGTCTGAAAACATTTCTTTGCCTTTACTGAGAGCTTGCTCAGAGCACAGCAAAATATGTACAGTAGTTCATATTTCTTAAGTTCAGTTTGTTCTTCATTTTTTGCTTACCGAGGTAGCACAGCAGAAGATAAAGCCAGATAAAAGAATTCTTTTCTCTTTCTTACAGATCCATCTTACCTGGATTACTTTAAAATTGTATCTTGCTTTCTTTCAGTATGGCCATTCTGTTTTGTCAGTTTTCCAACACACAGCTAGATCAATACAAATTTATTAATTCAATACTAGCTAAAAGCAAAGCTGAGACCATTTAATGATATGATATGCACAGTCAGCTGTCATTCTGAAATACACAATTCACATTATTACTATATTCACTTCCTATCCACTCTTATACAATGATTTTGTTTTCTATTTTTAAAAAGTTTTAATGTTTTTTTGTCTGTTGTCCTGGAAATAACATCATTTATTCATTTATGTCTGTTTACATCACAGCTCAGACAGGTATTTTATTACATGTAGCCTGAGAAAACACTGTTAGCTTTTTACTAACTGAATCACTACCTACGTTATATAGCAAGCAATAAAAGGATGAGTCCTGTAAGGCACTTAACACATTCAGCTCTCACCTCAGTGACATATATGGAACTGAAACTCACTACCAAAACCAGGAACTGTAGCTTAGTGATGTGCCACTTCACATCAAAATACATCCTAGTACATATTGATGACTCTTACTAGATCTTCTGTACAAATCTTCTGATAAACATATTCCAGTTTTAAGCACTATTTGACCTAAAAGCAAATTCACCTCTACCTTAACAAAACACAACTGTTACAAAAAGTACTCTAAAACACCTCTTTCAGATGCTAAAAATAGAAAGGTGACTTGCCACGAAATAGCATAAAAAGGGAGGTACTGGTTTACAAGTTGGTGAATTTTAAATAACTGTGCAACCTTTTGCCAACCAAAGAAAACCTTTAAGTTACATAAGCTTGGCTCTGTGTGTTTTGTGAGGTACCTGGAGAATTATGTAATTTTCTTTCTCTCTTTTTTTTTTTTTTTTTTAATGTGCTGCATTTCTTCTGTATCTACCTTGCTCTGAGTACATTCTCCTAAACAATCAAAAGACTGCTAACAGTTAAATCAAACTGTCAGTACTGATTTCATTGGCAGAAGAGATTCCAGGACAAAAATGAATCTGGGCAAAACCTGAATACCTTATTGAAAGGTGAGTGATCACTATCAAGGTATTAACTTTCTAATGCTTACCACTAAAATATCTGTAGTCCAGGTGGTACAACTGGAATATAACAAGTGGATATAGTTTTTCCTGTAAAAATACTTGTTCCCCTTGCTTATTTTTTAAACTAGAAATATCTTTCTGCAGAGTATACGATACATAATTTGCAAAGAAAATGCATGGCAGAACAAGACATAGAAAGCCATTGAAACTGCATGACACTTTCAAAGGCATTCAAAGACTTATTTATAAATATATGATCATACATTTACGGTTGTTTTCTGGCAATTAAAGCAGTTAGTATGCAAGAAAAATTTGAGATTTTAAACAGTGAAATAAAACAACACACTTGACAAGTACAATTAAGCTTGCTTCTTACCAACAGTTACTTCTGGATAAGGACCTGTAGTATAGCCATGCTACCCAGGCCTATGGTAAAATAATGATATTGTTGGACTGCTAACTCTAATTCAAGGATAACCTGTAACCGATAGGCACTTCTGCATACTCACAATAGGAAGACTTTAATTTGCTACCTAATCATTATCTGATTTTGCTAGAAATTTTAAGAACAACAGCCATTCTGCAATCCTCTGCTCACAAAATAAGAATATTCCACCCAGCCATGTATGAGAGACACCCAAGCGCATTTGTCCAGTGCTTATTATTTTCTTGCACTCTCTCCCTTGATGCTTCATTGCAGACAACACACTGCATCTTTCTCAGCAGGCATCAAAACTGCTATGCTCTGAGGGTGTAATGCTAAGTCAAAATACAACTTTATAGCATTGATTGGTGTTGCATGACCCTTCTTATGGTAGCTGGACCTAGTAGCAAGTAGCTTGTTATGGTAACTGGACTTGGTAGCAAGTCTACTCTTGCATCCTGAATTTACTGAAACATACTAAGCTTGTTTCCAAGACAGTTCTATGCTAGAAGTTGGTGCTTTTTAAAATGATGCATCACCATCAATCTGTGTCCCTTGCTGTCTCGTATTTCACATCCTATATAGCTGATCTGTTCCTGGGGTAGACTCATAGCAGTTGAAGAGTATTAGAATATGACATGATTTTTTTCTGGAAAGATTCCGTGTCTTCTTCCTGGCAACGAATACAGCTCTTCATTTTCTTGCAGTGTTCTCTCCTTGCAATCTAACGCACACAAAAGTTGCCTACTCTTTCTTCAGTCATTTCTATACAAACCACCACTCAGCTATCTATGACCTGTTTGTCTGTTGAAATTATATATTTGTTGGCTTTACTGTTCTTCTACAGAACCAGATTTATAACTAATTTTCAAAATTTGTAAAGAAATATTACTGCATGAAAATTTTACAAAGATTTTCATGCTTATACATTAAGGCCTGATTTTGAGCTTTCCTATACTGAATACACACAGAGAAGTTCCAATGGCATTCAAGAAACTAACCCCTCCAGCAGCTGCAATACCAAAACTTAATATAAACACTATCAATTAAAATTTTTCAATTTTACTTTCCATACAAACTATAAACTATATCAGGTAAAAACATAAACTAAGCACCATGCTAGTGATCAATATTTGAATAACATTTGAGAAACTGAAAAATGCATTTGGGAAAGCAAAATAATTCAGCATTACTGTACTGGGTTTGTGTGGCAAGGTTTTGGGAGTGGGGGGTGGGGCTACAGAGGTGGCTTCTGTAAGAAGATGGCAGAAGCTTCCCCCATGTCATGGCAGCTGGCTCCAAGAAGGATCCGCTGCTGGCCAAGGCCGAGCCCATCAGTGATGGTGGCAGTGCCTCCGTGATAATGTATTAAAGGGGGTAAAAATGGCTGTGGAGCAGCAGCCAGAAGAGAGGAGTGAGAGCATGTGAGAGAAACAACTCTGCAGACACCCAGGTCA
>Ga0065711_1052130_pt1 | contig 10085 bp, 4 predicted proteins | sample Hoacrofraction12_FD_59098 | JGI IMG/M metagenome (GOLD analysis project Ga0065711, IMG submission 59098) | Hoatzin crop microbial communities from Cojedes, Venezuela - Epithelial fraction 12 v2 (version 2) | ecosystem: Host-associated > Birds > Digestive system > Esophagus > Crop | place...
TTAGCTGTGAGTTCAAAGCAAAAATGAAGACAAGTTACTACGCAGTTATCAGTGTCCGGAGGCTGTACTGTGCTTCTTTGAGGCAGTACAATGAACTAAGAAAACTTATGTTCCGCTCCTTTCCCTTGGCAAGCTATTTCCGTGGTTGAAAGAGACTCAGGTCTGATGCAGTAGTCAGGACTCATGCATGACTCAGCCTGTGAGGAGACATCACCTGATTGTTTACACGGACAACGGCAAGTATTTGTTACACCAGACACCGTTGCCCTAATAGCAGCCAGATCCCAGCCTCCTCTTTCAAAGTGGTTGTTTGCTGTCCTAGAATGATGTGCTTAAATCTGGAGTGCAGCTAATAGCGTGTGTGAGAGCACACCTTGGTCTCCTGTCATCTTTAGCAGTTTTCAAATTCAGCCTTTTCAGCCCATTCTGAAGTGGTTAGGGTCAGCTCCAGTGACATGATCCTTACTGGAAGCAGCTACTAGTGGGAGTTTTAAAAGGAACAAACAGACCTGCTAAAGACTTTGTGAAGATGTAGACTTTTCTTCTCATGATGTTTGGTGGCCAGTTGTAGTTCTGGAGGGACAAAGTAACACCTCTGGCCTCCTCAGAGCATGGGGTGAGATAATCTGGGCAACGGAGACATCTCATATGCCAATGCCAGATAGTTTCTGTGTGGGGACTTGGAAGAAATTCTGTTGAGCAAAACAAAGGGTCAAATTAAAAGGACAAAATTTGGAGGGTTGGACAGACGTAGCCAAAAGGAAACTGGCTCGCTTGGACAAGGCTAGCTGCTATTCTGACTTGTAGGGAGTTAGCCCCAAGGATGGATTGCTTTGGGCCACTGTCCTAAGGGGAGTGTGCAATAGCACCTTTCTCCTTATTAGGTTTGTGTCCTATTTCTGAAGGCTCTTCTATCATTTAAATGAATGAAAATCACCAAAAGGTCAGACTAGAGAGACTGCAACGGAGATTTTTTTGGTTTCTTCTTGTTCGGACTACCTGAGAACTCCCTGGCAGTCAGATGAAGTGCCAGCGCTCTCTGGTTACAGCTTTGCTAGCTGGCCTCAAGTTTCCAGAGCCAGGTAGCTCAAGACAGTTGTGTGGAGGCAAAGCTCCCACGTGAGCAAGATCTTCCCAGTGACCAGTGTCCCTGTCTTGGCTACTAGTTGACTCACCCCCACGCACAGCCAGAGGAAGAGGCAAGTGCAGCCGGTAGTCAGATAGCTTGAGTTTAGGAGCTCGATGTCTGCCCTGACACGGCAGGTTCATCCCTCCTTTTTAACAGCAGAGGTTTAGCAATTCATACATGTTTTGGGCAAACTTGAGCACATTTAGATATTTTCATTCCCAAATGAAGTGTCTTGAATTTATGAAGGATTTAGCAGATATTTCCAAGTCTAGCAGTTAAATCTGTCAGAAATGCAGTTTCAGCCTCTCAGTGTCTTTCCACACAGTGTGTGTTTCTCAATGAAGGTGGGGCTTTTCCTTTTGGAAGATTTAATAACTGTTTCAGTTAATCTAGGGCATAACAATGTAAGAAGATATTAGCAGTGAGCTAACAGAAGCCTCTTCTAATCTTTTTGACATTCCTGCCTCTTTTGGCTATTGTAGAAATATGTCAATCATTTACTTGTTGTTATCTGAGTCCCCTGATGGTATCACTCAGAGCAAAACTTTGATTGTAAATAATTGAGAATAAATTTCTTACCAAACTGGCCAGCCCAGATAGTGAATCACACATATGACTATGGTTTCAAAATGTATTTAGCAATACCACTTAGGTAACATTGAAAGAGATCTGCAGAAGTGATAATCAGTGCTTTAGACACCCACACCACACAGTAGGTAAACACATATTATTCCTCTTTCATGTAGTGCAAATTAAAAGTCCAGAGAAGTAAAATCTTATCCAAGGCAGTAGAGAGACTCGAAGTTAGGATAATATCTCTGTGGACTGGTTTTGGTTCCTGCTTCTGCTTGACCCAAGTAGATCGACTCAGCCCTACACGGAGTGTTCCCATAATGTTATAAGAACTGAAGCTGAAGAAAACCATGCTTTCTTGGGCCTCTTTGGCAAAGAAGCTGGGCCAATTTGATGGAGAATTTTCAGTGACAGGTTGCTTTCAGTTCTCTGTTCATTCAAAATAGCACTGGACTAGCCTGTGGCAGACTTTTCTGACCTTAGATTTTGCAAAGGGATTGGATTTAATTTGCTAGCTTTTGTATCTGAGGAGGCTTAGACACATACCAGATTTTAGGCTTTTCATGAGATGACCCATGGTTAGCTGAAGTGTATGTCCTTATAGTGGCTCTGCCAAGGAAAGTCAAGGCTTTGCAACTGTTCTGTATAATGCTGATAAACTCACTTCTTGAAATATTCTCTGAAGTCTCAGTCAGTTGCTTTACTCCGGTCAGCTTGCAGTGCACGTCACCCTACTGAGCCAGCCTTTAGCACGCTATATTGGTAAGTGCCATTATTTCTGGTCCAACCAGAAATAATTCTGATGATTATCTGTAACGTCTTAAAACATGCCAAAACTCCACAAAAAGGAAGATAATAAGAATGCTTTGAAAAGTCCTTACAGAGGTCGAGGGCCCTGCTCCCTGTTTGCCTTTCAAAAAAGGGGAGAGGAAGTTACATAATCTGACCGTGTAAGTAATTTAAAACAGTTACTTCTTTTTTATTACGACACTTACTAAACATAGGAAAAGAAAAGAGGTGGCTTTTGGAGATGAAGAAAGGGAACAAGTTTCATCCCTTGTTGCTCACCACAGCAGAAGCTGACTAAGCACTGACCCTGGACATGATTGTAGGTATTGAGTGATAAAGGTAACACTACAGCTACTTCCCACTCAACTTCCAGTCATGTGAGGTCAATCCTGGACGTGGTTAGGCAGAACCTTTGCTTTACATAGAGTTTCCTTTACAAGCGTGGTAAAGATAATACCCCTGTATATATTACTTTCAGACATGATCCACGTGAAATCAGAAATAAACTCAGGCAGTATGCTTTAGCAGCTCAGTTTTGCCTGATCTTGACTATTAAGTTTGAAATTGAAACGGCCCCCTCCTGCCTTGGTCATGGAAGGGGTAAAACGTATTAAAGAATTATACGATTAAACCCAGAACCCTATCAGGATAATGGTCAAAAGGCTTGACTATACCTAGTAAGGGTAATTCGTAGGGCTTTAAAGCAACAGCTAGGCTGAATAATCCCACGACTGAGGGAGGAGCACTAGGGGTACGTGGACCCAGCGCCCAGAGGCGCAGTGGTTGGTGGTTCATGTTTGTGGTTTGCGTTAAGTCCCATCAGCCGTAACCAGCAAAAGTTGGCAACTCATTTCAGCTAAAAGAATGCAAATGGAGGACCTGTGTATCTGGGAGGAGCTGCGTCTTACCATCGGAGTTGGCTGTCTGCAGAGTGGGGGAGACGCCTCTGCCCTCCTTCGCCATTGCCCGTAGCAGCCTGTGGTGCAGCGTCCATCGCTGTGGAGCCATGAACTTAACCTGGAGGCGCGGGGAGCTTTGTGCCATTTTGCAATACAAACAAGAATAGCAGGGCCAGCTTAAACTCTAATCTTCCCTTTTTAATTGGCAGCTTAAAGTATTAAGGATACCAAGAGACAAAAGACAATAGGCTCCGGAGGTTGTGCAACTGAAAACCAGTTTCAGGGTTTTTCAGAGACCAGGGCCTCACACTAGCTCTGAATATGAAGGCGCCTGGCAGTCAGTGCAGGAGAGGACAATAGATGAGGAGAAGTTGTTCCTCAGGCTTGAAAGTCACACAGAAGCAGGCTGATTGTGAGTTTGATATAATCATCTGCTGAAGTCCAGATAGTGACACGGGAAACAAAAGCAAGAATAGCAACAGAGAGATATCCAAGCCGAGCCCGCAGAGAAAGGCCAGCCATGAATGGCCGTGGCAAGAGGAAAACTTTGCTATTTAGGTAAAACGCATGGAATCCATTACTCCCCAGAAGATGTCCTGATCCATCTGAACTGATGTCTTTATTCATGCTTAAATCCCCAAGAATAATCCATCAGCAACACCAGCTCCAGCTTACCCATTAAATCCTGTTTGGAATTTAGTGATCAGCACGCTAGGAGAATCATGGACTTCAGTCTCGCTGCAGGGCAAAGGAATAATACATTAATAAGCTTCTCTTCCAGTTGTCCAGTCTCTGTACTGCGAAGAGAGTAAATACTCCATCAGTTTTGCTTCTTCCTAGTCAATAACTAACATCTGGTTAGCGCTAACTAGGTGAAAAATAAGTACTGAGTCTGTAACACTTGCTAACCAAATCAGATGTGAACGAAACATGTCAGATCACAGTGTCATTCCGTTTCAAGGGCAGGGAAAATACCTTGTGCACAACAGCGTTTATACTTTGCCATCAAGATTTCAGAGAAGAAACATCACCTGAAGTTTTAGTAACATGTATGTTTTCAGTTTTTAATCAGCGAGAACATTTATTCAAGGTAAAGGTGGTTAATGGATGAAATCTCAGTTGAATTGTCTCAGCTGAATTAAATTCATTTAGCTATTCTGGTTATTGGACATGTCTATGATACTGATATAATATTTATACTTTTTAGTATTCGTCTAGGGCAATACAAGCACACAGATTAATAGAAAGAAGAGTAGGTTTTTTGGGGGAGTTGTGGAAAAAGATGCAGCTAAAGTGTGTGACAGAGCCTACAGCCCCTGGCCTGTGTTAGCCTTTGGGCCTTTTTTGTGGAGATGGGTGAGGAAGAGCTTTCTGAGACTTCAAGTCTCACACACCAGTGCAGGAACTTGGAAGATCCTCCCAGGAGGGAGAAATCTTCATAAGCTAAATGAAGATTTAGCTTTAGAGGAAAACTTTGCTGTTTAGGTAAAACCCATGGAATCCATTACACCCAGACAGATGTCCTGATCTGTCCATATTGATGCCTTTATTCACGTTTAACTCTCCAAGAATAATCCATCAGCAACACCAGCTCCAGCTTAGCCATTAAATCCTGTTTGGAATTTAGTGAGCATGCCAGGAGAACCATGAATGATGCTTGAAGGCAAGCCAGTTGTAAGGAGATGTGTTACTGTTCTCTCAGCAGTGAGCTGATGAAGGTCACTTCTTTGTAAGAAGCAACATGGTAGTTGATTTGGTTAGCGATTGTTACAGACCCATCTTTTATTTTTCACCCAGTTAGCTCCAACCAAATGTTAGAATTATTGAATAGGAAGAAGCAGAATTACTGGAATATTTCAACCTAGAAGAAGAACTTAATTTAGAAGAATTCTAAATATAAATGTGGTTTAATGAGACTGGAACTTAAGCAGTTCCACTTTGTGTATCCTGCTAATAATGTTATTTTCTTTACAGGAATGTAGTCTGTTCTACTCCAAAAGGTTCTGTCTCCCCTGTGTGAATGAAAACCTAGAGGCCTTTCCTTTGGAAATACGAGAAGATATGGATAAAAGGAAACCCCAACAAAAATGCATCCCCTGTAAAAAAACAGATACAAGAAGGTAAATACTGAAGGACCGAGAGAGACAGTCCTTTGGCTGGGGTTTCTCCTCTCTCCTTTTGGACACTTACCATGTTGCTCCTTTAAAAGAAGTGACCTTCATCAGCTCGCTGCTACGGAACGCAGCAACACATGTCCTTACAACTGGCTTGGCTTCAGACGTCATCACGCAGCGATTGCAGTGCCAGCAGTATGGCCTTAAGGTGTTGAAACGCCAGAAAGGCAGGCAGACGAGCACGTTGTCACCACGTAAAACGCAGGTGGTAAAAAACTAAACAGCATAAAGCATAGGAACCATGTCCAAATTTTCATTTCTGTTATTTTAATGTTTTGTGTTGTTCTTGACACTCCTACAGTGGTACGAGAATCTGAGACAGACTTACCTGGTTTAATTTAGTATATATCCAAGAAAGTCAGCATACACCAGTTGTTAACCTGACAGTGCTGTCCTGGTAAGATTACAGTAGGCAAGGAATTCAAAGCTTTAAGTCTAAAATAAAACTGTAATGAGAAAATGTCAGCGATACCCATAGAAATATGTAGATTCTTCAAGATTATAATCTCAATACTATCACAGCATTAAGACTGCTGAAGGTAGGTGCTCTTATAATAAAATACCAATATAATAAAAAAAATGTATACTTACAAGTCACTTGCATTTGCAGTCACTTTCCACTCCATCTTCCAGTCCATGACAGAACAGCAATAGGAGAGGTTCAGGACCCTCAATACGTCTAGTTTATGCTTTACAAGGAAAGATGACTTCCTTTTCACTTTCACATTCATTAATACAGAAATAGGAAAGTTCAGTTAATAAGCTTAATTCTTTCCTGAACTGCAGCTAGAATAGGGATTTCCGAAACATAGTTTTGGTCAAAAAAGGGTAAAAAATTGTTAGGGTAACAGTAGTTTGTTTAGCTCAAAAATTAGTTTCACAATTACCTGTGTTAGTTTGTCTTAATTACCAGGAATATTTAGGTGGCGTTTATATAAAACCACTTAGTCACACACCTTAAGGACGTGTCTAGAATGCTCCCTAATCACCACATCATGTTATTTACTCAAGCTTTTCTTGGTCATTGGTTCAGAACCTGTTAATGCCTTGGCGAGCCGCTCCCCTTTGCTCAGCTCGTCTGTCCCTATCATTTGTCCTATGCCAGCATCTGAACTTGGTCACTTCAGTAGAACGAATGAGCCAGCTATCTGCTAAAAGAAACCAACATGATTTCAGTTATTTTGAGTTCTTTAGGATTGTCTAACATCCTGAAATCTTTCTTTACGTCTTTACTGAACCCAGTACATTGGTGTCCTCTGGTAGGGACTGGAATTTCTTGCAGTTACTAGAGGAGCAATAATAGACCTGTTAGTACCTTTTCCAAGTTCTAGGTTCTTTTAAGACATAAAATATGTGTACATCTTTAATTGCCAAAAATAAAAGGTGCATGTTGGAACTCAGCATTTCAGATTCCTCTCTGCAGTAACAAGAGACTATGCTTTCAAATAAATTGATATTAAACTTACTTTGAATGGGCAGTATTGAATTTCAGTTTCACGTTAGACACTTCTCGCCCCTTCCCCCCGAGAGTTTCAAAGCTGCAGGGTGTCTGCTCTGTACAAACGCCAGGCAGACCCCATGCTAAAAGCCAGAATTACACAGAAGAGTGAGAGATGCTAGAAAAAGCAGCATGCTACTTTTCCACCTTAAAATTGCAGTTGTTATAGTCACGCTGACAAAAAGCAACGTGGTTATCCGAGATCACATTCTGTGTTTATGCCAGCAAATGTCTTTCTAAAACATTTGGTTTCCTGTATTTTACAATGTTCGCAACAGGTTGTTTCTTAACTCTTCGCTTGGAAGTAGGTTTTAAAAGCCTGGCTAGCGCAGTTCCCGTCTCCACGAGAACGTGCCTTCAGGCTGTATGACAGGCAGGCCTGGCCGGGACCGGGCGACGCGCCCGCTGGTGTGCTGGGAAGGATCTAGTGTCACCGAGCCATCTTCCCTCCTCTTCAGCCTCCCCTGTGCCCTTTACGAAAAACGCAGTTAACTCATTTATGGATAATCATTATCTTTGCCATCCTGATAGGATGGGAGAGTAATTTAAAGCCCTCAAATGACCCTGCCTTTAAGTACTTGTTAAGTTGAACCGGAGGGAGAGTAGACTCGGTATTAAAAGGGAGCGGAATCTGTAATTTGGCCCAGTACAGCGCATTTATTTAGCGAGAGTACGACGGAAAAAGCCAAGTTCAGGATAGCTCTGCTTCACAGTTACCTGGTTACGCAGACCTTTCCGGTGAAGAAAAGCATACTGCCAGCAAGTAGGGTGGTTCAGTAGCCCACGGCCATCAGATGTGTTTAGTCGTCTCTGGTCCGTGCTCTCGGGCAAGGCGGCTGACCTACGTGCAGTTTGGTATTTCTCGGGATGACAAAGGATTATTAACCCTGCCCGGCTGTTAGAACTTAGGTGTGCCACATTCTCATATTCCTGTTGAGCATGAGCATCATGCTCTCTGCATCGTGATGTTTTGGTACGTACGTGATTTCGCGGAGCGAATGCCCAGCCGGCCAGCCCCGAGGCCTGCTTCACAAGGCGTGCAGAGCCTTTACTTCGGCTTCATCAGGTTCCCCGAGTGCTTTCTGTGGCTCAGAATCAGGCCCTCAACGCTCCTGCGCACAGCCGATGAAGAAATGTGCTGCTTTCCCCTCCACTGTAATTTTCACTTCAGCACTCTTTAAACAACTTAATAAATCCCCAGATTCTTGAAGGAAAACAATTATCTGTGATACATTTCCCAACTGATTTAATTGAAGCCATGCTTACCAGATTAGTTAGTATGCTACACTTGGTGTGGAAGTGAATTCAAGGCTTGGTGAATTCAACAAACTTCTCAAGCCGGTCATGCAGGCAATGAGAACGGAAGGACACAGCAGGCTGCTGGGTCAGCAAAGTGATGAGATACATATATATAAAAATACATATGCAATGTATGTGTGTATTCCTAATTTAAAAGGTGCGTCTGACAGTTAACCTGTAAGCATGAGCACTTTGAAGGTGCTTCAAGCATCATTCCACCTTTAAAAGGCCCTTGCAATACACACATCTTACTACGCAGTAAACATACTTAAAACAATTTGTTAACAGATTCTTGAAGCTAACCCAAAAAAATCTGGGCACCAGTTGCTTACCCACTCTTGCTCCTTACTGCAAACCAGCCTGCGTACTCCCAGCATAAAGTTAAGCAGCTAAGTGTTTTCTGAAGCAGGGCCCTGTACACCAAATTAAGGCAAATCAGGTTAAGGCAAAGTCATTCAGGTTCTTGGTTTCAGCAGAGCGGCACGAAACACACGTTGGTGCCGCGGGTCCTGCCGCAGAAGGAGCAGCGGGTGTCACCATCCCCGGGGCTCCAGCACCCCGCGGCCCCAGCGCCCGATTCTGCAAACATTGACACAAGCTCTCCGCCGAGATTGGCAGTGGGTGTGCAAGAGCGCAGAGCAGAGCTGCTCCCGTGTACATCCAAGTTACTCGTGTGTGCACGGCCACTGAATGAGGGACGCGGGGAAGGCTTGGCAGCTGCTCTGGAGAAATCACACAAGAGGCAGCCAGCAGAGGGTAACGAGTACGTTCGACTGAAAACTGTGACACTACAGTGAATTACTTTCCTGGAAATAAAAGACCAGCACAAGTAATTAAATTCACGTTTAAAAATGCTTTATTTCTTTAAAACCATTAAGGCAAAACCGTATTTCAGATTAACTGTGTTTACATTCAGTCTTAAAGGATGAGGACTTTTTTTTTTTTAAAAAGCACATCAGTTGCTACCAGTCTCTATAGAAACACTACGAATTCAACCTCTTATTTTTAAAGGAGACAAAAAAAACACAGTGTAAAAAAGAAGAAAAATGTTTAGTTCAAGTTTTTTCATTCTAGATCAGTAGGCTGGTAACATTTGAGAACGCATCATCGTATTTAGCCGTATGTAATTTTTACATTCACGAGTGCAAGAGACTTTGTCTTTCCTATAAATCCCTGTGAGACCAGGGCTTCCATTCTTTCCTGAAAAAGTCATTTGCATTGTTCTGACAGAAGGAAACTTGGGAACTTGGCTGGAGTTAGGGGTATTTTACTGGGAAACAAGCATTCCATGAGAACTAGGTTTGACTACTCCCAGCAAGAAATGTCTGTTCTTTCTTAAGTTCTGTATTTACTGCAATAAAACGTACCCAAAACCTCCTAAAAACCTAGGTGACTGGAAACAACCATCTCGTGGGGTTTTTTTTCCCCTCTTTAATACTGATATCTTGATTTAATTAAACACTTGTTAGCTCCAGTGATTAGGGTTTGGCAACCCAAAATGTGCTTTTTGTGTCCTATCAGATCAGACAATTAAAGACATGATAAAGGGTTTTAACATCACGATGCAATTAAACTGTTGTGCTACATTCCTAAAGAAAATTCCCAGCGGTTGTTCGGTTGTTCGTAAAAGCTGTGAAATGGCAGGAGCAACACGAAATGCAGCTGATCATGCAAGGAGAAGCTGGTAAAACTGACTCTGTCAAACAGTTAAGAGGGCTGCTCGT
>Ga0065711_1052133_pt1 | contig 10085 bp, 3 predicted proteins | sample Hoacrofraction12_FD_59098 | JGI IMG/M metagenome (GOLD analysis project Ga0065711, IMG submission 59098) | Hoatzin crop microbial communities from Cojedes, Venezuela - Epithelial fraction 12 v2 (version 2) | ecosystem: Host-associated > Birds > Digestive system > Esophagus > Crop | place...
CATGCTGACTACTCCTGATAACCTTCTTTTCTTCCACTTGCTTCATGATGGCCTCCAGGATAAGCTGCTCCATCACCTTTCCCGGGATGGAGGTGAGGCTGACCGGTCAAGGTCACAGTAATCTTCATATTCATGGACTGTTCTTTGACTTCTCTTTAACATTTTTTCCTCTGCAATAAAACTAGCTACTATAGCCTTCTTAATTCCTTTCCCAGATTTTTTGTAAGATTCACAGGGCTGACTGTTATACCTCTGAGAGTGCTATAAACTGATTTCCCAAGCCACTACTTTCGTACTTACAAAAAACCCCTTCTGCTGTTTTGCATATTAATGCTAAAAGAGAATGGCAAAAATAGGAGGAAAGAAATTAAAATTAAAAACCAGTTAACTAAGGAATTGATAAATATGCCTATTTATTTTGACTAAATGAATGATCTTTATCAATTGAAAATAATCAGTACTGGCAAGCTTTTTTGCTGAATCTTCTTCTTTCAATGATTTTTTTTTTTTTTATTATGTCCTGAAACTGGTTCTTAAGAGCTGTAGAGCAAGAAACAATACACACTTAGTTTTGGAGACCAAGTTGTTTAAGTTGTAAGTAATCCATGAAAGTTTTTCTAGAAATTGTAGTAGTAGTACCTTGAACTTCAAGCCATGAGTTATTGATGCCTAAGAACAATGTCAGGCAAAACGATATATGGTTCAGCATAATAAATATACCATTAGCACTAAAATCAATAAAGCACTTTTGTTTTTTTTCCCCAAACCCCTCCTAAATAGCCCACAGTGTCCATCATTTTTAATTTTGATTCAACACGGACATAGAACTGCCTAACATAAAAATCTTGAAAGACCTACTGCAATGAACAAGTTCACAAGACTGGTCATCCCCTCTACCAACACATTAAGATACAATCAGTACTGACTTTTAGCTAAAAGGAATAAATTCATCACCTCAACTTCATTCTGAATCGAAGTAGTTTATTTTTTGTTTTTCTTCATTTGACATGAGAATGGGATCCGGACCTGTCAAATAAACTACATTTAGCCCTCATTAGGTTTTAATATCTTTTCAATTCTTTGAAATGTCTATACATCTAGAAAAAAAAAAAAGGATTCACATTTGGTTCTTTATAGAAAAGTGATACTTCTTGTGTTTTGTTTTGACAGAAATTTTAGCAGTAATGCTTAATAACTACAGGGTACCAAAGGTGTGGGTGACCCATTAAATGCTGTCAAAAGATCTATTTGGTTTCCATCAAAGAAAGTGTTCCAGCTCCTGGATTCTGTTCCTCTTATTTCCATCACTTGGATGCTTCCAGGAAATAACATTCTTGTTGGTCTCTTGCTTTTCTTCACAAGAGATTCCTAGTCACTTGGGCATAGCTTTCAATATAAGAGCTCACAATTGCCTAAACCAGAAGCCTGTGTCTCTGGCAGCTTTTCAGGTCTCTGACATCTGTAGCTGTTTTCCACAGAGGACGTACTGAGCAGTAATCAAAGTTTTTCAAGCTATGTATTCCATATCCATACTTTGGACTTGCACACTACAAGCACTCAAAGGTAAAAGACTGCACAGCCAGAGAGTTCAATGCAGATGATGCACAGGTGTCTAGACCAGAGCATGTCTCTGTCTTCTGTTCTCCTCCACCAACCCAAAGATTAGTAAGAATGAGGTGAGTCTTTCAGGTCAATACCTTTGACCTAAACATGGAACCTGCATTCAGTGCTGAGAGACAGAGTGGTCCAACATGCCACATCTTCCAAATCTTCTTTGCAAGTTGAGGGTAGTCCCTTGCAGAGCAGGAGGATTTGGGGTGCTGTTAGTTATATTCTGCAGCTCCCAGATTCTGAGGTTCTCCGGTCCTTGGCTGACTGATAAACAGTGTATTATTTATTTACATAGCAAGATATATCCTTGCCCACACTCTTTATACACTTTGCATGCACTTTTCACTTACAGTTTAAGTGCTCCCATGTCTAGCGTTGAGCTTAGAAGCACTACATATAAGCCTTAAAAAAGATCTGAACACTATCTCAGCTGAAGAAAATTCAGTAACTCCTAGAATGCCGCCTTCTTTAAACATTTGTTCTACATGTCAGAATAAGTTTTTATTTGGCTGCTATTAATTGGTGTTTCATTTAAGTTAACACTTAAATGCTAATTGTATAATTAGCAATAGCATTTTGAAGCTTACAGGACAGCGAGAAATAAAACACTGTTCTTTTTGAGAAGATACTTTTTTTTCTTTGCTTATCTTGCTTATATTTTTGATGCAGCTGTCTCTTTTTCATTCCCTTATGTGAGCAAGCAAACTGAATGTCCTTGTAAGCCACTGTGCCCTGCTGTCAGGCAGAGTAAAAAAAAAACCAAACATTTAAATATAAACTGACTAAAGTAGTGCATAAAATGCCTTGTCTTTTAAAGATATTAACAATTCACGTTAATCTTTTTTGGAAGGATTCCACAGTGTAAAACTAGGAGATCTCACAAAAATCTATTGCAGAAGTTTCCCTTTCCTCAAGCACTCCTAGTGAGTTGTTCTTCAAGATTCACCTATAGTTATACTTACATCACTAAGTTTTTAGAGGTCAATAAGGGAAAATACTTTTCTATTCCTGTTTTTTCCGGGTCATCTGAGATGAGTGCAGCAAATTCTATTCTTTATGGCACTTTAATGAAGCAAAATTCTTTATTTCAGCATATTTACTTCTTCAACAGTTTTTCATTTGTATTGGAAGCAATGTGACCTTGAGAAAGACATGTCTCTACTCTTCATTCTGCAATCACTTACAATGCAGTATTGGGATGCCTATCACAGTCCTGTCAGAGACCATTTTCCTCCTAGAATCACGATCTCAATTTATGTCAACTTTGAATCATTGCCTTGCAAAACGCAGATTTTTGTATCCTTGTGTCCAAGGGTGGACTTGCAAAGGAAACCAAGCAATGCAAATCTATCTCTCCTCTTGCCTAAGAACAATTGAAGCCACCTGAAAGCTACAAGTCTAGATAGAATAATTTGGGAAAGAGATTGCGCTGTCTCTCACAAGAGATGTGGGAATCCTTGTGGTACTCAAATAGACAGATTAATAGGACTTTCTGCCTATAACCACAGCTCCGAGGTCTCAAATCTTCCTCCAGGATTTCTATTTTGATTCACCAGCTTCCTGGAAACAGCGGGTTTTCCACTAAACTTTCCATAACACTCCTTCAAGACTAAGAGACCAGGATCAAGTAATTTTTTATTTTTCCCTTTTAAACATAGGACTTCTGTGAGGACACTAGTTATATAATTGCTGCTCCCCTAACTTTAAGCCTAAGCAGGTTTACTCTGATATTGGTTGTAGGGCTGTATTGATATTTTCCTTCTACACCCTCTGTCCCACCTTTTGTTACTCTGAGTCTGCAAGAGTAGTAATGTCAGTCTAGAACTGGAACAGTATGTTGCAATCTGCCATTGCTGAGAGCTAATCTTAAGCAGTTTCAACAGAAATATGGAAATGAATGCTAATCCCTGATGACTCTACTCAGTTGCAGCCACCTTTAGATAGGGAAGGGAAGCTGCAAAATATAAGCAGCGTTGTTTCACAGAACTCCAGGCCTCATGTGCTAGAAAGCTTAGTCTGAGCTTCACTCCACTAGATTTAGCTCAGTTACTTCTCTAATGAAACCAGGATTTATTTATTTTGGCTGAAATCAGGAGGAGATTAAATAATTGGGTAACAAAGGGCACAGAATGAAGAGAAAAAAATGCTGCAGATGCCTCTGCGGGGAAGTGATTGCTAGGTGAAATGTATGAAGATATCCTGTGCTGTGGAAGAGAGGAAGGGAAAAGCCCTTGAAAACCTTTTTCTGCTGATCTGAACTGTAGCCCCAAGCCTGACAAGCACTTTAGAGCTGAGTTCATGAGGAAGATACAACTGGCTCATTCCCACTAGTCCTTCAGACTACAGGTATATTCGAAAAACTGTCTAATCTCCGGTGGCTAATTTATACTTGCTCAAAGCAATTCAGAGAAAAAAGAATAAACAGAAGACAGTTGACTAATTTATGCATCAGGGAGAAGTTCCTTCATGTAATAAGTTTAAAGCACAACTGTTCCTATTAGTCTTATGAAAAAACTCTTTTAAGATGAAGGGAAAAGAGGAATTGAGAAGTTAAAAAATTCCAAGATGGAAGAGAACAGTTTAAATCTGATTTGCTCTGAATCTGAATAAAAGGCCCAGGCCAGTTCTATGTCCACTGCCTTTTGTATTAGCTGTTCCAACACTTATTTACAATAAATTCCATTTTACAAGGTGAATTTCTCTAGTAGCAACAGCTGGTTGTTAGGTAATACTATTCCATTCTCAGACACGCTGGGAAGTCCCAGTGTAGTATCTTCTCCAGCAGTCATGTGTGCTTCTTAATCTTCTCTTCAGCAAGTTCATAAACTGAGCTCTTTAAGTTTGGCTTAAGTCTCATTGCCAAGTCCCTCAAAACACTTTTGTGGCTCTCCCACACTCTGCTAGTAGAACTTCAAGGCAGAATATACTAAAGAAACCTCACCAGTGAAAAACACCCCAACTCATATCAGGCTCGTGTCCCTGCTTCTTCTCATTGCTCCGTATCCCAGTCATCACAGGATCACATTGGCCAGACTACTCACTTTGAGGTGCTTTTGGCTTTTAAATCTTTTATTCTTGTTTCATCTGAAAATGAACTTTCTTATCCTGAATTCTGAAGTCCCAACTGTTGTACCTTGCATTTGACTATACTCACATGTAATGTTTTCAACTCAGTTTTAAACCAGACTACTCAGCTTGTCCTAAAATAGCAACCTTGTTAACCTTGTGCTTTTTTTGTCATCTGCAAACTTTACTACCAAAAATCTTACAGTATTGTTTGTATAACTGACAAAAATACTAATTACACCAAATAAAGAACTTATCCTTAGAGTGTGCTTCCTAGATGCAATACCACTTAGTTACACCTCCCCATTATTAATATTTTAAAATCTATCAGCCCAGGTTGTAGCCGACCTAATATATTCTCTATTACTTCCAAATAAAGTAAGTGTTTAATGAATGCATGATACCTAAGGCCTTAAAAAAAAACCCAAAACAACTATGCTTCTACATTTGCCTTTTTAAATAGATCTATGACCTTGTCAAAAAAATGAATTATTTGACCAGATTTATCTTTGTGCTGATTTCCATAATTACCACTTTTCCTCTAATTGTTTTGCTGCTCAAGACCAAAAATCCTCACCATTTTACTTGGAATTGACATCCATGTAACCAATCAATAGTTCTTAAAAACGTCATTTCTAGTGTTTATAAATTTGGAATAAGACTGGCAGTCCTCCAGTGTTCTGAATGTCACATTTTGTGAGGCTTGCTGTTAGTTGTGCTAACAATAAGGAATATTGCTATTGTTCATCAAGCCTTCACTGATTAATATCTCATTTATTTCAACTTTTGATATACAGTGATAAAATGGAGTTTCTGCTTGACATATCAAGAGACAGCATTCAAAATACCAAAGATAAAATTATGTGTTTGTTCTCTCCTTTTCTTCTCATTCGTGCTAATGATGTGTTGCTTATCTTTCTTTCTTCTGCTTTTCTAGTAAAATGCAATCTACCTTTAACAGTCACAAGGACTACTGTTAGTGCTGTGAATACTGAGTGTGTATTCACATGTTTACCTTTGGACCCCACTGAAAATTCTCACAAAATACTTTGAGGCCCTCAAACAATTTTTTAGTGTAATTTGAGCACTTATAGACAAACTTTTGGGGGTCACATCACTGCCTGTGCTCACTGCATGCCACCCCATGAAGAATGGTATAACTGCCTTAAGTGAAATGTGGCAGTTTCTTAATGTGACAACAGTATTACGGTATTTTCCATACTTTCGGCAATCTTTTAACTGAGATTTGAAATTGGAAATAAAGAGCAGTGGCAGGCCTGTTCAAGTCATAACGTGGCTAAGACATGACTCTTGATAATTTGGAGTTAAATGATTCTCTACTCTCGTAGTTGTATTTGTGTTGTTATTTTGTTAACGTCTTAAATTGTAAAAATTTTCATTATGAATAATTTTTGAACAGAAGAGTTCTTTTCTAATCTGTCTAACTTTGGGAAAAATATGCAAAGATATTGTTCTGGACCTACTACAAACACTTGAAAACTATATGTTTTGGATAGTGATGTCATAAGCAGTAGCTGGTGAAGTTTATGAATGCAAGTGAATTATAATTGAAGTGAGTTTTGGTGTACCCCAGGAGTTGCAGAAAAGCAAGCAATGTTTTTTTACTTTCCTCAAAACAGACACACAGCCAGGGGGTGCCATAAAAATGCCCAAAACCACGTTGTAAAATTACTCAGAGCAGTATAGAAGGTGGTCGTCTTTCCTAGATGGCATAACACTACAAAGCACAGATCCTCTAACAACTTAGGATGCATTAGTAATGTTTACCTTGATTCATATGCCTATCTGCCTTGCTTTGCATACTTTATATTCAACAGGAGCCTGAAGTTTTAGAATCACCGTTTTCTCTGGCTAGGAATAACCACTAGAATACATTAAGCTTATGGAACATTTCCAAGATTCCTTCAGTATGCTCCCGGGAATAGCTTCCTTCTATTTCCAAATATCTTTGCAGTCTATCTGCTATAAATACATAACTATTAGAGAAAGAGGATTCACACAATCTCTGGATGAATGGTGAATAACAGACAGCTTAATGCAAGTTTTTGTGGCACTGAGAATTTGTCTTTTACATAGGTTGGGATTTCTTGCCTGCAGAAACAAGGAGCTCTGCATAGCTATTGTGTGTCAATTAAGCTATTGGCTTAAGAGCTATTGCTCTTAATTTTTTATTAAGAGAGGAGAGAGTTGAAGTTATCAAGAGGGAGTTGAAATAATTATAGACATATATATGTGACAATCTCACAAAAGATTTTAAGCTTATAATAATACCAACAAAAATAATTACGAATGATGGTTTAGATAATTTTCACCCAAAATCCTGCAAGCAAAGTGCTAACAAATGACTAAATTTGTGAAAGAAAACAAAACAATGATCTTTAAAAAGATAACAAAATGTTTAATGTAAAACATTATCTGGCCTATTGAAACACTTCAGGTATTCCTAGAGTGCACCTGTGTGAAGCTGCATACTGTTACTGCTGCATTTAGCTTTCTGGATTGCACTTGCAGGCTGAAGTCTGAAGCTATTACAAGTATGATTTTTTATATTATTACTTTTTTCTACAGTTTGGCACAAAAAAGCACAATTATTTTCTGTAATGAAAGTGAATGAAATACACTTACTTGCTTACACTAAAAATTCACGTAATGGGTAGAGCTGGGCACCTAGTACGCTTGGGAACAGACATTCTAAATTGACCAAATGATTCCCTTTTTACAAGGTGTTATCAAATAATAAGCTTTTGCAAAACATTTTTTTTTATTCATGTGACAGGTACTCACATCCAGATAGGTACTTCTCTGTCGGTCCATGCTTACAGAAAGATGTTACAGCTCAGGATCACAAAGCCTGATTTCCCTGCTTTCCATGTGCTGTAGCATAGGAACACAGGAACTGAGGATGGATTTCTACGACAAATATAAAGTAATTGCTTTGATGGACCATCATGTCTAAAGTTGTTTTCTCTAGTAATTTTGATGTATAAATAGCAGTGGAATTTAAAAAACATATTTGTGTGTTGGAATGAAGCCTAGGCCTAATTTTACAAATTGCCACCTTTTAAAGAATTCAAAACTTTTTTTTTTCAGCACTCTGTAGATGTTGATTGTCTTTTAGTGCTCTGTCTAAATGGTTACAACTAAAGTAAGATTCACTCCCCTCATTTTCCATTTATGATGCTCACATGGTATCCAGAATTTTTAATTTTAAAACACGTCACGAGCTTCGAAACCAGAGAATACTTTCAATTATCTATGTTTCCATCATTACATTGAAGTTGTCTTTAGTACTCAGTATCTAAGCTAGTTTTGCTTAAATTTGCTGATAAGTGTCTGGAATATTGATCCTAGACCTGTTATTTGCTTTGTGGCCTATTTTAATGCACTTTCAGACTTCAAGTGTTTTTGAGTTGAGTGGCTGTGTCTTAATTTTTTTGAATTGTGCTTACTCAATTCCAGCTGAGACTGGCATCTGTAGGTCTTCCATTTGTGAATTTGATGAGTGGATGGTGACTAGGCACCTCTTATTTAACAGAAGGAATAAGGCACCAACAGAGAAAAGATCTGGAACAGTATACATGGAGTATCTGTTTGCCTAAAGTTATTATCTCAAGATGCTCTAAGTTCCTAGATACTGAACAGGAGGAAGCTGAACAGCTCCAAACACCTACCACCACTCTTAGAAGACATTCCCCGTTTTGCAGCCAGCACTCCCACAGTCCTGAGAAGCTCCAGGCACTGGCTCACCGGGTTAACTTTGGTAGGACCTGTAGGCATCCCAGCCAGCAGTCTTCCAACTCATTTGTTCTGACCTGATACCTCAACCGCCCTCCAGGTGGGAGCCCCCAGACTGACCTCTTCCAATTCCCCCCCCTTTTTTTTTTCTCATTAGAATCTGCTGTCCAATTAAAATAACTTCATAGGCCAGCCCACTACAAGTAAAACATTCAGAAAACAGTATTCAGAAACTATTGCAGAGATGCTTTGTGTTTGTCATGACTGGATCACATTTCTTCTTCTATCTCTACTTTTTTTCAGAATATTTTTCTTTATTTCTTTCTCTGCATGCTTCAGGTCATCCACTTCTTCTCACTTGTTTTTTTCCTTCCATTTTACCCTTTTTATTTTTAGTTACAAAATTCCCCCTCATCCACCCACATCTTAACATTTAGCACTTTGCTACTAGTAATCAGAAAACTTCCAAAAACTGGTGACAATACTTGGGATTCTGGAATGACGGGGATGGAGCAAGTACAGGTGTGGACATAAAAAACCCAAATGTGTCATGTACTAATTCTTACCAGAGGGGAAAACACATACAAAGAAAATCATACGTGTTCTATTTATAATATGCAGGGTAGCGCATATATTTTCTTTCTTCAAGAGAATGCCACCTTTGCTTAACCTGTTAATTCTCACTTTTCTTCACCCCAGCAAAATGATAACACTTTCTGCCTTATGGTGAAGGGAACACAGACTCGTCAGAGGCCTTTCCAAGTAATATTATCCCTCTCCTGCTATTCAGTATGCATCAACTCTGGCTTGTCTTCCCATCTAGAGATTCGGTTTTTTTCTCCTCCCGAGGAGATTAACATACAATTTGATAGCTTTCAAAAACGGTTACAGACCTTAAATAAGGAACACGAGCAGTTGGGACCAATTGTTCAGAACAGTGAAGTCTGTCGCACTGCATATAGCCAAATACGCTCTGACAGTTCTTTCATTCTGAACTGGGTAAAGTGAAAGTCAGTAAAGAAATGTTACATAACCTGCCCTGAAGTCCATATTATCTGAGTTTTAGAGAATTTGGACAAAACACTAAGAAAACTGTATTTGTTGTATAGGAAAAGAATGTGTTAGTTCTGCTTATCTTCTTAAGTAAGGTCCTCCAGGCAGGGACCGTATCTTTGTACTTTCTGCAATATCAAGTGTGCTGCAAGCACTTAACTATTAATAATGAATAGTAAGTAAATACAAAGCTCATGAAAGGTGCCAGACTAGGATCTCCGGAGAATTCTCCTGTCTATTTATAAGGAGAACAGGCAGGGCAGCAATGCAGGCTTGTTTACACTGCCCCACAAATCACGAATGCATTTCACGCAGGTTGCTGAACAACCGTCAAATGATAACTACTCACAATCACTAAAATCCTATAGAAATTTAGACTTCCGGCTTCATATTCTAAAGCTAGAAGTGGGGGTTGTATCTCATGATCAATCACCAGAATGAAGTAGCATCTTTTATTTCTTTAAGGATGTATTCCACAGAGCACAAGAGCTCTCGATCCCCAAGTGTAAGAAGTCGGGCAGAGAAGGGAAGAGACCGGCATGGCTGAGACAAGAGATGCTGGTCAAACTAAGGAAGAAGAGGGAACTGCACAGGCAGTG
>Ga0065711_1052129_pt1 | contig 10084 bp, 4 predicted proteins | sample Hoacrofraction12_FD_59098 | JGI IMG/M metagenome (GOLD analysis project Ga0065711, IMG submission 59098) | Hoatzin crop microbial communities from Cojedes, Venezuela - Epithelial fraction 12 v2 (version 2) | ecosystem: Host-associated > Birds > Digestive system > Esophagus > Crop | place...
CCCTTTGCATGGGGGGGAGGAGGGCTGGCCCCAGAGCAGAGCCCCGGCAGACGTCCTGCTGCCCGCTCCAGGGCTGCGGCTGTCCCGTGGTCCCTCCGCAGTCCCCGCCGTGACCCTGGCGCCCATCGCCCGCTCCTTGCCGTGCTGCTGGATGGAGGCACAGGCGGGGTGAAAGTCACCCTGCTCCAGTAGGAGCAAGGAAAAACCAACCCCGACATTTGCAATTTTGAATAAAACCAGAGAGTTTCCGTGGCTTCTGGTGACTTTCCCTCTGTTTTCCCTCCAGGCCCACCCTCGGCAGCTCGCCGTACGGCGGACCCACCAACACCTTCACGGTCCGGCCCGGGGCGCGGCAGCCCATCTCCTACGCCTACCAGAGCGGCCACCGATAGGCGTCCACAGGGCCGCTCCGCCGCCTCCGTCCGGCTGGGACGGGGTGGGAAGGCGCCCGGCTGGGTCGTCCCCTCGCCGCGGGCACCGAGGACGGTCCCAGCCCGGCCGGCAGATGCGCTGCTGGAAACCGCTGCTGGGGAAGGCGGGCAGCGAGCCTGGGACTGGGACTCTTCTCAAAAGACTGTCACGGAGAGTGGTTACCACGGAGGACCGGCTGCTGTCTCGTTACGTGAGCAAACGTGGTTTTTCTTCTCCTGTTTCCCCCACCGTATTATTTTCAGAGCTGCAGCCTGATAGGTCTTCCAAGAAAGTCAAAAAGCATCTGTAGTTCTCTTTAAAGAGCATCACCACTGGAAAGATTGTTTTCAGCTTGGTTTTTTTTTTTGTTTTATTTGGTTTAAATCCAGTATGCTTAGGAGCGGGGAGAAGCCGACTGGGAGATGTGCGTAATGGAAGCGAGCCGGTCTATAGCTAAATGTAGGGGAGTTAAAATAAGAGTGTGAGGCCAATGGGATAGAAATAGTTTAGGATATCGAGATCCTCACCTCTTCTGTCCCCACGTCCTTCAACAGCCTTGAGCAAACCAGTTACACCAATGCCTTAAACGCCGCTCTTGGCGCGCGGTGCCTGTCGTGCCGAGCCGGGGGTGGCTCCGCGGCCGAGGTCGGAGCCCCCTTTTCCAGGGAGCACTGCGGGGGGGGCAGCAGCTTCGGGGACAGGGGCCCTTGCTTGGCTGCTGCTTCTGGTCACTGCGAACGCTTCTGTTGGTGATTGTCCCTCGTGGGGAGGGCTGTGAGGCCTGGGTGGGCGGCTGCAAAGCACTTTGGAGTCTTCGGACGTTGAGCGGTCCTTTTCCTGTGCCAGCTGGTGGGTGCCAGCGACTCGCCGCGGTGCTGTGCCGCTGGTGCCTTCCTCGAGGGGTCTCTTGCTGCTTCGTACCCGCGTAAACCCCACAAGCTCAGCCACGGAGCAGTTAGAAACCGTTCTACTGAGACTTGGCTGTGGTTTGCCTGGTTCGGGGGACTGCGAAGCTCCGTTTCAGTGGGACTGCGGAGCACTCGCCGCTCCTGCCGTGCCGATGCCTGCAGTGACATCCCAAGAGAGCTGGCTCCCACGTCTCCATGGGCGCTGCTCGGGTGCGGGTGTGCGTGCGAGCCCGTGCCTGCCTGCAGCAGCTGGCGATGGCTGCGCCGTGGGGCGGGAGGCACGAGTAGCCTCAAGAGGTATCTTCTGCTGCGGAGTGAGCAGTACGGTCTCACGATAGCCAACCAAAGTTTTAAATAGCTAACTGCCTGAAATTAGAAATATATAATCTTCCTCATAGGTAAACTTGCTGAAAATGACTGTAAGATAGGTGTAAAAACTTGTAGAGAATGTTTTCTAATTGCTGACAAACGAAAAGCACTTTGAGACGTTAGTCTACTTCTATGGAAAGCACTTTCTATTTTCAGTACTACACAGTATCGCTGGTTCCACTCCAGCTCACCCTGCGTTGCGTGCTCGTGGGCCTGTAAGCAGATTTTGCTCTGCCATTGAACTGAAAATTCAGTGGTAAATTTTCCTTCACAGTGGAACTTTCAGAAGAGTTATCTTGATATTAATGTCATGTTGTTGACGTTCTACGTTTTATGTTATTTCCGACTTTACCTAATAATTTAACAGCTGTTTCAAATATTACAGCAGCTTCAAAGTATTCTGAACTTTACTTTGCTGTGAATAAAATGAAAACACAAATACCATAATCAGTCTAGCAGCTAATTGCAATGGCATTTTTATGCCAGTAAGTCGCAGTGACTTGGAAGATTTCCAGACGTGCTCACCCCAGCCAGTATTGAAGTAACATGTTTTAAATATCTGGGTGTTGGTTTTTAAAAATGTTTATGGCAAAAAGTGACTGTGGAGTAACTGTCTGGGTATTTCAGCATGACAGTGTCACGTAGAATAGCACCCCCCTGCCCGCCACCCCCTTAAAACACGGAAGCTTCTCCATGCGAGGAGCATCTTGAGGATTCGTATTTATCTGTGGAAGTAAAGCCATGATCCTGTCTGAGTCGCTTCAGGGTCAGGTTTTATCACTGGATGAAGTTTCACCAGTTTAACTTGAAACAAAACAAAGAAGCCTGTCTGATAATATTGCAACCTAGTTGTTTTTTCTTCCTGATATATTTTTTTTCAGAGTTATAACTGCAGATTAGTTCTCAAGATCAGCTTTAAATTTAAAGGCTGGTTGGGAGACTTCCGTCTTGAAGATTGACTTTGCCCACAAATGGTGTCTGTGCAATTTTTCCCCTCAAGAATTCTCCTAAATTTGAGCATATCCCCAACAGAAGTTTCTTTTTCGTTCTTTTTTTTTTTTTTTTTCTTTCTTTTAGAGCAAAATGTGAAACTCCAATGGTGGCACTTGCTTTGAATTTCACATTTAGTATTTCACCCAGACATGCAATTCCTAGGTAGTTGTAATACAGTGTTATGTAGTGTGGAGCGTCTTGTTTCTAGCAGACAGGTATTTGTTTGTGTTAAATATTAGAAGCATGATAATGTAAGTCAGTTTTATGAAATGGCCATTATTCATTCAAAGAACACCCATTCTGGGAATGCATAGTGGACTAAGCTGTAACTAAATCAGGCAGGACTCTGCTCACAGTTGTGAAACTGGTTAGCATCAATGTTTTAAGCAGTGGAACTATTCTAGTCTTTAAACGCTCTGGACTATCCCTGCTTCTTTTGAATGCATTAAGCAAAATTCTAGTATTTCAGTAACGGCTCGACATCTCTGCTGGGGCCGTCGGGAACTGTTGGTGTCACAAAGACGCGGCTGTCAGAGCTGTTGGCAGCCAGAGCGCTCACAGAAAGTTAAACCTGTAATGAAGAGCGAGGATCTCGGCCGCAGGGACAGGAGGAGTTCCCGCTTCCTTGGTCAGGTAACTTTGTCAGGACAGCACGTAGATAAACCACTCTGATTCCCGTTCCTGCTCCTTCTCCCGGGCTCTGTTTCGCTATATAAATTTAGCAATAGAAGAGGAAGAAACTGAGGGGTAGTAATGGAGCAGAGCAGCCTACTTTATAGCCCCATCTCTGTGCTGGAAGCAATCTTGTCTTCTCACAATGGAATTAACTGTCACTTCAGCCCTCTCTGATGCAGTTCGGTCACTCCAGTCTTCATACAACTTAAATTATCCCCTGCAGCTGCCTCTCCCGCCAAAGTACCTGCTAATGCAGTATAACCGACAGCTTTACTTGTAAAGTGTCAAAGTCTCTTATTTATAAGTGCCATTGAACACCAACCTTCTTGCATTAAATATGTCTGGACATATTGTTTTATTACCTGTGTGGTCTGACTTTATTTAGTAGTGCTTAAGTGGTCTGTCTGCTGCAAGATTGAGATCTTTGCATCTAAGATTAAAAGGGCAGGAAAACGGAGCCCAAACTGGCCTGGGCAACAGTCTGGATTTCAGCTCACCTCGGGCTTGCTCCAATTTCTGCTTACCAGTTGTTGATAGAAACCCTGTGGCAATTTAAGGGCTTTTAGAAGCCCGACGAAGGCACGAAGGGGCAGCCAGCCCTGACTGCCCCGTCGCTCCAGAAACACCCCTCCATCGGGCTGGTTCCGCAGGCTGCACAGCCGCTCGTGCAGTTCAGCCTGTGCTGCTGCTATAAATAGGTCTTGGGTTTGAGCTCTTCATTAGTAATGAAACTTGCATACTTATTTGCAAGTCCTAACTAGAATGTTGTACTTAAACTTGGGAACGCAGTGTGAGCAATGCAAGCAGCAACATAAAAGGCAGGCTTGTCTTCATAGTGGCTTATTCCCTCCCCTCCTCAGAATTACATTTCTTTGCATTCTCATCTCTTTAGTCCTGCTCTGGCTACAGAACCAGGTTCTTTGGGAGGGAAGTGTGCAATGTGTCATTCTAGCCACAGTGTATTTCTAGAATTGTCCCCAAACCTGAGCAGCATGTAAAGTAGTCCGGACAGTGTGAGCATACCACAAATCCCAGAGAATTCTCCTGTTCCTTTGCAGATAGCTACGTCAACAAGCATAGATGTGCCGGTGCCAGTGCCTCTGCCACGCTGCCTGCGCTGTGGTCCGACTCTTTAATGTACACCCTTGCTAGCAATGGTGCAGTCAATGTGGAGCCAGGCGAGCACAACACAAGACTCCTAGATAAACTGTCGCTCTTCCCCGCTTCTCCTATGATGGAGAAAAACCCAGGTGGCTGAAAAAAGTAGATACTGGAGAGACCCGTGCGGAGGTTTGGGGGTGCTGCCTTGTGCTTGTCAGGCCGGCAGCTGCTGCCCTCCTCTGGCAGCAGATCAGCCTTCCCCGGGGATCGGCCACGCGCAGAAGCGTTTGGGTTTCTTCTGGTGCTGCCCCACTGAAGTCTGTTCGCGATTGTAGAACAGGGTTAATACATCAGCAATGTCCTGCTGTCCATCTAGGCTTTGCCTTCCGCCATGGGCCGCGGTTTTGCTCGCAGGATGGCAGTGTGAGGAGCCTGATGGGGCTCAGTACCTGGCATTGAAAACTTCTCCTTCTAGCTGTGCACAATGGAAAACCTACTTTGAGTTTGGGAAAGAAAAGCTTCCTGAAAACAAGCAGGACTTACAGCCTGCCTCGCACTAGCGCTGAAGAACGATACTACCCTAGCATTAAACAGGAATACGAGGCATGTTTATTTAAGAATGGTTTCAATTTGGGGGACTGAAATCACAGCTTCCCTTTAACTGTGTGAATGATCTCAGCTGGCTCTTCAGGACTACGGAAGTGGCCCAGTGAAACTTCTACCCAGTTAGAAATGAAAACTATGATTTATTTAAAAACTGTCTTCCACTTTTTCCAAGACAACTTTTTCACAAACAGCACAAGACCCGTTTCACTTTTCCGTACACCATCAGGGATCCTGAACAGGTAACTCTTCTGGTAGTTCGAGGGGTACTTTTGAGGAAATTTGCTAGTTTTTACAATAATTTACCTCTTCCTTGTTATGCACTGCTCTAGATCAGGAATTCTGCTCTGTAAACATCTGTATGACACAGGAATTTTAAAAAGTAGCAAACAAGGTTTAAAGAGGGTGTGAGGAAAGTACAAAGCCTGGGATAGCTCAGTCTGCCTAAAAATTGTGGGCTCTGCATAATGTAGATCAGCTAAAACCCATGTCTCGGCAGGGATAAGCCCCCTGGAAGTGGTGTACACTTTAGTGTTGCGACCATGCTAAAGAAACAGGAGTAGCATTCATTTCAATAGTATTTTTTGTTTCATAAGTCAGGACCTGCTTTATTCTGTCTAGGAAGCATTAGGCCAGGCCAAGCCACATCTAGAGCAGTGGCAACACATGCAGAGCAATGATTTTTTTTTTTTCAGTTAAATACGTTCCAGGGAAACAGTTTAGTCTTAGAAGTATGTGGTATATTACAAAAAAACACATCCAAGGATTATGTGGAGTCTGTTTTGGGGATGATGGGAATGCTTGGTCCCCTCAGTCTCCGGCACAAGAAGTCACTCTCACAGGTATGTCAGGAGTCTCATTTATAGCAAAGCAGAGTCTGTTTATAGGAGCAAGCAAATGAAAACTGAAGTCCTTAGTCCAGTTTTTCCCTTACATAAACTTGTGTTCACAGGTCCTATCTTTGAATAAGTTGTCTTCAGCACAGAGGAGATGAAACACGGTGTCAAACAACATTGCAACTGCTAACTTCCCTTGGCTTTCAGCATCCTACTGTGAAAGCCCCTTGGAGCTGGCCTCAGCTGCGAGCCGGTGTTGAGCAGCCCAGGATCATGCACCTCCACAAAGGCGTTTAATTACAGGGCTGCAGCTGGGATCGTTACCCCACAGCACGCCGGACTCCTCACACCAAGCGCTGCGTTCGGATGCCGGTGCACAGGCAGGGCTGACCATAGGATCCCCACCAGCAGATACTGAAGACCAACCCTCTAAACCACAGGCTGCACTGAGGACAACAGCGGAACCCCTTCTGTCTCTCAATGCTAACATGTCTTCCCCTCCAGCTGAAGGAGTTAATTTACATAGCAAAGAACCTTACTCAAAGGTGAGGCTCTCCAGCCAATAAGAGGTGGGTGTGTTTACCTCCCCCAATATGTTTCTATTAATTCCATGGATGCTTTGGAGCACTGAGGAAGGAATAGAGGTTGGTTTGTTTTTTTTTTAAATTATACCCAATTCCCCGTCTCTCCAAGTCTCCTCTGTGCCTGAAGTCAATTTTTTTCGGGGTAAAATACTGAAGTCTTATCACAGGTGAAGCCAACTCCTGAGGAGAGGGTAAAACTTGGTTTGTAACTAACTTATGCCTACTTCAGCATTACTACAGGAGCCTTCTTGGTCACAAGCTTCAAGGCAGACACCAGACCTACCCGCTCCAGTTCACACACGCCTTTGACTTCAGCAGAACCAAAGTAATGCCAGGAAGGAATTCAGTCAATGAGTTTATAAAACTATTCTTTTACACAGTTGACTCCAGAAGCTTCACCAGTTGGTACGGGGACAGTGTGATGTAAAACCTGATGATCCCATCCAACTGTAGTGAGCAAGTCGTTGTCTGAAGGAGACCACGATAAGCCTTTTACAAAGTCTCGATGAGAACGGTTTCTGAACCTGGAAAACATGAATGCTCCATTAGCCAAAAAGCACTGTCACTAATTGTTTAGGGGCTTGTGCAATTCATAACTGCTAGTTTGTTAGGATGATGCAGGAGTATTTTCATCTTCCGCTCAGCATATGGATAATAACGAGAAGTCAGCAAGACAAACACTACAGTAGTGAATACATTCTGTCTAGTACTTACACCTCTGAGAGGTCTGAGTCAAGAACAGCTACTGAACAGTCTTCACTGATGGAAGCCAGTAAGGGTGAGCTGGAGGACAGAGATGAGACCGCCGTTAGAACAATCAAATCAAGAAAGCTTCTTGGGGATAAACTTGTGAAAAGCGCATTTCTCAGTGAGCCTGACCCAGGTACAGTGAATTAACTGACACCAAAGCTTACAAAAGTGTTTTCCTCATCATTTGGCAGGTTGCCAGCACACTAAGCAAGAATATTCTATTAGCGCCAGAAAGCGAGGGACCTTCCTCAAGCAGAGGTGACTGCAGTTAAAAAATCCCCACAGGGAGTGGGTAATTCGGAATGCTGCAGAAGTCTTCTGTATGTTCACACATTTCACGTCAGAAGTGAGATGATGTTTGGTTTACTCTCTATCAATCTTGATACAAAGACCAAAACTAGTACTGTCACAGGTTTTGCTCTAAAATAACATTTTCAGGTGTATGCAGGCACACATTCTATGCCAATATATCAGACTGTACCTATGTGTAGAAAATGCAAACCCCGTGATACTCCGGGTATGCACAGTGGAGCTGAGGGCAGAATCGGGATTCTTTGTGTCTACTAGTGCAACCGTTCCATTTTCGTCACCTTGAAGAGAGGGAGAATGAGGTTATTAGAAAGACTTTGATTTGTCTGGTGAAAGTGAAATAATAAGATCGCTTCTTACCCAAAGCAAAGATGTCACTTTTCTGTGGATGCCACATGAGTGAGGTAGGGAGGTGATTACAGGCACTGCAAACTGCGAGTACATAAATTGGGATGAGTGTGAAAAGAGTCAGTACAAAGCTGTTCCTACACCATCTCATTTAGCGCTGCTGCTGCACTAAGACAAATATTTCAAAGCTTACTGTACTTCCGTGCTGGTGTTAGACTTCCTTAGGTTTTAATGGGCTTTTCTGCCCTAATGGCCAGATTGCTAGATTTGAAGTTAGACATAGTGAAGTCTGGCATATAGTAATACATTTCTTCCAACAAAAGCTCGTGCACAAGCAGTGACTGCATACAGAAACATACCGATTCGAGTAGCTGGTTTGGGGCATCTGGTGTCCCAGAGTAAAGTTCTGCTGTCCTACAAATCCAAAGTGAATGAGAAGGTTTTTACAATTTCTTTGTGGCAGGAGGTAAGCATAAACTCATCACTGCAGAACCGCTGCTGACCCACATTCAAACCCGCACCACCTCTTCTTTTGTGTTAAAGTGACGGCGCCATGAACTGCACGTTCGCTCCTTCAGTCATCCCCAGGACAGACCTAGGACCTCCCACGTTTTAATACAGACCTGTAGAAATCAGCTTGGTTGGCAACTGCTCAGGCTGTAATATTTAAGTAACATGGGTATGCAGCTCGTAACGCAATAGGTGGTTTCTCGCTAAGTGCATTTAACTGTAAATAACTAAAGCTAAATCTCATTTTTATGGGGTAGAGTTAGACAGAGAGCGAGCTTTACCTCAGCACAGGAGAGGAACACAGTGTCCTTGCCAGGACAGGAAGCCACACATGTCACTGCACCGGAGTGAGCTACCAAAAGCACAAAAGGATAAAGAGCCTCAAAAGACTGTATCCAGTTTTCCCCCACACGCTCCCACGGACCTCTGCGGGCACAGCAGCGTTGCAAGGACTAGTTTATGCCCAGACACAGGGTAACTCCTGCTCAGCAGCAGCCAGCTGATGAGCTGCCGCATCCAGCCAGAGCCGCTGCAGCCGAGTCCTCGTGACGCGCGTTAGCTCGAGGAAGCCTCTCCAGACAAGAGGTCGGTTACAGAGGGGCTGGGGGAGAGGATGAGAGCGTGGCCTCTGCTGTGCCTACAGATCACAGCGCCGTCCCTCCCGAGATCGGCATCTCCAAGGGTTAGGAGATCACAGGACCGTATGCAGGCGGAAGAAAGATTTCAGTACAGAAGAGAGACTCTAAAATACGCTTAAGCTGCAAGGCAAACCGAGCATTCATTTTGTGGGGAGAAATGAACAAGAGAGAAAGAAATCAGGCCGTGCCAGAAACTGGCAGACGTCGGCTGACGGCCCCGAGCGCGGTGTGGGGGCCGAGCCCAGCCCGCAGCCCCCGGCGAGGGGCACTCACCTCTGTAGGAGTGCAGCACCGTCTGCTGCGGCAGGTCCCACACCTTCACGCTGCGGACAAGAGCGAGCAGTCAGCGCCCGGCACCGGCCCCGGCGCGCGGCAGCCGGGCCGTGGACACTCACCAGAAGTCCCTGCCGCCGCTGACGGCCTGGGTGCTGCCGGCCAGCACGGCCACCGTCATCGCGATGTCATCGTGCTCGTATTTACAGAACTTGTTGACGATGAGGGTTTCGTTCTCCTCGAGCTCCCACAGCTCCACGGCGCCTGGGGGGAACCGGGGGGGCACCCACCTCAGTGCAGGGGGACACGACACGCACTCCGGGGGGGTCACCCACACCTCGGGGAGGAGACCCCTCTCGGAGAGGGGCACCCATTTCAGTGTGTGTGGGGGAACAGCCACTCCGGGGGGGTCACCCACCTCGGGGGTGGGGCGGACACACATCCACCTCAGTGGAAGGGGGTCCCGGGGAAGGAAAGCGGGGGTGTCCCCCACCTCAGTAGAAGGAGGTCCCGGGGGGGTTCCCCGTTGCTTACCGGAATCGGAGGCCACCAGGATGCCCCTGTCCGCCACCCAGCGCAGGTCGGCGACGCCCGCCTCGGTCTGCACGCCGGCGGTGCAGAAGCCCTCGCTGGGGGCGCGGCGGGGGTCGGCGAAGACCCAGAGGGAGCCGGCCCAGCAGCGCCCGCTCAGCCCCGAGGCGCCCAGCAGCAGGGCCCCGTCTGCGGGAGAGCCGAGGGGAGAGGCCCGGTGAGCGCCCACCGCCGCCGCTCCCCGA
>Ga0065711_1052134_pt1 | contig 10084 bp, 7 predicted proteins | sample Hoacrofraction12_FD_59098 | JGI IMG/M metagenome (GOLD analysis project Ga0065711, IMG submission 59098) | Hoatzin crop microbial communities from Cojedes, Venezuela - Epithelial fraction 12 v2 (version 2) | ecosystem: Host-associated > Birds > Digestive system > Esophagus > Crop | place...
TGCCCTGAGCATCCCACGGGTACTCGAAATTCTCAAAAGCCGTTAGGACCAGCCTGAGGGAGAGAGGGGGGGCGAAAGAGTGGGGGAAGGTATCCCCTTCGGTTTTCCCCACAGATTGGGTTTCATTATTAACAAATTCTAAGACATAGGGTCCGAGGTATGGAAATGACCGCAGTGCAGCATGCAAATACAAGCCTAATTTCATGCACATTGACGTTATTATGTCATAAATTGATATCGTACAGTACAGTAAAATCATAATCCTGATACTTTTCCCCGTGACGATGAATAGCACCACAGGAAACAAGTACAGCAAGTACGGATTCAAAAACCACAACCATCTGATGAAAGACAGAAACATTTTTACCGGCGACTATTTTAACACAGAAAAATGCGTATAACACAATTTAACAAAATGTAAGAAAGCAGTTTTAACACCTGCTGCTCAGCCCTGCCATTATCCCCGCCCCACGCCTGGGCGCCAATTTAATGTTTTGGTTTCGGCTGCTGCCGGCAACAAAAGCGCCACGCAGCCGCCCCTCCCCCCGCCGGCGTGCGCGATGGAGAATGGAAAGAAACAGGCACAAAAACTGGTGGGTTGGGATAAGGGCAGTTTAACAGAACAGCAGACAGAGGGAATCAGGAACAACAACGGTACAAATAAGGAGAAAACACAACAATGAACAGCACGACCCAGACAGCCGCTCTCCCGAACAGGACCGGCGCTGCGCACCCCCAAGCCGCGAGAGAGTTCCCGCCGCGCCGCACGCCCCCCCCACCGGAACCCAGCGTGACCTCACATGGTATGGAATACCGGGCTCTGTTTGGCCAGGTGGGGTCAACCCCCACCCCCCGGCTGTGCTCCTTCCTGGAGTCCAGTGAAAATTAACCCTGTCCTGGCCAAACCCAGGACACCTATTAAAATTTTCTAGTCTGTCTTTGGAGTTTCCAAGCACTGCAGCAACTATTGGCACACAGAAATACACTTCTTCCTTTTGCGATCCTTAACATCTGAACAACATGGAAAAGCTACATTACAGGTAAGAAATATTACACTAAAAAAAACACAGCTTAATCTTCGACTTCCTGTTAAAAATGTGTATGTTTTGCATCTGGTAGCTGAGAGAATGAATAAAGCAATACTGTACAGCTGATTGGATACACTATTTTGTTACAGGCAAAACCTTACTTACAAACAAGCACCTGTTTGTATACATTGAAGATAGTGTCAGGCATGAGAATAGCCTTTTGTTGAGAAAACTATTAAGTGGGCTTCACTGATCTGTTAACTAGTTATAGGTACATACAATGTTAGAGTTTTCAGATACTCATTTGAATACTTTCAAGAGGTACCTTGAAACTCTCAATAAATGAAGCCTTTAATGTGCTTGCCAGGTACCTAACTATCAGCTTTCATGACAGTTTCAAGGAACACTGAAAACATCAAAAAGACATAATTTCCCTAAATAAGATTGTTCATAAATTTTGTAGGTATTGTCTTGCTAGAATACATTTTACCTAATTTACCAAAAAAAGAATATTGTTTGGAACATATATTTGCTTATAATGGAGTTCAGTAGAGCATCTTCTGAGGTCTTTCAAAACCTTTACCTTTTTATTTTTCAAAAGGATTTGAAGTATCTCATTAGTTACCAAGCTCAAAACCCCAGCATTCTCAGATGGCTATTTTTACTGATTTTGCTCAACGGTCATTATAAAAGAATGGAAAATGTTAAATATTTCTCACCTGTACATCCTTCTTTTAGTCTTTTTCGTCTGTTCTCTACCTGGGGGTGAGATCAGTAGCCCAGCTCAAGTGCATCTACACCAATGCATGTAGGATGGGCAATAAACAGGAGGAGCTGGAAGCCACTGTACAGCAGGACAGCTATGACTTGGTTGCCATCACAGAAACGTGGTGGGATGACTGTCATGACTGGAGTGCTGCAATGGATGGCTATAAACTCTTCAGAAGGGATAGGCAAGGAAAGAGAGGTGGTGGGGTGGCACTGTATGTTAGGGACTTGCTTCGATTGTATAAAGCTCAACAATTGTGATGACAAGGTTGAATGCTTATGGGTAAAGATGAGGGGGAAAGCCAACAAGGCAGACAATCCTGCTGGGGATCTGTTATAGACCACCCAGCCAGGATGAAAAGTTAGGTGAAGTTTTCTACAAGAGGCTGGCAGAAGTCTCACAATCGCTAGCCCTTGTTCTTGTGGGGGACTGTAACTTACCGGACATCTGCTGGAAATACAACACAGCAGAGAGGAAACAGTCTAGGAGGTTCCTGGGATGTGTGGAAGATAACTTCCTGACGCAGCTGGTATGTGAGGCTACCAGGGAAGGTGCCTCGCTAGACGTGCTGGTTACTAACCAGAAGGACTGGTGGGAGATGTGGTGGTTGAAGGCTGTCTTGGGCCTAGTGACCATGAAATCATAGAGTTCTTGGTTCAAGGTGAAGTTAAGGGGGGGGGGCCAGCAAAACCACCACCATGGACTTTTGGAGGGCAGACTTCAGCCTGTTCAGGATGCTGGTTGAGAGGGTCACCTGGGAGAAAGTCCTGAAGGGCAAAGGGGTCCAGGCAGGCTGGACATTCTTCAAGCAGGAAGTCTTAAAGGCCCATGCAATGCTACAGGCTTAGAGAGGCGTGGCTGGAAAGCTACCCAGCGGAAAAGGACCTTGGGGTGTTGGTCGGCAGCCGGCTGAACATGAGCCAGCAGCATGCCCAGGTGTCCAAGAAGGCCAACGGCATCCTGGCTTGTATCGGGAATAGTATGGCCAGCAGGAGTAGGGAGGTGATCGTGACACTGTACTTGGCAGTGGCGAGGCTGCACCTGGAGTGTGTTCAGTTTTGGGCCCCTGACTACAAGAAAGACATTGAGGTGCTGGAGCGTGTCCAGAGCAGGACAGCGAGGCTGGTGAGGGGTCTAGAGAACAAGTCTTACAAGGAGGAGCTGAGGGAGCTGGGGCTGTTTAGTCTGGAGAAGAGGAGGCTGAGAGGGGACCTTATTGCTCTCTACAACTAGGCATGATGGTTGGGTGGATGGTGGGACTCGATGATCTTAAGAGGTCTTTTCCAACCTATGATTGTATGATCCTAAAGCCATCAAATATTTAATGTGATTTTCTATGATGACTTTACTGTCCTTAAACACACACAACTTTAAATATTCAGTTTACTGTTTGTCAAATAAAAAGTGAGTTGGTCTTCACAGACCCATTTGTGGGGAATGTTTTTGCTCTCTGCAAGTTGGTGATTTCTCTTATTGAAGTAGATGCAAATATTCTACCACTTTGAAAACACAAGGCAAAAAATGGCTTACATTGCAAGAGTTTTGAAAAAATATTGAATCTGCTTGTGAAATGCAATGTAAATCCAGCAAGAACCTTAGGTTACTTCAATAAACCTGATCCTATCAGTCTGCAGGAAAAGAGCATCGAACAATACTAATTTCACAGAGGACAGGATTTATCATTTGTAACTTGACCAGAAAAGCAATACAATGATATAACTAGGCAGACTGTTAAAGTCTTTAAAAAGAACAGATATTATAAGCTTTGCATGAAATTGTACTTGAAACTAAAGAATTTGGTTACTAATAAATGCAAATTTGAAAAATCCTAGAAAAGCCAAAAAAAGTTGCAGCTATAAAAAGTTCCTAAATAAACTTTATAAAACCTTTTGTAATAACACACAGTAGCCAGTTCACGTTATAAAAAATTCACCAAAAGTCTGAGCACTTAAAAAAATTTTATTATTAGGCATGACTCAGCCTCCTGAAACCTTGAATACTGCAGATATTTGTGTACATAATGATGTAGTAGGTAGGCAGTGGAAAATTTGAAAAACAGTCCAAAATATCTGCAACAAAACTTCAGCACCTGAGGAGGGTTTTGAACAGAATAGAAGCCCCTAAATCCAAAATCTATATTTCACGTGTATATATACCTGTGACGTAAATCTGAACTCCTCCAAGCACACAAAGGTCTAAATCTTGAAAATCTTAGTCCAACGTGCTGGCTAGAACTGGTAGAGATACAGTGATACAGAGTTGTCTATGCAAGTATGTTTACTGGGGTTTAGACACCTGCTAAGACTGAACTAGATCATAACTGCTATCTCAACGACAGAGCACTTGAAGCAAAAACTAAACCTCTGGACTTAGTCTTCCAGAAGAAAGCTTATTCTTACTCACTCCTGGTCTGTTTGGGGGTTGTTTATTTATTTCATATATTTATATTCATATATAATCACTTTGGAACAGGACTTCTCATATACACAATGAAATCTGCTGCAGTCCAATAGCTGGTGAACTCCTGTGGCAGTCACCCCAGATCCACCAGCTCCTGAGTAAGAAGTGTAAGCGCTCACTTACAACATGATGGTATATTAAGTGAACGTCCTCTGACCATGTTATTCAAATAAAAGTAGTCTCCAGTGTATTTCCGAGAGTCTTGGGTTAAATATTTATCTGAGGGAGGGAGATTTAGGATGAGGAAGTGCCTTTTTCCTTTTTATTGTGCTCAGGTACCAACAATGGGACACGTCAGCAAGAAGGCATAGGACATTTCAGGGACGTGGATTTTTTTTGTCCACAGTGATTTAGAAATGTTTAAGGGACAAAGATAACTGCACAAGGTGGTCTTGTTTTAGTGGAAATAGATGTGCGGTTGGAACATCGCTCAACTAAGCCGAATACATATGGTTTTTACCCTCATCTCCATATTGTCCTGTGGTGGGGACTGCATGAAATTTATGGATTTTTCTTTCCAGAAAAGAAGAAAAAAAAGGAAAAATATTGAAGGGGAGGGCCTAATTTCTTTGTCCTGTCTTGATGCTCTGGGAGTGCTCTCATGTTATAAATGCTTGATAACTGGAGTGAAAATGATCATTTTTATGACTCATAACTTTTCTAAGAAAATAGTTCTGCTGTGCAGTACTGACACAGTTAAAGCAATTCACAATATAAAAAAGTTATCAATTTTCTTCAGATATCTAAAGGTCCACTTAGTTACACCAGAAAGCAGATTATCAATTACATTGATTTATCTGTCAACTTGATACAATGCCAAGATAGCTTAGAACTGAAAACAGATTGTTATCTTCAAAGTGTTATAAAATTAATGAACAATTGACAATAATGAAATCATAAATATGTAAGTGAATATTGCTTTCTCTTTGCTACATAAATATTAATGAGTTAATGGCCATTTTGAGCTGTTACTATGAGTATCTATGTTTGAAAAGCCCAATCAAAAAACTGTGTTCATACGTAAAATGTGAAAATTCCTTGTACTGTTAAGAATTGGCACACTAAGGCAACTTTGGCTGCATAATTATTTCCTTGTGGGAGAAATCTAGCTTACTTTATTCCCATTTAAATGTTCTCTAAATTAGAATCAAACGAAAACAGAATTATTCATAAATTCTGATAGAAAAAAAGTTGTGAGAAATCTGATCAATTTTGTATGCTGTGCGAAATAAACTACAATTTTGACCTGTTTTTCTATCATATATCTATTATATCTATTATATATAATATAAAAAATATATATCTATTCACATATAGAAACCACAAAGAAGTGAAGACCATTCAGGAAGAACATTTCTTCCCAGCTTCAATAAAAGCTTAAATTTTTTTTTTTTATAAAACTAAAAAACCTGTCAGACTAAGCACATTTTTATTCATGTGAGTATATAAAGGCTAGACTGATTGCTGAATACATTAAGTAGTTATATTTCTTACAGAAAAGAAAGCAGAACTCAGGAGTTTAATGCTATATTTCAAGTTGAGTCTTTTGCTTTACTTGCTTGTTTATGAGCATCTTCCCAAAACGCCTCTCCTCTGTACACAGCTACCAATGCAATTAATTAAAAGAATGCAAATTCCAGCAAACCAAAAAAACTGCCTATAACTTAAAAAGAGAGTAGAATAAATGAATCTATTCCTCTGATTTTTTTTTCTTCTAATTATAAATGTTAGCAGTACATGAACAAGTGCTGAATAGTTTGTACATCTGAATAATCAACAATACTGTGTAGAAAACTCTACAAACATATTGCAACAGGTCAATGAAAGATAAAGTACTAAACAGACTTGTTTGTGAGGAGAGCTATCTGCTTAATCTCTTCTTTCATATAGCGGATAAATAATTAGATGGCAATAATTAAGCAGAGCTGCAAAACAAGCAGTTTATAAATCCTAATGCTACTGTCCTCGTTTCAGCTGGGATAATTTCCCCCCCAATAGCTGCTGTGTTTTGGATTTAGTATGAGAATGTTGATAATACATTGACATTTTTAGTTGTTGCTAAGAAATCAAGGACCTTTTTTTTCATTTTCCCATGTTAAGCTAATGAGCAGGTGTGCAGGAGCTGGGAGGCAGCATTGCCAGGCAGCGAGCCCAAGCTGGCTCATGGAAATATTCCATACCATAGATGTCATGCTCATTTTATGAATGGGGGCTGGATGTGGTGTGCAGGAATCCTCTTTTTTTCATGGATCTCTTCCAGGAATTTGAACTTTTTCAGGAGTTCTGTGAAATCTGTGAGTTCTGCAATCACTGCTCGGGGACTGGCTGCAGATCAGTCACCAGACAGTGAGAAAAAATTGTATTGTGTATTGCTTATCTTGTATATTCTATTATTATTACTATTATTGTTGTTATTATTATATTTGTTGTCTTATTAATCTGTCTTTATCTCAACCTACAAGTTTTAATTTTTTTTTCATTCTCCTCCCCATCCCACTGTGGGGGGGAGGAGCAAGTGAGCAGCTACGTGGTCCTAGTTGCCAGCTGCTGGGTTAAACCATGACAACTGTATATTCCTTTTCTAAAGCTTCCCTCTCTCCATGCTGTCTTTAGGAATTTTGACTAATTTGACATGAATAGGGAGTAGGATTTCACTGTTTCTTGTGCACACAAATACTTCATTTTGGCAGATCATACAGTAAATTAAAAACTACAGACAAAATCAAAACCCTGACATAATGCACCACAGCTTTTCTTAAAGCCATAGTAAGATTGAATCGCAATAGTCTTTTCCATATCACTTATTTAGATAGGATACAACAAAATGAAATTACGGTTAATTTTGTTCAGTTACTTCTCTTTATTTCTTAAAATTCTGTTTTACAAGTGTTGAGATGCTTTACTCATAAAGTCTGGAAATCCTATTATAGACCTTATAAAGCACAATTATCCTATTTAACATGCACAGTATGTGCTCCCAGTAGGGTCATTTATTCTATAAGCAGTATCTTAATTACTATCTTTATGCTGATGACATCCAAATATAACAGGTATATCAAACAGTTCATGATGACTTAGATAAATCTGTCTCTAGTCTGGAAGGATACTTATTAGACGTTATGTGTTGAGTGTCTGCTAACATTTGGTGCTTTAAGCAGAATTAATTTTATTTGGCCCATTGCCTGCTAAATAGCAGTTCCTCATTTATGGTACCATTTGTTGGGAATATAAAATTGCCTCCTCACTGAATAATTTTGGTGTTATATTTGACCCTGAAACTTGTTCTGAGGGCCACATTGTTAAGTTTTCATATTTACACGTCAGGAATTTAGCAAGGTTAAGGACACTGCTGTTTCAGCAGGATCTACAGCTTTTGATTTATGTCCTACCATGTCAAGGTTGGAACAGTATAATTCACTGTTTGCAGACTTTTCCTAGCTGCTTGTTGTACACACGTCAGCTGTATAGAATTCTACACCTAGAGCATTTGCTAGAAGTCAGCTACAAGAGAATATATATGTTGATTGTCTGTCAAAATGATTCTGAGGTACTTGTCCATGTTTAGAAACTATGCCACTCAGAAATGAGCTTGTTCAGAAAGCAGAGGTAGCTGATGCCATCTAAACACCTAAGGCAAGTTCTCTAGAGAAGCTTGAATAATGTTTTGATGAGTGAGTTTGTGTGAATTTCCAATGTTTCTTCCTACGAATTCTCCAGAATTCTCTATTCTTTTCTGGAATACGATTATGGTTATTTTGAGGAGCTGCTTATTTAACAGTTTATTTAATTTCTTCAGAAATCTTGTGCTGATAGGAATTGCTAAACTACTTGAACCAATACTTGGAAAAGTATTTAATCTGACTTAGATCTAAGTATTTGATCTGAATTGTAAGTTAAGAAATTTTCTCCCATTCTTTTTCATTCCACAGGAGATAGGGCACTAGCTTGTCTACAAAAGAATACAATCCTCTTCTTTAGAAGAACTTAAAGAGAAAATGTTAGTACTTTGCTATACAGCAATGCCAGAAGCAACTCCATGGGTGCACTGTTAAACAGAAGAGACATGTTGTTCTTAACATTACACAGAAGATTAATTTTATTGGCATTTTATTCCATACTGAGTATAACATCCTTGGAAACTGAGAATCAGACATACTCAACAGAGATATTATTAAAATAAAGGTGAATAGACATATCTATATTTAGTTTAATACTAAGAATACCATATGAACATTATAATGAGGGTAACATATACTACTGAAGGTAATTTATTAGAAATGAGATAAAATTAATATTTAGGTCTCCCATAGCTTTCTGTATTGTGGCTTATAGAAATAATTTTAAAAACATTCTAGAAGACAGACATAGCTATTGCACTAATTCCCTTCTGCTATAGAATGGGAAATAAAACGCCTGAAATTTGGCTTTCTCAGAACAGAAGAAACTTTAAGTGGAGTAACTATATGTCAGTAAATCACTGCATGGAAGTTATTAACTCGTCATCATCCACTGAAAAGCTGCAGTCAACCTGAAGATGTTTTTCAAACATACAGGAGTTAAATATGGGACATGGATATTGCAGAAGTCTAATAAACGTGTGAGAAGAATACGGCCCCTATGCAATTTTCTGCCACTAAATGCAACTGCAGTTGAAAGTCAATACTTTAGCAGCTATAGCTATGCTAAAGTGACTGACAGAGATGACGTGGTAAATACAGCAGCCACTGTTTCTCTTTGAGGCAAAACAAAGACATGAAGAACCTTCATGTTGAAGGATATTGTCCTGGGTTTGGCCAGGACAGGGTTAATTTTCACCGGACTCCAGGAAGGGGCACAGCCGGGGGGGTGAGGGCTGACCCCACCTGGCCAAACAGAGCCCGGTATTCCATACCATGTGCCGTCACGCTGGGTTCCGGTGGGGGGAGGGTGGCGCGGCGGGAACGCTCTCGCGGCTTGGGAGTGTGCGGCGCCAGAGCGGTCCGAGAGAGCGGGTCTGTTTCTGTCGTGTTTTCTCCTTATCTGTATCGTTGTTGTTGCTGTTTCCCTCTGTTTGCTGTTCTGTTAAACTGCCCTTATCCCTACCCACCGGTTTCTGCCTCTTTCTTTTCATTCTCCTCCGCACGCTGGCGGGGGGAGGGGCGGCCGAGTGGCGCTTTTGTTGCCGGCGGCAGCCGAAACCAAAACATTAAATTTGGCGCCCAAGCGTGGGGCGGGGATAATGGCAGGGCTGAGCAGCGGGTGTTAAAACTGCTTTCTTACATTTGCTTAAATTTTGTTATACGCATTTTTCTGTGTTAAAATAGTCGCCGGTAAAAATGTTCCTGTCTTTCATCAGATGGCTGTGGTTTTTGAATCCGTACTTGCTGTACTTGTTCCCTGTGGTGCTGTTCATCATCGCGGGGAAAAGGATCAGCATTATGATTTTACTGTACTGTACGATGTCGACTTATGACATGATAGCATCACTGTGTATGAAATTAGGCTTGTATTTGCATGCAGCACTGCGATCATTTCCGTACCTCGGGCCCTATGTCTTAGAATTTGTGAATAATCAAACCCAGTCTGTGGGGAAAACCGAAGGGGATACCTTCCCCCACTCTTTCACCCCCCCCTCTTTCCCTCAGGCTGGTCCTAACGGCTTTTGAGAATTTCGAGTACCCGTGGGATTCTCAGGCCAGCACTCTCCTTTTGTTATGCGTCCTGAATGGTTTTTGGGTTTTGTTTAGGGTTAAGCAAGTAGTTAAGAACATCATGCAGAGACCTGCCCCGGGGCTGGATAGCTGTGAGTGGCTGGGTGTGTGGGACAGCATGGGCAAGTACCTAGGGC
>Ga0065711_1052135_pt1 | contig 10084 bp, 8 predicted proteins | sample Hoacrofraction12_FD_59098 | JGI IMG/M metagenome (GOLD analysis project Ga0065711, IMG submission 59098) | Hoatzin crop microbial communities from Cojedes, Venezuela - Epithelial fraction 12 v2 (version 2) | ecosystem: Host-associated > Birds > Digestive system > Esophagus > Crop | place...
CCCCGCCTGGACGCGGTGCTGTGCAGCCTGCTCTGGGTGACCCTGCTTGGGCAGGGGGTTGGGCTGGGTGACCCACAGAGGTCCCTTCCAACCCCTAACATTCTGTGATTCTGTGATTTTCTGTCTCATTAACTGAATTTTGCCTGATAATTCTTCTTTGCAAAGGGACGTCGTAGTGCAAACACACAGAGAGCAAATTGGTATCTCGCGCCAGACAATAAAACTGGGGGGAGAAGCACGAGCTCCGTTCTCTGGTGCCTCATCGACAGACACGTGTCACACCGCGGGTGCAGTGCGATGTGCTGCATGGGGCTTCCAGGCAGGCTTGGCTCAGGGATGGGTCGTGCGTCAGACCGTGCGTTTATGTGGGGATGGACCAACAGGTTTCCAAGCGGTCAGGAGGCTCTTCTGATATAGGCTGACTCCAAGTTAGGAGAAAACATTTTTCTGGTACATCATGGCATGACCCTTGCTGCTGTTGAGTGTGAATGGTTGTGAAGGTGCTTTCAAGTGTGCTTTCAAACTCTGCTTGTGAAACACAGGAGGCATTGAGGCTTGGTGCTACGCAGGTGTTAGTTTTACAGCTGGTGCTTTTCAGGGCGAATCTTTGTAGCTGTTGTTGAACAGAGAAGTGGAAGCTCCGTAAAGGGCCAAAACTTCCACAAATGTCCAACGCTGGAGGCTTTGCAGAATGCTGAGACCATGAGAACATCATGTAGAAGGCACATGAAAGACATGGGCAGGGCAGAGAGCTGCTGGGCTGGTGTCACACGTGTCTGCAGAATAGTTCACCAAAGCTGGGTATCAGCATACCAAGTCCTCCTCCCATCAGTGCTCGGGGACTGCAGCTTGCAGAGACTGGGCAAAGAACAGCCAGTACCTGAGTTTCTCGCATGGCCTTCAGCCCAGAAGACGGGTGAGGGCTCTGGAGAAACTGCTGTGATTCACTGCAGCCCAGCACAGGGAGGACGATACCGCGTGTGCTGTCTGCACAGGTCGTGCAGAGGGAAAGGACAGGCACTTCCAGTATTGTCTTAGCTGATAAATCTTAAATTTTTCATAATCAGCTCATGACTCATTTCACACATCTTTTTTGCTTTGTATAGAATAAAGTTTCAATAAGGAAATATTCAGTAAATTTATTTTTTAGTACGAAGAGTGTGAATTTAGAGGATTGCACAGAATCTGCAATACCAACTGTGGGTCCAAAGTTCTAGCGCTCAGGAGGGTTTGTAGAATGCCTGGTGCCCAGAAGCAGCAATGGTGCGCCTTTTATGTAGTTTTGATGATGCCTGTGACAAATTAGGGACATTTTGTCAGGAATAGTATGACAGAATTACGAGGTAGCGTGAAAGAACTGAAAAATCAACTGTCTGCAAACGAAGCAAAGTAGAAGCAACATTGCTTTATTGAGGACTGGAGTAATCTAGGTTCGTTGAAGCGACGAGTTCCCGCGGTTTGGATCTGTGTGCTCTGAATACCAGGAGGAATGCTAAGGAAGCAGATCTGTGCCTCTCGCTCACACGCACACAAATACACTCCGTATTTCGTAAAGATGTTCTTTTGTCCCTCTCTGCATGGGAAAATGTGCTTCCCACCCAAACATAAATTACTGTGCAAACTGCCACTTACAATTCAGAAGTCTGCATTTTTAGTGGCACACTGTGCAGATCGTTTTGGCAACAGCTCTGAGCAAACACACCAGAAAAAAAGCACTTTGGATGAGTGGTGAAGAAGCAAACAACCTGAATTCACTGTAATGAACTTTTTTGGAAGTCCCAAAGACCATTTTCATAGCAAGGACTATTTTAAAATACATTCTGGGAATACAGAGCTCGGAGAAACAAACAAAAAAAAACCCAGCAAAAACCAAACCCAACCCCCTAGACAACAGTAGAAAACCAGAAGCTACTCGTGCATGTTCCCAGGTCATGAATTAATGGCAAGGAGTAGCAACCCGAAGGAATCATGATCCCCTCACCCAGACAATCCCGGATTTTTCAGGCTCCCTTAAAGGCTTCTGTTCCAGTATAGTCTCTGATTTGTGGCGTTCAGCTTTTTATAGTTTTGCTTATCCTAGCATTTAAGGTATTTTCAAACTTTCATACACTTTAATTTGTTACATTTGGAATGAGACACTGCGTTTAGCACATAAAAAGGGTATTTTCCTTGGAGATGTGACGAACAGTTCAGTGAGGAGGAACTTCTGACCGTGGCGACCTGCCATCCCACAGGTAGAGCAAAGCACAGCAATGCACGTGGCACAGCGGTCCCACCAAAAGGCTCACGTGGACGGGGAATGCCTGGCACCGGCGGCAGAGCCAAACCCTTCGCTGCTGAAAAGCCCTGATCTGCCCAGTCCCCGGGAGCCACCGGGCTGGGAAGGGTTTCCAGCCAGGTTCAGGAGAGATCACCAGTCAGCTGGATCTCGTCCACTCCTCACTGAGCTGCACAGAATGGAGGAGGAAGCCCAGAGATCTTCTTGGAGGATAAATCTAGCGAAAGATCAAGCTCAGAGCCCATTTCATCATCAGGGGGATAGCTGACCTCAGCCAAGGTCAGGTACCAACCAAACCAGCAATGCTCCATAACCAGGGAGAAGGTGGCCAAAGCGGTAGGAAGGAAACTGGGAGTGACGCTTGGCATCGTTCACCCATCGCTCGGGGGTCTGGCACCCACGGGCACTGGAGCATGGAGTTTGCAAAAAACTTAAATTCAGTTTTAAGTGTTTGACTTTCCCCTGTTTCTAATTGATTCAGTGGCGGCTCAGACCTTGGGCTAGGGAATTGTGTCTGAATTGACCTCTTTGTTCGTAACATCCCATTACACCTAGTGTTGTCTCTGATGGAAGCATTCATTCTGCCCTTCTGGAATGCAGAACTGTTTCAGAGGGACAAATCCCAAGGGAATCGGGGAGGTGTTGTGAAGGAACACTGTTTTACCCACCCTGCCACGGGGTGACATACGCTTCAGTGCTGCTCCTGTGCTGAGAGGATTGCCATAGAAAGTTCAACAGTGGAAAGATCGTTTGCTGCAGGGAAAGAGTCCAAACTTGGGCAATAAACAAAATCCATTGCACAGTTCTGCACTTCTGTGGATTCATCCCACACTTATTTAGGGATTTCATTGCATAGGATGCCTGAAGTAGAAGTTTAGTTGCTCTTGGCTCCCTCCGTAGTGGAGGAATGCAGGTGAACACCTCCAGGGATTAATTAAGATCTTAGGGTGTAATTAAGGTCTTAGGCAGTGCCCACTGGAGATGCATACAGCTCTCCACTTACGTTGGAGGGAGCCTCAGGTGACCAGACTCATAAGCTCATGAAATGTCTGTGTAAGGTGGGTTGACTCTTGGCTTGGGGCTCACTCGCATACCCTTTCTGAGTTGTGCCTCATCATAAAAAAGAAAATGCAAGTTTGTAGTTTGTGTATTTCTCTCACTTTATAGGTTACCATATAATTCTCCCATTCAGGTGCATCACAGCAAACAAATATCCAAATAAATCACTGCATCAGAGAGCAAGACCTTTTAATGGTCACTCAGGCGTTATTCTATGATAATAATTTTTTTCCCCTGCACTGAAGAAAACTGCATGTTAAGTGCAACAGCCAACTTTGAGGACACACTTTGTGTGTCTCATCAGCCCTTGTGGTGATGCCACAGGGGTTTCACACCAGCAGAGAGACAGCCCAGGGCTTCCTGGACAGGCTCCTGGCATCTTCTGCAAGGTGACAAGGTGACAGCTTCAGCCTGCGCTGGAATTTCCCTTGGGCTGCCTGCAGAACGGGATGGATGCGAGCTGCGAGGTGAGCTCCAGGACACCCCCAGTGCCTACATCAAGAAGTCAGCTAAGTGTTTGAATCCTCTGGAGGACGATTCCTGCAAACGATGTAGTGCCTGAAGCCAAGCAGAAGGCAAGCCACGCGTTCGTCCGGAAGGCTGAAGCTGTGACGCTTCCATGCGTGTTGTCCATTTAGCTGAGTTTGCTTGCTTGGAGACTTGAGGCTCTACGAGTCAGCATGACTTGGAGAAAGCCCTGCTGTACCACAGAGCTCCCAGTCACCGACAGGTCAAACTTCTGGCAAAAAAGATGAAAGGTTCCGCGTGCAAAGTGCGATGATCTAGCGGTACCCTCGCTGCCTGGAAGGGGACAGCACCGCCAGCATCGTGCTGCCTGATCGCTCTTAGGAATTTCTGATGCGGTGCAAATGTGCAGCACACGTTGCACCGCTGTTGCAATACTCTGAAAAGAGATTGCCAGAGTTTCAGTATTACAATTTTTGTTGGGTAAAGCAGCCTGCCGCGATCCAGAGCCAGTCAGCGGTTTGCTTCTTGCCTCATGACTCTCCAAAATTCAATTATTGTGAGCTCCTTTCAGGAGAGATCCTGCCATATCTGCATCAGGACACCTTGCACAGAAAGCCATCACACCTTTCCAGTGCAGCGCTCGTTATCATGCTTGGTGAACACAAGGACAGAGATTGCAAAAACAAACAAACAAACGAACCTTTAAAGTGGGACAGGGAGTGGTGGCTCTTGAGAAATGATCTTTCATAAGATTAAGAGGTTGCTGCATAAAAATGCAGCCTTCCCTATGCTACCATTAAAATGCAATGCACCTCAGGCCAAAAAACCAATCTGTGCAGCTATTTTTAGGAAGCGTGATGGTTTGGGAAGGTCTCAGAAGAATTCTCTTGCTCTCTGTCCCATCTGAAAAAAAAAAAAAATTATAGGTCCAAATTCCAGTTCTGTACAAGTGAGCGTTGGGGATGAGGTCAAAATAAGTCATTTCCCATTTCTTGATTTGTATTTTCCAGCTGGAAAGCGAGTAAATATTTTCATGAAAATTCCTTCTGGGGATTCTGTGGAAGATCTGCCCGTAGGTACGCAAAGATTTGGGATGAGGATCTTGTTGAATGAGAGCAGAGCAAGGGGCCACTTCTACTTGGGGTGGAACTTGGTTGCTCTCAGTTAAAAGGTTTTGGGGACAGGACTGGGAGCAGTTCAGCCCTGTTCAGATTAGTAAAGCTTTGCCACAGGTTAGATGTAATGTTAACCCTCGAAATTTGGTCTTTGAAAACAGTTTTTCTCAAGGAAGAGCTGGCTCCCAAATAGTACCAGGGACCACATCTTTTCTCCAAGCTCCACAGGACAATCCCATTCTGGATCCCTTTGGCCAGTCTGAAAATAGGAAACGCTACACGCAGGTGAACTTCCACGCGCTTTGTTCTGTCTATCTGCAAAATGTTGGCTGGTGCTTATGGTATCACTTTGGATGAAAAGTTCTCCTTGACATTTAATTATTATCAGAATTAGTCATTAGTACTGTCGTCATCACCAGGAGTTTTGCCACTGATGTAGCAGGACCGGACCTTGGAGCCTCGGAGTTAGGTCAGCCCTTCTCAGGTGACTGTAGGAAGGTGTTTCTGTTTGGGATGCAGCGTGTGAAATAATATTGTGCGGGGAACAGTTTTAACTGAGGAAACTTCTCAATCCCCAAACTCCTTTTAGGCTCCTTTCAGCGAATTTGTTGACCATACAGGAGCGTCCAAAAGCCCATCTTTACTGAAGGACTAGAGGTGCTAGACCCAGGATCCAGTGCTAAGCTTGCTGAGCTATTAGAATGGGAGTTTGTTGCCCAACTCTTGGTTGGGAAACATGAAATTCAGTAAAAGCACTCACCTTCAGAGGAGTGCTGGGGCACAGGGGCATCTTGGCCCGTGGCTGTACTGGGCTGGCTGGTTGCAGCAGCGTCCTGTGCCGTGGGGTTTGATGCTGGGCACTGCAGAGCCTCTTGTCCTGCAGCGATCGCTGCTCCGCACAGCAGCCTGGGGACAGCAGCTCCTGCGCAGCTTCTGGAGGGCCCGGTGCAGGGGCACGACGCTCTGCCCGTGCAGCCAGCCCTCCTCCACGCTGCCCAGACCCGGCAGCACCTCCAGCCCTGCCAGCCCTGGGGCTCGGCCGGAGATGATGCCCCACGCCAAGGCAAGCGTCCAGTGTGTCCCTTTGGGAGTCGGGCGCTCCTGGCTCCCCCCATCTCTTTCCCTGCCCCAGGCGCTGACTTTTCCGACTGAGATACCAGAGATTGGACAGATTATCTACTGGCTGTTTCCAGACTGCTGTTTGTTTGGAGAAATCATATTGGAGATAAGATGTTAAAATACAGATAATTAAGTTTCCCTGATACGAGTGTAATTCTGAATTGAGATTTAAATAGCCTGATTTGAATTATGCCTTACATGCCTCTCCATGGCTTGCTTTGGGTCTCTGCTGAAGGAGACGAGCGGGAGAGTCCTGCATTGTTGACATTTGCCCTACAAAAACATTTCCAGCTCTTCTCAGGGCCTTTTTCAGAGAAAGAAACCAGTTCGACCACTTCCCCACGAACATTACTGTTCTTTACCCAGCCTAAGAGCAGACTGTGCTGCGGGGCTGGCTGTGATTTCATCCCTCAGCGTTTCTCTCGTTAACACCTCTTCCTCTCACCCCGGGAGAATTTGGGAAGTTTCATCGTGAACAGAGGGCAAACCCAACTGCGAGGAGACCCTCCGTAACAATGTGCCAAGCCCTTACGCGGGGACGCAAAAGCAAACAGAAAAGCCTTCCAAACCCGAGGGCCCTGATGTCAATGATGGCAGCCGTGAAATGCAATAAACTTTTTTAAACGGGGTGGATTGATGTGGGACTCTGTTTACTCTGCAGCTCCAGCACGAAGCGCTCCGTCACACCAGCCCCTCCGTCGCCTGGTCCGGGAGAAACTGTTTTGGGCACAAACTGAAGCAGAGGAAGTTCCATCTGAACATGAGGAAGAACTTCTTCCCTCTGAGGGTGACGGAGCACTGGAACAGGCTGCCCAGGGAGGCTGTGGAGTCTCCTTCTCTGGAGATGTTCAAGACCCGCCTGGCCGCGGTGCTGTGCAGCCTGCGCTGGGTGACCCTGCTTGGGCAGGGGGTTGGGTTGGGTGACCCCCAGAGGTCCCTTCCAACCCCTACCATGCTGTGATTCTGTGATTCTGAGAACATGGAGACGCGGAGTTTGCTGAGGGAGGTGCTGGCGATTCAGGACCTGCTCCTTCCCCGTCCAAAAGGCGCCGTGTCGTAAGCGGGAGACGCGGTTCGGGGGAAATGAATAAGCAACTGAAAAGTGAGTTCAAAGCAGAAAAGTTTGGGCGATCAACCAGTAGTAATTACCCCCAATCTGCCGGAAACCGAGCTGTCTCAGACTAATTTGAGAAGATATCAGTCTTCTGGTTTGAATCATATTTCTGACGCTGGGTAAGAGGCAGCTGAACACCGGGTGACTTTCAAGCCCAGGGCGAATGAACGCGGCAGCCTGCGACAGCCTCTGCCCAGCAGCTCCGCGGGGCTGCGGCCCGACCTCCACCCACACGCGCCGGAGAGCGGGGCGAGGGGCTTGCCCTCTCTCCAGCCTCGGTGCCCGCCTGCGGCCAGTGTCGGGGCAGAGATGGGGGGCTGCCAGAGCCTTGGAACACGCCAGGGCTGATGCTGACAGTCAGCAAACCTCTTCGTCTGCTTTGGAGGGCACCAGGTCAGGGAAATTGTTGGTAGGGAAAGACATCGCCCCATGCTCTGTTTTCTGCCTCCGTTTCAGGCTGTCCGGCTGGTTATGGAGAGATTACTTGGAGAAGAGGCAGAGCAGCACTTATCGACTCTGATTGTGAGGCAGAAGCTTTCTTTTCATTGTCATCAGAAAAGTGTGTGTGTGCGCGCAGGCAAAATGCCGTGTGAGGCTGATGGACTGTGCCGTGTAGCTTTGAAATTCGAGCGGGCTCCTCGAGGCTATGTTTACGCTGCAGCTTAATTTGTGTGTGTGAAAGAGCCTCGACTTCTATTTCAGCAACACCACGAGGATGGAAGTAATACCCTGTGACAGCCTCTCCCCGCTCTGCGGACACGTTTCGGGGGGGTTTGTTCAAGAGAGGGTCCTGGCTAAGCAACATGGCATGAGCAAGTCCTAAGCAAACGGGGAAACCACCCAAAAAAGCAGCTCCCACCCCAAATTCACATGCAAAACCCCTGTTGTGGTCATTGCCCTGCCAGAACCTTGGGTTACCGAAAGCTCCGGATCCCTTCCCGCTTATTTCTCTCCCGAAAGTGTCATTGTGGCACTTGGGCACTCAAGCCTTGGTCCCACCACACCATCACCGCCGTCGGGGGATCGCGGGGCAGGAACGTCACGGCAATTTTAGGCGCCTGCCTGCTTCCCTGACAGCTCTTAATAGGAGCAAGAGAGTTGACTTGATAAAGTGACAGATTATCTCAAGCAGAGCTTTATAGTGCTATAAAGCAACTTCTACACTTTCAAAACTGACGCGTCGGTTGTGAAATGGGAGGACTGGAATAGTGGAAGAGAGACCTGAAAGCGCAGGTGGAACCATCCTGACGCCACCGACAATTTTGCTAATGGTCAGTTGTGCAAGCTTCTGCAGAGAGAGACAAAATTGCATCTGTCTCCAAATCAGAGCTGTCTGAAAATCTCTGCCTCCCCCACCACCCCGAAAGAGCATGGTTCAATGTGTGTCTAAATTAAAGTGAATTAACTGGAATTATTTGAACTCATTTGAAAAAATCACCGCGTGAGAGCTCCAGATCCCATCGAATTTTTACCTTAAGAGAGAAAAACAACAGAAATTCCATGAATGCCATTAAAGGTCTGGACATTGCGAACTATTTGATACGGAGAAGGGATTTGGGCACCACAGTGATGGGCGACAATGTAAAAACCAAAGGTGGATGGGCAGCTTGAAATCCTCTGAAATTTGGGAGCAGAGATGGAAGTCAGTTCTCATTCCGCAGCGGCTGCGTTCCCATTCTTCTTACATTTACAGTAATGGACTTGAGGGCTTCCAAGTGTCCTGCGCTATTGATTGGAGATTTTAATGAGCTTTCAGTTACCGAAGGGATTTATGGGTCAGGTGCCTTCGGTAGAGGAATTGTTCGTAGATGCTGGAACTGGGGTTCAGAAGCTGCTCCTGAAGCCACACAAGCCGGACGCCTGAGTCTCCGGCTGCCAAGCACCCGAGTGCCCTTGCCTTGCCCTGCTTATCTGAAGAGGCTGTCAGCATGTTCTATAACTGGTGGAAACCACTTTAGAGCTGGAGCCAGACACCGAGGTGCCGGGGTCCACATTTCATTTCTGTGCATGGGAAAGTTCGGAAGCAGATACGGCCAGATCCTTCTCCCAGCAACATTTTTCTGCCTATCTGGTTCTCAGCCCTGAGCTGGCATGTCTGGAGATTGACATAGCCCCCTTCTTTATTTATTTTTTTTTTCTAGGAAAGAGAAAAATGTGGCCATCAAAAATTGTTGCAAAAGGTTAAGCTGTAGCAGTTTTCAGTGCAATCTGAGAATTTTAATTGCATGTTGGCAGAGACTTTAAGCTCCATGGTGGGAAACGTGTCCCAGCACACTCTATATCCCAAATTTAGCTGAACTTCACTTGTGGGGTGTTTGAAATTCATCCCATTAACAGACCTGTTCGGTGTAATGACATCCAAAAAACATATTGGAAAGTTGTTCTAAACTGGTTCCTTTTCAGCTATGTAATTAAACAAGTTTCTCGTTAAGAAATAGCGCTAACGAAGCTTGATTTAGTTGGGATTTGTAGTCTGTCCCTTGCAAACTTCCCTGTACTAATCCCGTCGGTGCTGGATTATTTGCCATGGTCTGCGGTCCCTGCTGCTCCCTGTCACGCTCCCATGCCGAGAGGCAGCGGAAGGTGCTGGTCACTGCCCCCCACTCCCAGCCACCCTTCGGGAAACCAGCCTGCCCCTTGTCCCCCGCTGCAGGGCCGCCACTGCGAAACCTGAGGGCTCGAGGTCTCTGTTCCCCTCGGTTACTGGAAACGGGGCTCCGAAGGTGTGCGAGGAGGGACCGAGAGCCTTGCGGATGGACGCGCAGGGTGATGGTTTCTTTAGCAGGCGAGGTGAAAGCTGGCTCACAGAATCACAGGATCCCAGCATGGTGGGGGTTGGAAGGGCCCTCTGTGGGTCACCCAGCCCAACCCCCTGCCCAAGCAGGGTCACCCAGAGCAGGCTGCACAGCACCGCGTCCAGGCGGGTCTGGA
>Ga0065711_1052136_pt1 | contig 10084 bp, 8 predicted proteins | sample Hoacrofraction12_FD_59098 | JGI IMG/M metagenome (GOLD analysis project Ga0065711, IMG submission 59098) | Hoatzin crop microbial communities from Cojedes, Venezuela - Epithelial fraction 12 v2 (version 2) | ecosystem: Host-associated > Birds > Digestive system > Esophagus > Crop | place...
TTCCTAAACATGCCTCATCTGGTTTGTTTAGACAAGACTGGCCAATATCTCCTTTCACTGGAAATGATTAGTCACAACCCAGAACTTCTCTTAGCTCTGAGAGTGTGGGGACACAAACCTCAGCCCCAGGAGGAGTGAATGGTGCTTACAGTTACCCTCTTAATCTTAAATGCCAGTTGTGTGGGTTTTGCTGAAGTACAAATTGTGATTTTTCATTGCTGGTCTGCCTGCGCCTTGATCTTGTTTCAGGGCCTTTCACGGTGCATTTGACCTACTGAAGAACCTTTTCAGAGGAACTTCAATGTTTAGACATCTGATAGCAGGCTCAGAAAATTTGCAGGCAAGCCAGCTTCTTCATTATCCTCTACAGGACTTGTGGAGAGTTTACTGTTTGCTGAAAGGCTGGTTGTTTTGTTTATGTTACTCCATAGACTGGAGTACAGGAAAAATGGAATATGGAGTGTTGAAACAGTGCGGGAACACAAGCAGACTGCATATGCACATGGAGACAGCTGTCCCGGAACCGCATGCTTACATGCTCAGCTGAAAGTCTGGAGTTTTTCAGAATTGTTCACGGGATTTTTTTCAGGGTTGAAAGCAAAGAGATCAAACTGGCTTAAAACAATGAGGAAAGAGAAAAGTGCTGATTTTTTAATATTTCCTGATTATTTTTGTAAGGTTTTCACCTTTTTTGCTGTGAGAGCCTGGTCACAGTTGTGCACAAGGATTTGGCTTATTCTCAATCCAGTTTGCCACCAGCCTAACTGTCTAGTTCCCTGCTTTTCCAAAGTTTCATACAACAGCAAACATACTCTTTTTTTAGAACAATTATTTACTTATTTTCTCTCTACCTCTGAAAAACTGACAGTGAAACCTTGGCTGCTGACTTGAGACTGTCCTCCTCAAAGTGGACAATCCCTCTTTGTTCTATGTCTTTAGTTAAGCTTTATAATTTTTTTTAAAATCTCATCGTATCTTCTGTAAAACTGTCTTGTTTTCTAAGCTGTAGCATATTCCGGAACCTTTGAGTAAACATTTGTCGAGTATTGGGCAGAGTTGTATGTTACCAGATAAAATAGGCTGGGTGGGTGGGGGGTGCCTCCCTATAGCTTGGTGCTGAAGCTTTTCATTTGCAGTAAACCTGAAGTCCAAAGGCGAAATTGTGTTGAAACTGTAGAGCGTTGCTTATGTTATGTCCTGATGAGCAGAAGACTAGGTTGCAACGCAGGCTACCTGGATTTTGTATTTGGTTTTGCTGGTGGCCCTCTGCATCACTGCAAGCCCTTCCCTGATATTCCCCCAAAACGAGGTCTTCATGAAAAGAGTGAAGTGCTCACAAGCCTTATTTTGGAAAGGTAAGACTGTATAAGAAATGAGTTATTTACAGTGATGTTTCGTTCAATGCCAATATCAGAAGTTGACAAATTTTCTCTTGTCAAAGTCTGCATGTGATGAAGAGCCCACCACCTTTTCGTGAACTCTTGCATGACTTAAGCTTTTAGTCGACAGCAACAGTGATGTAAATTTTAGGAGGAGTGGGGGAACTGGGAATGTTGTTTCCCAGGTGCCTACCTTCCCCAGCATACATGGAAGTGTTTGTGAGTTATTGATGGGAATGTTTTAGTAATTTGCTAAACTTCCCAAGTCATGCCAAGTCCGAATGCCGCTCTCTAATTTTTCCCTGCATCTGCCTCAGTGGGATTACACTTTCTTTTCATCCCTCTTTCAGCAAGTGTATTGTGCAAGAATATGTAAATATCTGTACAGAGAGGGTAGCACAAACTGCACACATGGTACTGTTTAGGCAACTCAGACAGATGGTGTGAGTGTAGTTACAATGAAAACAATTCCTTAAACATGGGTGGGGGAGCATTTTATGTCTCTTTGCTTGTGTGGAAGCTCTAGCAGGATCTGGGAATGGGTTCAGAGTAATCCCTCAGCTTGGGGCTCTTGCTGGGAGAAAATTGCTTTATGCTGTTCCAGGTAGCTGGAGTCCTATAATATTTCTCACCTCAGCAAAGATGCAGGATGAAGGGGTAATGCTGACTCGGCTGCTTTTCATTCTAATCCCTTCCTATTGTTTGACTTCCAAGAAGCGTTTTTATTTACCCTTCCCAAAATGAAAACACGAAACAATAGTGGGATTGGTTTCTCGAGCTTCAGATCTTCTGTTAGTTATCTACACTGTTGCAAAACACTTCCCACACTGCAGACACGTCTTGTCTTCTGCCTTCTACATTACTGCTTGCACAGGTGAGGTTGCTGGTGAAAATAGAAAAGTAACAAAGAACCCCTTTTGGAAACAAGAGCCGACAACGAAGCTCATCAAGTCAAACTCCCCACATGCAGTGAAATGGGTTGTGTTCTTTCCATCTATCTGTCCCTGCCTGCCTCAGCCCCTCACACTGGTTTGTTACACATCATTTGGCTGCTTTGCTATTAATGTGGGGGCTTGGCAATATGGAAACAACTGGGGCAAGAGGAAGAGCGGAGAGGGCACACACATGGCGGTAATTGCAGTAAATCTCTGCTCAGCTTTTTACTCCATAACTCTCCTCGCCATTTGTCTTCCTCTGGCAGGGTTCCTTTGCTGCCAAATGCTGCTCTGCAGATGCTCCCCCAGCACTCCTCCAGCTTGCAGCTTCCCTCCTCACCTTCCTGTCTTGGCCACGCAGGAGCACCATTTCCCCAGTCCTCCCAGCTGCTTTCTTGCTGGAGTTCTGGGATGACTGCTATGCAGAAATATGCATGACAGACAAGACCTTGCTCAGTCTAGCAGCTGTTGCTAGGGAAGGATGTGACATTCAGTGCTAGTACAGAGGGTCAATTAGATAAGAGACCTAAGGATAATTTCTCTAATATGGGGTTTGGTGATTTGGAGTGGTGGAGACAGCAGTAAGAATTATGCAGCTACTACTAATCTGGTTGGTTGTGGTTTTTTTTTCAACCTTGCCTCGGAGAGCTCACAGTTTCAACCAGACAGATGTTACCACCTTCAGATATTAGAGACATGCTTAATCTCTATGGAGACATTTGCTTCACCTAATGAAATGAGCTGCAGCAATCAATTTTATTCTGTGCCTATTGATCATGTCTGTTTTAGGGAGACAAATACAAGACAACCTTAATTAAGAGGATCTATCTCTTCCTTTAGCAGTGCTTTCCAGCAGGAAGCTTTCACATCTCATATTGTACTTTTTGATAGAAAATCTCTCTTCTATTTGAACCAGGATTAAATTGAAATCAAAAGCTTGTTTTTCTGTCCCTCGTGCTGGTTTTAAAGGAACAAAGTGGTCTGTATATCTAAAGTACCTAATTCAATTCATTTAGATTTATTGTCCCACAGGAATTAGCAAATCAATAACTTTAGCTGCCAGGTGCACTGCTTATTTATATATATTTTTAAGGCTGTGAATGTGGTTGACATCTATCTTTTCTGAATTGAGTGGCTTCACTGTAAATAAATAAAAAGCATAGGATTATTTTTTCTTTAGCATTTAGCTTGAGGATATTCGTCTTTATTTCCTTCTCATTCTGGCCATATTCCACATACAATACATGCTGTTTTCATACTAGTTTGCCTTTAGTATAGTCCTCAAAGAGAGGAGCTTCAGGAAATGAAATGGATGGCATGAGTATTGTTGAGGGAAGTGTAACGCAACAGCTGGCCCATGTATTAGTTGAGATACTGGTACCACTGATGTAAAACTTGCTCCGTTCGAGTCTGACCTCTGAAAATAAGTTAAAGTATTGCAGTGCATTTTCTGACAGAGTTGGTGCTGAAAATAAGTTATAGAAAGCATTTGCAGGCAAATCTAGGAAGTGTTTGTCGTTGGCATGTAGCTGTGATGCATGGTGCATGGTGAGGAGCTGGCTTGTTCAGCCGATGCTTTGAGCAGCACCTCACTTTTTGCAGAAAAGAGGGAAAAGATGGTAGTGTGTGATGGCTTTGTTGCAAGATTAGTGCTCTGCATCATTTTCCTGCCAAAGCAAAGCACTCCTGAATGGCCAAATGTTTTATTTGCTCACAAGACACCTGTGGAAAACACACACAGGAATTATATTTAAGGAAATATTTGCTTTTGTGAGAGCAGAAACATGAAAATAGTTAACCACTGGCATTAGATTGCTCATGGTAACTAATCATAGTAGCTCATCTCGGCATCAGGCAATGAATGTACAAAACACCGTATCGGCAGGGAGTGATTGTAGAGAGCTTTGCCAACAGCGCTTCTTATGTGCTGTGTTTCTCACCATCTCAAGCACGTGCCATCCTCCACAGGAGGTGAGGATTATTCCGTTGCTTTATAAACTCGAACACAGTGAGGTGTCCAAGCTAAGCGCATAGCAAAATTGGGAAGAATACAAGAGGAACCTTGTCCTTCATCCCCTGCACCCCCAAGTATAAAACACAGAGCGCTTTATGGTCTTGTCTGGTAGCTCAGCACTAACAGGGCTTTCTGCTCGCCTTATTTCAAAGTGGTTAAACTGGGCACAGCGTAGAAACCCGATCTCCTCTGGCACGCAGGTACAGATTATCAGTAGGGTTAATCGGTCCTGACTTTGTTAGAGGTGCTGAAGCCGCAGCGAATCCCGTCGCTCTGTGCATTGGAGTCTCTTGGATGCAAGAAGGCTCTGTGTGGGTGGTGTTAATCCTAGAGTGGTTTTGTAAGAGCAGCGCTTTCACCCGAGTGCTGTTGGTTGAACACTCCTCTTCTTTGCAACTCAACGTGCTGTGCTGATGTCCCATCATCGGGAGAACGTTAGGTCTCATCTCTTTCAGAGTTTTGCTGCAGGTACTTCTCAGGTCAGGGCCAAAAAGATTTTTTTACTTTTGAGTTCAAGTTAGCCAAAGCGGTTTCCTTTTATGGGAAAGCTATGTATGGCAGCTGGGGAAAAATAGGAGTTTAGCACATTGCTTCAAACAAAGGGAATAATTTGATTCTTCAGTCTTTTAATCCTCACCTTTTATAAAGCTGATATCTCTGTTTTTAGAAAATAGTGCTTGAAATGAGTATCTGTAGAAAGTGTCTACTCAAAGCAGTAATTCAAGTGTTTTTACTTAGCTGAGAACTTTTTTGTGAACAATGATGTACTTAAGAAACTTATCTTTATCTACACAAAGTTCAATAAAAGAAGCAATTTCAGTCTATTGATATTTTCCTCCTTCTCCTCCTCCTCTTTCTTTCTAGGACATAAACTTGACTTCATTTGACTTTCTTAGACATTTTTTGCCCCTATAAGGAAGTTCAGCATCTCACAGCAGTATGCTTTGCTTTGTTTTAGTTCTCTGCTGGGTCTCTGAGTGAAGTTTGGTGTCCTTTAGATGCTGCTCAAGAATTCAACACACCAGTTTGTTTATTTGTAGGAAAACAGTTGTTGCTGGACATCTGCTACTTGTGGTATTTCATGCTGGAATTAATACCGTTGCACTGCTCAGCCTAAATTAGTACTAAATACAGTTTGACCTACGTGACTTTGAGAGATAGGACCTATCCAGGGCCTTACTGAGAGTGGTATGAAACATTGTATGAAGATCTGGATTGGATTTCTAAGTCCTGTGATGATGGATATTGTGCAGCCAGCATGAGACCACTGCACTTCAGGGCTCTTACCTTTCTTACTGTTACTTTTCTACTCAGACACTTGCTTCTCACAAAAAAACAAACTTTAATGGTTCGTTAGTTTAATGATTCAGCCAGCCCCCCTTGGGTCAATTTAGACTGCACAGATTAAAGGGTCACAAAATAAATCCCGTTCAGTTGGTCTCAGACAGACAGACTGCAGAGAAATGAGCTCTCCAGGATGATTAGCTTGAGGTAAGGGAGCCTCTCCAGGGCTTTTCTAATGAACTGAGAGCTCTTTAAGGGGCCTGCTGGTAAGACAGGAGCCCCTTGTGCTTTTCTGTCTCCCCCCTCTGTCTTCCAGCTTATCATTACAATACAAGTAAACCAAACAAAAAAGCTATGATTCATACACAAAAGCTTTAGAGGGATGTATTTTACAGCTGAAGACAGTGTTTTATATCCTTTGAAATATTGATGCTCGGATAGTTTTCCATCTGGCATTTTTGTGTTTGAAAGCTTGTCAGTCATACCAGTAGTTAATGACTTTTGAAAGGCCAGTTACCATCTACAGGAGTTTGTGGGGTGTTTTTATTCTCCCAAGTGCTTTTTTCCAACCTTCGATGTGGTTAGGGTTTTTTTCTCTTGGAGTCCATTTAAATATGAGACCAGTATATTCCATGACAGATTGAAAAACGGGAGTTCTCGTGCATGTGGAATAGGCAAGGTATATTTATTCATAAAATTATATAATGGGAGATGTTAGACCTGGTGAAGTACCAGGTTGCATTCAATCTACCTAAGTTTTCACTGGAATTTCCCTCGGAGACGATGCTCTTGAATTCCTGCTCTCTGATGTCCTGTGTGTGGTTGAGCTGTCTTAGCCTTTTCCAACAGGTTCATGTCATGGCAGCGGGCTGAGTGTATGTGTACTGCATTTCAGAGAGCAGCAATTCCGGTACTGGTATCTCTGCAAACCCTTTGGGATAAAGGCACTCTGCCGTTGTGAAATGTTTTCTTGGTTTTACTACTGCAGTGATAACATCTTGCATTGTTTTTTCAGTAACAAACAGTATTGTACCCAAGAGGGCAAAGGGTTCATGCATTAGGAGCACTACTAATTAACACTATTCTTCCCTTTCTCTTTAAAGTGAGAAACTAGCATCCCTTTTTGAGAAAAAGTTTATTTTGAGGCAGTATTAAAACTTGTTTTGAAGGATGGTCAGAAAAGCTATTGCAGTGAGGTTTTAAGGACTCAGCCCAGAAGATGGTCTGTCGTTGTATCTGTTTATTCCGCAGGAAGGAAACCCTCTTTTTAAATTAATGTGGGTACTTGAAATAATAGTCACCTTTATACAGCCTTAGGTGTCAAGGGCTCACTGCTAATTGTGGTGAGGAAACACTTGCTTGTTACATGGATGCAACAGGATTGCCTTTCAAACACCCTTTCCATCTCAAAGTGTAGGAATCCACTATATGGTAGCAAAGGAGGGAAATGGCTTTTTCTCCTTACCAGTAGAAAACATAAAATCTTTCTGCAGTTCACTTGCATTACACAGCACAAATCAATTTGAAATTCATGGAAAGAGTGTGCTTTGAATGCAGCTGAGTATCCCACACTGAAATAAGTGGTCAGGGTTTAACAATTTTGAGGTTGGTGGCCAAACATGTTATAATACTACTTAGTAAGCAGTCACAAAGTAGAATGGACTAAGTCATTTGACATGTGAACTCTGCTTACAGTGGAGATGTTATTACAACTTAAGCTTCTTAACTTTCTGTTTAATGGTTAAATAATATGAGTAACATTTGATTGTTGTAGTGTTGCACTGATTTTAAACAGCAGGTTTACTCAAATAGTAACGATTCAGCTTTCTTTTTGAGGAAACCTAGCAGAAAGACTTTCTCCTTTGAGGAACAATACAAGTTAGTGGGCATTTTCAGGGCATCTCCATGGCACTGTTTCTGGAAACAAAGTGTAGGAAGCAGCATATGGTATTACATCTGCAGACTGTTTGACTGTAACCAGTCCCAGGTACTTCAGAGGTCAATTTACAGAACCCAGAAGAAAGCAGTTAATCTGCCCGAGGAAGTTGCTCCTCATAAGGCAAATAGCTTGGAGGTTAACATAAACTCTGAAGTGTTAGACATGCAACTCCTCCACCACTCGCCCTTACTGAACTGTGTTTCTAGACACCCCTCCACACACCTCTCTGGACGACTGTTCAGAGATTGGTCCAATTTTTCCTTGAACATTGATCAGACTTTGGCTTCACTAGTGTCATTAACATTTTGCAATTATGTAAGCTTTACTAAGGACCTGGTTAACTTTTGAATAGCCCATTGAACTTGATTTATGAAAGAGAACAGAGGATTCTGATATCCATTCTGAAAGTTATTTGTGACAGTACATACTTCTGTCAATCACTTTATTTCAGGTAAACTGTTCCAGAATTTCCATGTCATTTTGTAAGAAACCCTTCTCCTCCCTTGCCCTTGGTCATTGCCATCTGTTTCTGAATCCTTTTCAGTTCTTCAGTGTCTTTTAATGGAGGGAATACTTCGGCACGCAGTCTTCCGGATGAGAGTGAAGCATTGATTTATGGAAAGGGAGCACTTATCAATTGGAAGGTAGATGGTTTTCCTTATCCACAGCTCTCTCCTTAAACCCTACTGCTATAAAATTCTCATTTTAGATGTTCTGTGATTAAATATGAAGATCTCGGTGAAGCAGAGTCCTGTCAGAACCCAAATTGCAGGACTGATATAGCTTTAAGCAGATAAATGACTTCTAGTGTATCAAGGCTTCCGTGTCTGAAGAGATTACATTTTAGCAGTGAACAAAACCAGTGTTATAAATTATGTGGTTAGGAAGATGAGCGTGTTTTTCACTATAATGTGAAACTGGCACATGAAAACCAGCCTGAACATCTAAACTAATAGAGTCATTCTTATTTTGCATGTGTGTCTTATTGTTTCACATCCGTTATGTTTGTGTAATTGACTTTTGTAGTAACTACATAATACAAGCAAATTGTCACCAATAAAGCAGATGGAATGAAATTCCTTTTGAATAATGTAATTAAGAAAATAAGCACATCGTAGGAAGGAGCTAGGACGTTGTTCTGTCTCATAGAGCAGGAACTCATCATCCATGCCAGCCTCTGTTGGCCAAGCGCGAGGGTGCTTTTTCGCGTCTTAAGCAAGAGATTGTTCTGCTGGTTTTTCTTTTGATTCTATTTTAAAAAGCCTTATATAGATGATGATGTTCATAATTACTGCTATCTCATTGAAATTGGTGAGAGTTTTGGCCTCTTCGGGAACACTGTTGAATCCTGTAGTTATACAAGCAAGAGTGCATTTTCCTCTTAATTAGGAAATAAGTGTTTCAAATAAATAAAATAATTTAAAAATTTACTCAGTCTGTTTCATTCTCCAAGCATAATCCAACTGAGATGTATATTCCTGAGACATGCTGATTGATACACCCTATTTATAAGAAACTGTGCCATTTAAAAAGTCATGCTCATAAGATAATAATTAAAAAAGCAAGTTGGAAGGATTAAGCATCTGCTCATGTCATTTCTGACCTGTCTAAATTATTATGTAACATCTCTACAGTTTGAGATTTCCCAGCTTCCCTAGGCAATCTATTTCACTGCTTAATTTTCTTCACCTTCAGGAAGCTGTGTTCAATACATTAAAAAAAAAGAAAAGAAAGCTAATGGTGATGATAATCTGCTTTTTTTGCTCTTGTGCTGGCTAACAGTGACATGAAGAACAGATGATTTTCCTTACATTTTAGCAGTAGCCTTTCATATATTGGAGAATATATTATTGTGTCACTTTTGCTTCCATTTCTGAAACCAAGCAACTGTAGTACTTCTTACAGGGTGTGTTTTCTATACCTCTAATCATCCTTATTTTCCTCCTGTTGGAGCAATGGACAACAAATGCTGGGTAGAATAACAGCATTACTGTATGTGTCATGCAGACCATATTCCTGTTTACATACCAGTACCAGAATTTCTGTTGTTTTATTAATATGAGACTTCATCTCCTTTTATGTGATGAAAGTGTTAAATGACAGTCGACTACGTCATGTTGTGTGCTTAAAAAAGAGGGAGAGATACTGGGCTTGGGTGTATAAAGTGGGAATGAATATTTTGCTGATTTAAATGCTATTTCTAACATCACAATTTTGCTGTAGTTCTTATAGGGGCCACTGGTAAATATTGACCTTCTCTTATATAAATCATAGCTGCTTGTGGCCACTGAGGTAAATCAAAGAAACTGCTCATAACTTTGCAGATGGTTGATTTGTCTTCTTGTCTTCAGGAAAAAACTAAATACAAGGCTTAACTGGTCTCATCAGTAAAATCAGATGAGGTGGGAAGTAGAGTGGGAACAAAGAAGCAATAAAGAGCTGGAATAGAGGAAAGCTAGTAAAAATTGCAGCAACTATGTCATTTACCATTTATGCTGTGTTTTGTTAGTTCTGGATTGATTAATATTAATAA
>Ga0065711_1052138_pt1 | contig 10084 bp, 6 predicted proteins | sample Hoacrofraction12_FD_59098 | JGI IMG/M metagenome (GOLD analysis project Ga0065711, IMG submission 59098) | Hoatzin crop microbial communities from Cojedes, Venezuela - Epithelial fraction 12 v2 (version 2) | ecosystem: Host-associated > Birds > Digestive system > Esophagus > Crop | place...
TTTTTTTTTTTTTTTTTTTTATCAGACCTTAAGACAGGTCTACGCATATTCAGCAGTCAAAGTTAGAGTTTCAGGATATGGTCCACCTGCCATGATAGAACTGCATTGATTGTTCCTCCTATGTGTAAATGAAAATGAGTATAAACAATAAAACGCTTTACTGTGTTCTCAGAGTGGTAGCAATTGTGTGACTGAAAGGAGTATTTGTTGGTTTACCTGGTTTCTCGGTATTGACTCTTCAGGTAACGCTGATTTGATGAGTCACTCAAGAAAGCAATTGATGAAGGCTGAAATTGCAAGCTTTGATTAATGGTCAGATTCTTAACAGGCAGCTTTGCTTTCATCCTAACCAGTACTGTTAGGTATAATTCTTACTATTTTCATATAATACCAGATTAAATTTTTAGGCGTGGTTTTTTTTTACAAATATTTTTCTTACTCCATTAAAAGCAAACAAAACTTCTTTTAGCACGTGGTGGATACTGTAATCAATGTTGTTTAAAACTGTATGTATCTATTCTTGATGGGGGCTGTTATAAACACTGGAAAAATCTGACATGATTTATCTACCTGTTATTCTTCAGAGAGTCATTGAAGAAATAAGGGTTTATTTACCTAATTGAGTAGTAAAGAAAGAACTTTACCCTCCGTCCCTCTGAAACTCCCATTAACTATAAAGAAGAAGATGTGGTCATGGGCAGGAGAGAATTCTGCAAGATGCAAATTAAAGTAGTGGAAAATAAACATTTTTCTGTAATTTGAAGAAATCTGGAAGACTTGCCCCAAAATTGCATACCTCTGAAAAAGAGAGCTACTATACCATGCTTCTAGAAAGTACCCTCTTAAATTATTAAAGGCAAATGCGATTAGAGGAATTTTCTAAAACAGTCTTATTTGATTGAAGTGCTTATAATCCGTTTAAATTTAAATTTTTTTGCATTCATGGGGTGAAGAAAGCAAGGAAGATAGCATCAAACAGTGCTTAACTTATTCCCGTTTGTCGTTTTCCAGTCTTGTGGAATGGATTTTGTTTACCCCAAATTCTCAGTGAAATCATTAGGCTTCTTATATGCCTAAAAAATGGAAAATGAATCTGTAAAATAAGTATTTTCAGTATTTCTACAGAGAGTTGAGTCTTCTGTCAGTTTTACAAAGTTATGTGACTTGGAGAGCACGAGGTTCAGGAGTTGGACTCTTGCAGTCCTCACGCTGCTGGAGCATACCTTCATCTTCAGCAACCCGCAGCAAATACTCCCAGCTCCCTGTTGTGACGTGAGGATTTTGCTGAGCAGCCAATTCATCAAGAAATTATCCTTCCAAGTTTATGCCGAGGCTCTGAACTTTCTGCACAAGCAAACATTTTGGAGAACCACGCTCGCTGTTGGGAAGACAGTCGGTGTGAGAGCTGCACTGAGTGACTTGGGGCTGGAGGAGAGCAGCTAGCTGGAGCCCTGCTGAGATAACTGCTCGTTAAAGGCCTTGTGCTACCTGAGCAGCGTCACCTCGTTCAGAAAACTGTTCCCGCAGGGAGGTAGGTAGAGTGAGGACACACATCTGCTTGCAGTGAAGGAGAAGGAATGTAGGGCAAACATCACTCAGTGCCAGAAAATATAAATATGTAAAATACATTCCAAGGTTCACATGGTGTGTCTTAGACCGGGAAGGGTGGCCCCAGTGTGAGCTTCACTTCTTTGTGACTGGCAGGGTGTGTGCTGGTTGAAGCCAGGTTTTAAAGGACGTTAGGGTTCGGGTATGTGGCAGCAAATTTTTGAATCTGGAGAGGTCTGAGAATGTTGCCCTCCTGCCTTTCCACTCCCTTGCTGTGCCTGGTCACAGTACTCTGCCTCTGGAACAATGGAGCATCTTCAATTTTTGGTAGGAGAGACCGTCCTTTCTGTCCACCTCATGTCTGTAGTCCCATGGAAGGGCCTCAAAGAACTCTGCCTTTTGGCATCATTTTGTCACGGGAACCTCTTCATGACCCTGCAGGTAAACTCCAAAGGTGCTTAAGCCCATGCTGTTTCAGTTTCTCGTTACAGAAAGCGGCATGCCTTCCTCTTACCTATTTATTTGTCACATTGGGTTCAAACATTGTCAGATGAAGTTGAGACAAATCTCTGCTGGCACAGAGGCTTGAAATTGATCACACATTTGCAAACCTCATCTTCCCGTGTTTCATGGATGTGCGTGATCGTGTTGCTGACTGCAACGTGAGCCTGTTCAAGAGTAGCTGCGGTTGCGGGAGCAGCTGTTTTGCAGCCCCATAGCTGCACTATTTTCCTAGTATTCCTCAATTTTTCTTAAAAGGCATTTCTCACTCTTCTAATTAATAAAACACAGATGCAGGATGTAGAAACTGAGAGGGGAATGAACTTTCAATGAACCTTTGCACAGCCATGCAGCCGCCTACAAAGTTCTACCTCTTCTGCATGCATAAGGAAAAAAGAAAAGGCCGTGACTGAAGTGCCAAGCCTAGGTGGGACAAAAGGGATTTCAACTAATTCTCTGGACATTTATACCATATTCACTGCCACGGCATTTGAGGAATCTGGCCTGGCCTTCAGCCTCCAACAGGGCCGTGTTGAGTAGAGATGACAGTTAATACTCATGTGGAGCAGTCGATTTCCACCTGCCTCTGCCCCTGCCTGCAAAAAGCCAATCTGCCTTCCATTAGCAGAGCACTCCCATGACTTTCTGATTCACAGTTGCTACTCCCATGCTCTCTTGGTCAGAAAGGACTGGATTTTGTCAGAAGCAGGCACTTTTACTCAAAAATCCAGATCGGTCTAAAGCTATTCTTTCAGGGAATAAAGTGAAAAAAACAAGTAGCAGTAACATTGGGGAACAAGTATTGGATTTGCAGCAGGAAATAAGGCTGAGCAGCGTGGCTGAGGGTAATTCTGTATTCACATGGTGAAAACCCCTTCAAATTGAAATGTAGCAGAGAATGAAGAGCAAGTTTCTCCACCAAAGAGAGCCTGTAGCAACGAAAGGGGGCAAGCAAGTAATCCAAAATGTCCAAGCCTTGACCTGGGTGTAAGGAAAAAAAACCCAGGGTTACTGGTCCTGGGTCTCAGGACCTCAGCAGACAGGTGAGCTAACACAAAGAACCGTATCCAGAAACATGCAGGAAAATCACAGGTGTGTGTTTATTCCATAAAGTAGATGCTAGCTTCCTTTCACGTGTTGGGAACCTTTTTGTCTTTAGAGGAACTGCACATATTTGAAATATATGCTTAAAAACCTGTCTACATCAGGATAAAAAGGTAAAATACAGACACAGTTTAAGTGAACTCTCCTGCAGCAGTGAGTCTGTTTGCGAGTAATAATAATGAACATGAAATATTTAAGCCCAGAATGATCATATAGAAAAGTGAGCAGAAAATGAAGCTTTTTAATCAATCACGTATTAAGCTTGAAAGATGTAATATAACGGGCAACTCAATAGGAGAGGTGAAGAGGAGATCCACAGGATATCAAATTTATAATACAGAGATCAAAATCTCTTACTGAGTCATTTTCAAGAGGTGGAGAAAGAAAATCTTTGCTGTTCTTCTCAGAGATCAAACTCCTTGCAGTCATCCTTATAAAGGAACAAGACTTTTATTGTCTTTATACATATAATACTTTGAAGACTACAAAACAGAGTTATTGGCTGCAGGGCTCTCACTGAGTACTCATATGTTCTGTCTTTTAGGCTGAGTGGTCGTAGAAAAATAGGAAGGACGGGAACAGTGGATGATTATGTAAAATAACCCTTTTTCAGCATTTCTTTCCTTACACACCATGAAGGCAAAAACTAGAGTAACAGGAAAAAACAAGATCTGGAAAATTTAGGCATTAATGAGGTTACATTAGATTTCAGGAACGTGTTTCGGGTAGTACGGGGAGAAAAAAATATATGCATTTCCAGAATTCAGAGAAATGGAAATTAAATTAGAATTTTCCTTCCATCCAGATACCTCAGGGGTCCCACTATCCTAATATTAGTTTCATAATACCATTTCTAAAAATCTTGATATTCCCACATATGTTCAAACTGACATTTATTAACACATTCATACCTGCTTTTGTGTTAAGGCACCCAACTTCCCAAGCTCAATCATTCTTTTTCCTGTAGATTTCAAACTTCAGTTACTTTGTGCTCTTTTCTACCTGTGCGCTGTATTTAGAACATGAATCTCATTTGGACCCAGCCCTCTAAAATCCAGTCCCTGAAATGATAAGAAACATTTTTTTTAAAAGAAATATTAGGATCAGTGCATTTAAGAGAATCAGTGCAAAAGCAAGCAAGGTTCCTGTTTCCTATCTACAGGAGAAGGCTGTCCTTCCCTAAACTTGGTTCCTAGAAGAATCTACTGTAGATTTGAAGGACACAGATATGACATAGGCTGGACCGTACACCAGTGAAGACGTACAAACCAGCCAGGTGTTTGGGCAGCAGAAGGAACGCATCAACACTAACTAAGCTCGTACTGGGATGGGTCTCTCTGACCACAAGAGACATACCAAAACTCTGTGTTTAGTTGAGTCCAGAAATATTCAAGAGATCCATCAGGGAGCAAAGGTCGAGGAGAACTTCAGGAGTAGTTTATAGGTAAGAGGTGGCCCTGGCTCACGGCATCTCTGACACAGAAGCCACATGGCCGTGGATCCAGCTATTGGGAGGACTGTGTTAGGAGACCCGGGTCCAGTAGCCTGGGAGAGGTGAGGCTGCACAGCTTCATGCCCCAGGTCCAACCAGTAGTGAGGCTGAGCCTGTATTCCCAGGTACATGCATAGCAACACATACATACATGTTGCCAGCCACGCAGATCAACACAGACAGACACGCTCCATGCTCACACCAACACGAACAGCACCAACGGCCTCATAGTACTCACCTCTCTGGCTAATCAGGATGGAGGTCCACTAATAAGAATATATATCTCTACATATCTACAAGGTGGATCCCTCCAGCAGCTCAGTTCAGATGCTGGATCCCATTGTCCATAGTTCTTTGCACCTGGACTTACGAGCCCCCAGTGCTGTAGCCCCACTCCAGCTGCTGGTACAGACCATCGCACACACACACACACGCATGCATGCATGCGCATACACCCATTAAGGATGCCACAATAGCTGACACACACACATACACGTGCACACGAACACACTGGGCTCCCAGAGCACGTTACCCACTCTCTGGTTACTATGGCTTGATGTTTGCGAGTGGTCACACACCCACGCATGCTGGTCTCCCCAGTTTTTGCACCACAGACACAGCTCGTCCCACCCATGATCCCACTGCAGTTGCTGTCTCTTAGACATCCAGCCGCATACATGTACACAAAATAGAGACCCTCACCCAGGAAAAGAGAAACTGAGTTTAACAAGAAGGCAGGACAGACTGCACTGATCAGGTGTGGGGTATGGCCAGGCAACCATACCAACCAGTCCTTGTTTCCACAGGGCGAGCCCCTTTCACCTCTTTATCACTCCATCATGTCATTTGTTCCTACTACTTGTGCTTCCCCAAATGACCTTGAGCCCTCCCTTTCCCTGCCTTTGGGTCCTCCGCTAAACATCCCACTCTAAGTCTTCTGCAATCGTGGAGTGCTCTTCCCTTGCATCTCATAATGTGTCCCATACCCCTAGGCAGTAATCTCCCCCAGTCCCGAAAACTGCTCCTGTTGACTCACCATGGTGGATTTCATGCCTGGATACAGGCTCACCTGGGGCAACTCTGGGAAGGATCCAGGCAGGCTGTATCTTCCTCTGGGTCCCTAATTTGTGTGGCCCAGAACCACCTGGTGTTATGCGCCTGTGCTCTTCTGGGCTTGTGGAGATGGGCCTTTGATGGCCCTTTTGCCCCTCTGTGATGGGTCTGGGAGGAGCTGAGGGAGGGTATTATTTGACTTCCCCCACCTGCCATTGTCTCTGTGCTCCTTTAGAAGGGTGCAGATGAGCTTTTTAACTTGTAACAGAACATTTTACTGCTTTCAGGAAAAAATGAGAAGGCATATAGCCGGCCCAGATGTCAGAGACTAAATGTCTAGTACAGATTGAACTAGTTAAAATGTCAGAAACTACCTACCAAAATACAGAAAGAACAAAAAATAAAATCCATTCTGAAAGCTTCATGCTGAATGAGTGTGTAGACACCATAGACAAAGCACAATTATTTAGATGGCCACTAAGCCATCTTCAACAGCTCACAAACAAGTACTTCAGAGCTATTCTCTGTTTTGAGACCTTGAAGAATAATGCTTTTTGTGTGTCAGCTCAGAGCTAGATCTTGCATATCCCAAGTTTAGATCTTGCATATCAGACAGCTAGATCTGAAGTGCCTTTGTGCAAGTTTTCTGCATTTTGATGAATTCCCCACTAACTGAAAAGACAATTGAAGGAGTCGTCATGATAAGTTAATCAATCAGTCTCATTTATATACTTGTGCTTTGGCTAAAATTTTAGCGGGAGCTACTATTAGTTCATTGCAAGATTGCCAGTAAGGCACTGAACAAGTGTTGGTGCCTGGGCAATGTACTCACGTACTAGAGTATACTGCTGAGCTGTATTTACATACAGCTAAACCCAGAGACCAAGAAGTTCCTTGTTTTCAAATAAAAGTAAGAGGTGATCTCTGTGTGACTTGGGGCCTCACAGAAACCCTGGGGGGAAGCACTGTCATCCTCTTGGACAACAGCCAAGTCCCACAGACGTGTGAGACATACACTATTCAACATTTTCACTAGAGAAGCTGGAAAATCAGTGAGCAAAGAGGAGTGATGCCGAGAAGGGCAAAATAATGTAACATGGGAAAAAGTAATCCCATCTATGAATGCACAATAAAATTGCAAACATACTTCTTTTAGACACACTGGGGACACTGTTCTGTGAAAACAGCTGCAGTCAAAAGAGCAGACAAAAGATTGCATATAGAAATCAAGGCGGAAGACAACATGTTTTCACCTTGTAAATTCCTGTGTCCTGTATCCTGCATACTACAAGAAGGTCAAACCTGCCTCTGAAATGATATGGTAGAACTAGAAAACATTCAGGAAAACAAAGCGTATCATCAGAGTGTGTCTGAAGCCTCTTTTGGACACAAGCAATCCTGCACTCTAGGTACCAAGATAGCTGAGATGGTGTTGGAGTCTTCCTTTTTGTACCACACAAGGACAACTCAACAGCAAGGCAAGGGAAAGCAGGCTCATTCAGAGTGCAAACATTATTATGGGAAACAACACATTTCTAAATGCAGTTCTGCTCAGTCTGATTGCAGTGTGCTTGAAAATCCCGAGGAAACATTTCTGACACTTTTCTTGTCTCTAGCTGTACTGAGGAATGCTGATTCCTCAGTCCACTCTGCCCTGCTTCTGCATTAGGTGGAGAGGAATGAAGACCCTCGGCTATTCTGCCAGTTTCCTGGCCATGACTCCTCTGTTAGGTGTTAAGCTGAAGCTAAAAATGAACACTGAATGGTACAATAAGGATTTCTTTCAAAGGAAGCACAGCTTTAGGTCTCTGAGTGGGAATCTGACGAATGAGATTTCTGGAGCTGGTAGACTGCTTTGAAAATCTAGGGCCCAGTTTCTGATGCTCTGAGTTATGAAAAGTGTTTCTACACATACAGAAGAACTGAATATTTGAAAAAATAATCATCCTGCGGTTTCCCAGAACTAGGGACTCCAGAGTATTATAAGGAAAGAAGGCTCACACATGCTTCGCTATTCTTCCTCATCTATACACAATAAAAGGGCATTAGCTTTCATTTATGAGGGAAGGATTTTATCTATTCTGTGTTTAATTAAATCATAGACCTTCTTACTAGTTCATAAATTGTCACTGCTATAACTCAGCTCCCACAGAAAACATCTGGATGTCAACACCCTGTAGGATACTTACGCTCAACTGGTCTTTTAAACTGCAGTATTTATTTCAATTAAATAAGAGTTAGTAGTACTGGGAGTTTTACATTTTGCTATAGGAACGGTGAATTGATTTCTGCCTGAATGACAGGTTTCAGTCACACTTGAGTTACAGTACACAAAATATTCTGAGAGTTTTGTCAGCAGATATAATTGAGTTCCTTTAATCAGGCTTGGGGTAAAGTCCTAAAGGGATTCCACCAGGCTTCTTCCAAGCTGCATGGTTACCAGTTCATTTAATAGAGTGAGGTTCTTCACATTCTTTCAGCTTCCTTTACACAGGGGATTTTTGCCTGAGTAATGTATGTGGATTAAATCCTTGAACTGGCTAGAGATGACACTCCTGCTTAAAGGACAGGAAATCAGACCCATCATTTAAAAAGGTAGTTAGAAAGAGCGACCCAGTGTTTTCCTTTACATTTAATGGAGCAGTTGCTCCTAAGCAGAGGAGCAACGCTGGGGTTTATACAGCTGCAAATTAGTTTTATAAGAAAAAAGTGGAGGTTTTTAATGCTTTTAAAATAATTCTGAGTGTTCTCTTCTGTTGTTTGAAAGGCTGAAGTTTTCAAACCCACCTTTTTCAAACGCAAGTCCTTCCCTTTCCAAACATCTCAGGTATTCTTATAAAAAAGACTTATGAAACTGAAAATGATGAGAAAGAAATGTCAAAAAGGAGCATCGGTACTGACAAGGAAAATTGTACTTTCCCTAAAAGACTGGCTGAACGTGTAGTATCTCTTTATCTGAGGGACCTATACTTATAAACAGGAGTGCTTCTAAGTCCCAAGGAAAACTTTCAGGGCTAAAAGACTCATTTAGCTCAAGACTTCACATTCTCTGATCCACTGGATTAGTAAAGAAGTACAGTTTTTCAGTACTGTTGCACAGTTCATGTTGGCAAGTATTGATTTCCTTTAATATCTGAGATTACTGCAATTCTACTTTCATGTAATGCATAAAAGGCTGCTGGAGGCAGTGGAGGCGATACCACTCCCTTTGACTGAGGAAGCGTGTGCTCCATTAGTGACCAAACATCACTATTTGGGAATTATTTTAGACCCCTGACTGTCAGTAGACAGTGATATTACAGCAGTAAATCAGTCAGCTCTTGCCAGAAAGCTGTAGACTTTCAGGAGCAAACTCCATGTCAATCAGCTGCACTTGGGCTATACGTTACACACCATAGAGGGGATGATGTGACTGCTCAGCCAGCCAGTTCACTTTGCTAAATCCCCATGGGCTCTGGCAGCTCTGCTGGAGTTCAGGATCTGGCCCACAGAGCCAGGCTCCCCACACAAGACTGGGAAGGTCCTGTGAAACTGTGATGCAGACAGGAATGGGATTGAGGGGGCTGGTCTCCCGACCCCTGCCATGGTAGCCCATCTTGGGTAAGCAGGGGTGCTTGAGATGGCTCCCGCTGCTGCGGGGGAGGGGTATGACCACCTCCCGTTTTCTGAGAGAGAGGCATGGGGATTTGGGAGAGGACTTGGGGAACAGCCAGGAATAAGGAAGGTAGAGAAAAATGCTTTTTCCTTAATTTAGTCAGCATCTGGCAGAGGTAGGGCAGGTTGCCTGTCTGAAGGGCAACTGATGCTTAGTACCAGCCATGTGTTTGAGTGTCTGGACACTTCACGATGTTTTGATCAAAAGAAACAATAGATAGATTAATACATTCTTATTGCCTGCCCTCTCCAAGCAGCCTAACAGCTTGTTTTCCCATCCTCACTGCATATAAGAAGATCTTTCATGAATTTCATTTTTCTTTGAAATGCTGGAGTTCAGTGTGAGGCAATCCCTCAACATAACAGCTGAGACCTCCTGCCCAGGGAAAATATTTTTTTTTCTGCTCCCCCTGTTTTGCCATTCTTCACTCTTACAAGGAGACCTGAAGCTTTGTTAGCCCCGGTGGTTGCCCAGGCTGTATTTCCCAGTGCTCTGTTTCCCAGTGTTATGACACCAAACTGGGAGGAGTGGTAGATACACCAGAAGGCTGTGCTGCCATTCAGTGTGACCTGGACAGGCTGGAAAGATGGGCAGAGAGGAACCTGATGAGGTTCAACAAGGGGAAGTGCAGGGTCTTGCACCTGGGGAGGAACAACCCCGTGCATCAGTACAGGCTTGGGGCGGACCTGCTGGAGAGCAGCTCTGTGGAGAGGGACCTGGGTGTCCTGGTG
>Ga0065711_1010423_pt1 | contig 10083 bp, 8 predicted proteins | sample Hoacrofraction12_FD_59098 | JGI IMG/M metagenome (GOLD analysis project Ga0065711, IMG submission 59098) | Hoatzin crop microbial communities from Cojedes, Venezuela - Epithelial fraction 12 v2 (version 2) | ecosystem: Host-associated > Birds > Digestive system > Esophagus > Crop | place...
CCCCAACCCCTGTGAAGCCTGGAGTGGCTGCTCACCCCGTGCAGTCTGGTCCGAGGTGCTGGGGGGAGGATCGGACTGGGAGCCCAGCAGAGCAGCCCAGTGGGTCACTGGTGGCCTCACGCATGCCCATAGCTGAGCGCAGGCAAGCAGGAAGAGGAGACCTGAACGTTTCCCTTTCAGAGCTGTCGGCTGTGGTGAAAATGGTGGTGTCTGAGGAAGATCTTCTTCCCTCTGAGGGTGACGGAGCACTGGAACAGGCTGCCCAGGGAGGCTGTGGAGTCTCCTTCTCTGGAGATATTCAAGACCTGCCTGGACAAGGTGCTTTGCAACCTGCTGTAGGTGACCCTGCTTTGGCAGGAGGGTTGGACTAGATGACCCACAGAGGTCCCTTCCCACCTCGAACACTCTGTGATTCTGTGTTGCCTTGGCCATGCATCCCGTGCGGATGAGAGGTGGTGGTTCCACCCGGGTGCCGCCACCTGCGGAGCTGTGAGGTTCTGCTCAGTGACAGCCCCTTGGGTATCGCCCGAGCTTCCAGCCCATGCTCCCCGGGACCCCCGCCAAGAAACTTCTGGCTTCTGAATCAGGATTAGTGTCCGCAGGATCTGTGCCAGGGAAGCAAAGCAAAGGCTCCCCGGCCAAAACAGCACGGATCAGAGTTTGCTCTGAATCTAGCGTCGAACTGCGATGGCTGTGAAATGCGAAGTGCGGAAGCCGGAGCTGAGGGGATGGGATGGGAGAGGAGCCTTTGGGGTTTGTCAGGGCTGAGGGTTTTAAGTGGGCGATTCCTTTTTCCTGCGTTGCTGCCAGTTTGTCAAAGGCAGCTGCGATTCACGATTGTGGTTTGTGTCGTGACTGTATAGCTGGCCGGCTTGACTTGTGCCATGAAAGTCTTTTTAACGTTTAATGAAATAATCCCTTTATTTTCCAGAAGAATCATACCCACTTACAGCATTTCAAATCCTCTATCCTCATTCTGTACTGCTTTAATTTCACCAGGTTTCAGAAGGTCAAGAGATTTGTGTAATTGAAGCGATGAAAATGCAGAACAGTATGATTGCTGCTAAAACAGGCAAGGTAAGCTACCTCGGGTCACTTAAAACCATATGCAACTTGTCAAATAGGGTAGAATTTAAAAAAGAAAAAAGGAGGATTCTGGTTGTTAAGGAATTAAATCTGATTGTTGGAAGTCTTTCAAAGTGAGGTGTCTTTAATTTTTAACATTTGCATCTGCTGTGAATGCTGTTAAGTAGTTCCGAGCCTTAGATAGCACAGCAGGAAATAGTTTTACTGGCTGCAGAAATTCATGTAACTCTCTTTCTCCTAAATTATTTGTTTTCTGTGATGTTACAATGCCAAGTGGGATTGATAGGTGTTGCAGACCATTTCTACAAATCCCATCTTTCCAGAGAGCAACTGAAGAGGAGAGATCTCTTTGCCGGTTAATTCATTAATGGCAAACAATTTGACATTTAAAAAAAACCCCACTCAGAACAAGGCATAGAAAGTGCTTCTGCGGGAAGATGAGAAAAGCAGGTTTTTTTATTATTGTGACTGTTACATGCGAAGCCCGGAGCTGCAGACGCGTTGAGCTTTGCGAGAGGGTGCGCGCTGGGGGGGATCAGCGCTGCAGCCCCTGCGCTGGGGCTCTCCTCCCGCGGCGCAGGGCGTGCCAAGACCAGCACGCTGGGCAAGGGAACTGGTCAGGCTTGCGTGACGAGGGCATGCCTTAAACCCCGTCTGCCCTGGGGACTGTCACCCCTAAACCGGGGCCTCGAGGCATCCCCGAGCCAGGTTATAATTCACAGCCTGGAACCATGCCCTGGGCGCAGGCTCTGACCCATCCTTCTCAGAGGGAGAGCGGGTTCACTCTCGAGGAGCCACTGGTCAGAGTCCTTGCCAAAGGTCTGGATTACATGTTCTCCTCTATCTCGTATTTCGTAGCACGCCCCAGCCCTTCTCTGCCTGGGGACAGGCCCCTCCGCGCTCCCCGAAGCGCTGCCATTTTGTGATTCAAAATAGCGAAGCCAAACGCGATGCAGGGTGCCTTGGCCCGGAGGGAGGCAGCGAGGAGCCCGACTCCGGGGCCGGGACGAGGTTGGGCGCTGGCAGGATTCGCCGAGGTCTCGGCACAGGCCTCGGTGCCAAGGACTGTTTGTGTGTTTACAGGAAAGGCTGCCTTGGCACAGCACTGGCATCGCTGCTGAGGCTGGGACGCGGGGCTTTGCCTCTTCCAGGGTGTCGAGAGCAAAAACTGGGTCTTGAGGAAAAAAAGTTGCAGAGAGAGGGGAGAACGGACCTTCTGCTGTTGCTCCAGCATTGCTGCTTTATTCTTTTCTTTCAGGCGTTAACTCCTATATAATTTATTTTCTCACTTGATTAATATTTCCTAGCGTTTATTTTTTCATCCTGGCGTCTTTTGTTTAACCCCTTATTGCTGCTTTTTGGCTCCACTGATTTTAAACTAGTATTTGTAATTAAAATGCCATTCCCACTCACCCCATTTTTCACCTTAGCCTTCCCTTTCCCACCAAGGTATGCTGCAACCCGCGGGCCTGTTCCTTAAATCCTGCTTGTACTTCTCCCACTAAGAGGTTATCTCCCACTCATTCTGTACAGAGGCCACATAAACCCCACATTTGGCTTATTAATCCCTCGGAGTGGGGTGTGAATGGTGCCATTCAGTGGGCCCCATGCGCACCTTGCAATGTCCCCTTGGCATCTTTGATAATAAGCAAATGACTTGATTCTTTAGAATTACAAGAATTTGAAAGAGCAAAAAAGTTTTGGGCTGCCTAGAAATGCAGGTGCTAAACAGACTTCCTCCCGTCCTGCAAAGTCGTGGCTCTGAGCGCTAGAATAACTGGGCCCCTGCACAGGAATGGGGTGTCTGGCGCTGGCCGTTAGGCCATGGTTTGATGCTTTGAAACCATTTGGAAATTCAGCTCGTTTGTCTTCAGCTGGAAGACGTCCCCAGTTTCGCTCCTGGCTGAATTCCTTTTCTGCATCAACCCCCATCTTCCTGTTTGTAATTGTGAGAAAAGTGGCTTGTTTTTATCTGCTTTGAGTTTAGTCCAGCTGCAGGTGGTTTCAAAATGAGGGGAAGATGGAGAGGAACCGACGCGTCCCTGTCTCCTGCGGGACAGCTGCGCGCGGGTCGGAGTGGGGAGCCGGCCCCCCTGCAGGTCAGACACCACGGGGGAGTCTGAAACGCCGCTCAGCTGCGGTGTTTGCTGAACCCGGGCTGTGCAGAAAAGGAAAAGAAAGAGAGTATTTTTCACACTGCTTTCGTCTCTTCAGAGACTGAGACTCGGGAATCGGGCAGGCTGCCTGGCTACTGGTGTAGAGATGAAGCCCCTTTTTGTACACCTCACGGTGCCTTTGCCCGCGCGCAGCGTTCAGCCTCGTACCTTGAGCAGCGCAGGGACTGGCCCGGCGCTGCGGAGCCACAGCCAGGCCTGCAGCTCACGGGGCGTCGGACGATCGGACTCGGATGTGGGCGGTGGCGTGGCCGTAGCAGCCTGGTGCTTCGGCTGAGCTGCAGCTGTCCTTCAGGAGCCCACGGAAACGTCTGCGCACTCACCTGAGCGGACGGCTGAACCGGGTTTTGCCCGAGGATTTGGCATGTCAGTGTGAGCTCTGAATTAATGCTGCAAGCAAAGTCTAACAGACAGCTTCGACTATTTTCTGGAGCTCCGTGTGCTGAAAGGGAATTCAAACACGCTACAGCGTTTCGTAGAGGCAGTGAGGGACTAGTGTGAGATGTTTGTGTTTTAAAACTCAGGTGTCTGCACGTGACTACATAGTTCATCTATCGATGTAGCTGCATTTAGCTGACAGTGGTAGCCCTTTGCCAAAGTTCAGTTATGTTTGATTGATTCAAATCTGAATTTGGATCCTTTATCTCAGCTGTCTGGAGACAGAGGGAGACCCACTTCATGGCTGCAGTCTCAAAATTCAGTTATCTGTAATGCAAGAGCTACTGGGAATAGTTCACTGAAACGTCCAAGCATGAGTGTGGCAGAGTCAGCCTGTCGTCTGAAAGATTTAAAAATTTAGTAGTAAATGAACATCAGTGTGAACAGGTGGAAGCAAGGTGCTTTTTCATTTTTAGAAGTGCCATCTCGATCTGACGTTCAGATCTTCAAGCCCCTAATAAGAAACCCAGCAAGCGGTAGCTGCCAGAACACCTTGACGGAGTGAGCTGGACACGATTTGGTCGAGCAGGCTGCCCCCAGGCCGTGGAGTCTCCGTCCCCAGAGCCACCCGAAACTCAGCTGGGCTCTGAGCTGGAGGTCGAGGCAGGGCGTGCGACCCCCAGGGTGGTCGGCGTGCTGCGCCCGCAGGTGCGACACTGCAAGCAGCGGCAGCCAAGCCATTTATTTCACCCTGCCGGTGAGGAAGATGTGGAATTATTTCTGTTTCCGTCCCGCAGGTGAAAGCTGTGCACTGCAAAGCTGGCGATACCGTTGGAGAAGGAGATCTGCTGGTGGAACTGGAATGAGCGGCTGCCTCCACACTGTTGAATCAGCTAAGCCTTTATTAGTTCCATCCATAAAGCAAAATCAAGGCAATTCAACACAGAAGACGGACAGTCCCACGTGCAAGATTTTATGCAGTCGTATTTATTGTATCAGTGGTTAAGACAGCAAACACAGATGTTAAACCTTGGCAAACGGATCCCAGATTTTTACTTCCAGAAATACTTGTACATAACCTTTGTAATTCTTTGATTTTTTCAGGATCAAGTAAAATCAATAAAATACCATTTCTGCTTTAAAACAGGAAAAGCCTCTTTCTTTTAAAAAAGAAAACAAAAGCCCAAACCCGATTCATCTCCTCCAGGGCAGTATCACTGCTTTGAGGCCCCAGCCACATTGAACAGAATGGTTGGTAAAAAATTAACCACCACGTGGTTAACGGAGCAGTTTTCCTACACTCTGTGTAAGCGCTGAGCACGTACTGCTGATGGCATAAATTCTGATCAGATTTATTGTAATTTTTTGGAGCCTTTGTATAGACTAGGTTCAAATTACAGGTTAGATGCTTTATTTTGCTAGTGCAGGCTTTCCCCGTGTGTTCTTATTTGCAGTTGTACGTGAACTTTCTTCTTTTACTCAGACTCTATACTCAACTTCCCCCCCTCCTTCATCTTCTTTCAACTGGTTTCTGGATGCACGTCCTTACCGCAGGAGCTGGCGCTGTCCCCGAGGCCCCGAGGTAAGGCTGGAGGCGCGCGCTGTCCCTCCGGCCAAGCCTCCCCTCCTGAGCTCCAGCAGGAGAGGGAGACCCAAGCGTCGGAGCGCGTGTTGGGCGGAGGCTCTCACCTCCCTGAAGGCTGTGTGAAGAACCAGGACTGCTCACCACGCCAGACTGTGTCCTGCCAGAAGAGCAGAGTGTGGGAAACGGCAAGGGGCTGGGGGAGAAGAGAGATCCGAGAGACCTGGACAGAAGCGAGAGGGCTGGTGTCGTGGTCAGAACAGGTAAGCAGATGGAGTTTTTCTGCTCCTCGCCCAGGCCCCCACACCGCAGGATGGTCACTGGGTTCAGAACATGTGCTCTTGCCTGCACTGCCCACCGCCGGGCCAGGCTTCGGTCTCACCTCCTGCAGCTGGTTTTTACACCCCCACCCCTCAAAGTCACTGCTCCCGCTGTGCCTTGACCACTGCCCCAGCAAGGAGGGGGCCGCTCTTGGTGTCCGCTTGCCTGGGGTGTGCAGCCATGCTGCTTCCCAGAAACCCCGCCCTGGGCAGAGGGGCGAAGGAGAGCAGCAGTCTGTGACAGCGCCCGTGACTGACGTTCAGCTGGGAAGGTTCCCTCTGCTTGAAACTTCTGCCTGAAGAGGCGATTTTCCTGTTGTTGAGGAGCTACCAACTAAATGAGACGGGCAGGATGGAGTAACGTAGTGCAGGGATCTGCTTTGTTCACTCGTTTACAAAACCCCTCAAGACGAGCAAGGAGAGTGTTTGGGTCGAACCTGCCCTCCAGGAAAATTCATGCTTTTGGGGTTGGAGAAGCTGAGGCAGACAGCCTGCAGATCTGCCTACAACTCTCCTCCATGCTGTCGCGCCCCTTCCACGAGGAGCACACTCAGGTTCTGCAGGCTGCCCTCAACTTTAAAAGAAAAAGAAGTGCGGTAAAGACAGAGGACAGGACTATTGTACGTTAAAGCTACTTGGCTGCCCTACTGCAGCAGCACAAGCCTTCGCGCTGTTTTCTATGTCAGATGCAGCCGCGCCTGTTACTGGTAAGTTTAGGCCGATTCCTTACGCTGGATCCCTGGGCCGATTCCCTACCCCGGCTCTCCTCCGGCCGTCGCAGGGCTACCGGCAGCCAAGCAGAAGGACAACGCTGTTGGTGATGGTACCCGTAGCGCACTGTACGATCTCTCTGCACCAAACACCGCATGCGAAAGAAAACACAAGGCACAGGAGCGTGACAACAGAAAGCCACCATGTTCCCAGACTGTACGCCAGCCCAGTTGGTTGGGGCAGGGGGACAGCAGTCTTCTTTACACTTCCCCCCCCCGTTTAATGTTGCAATAGTCATGCTACAGGTCCTTTGGATTTTTTTGGGTTTTTTTTTAATAATGTATATAAAATCTTTGCCCCCATAAGAAATTCAGTTTCAGGTTCTGCATGGAAGTGCTTGGCTAAAAGTCGCTGCGACTGTAAGTGCTCACAGCTGAGATCAGGTTTGCTTTCCCCAGTCCCCAACACCCACCCCTGCCCCCAGTGAGCTGAAGTGGTACCTAAAGTGCTTAGAATGCTACATTAAAAATAACAATTTTAAATGTAATTCTCTTACATTCTTTTAAATTTTCTTCACAGTACCTTACAAAACTAACTATGTTTTAAAAATACTGTTTTCTAGCTCAGGAAAACATTGCAATATGGAGTAAGAATAGTCTTTAAATTTTCTCTGTTTCTCCAGAAATTGAATATTTGTCTCAAAGCGCATAGTATCCACAGGGTCATCTCTCCCTGTTTACATTCAGTGCCCTACTAAACATCATTACAAGTCAGTACTACATATGAGTTGTGCTTTGCTTTGTTTGTAGACATGACTTTTTTTAATCGGTTTTAGGTATTAGTGCAATAGTACCATCATTCCACCCGCTTCGAAGAACTACACAAGAAAATTTGTCAATTCAGGCAAAAAACCGAAAAAACCAAAGAGAAATTAGTCTGTTCCTCTGCCTTTCACTGACCTCAGTCCTGCACTGAGGTGCGGGGGGGGGCACTGAGAAAATAACTGGACCCCAAAGCCGATGTGCACAGGTACAGTCACTTGAGGCGTCGCGCCGGCGCGGTTACTCGCAGCAGGTTGGCGGGGCGAGGAGGGCGCTTACTAATGGGGGAGGGGTCCCCCTCTCTGGGCCTTCAATGCTAGCGCCAAGGCTCCCGGGTTGGGAAGGGTACGAGAGATCCTGTGTTTTAATAACAAGGGATTACAGCTTTCCTGGAACGGTTACCGATCGACACGTGCTTAGTACTACGTCTTCAGCCGGGCTGCGCTACCTCTCCCGTTCCTACTCCCGGCTTTCGCGCAGGACGTAGGAGAGGCCGTGTTTCCCCGAGGAGTCGTAACTGTCATGGTAGGGGAGGCCGACCCACTCGGGTGGGTACGTCATCGTGCTGTACACGAAGCACTCCATGATGCCCTCGGCAGCCGCCCACGCCTCGCCCGCACCGCCCTTCCCTTCCCACTCCACCACCTCGATTCTCATCAGGGTGCGCTGGTACATGTCTGGGCAGCCTTCAAACTCATCCAGGAACCGCAGCATCTGGTCATCAACTGAGTAGATCTCCCCAGCGACGTGGTGCCCCGTCCCCGGGATGTTCAGCATGTAAGGAATGTTGTATTTTCCTGCAATCACCAGCGGGTACTTCTCCACCGTGCGGCCTCTTCCTTGGAACTTCGCTAGCCCCTTGGCCGTGTTGATCATGTGCTTGTAGTTGGGCTGGCCCTTCTTCAGCGTGCCGTAGACGAAGACACGGGCCATCACACCTGCAAAAGCAGCTGAAAGACAAGGGTGTATGTTACCCACGTGGCTGCTCTGGCCAGCACGCTGGAGAACCGCACCCACGCCAAGACGCGTTGGCCAGGCAAGACTCTTCAGGCATGTGCAAAAGCGGTCTCGTAGTCCTACACCTTGTTTAGAGGTCATACTAAATTCAAGCATCTCTTTACAAGGCAAAGTCACTCTTGCAGTTTGCTGTAATCAAATTACACCCCACGATTTTGCTATGGAGCCCCCAACAGCCAACGCATCCCCAAGCCTCAGGAAAAGCTCAAAAACATCAGATTTTTTTCCTTGTCACCATTATGGAAATAAATGTGATGTCATGCTCAGTAAAAACCCAAAAGCAGCCCAGGAAGCCATCCCCGTGATGGAAACAAACTCCACTTAGCACATCCTTTATGGGGGAAAGAAAATAATTTAGTAATTTAAAAATATAATTTAATAATTTTAAAAAAATCACAGTTCAGCTCAGCTACGCAGACACCTTTAAACCATAAACGCAATGGAGCAACATGGTAAGTTGCCCAGGTCAGTCCTGGTTATTAAAACTTGCAGGAGTGAAGCCACAGCTAGTTTGTCTTCCCTTGTGGGGGTGAGGTGGTGTATGTTACAGCCTGGATGGATGGACTTGGTCACAGCCTACCTAGGGCACCCGGTGTTGCTACCTCCCGGTGCGGTCCAGTGCGCCCAGGGAAGTGCCTGCTTCCCTCCCTCTTATGCTCAGGCTCTCCTTTCACCAGGGCCACACTCAGTATTTGAGAAACAACATTTTATTCAGTGACAGAAAAGCCTGGTTGCCGTTTGGGAGTTTGAGTGTCGTCTTGTTTCATGATAGAATAAAGCACAGTGGCATTATCCGAAAGCAAATCAACGCATCCAAACTTCTGCTTCTGTTGTGCTGCAGCTGCACATGTTCGATGGCATTTTTTTCAAAAAAACATTCTTAATTAAAAAAGGGGGCGGGGGGGAAGCAAGCAGCACGATGCTCGTGGCTACAGCAACTTAACTGTGTACCAACTGGGACATCACCAAGGTGAACAGAGGACCTGTCTGTCACGAAGAGGGATGAAAAGGCTTTCATGCCAGACCTTGCAAGCAAAATGGCAGCAGGGAAAGTTTAACCTGGAGTAGAATCATTTCACGGACAGGCCGAAGGATTTTCGGCAACCCCAGTGCCAAGGTCCAGCTTGCTGACTGACAAGCGCTGAAGAGCAAGCTGCGGCTCCGGGGAGAGAAGCAGGGTGGCCTGCGGCAACCCCATCCCAAGGGGCTGGTCGCTGCCCTGCCTGAAAGGTGCCGCTGTCGGCCGGTGCGAGGACATGTGGGTGCCGCTGCTGCAGGGCAGGGGAACGGCGACGGCTCTCCTCCCCGAGAGATCTTGGGTGACAAAGCACCTGAAGAAGCCCATCTGCTAGCCCTCTCCTGAAAAACGGACCCTGAACGATGTTGCTCAACATTTGTTTTATCTGTGAGCATAAAACACTCAGAATTGGTTTAAATGGGCTAAAAGGCTGGCTTTATTGAAAGGCAGAGGGGATAAAGGTACCTTCGTAGTTCCTGGGTTATTTTTCACGCTGTGCCCCGTTCATTCCCCACTGTTTCCGTAGGGCAGACACAGTTCTTGCACTGCTTGATGGTTTCCCGCGTTTTGCTCTCGGTCGGGGACTGGGCAGAGCCTGCCTCACCCCGAGCCGTCAGGCTGGGCCGGACACCCAGCACCAGAGGAGCACCTGCAGCTCCTTGTGGGAAGAGGGTCATTAAACAATGTATTTGAAGTTTGAATAATCTTTAAAAACAGACTGGAAGTGGAAACTTAAGCTAGTTCCTCCCATTTAGTCTTACTTTAGAAAACTGTTAGATCAGGTACGTTATCCAAAAGGGTACGTTAGTGGCCAAGAGCAGTGTAATTTAAAATACTCAGTAGGAAAGCAGTTTCCCCCTTGGTGAAATAAAGAGTTTTTCTCTGTAACAGAACACAGTTTTCCAAGCAAAAACAGTGTGTGCCTTTATTTACTGGCAAACAACTTTCACTTCAGGAAAAAAGACCACAATGATTC
>Ga0065711_1011411_pt1 | contig 10083 bp, 8 predicted proteins | sample Hoacrofraction12_FD_59098 | JGI IMG/M metagenome (GOLD analysis project Ga0065711, IMG submission 59098) | Hoatzin crop microbial communities from Cojedes, Venezuela - Epithelial fraction 12 v2 (version 2) | ecosystem: Host-associated > Birds > Digestive system > Esophagus > Crop | place...
AGCCTGGTGCTCAGGCTGCCGCTATGAGCGTTGTCTACTTTGACCTTAACGCCCGCTGCGACACCATCAAGAGCGATTGCGAGCTCTACCAGAACGATGGCCTGACGTGGAGCGTTCTCTCGGCTTCCACTGGCAAGTCGGCAGCACGCCGCGCCATCCCCATTGGCACCGGTAGCGCATTCCAAATCAAGGACAACCTGCTGTGGATGGATCCCGCCACCACGCTCACCGACACCGTCATCGCAACCTATCAAGGCTTCGAGAAACGCATCCCCGTGATGGCGCAACCCGACACCGTGCCCACGCCCAACATCTGCTACGACATGGGCAGCATCTGGTTCACCGACGACCTCGCCGACGTGACCTACTACTACACCACCGATGGCACCGAGCCCACCCTCGAGAGCAACCACGTCGAGAGTGACGAAGACTTCACCATCAGCCATCAAGGCAGCTACACGGTCACCGTCATTGGCACCAAGCACAACTACTATCCCTCGCAGCCCGCCAGCGAAAACATCGAGGTATCGGGCATCAGCGAAATGGACCTCAACAAGGAAGTTGCCACCCGCCAATACATCAGCCCCGCCGGCATCGTCACCACCGAGCCCACCACCGGCCTCAACATCGTCGTTACCACCTACACCGACGGCTCCAAGTCCGTCACCAAGGTAATGCGTTAGGCATTAGGTATTAAGCGTTAGGCATTAGTACCTCGCGCTGACCCATCATTAATTAAAGTGGAGATACCATCACCGGTATCTCCACTTTATTTTCATAAAAAATTTTGCCATATCAAGGCTCTGCGTTATCTTTGCCGATTGAAAATAAATTTGGTAATGATATACTTGTTGGCGATTTTCAAGCGGACGCGCTATACACATGTATGCTCAGGCGTGTTCCATTGGCAAGTTCACTTATGCAGATGTGAGAAATGTGGCATAAGATGTTAAAAAATGCCAAAAAACGAATGTTAGTAAATTATTGGCATAGATGTTGCAACAAGAAATTAACATAATATTTATTGATAAATTTAAACAATTTTATTTAATTTATGAGAAGAAATAAAACTAAAAATTTAAGCGAAAGCGAGTATCACAACATTGTAAAACCAATTGCAAATCAGGTTATTGCTGAAACATCAAGGCGACAAAAAGCACAACAAGCGATTGATGGGAAGAGGGTGAAAACTCTGCTCATTATGAGTGCAGAAAATCCTATGGGAAAACAGTTGCAAAGTGACACGATTCTTGAAATACCGAGAAACAACCCAAATCCCGTTTGTACGGCGGTTAGCAATAAGGAACGCACAAATCTCTTTGCTAATATGTTGGAAAAACAACAGTTTTGTTATTTTCCCGTGAAAGGTAAATATGAGAATATCGAGTACTCTTATATAGTTTATAATATCTCACTTGATGACGCAAAGCGATTTGGCAGATATTTCGACCAACGTGATATTATATTTGGAAAAGTTGAGGAACAGGGGGTTGTGGCATTTAATCTTTATCGGAAAGACGAGTCCGAGTTTGCAAATGTTAAAGATTCCTATCGAGACTACTATCATGCCGAGACAAAGAAAGGATATTTGCCTATAGATTCAAATGCCAATGATTATTATACAGCTATTGGAAGACATAATAAGTTTAGTATTCCATTCGATGCATATATGTCTGAATCATTACATAACATTGTTAGCGGTTTGGCTTTTGTAAATGAAATTGTTGAGGATCGAAGCCGAAAGCATTGGTCTTACGCCAAACGATATAATAGAAACCTCAACGAAAGTATAAGCGACACCTACACCCCATGGGGACGCAGGCAAAGACGCGCAGATTTATGGGGCAAAAATTATGAAATAGAGTGCAACGCATATGAAAGGTATTTCCCGCGAAACAATACAAACAGTTAATAACAACCCACTAAAAATCAAGAATAAAGGCCAATCCAAAAATGAGGTTGGCCTTTATTTATCAAGGACTCATGTGGGATTGTATTTTTCGTGGGTGTGTGATATTTATATAGACGGAATAAGTAATATCATAACACAACATGAGCGAGAGGAAGAGACTTATCGAATACCATAACGAAACACCATTTGAAAGCTACGGAGTGGCAGTTGAGAAACTGAGAAGCTTAGAACTTAAAGATGGCGAGAAAGCATTAGCAACCTATACCGATAGCGAAACATCAAAGAACGTTACACTGATTGGTGTATCGGTGGGGGGGGGTATTTAACTGTATTTAAACCTTATATTGTGTATCCCAATATCATCAAATTCACAGTTAGTGGCAGTTCGTCGAGTAAAGTTGTTACCCTCTATACCTACTCTTCGCAAGATGGTTCGGAATACGAGACCCATGAGATAACAGTTGATGGTGATTACATTCTTACAGATAACGAAACGACAAGTAATAACAATGGCGCAACGACCATCGTTGTAGATACAACGCTTGGCTATGGTTTCATGGTTAATGCCAACGGGAAATATATAACGTCGTTTGACTTGAGCGGTTGGGATAGTTCAAACGCCAAGACAATGAAGAAGATATTCTATAATTGTTCCACCTTAACCTCTTTGGACGTAACAGGGTTCGATACAAGCAATGTAACGGACATGTCATATATGTTCTATAATTGTTCTGCCTTAACCTCTTTGGACGTAACAGGGTTTGATACGAGCAAGGTGACGGACATGTCGTATATGTTTAATAGTTGTTACAAGTTGACATCTTTGGATGTTTCCAATTTTGACACAAGCAATGTAACGAGCATTCGGGAAATGTTTAGTGGTTGTGGTGCGACCTCTTTGGATTTATCTAATTTTGACACAAGCAAGGTGACAACTATGCGGTCAATGTTTAACGGCTGTTCTAAGTTGACCTCGTTGGATGCAACGGGGTTTGATACAAGCAATGTAACGGACATGCAATATATGTTCCATAATTGCAATGCGTTAACCTCCTTAGATGCTTCCAATTGGGACACAAGCAAGGTGACGGATATGGGTATTATGTTCATTAATTGCAGAAAATTGAAAACTTTGGATATTTCCAATTGGGACACGAGCAGCGTAACAAGCGCAAATATGGAAAATATGTTCTATTATTGTTTTAAGTTAGCCACCATTTATGTAGATAATTGTAGTGATGATACAGTATCAAAGTTAATTTCGGCTTTGTCTTCAAGTGGTCGTGGCACTTGGGCAAAGGTGAGTGAAGAGGGCGGTAGAAGTTATTTGACTAAGCAAAGTTCATAATTTGTAAAAAGCAAACAATAAAGTCAGTTTAAATTACTCGTTTGATAAAGAAAGAGCAACCCATTGAGATATATTTGGGTTGCTCGTATTATTTATATACAAAATTGACTTTAATCGCCAACAGGTATATCATTACCATAAATTTTATTAATCATTTTATAGTATTTTGTATGAGTACACAAGGAAACACAAGTTACGAAGAGTTTAAAAAGCGTGTATTAAAAGGTGGTCGAAGAACTCAAATTCTTACCGAGGATAAAAATGCTGAGGAAACGCTAAGCACAACATCAGCCGAAGCTATTGAAAAATACAAAGCCATCCCCATGGAAGAAGCTGTTGCTAATATAATGCGTTTTATCGATGAACTATAATGGAGCATTTGATTTAGGTAACAACATACCTGTTGGCCACTGATATTTAACGCCATATAATGGCGAGTTTAATAATAAAACATAAAAATAGAAACTTTTAATTTTTTGACACAATGAACAAGACACAATTAAATGACCTTATCAAAAAATCTCTTCACGAGAAACTATTAGAAGCAGTACAAGACAAAAAGAATTCTTCAAAGATGCTTTTGGAAATGGCCAAAATCGGCACTGTTTCTATCAAAAACACAAAATATGTTATTGCAATTTGGGATGATTCTCAAAATGATAGGCCATTGGCCCCTCATGTACATATATGGAGGGCAGACGATGCAAAAAACAACTATCAAAATTTCAATTTTGAATTATCTTTAGTTAAGCTGCTTGTTGAAGATAAATGGTTTTTGCTAAGGAAAAAAGATTTTCTGAGGCGTAATCCTATTGATGTATTTTCCACAGACGATTGGACACCCCATACAAACTTGCTTAAAGCATTGAAAACAGCATTATTTCAACCTTACGTTGCAGCAGGTAGCCTTCACTTAATTGATAGACTTGATCATATTATTTATACATGGAATACAGAACGAGACCAAAACGCTGTAATGCAAGGAAGAAATCCTTTATATGAATTTATCAAAAGTAAAAATCTTGAGATTCACCCAAACTACCAAAAATACTTCCAATATTGGATAGACAAGGATAATTCTATGAAGAATACTTCCAAATAGATAAAGTTAAATTAGTGGCCAACAGGTATATCATTACCTTAATTTAACAGAAGAGCAACCGATTTTTACCGATTGCTCTTCTATAATAAATACCATTAGTGGCCAAAAATTTCCTCAGCGTTGAAGTCTGCGCAGTCAGCGTAGTCCGCGTGAGGCCATTCCATCAACTCTCTATCGGGTTATTTTCAGCGAAGATGGCCATGCGGCGGTCGAGTTCATCGTATTGGTCTTCCTTGATGAACGAGGTGCACACGCGCAGGCCTTGCTGCCACGAGCCGGTGGTGGCCAGGCAGATGGCACTCACGCCGTAGTACATCAGCTCTTTAGCCAGTTCGCCGCTGGTCATGTTGCCATAGCCGATGGTGAAATAGAAGCCGTCGGCGATGGGTTTGTCGCCATCCTTGGCGTAGACGATGCGGAAGTTGTGGCGCGTGAAGATTTCCTTGAGACGATGAGCACGCTTGCCGTACTCGATGATGTCGTCGCGGAAGTGGTACTCGCCATTGCTGGCAGCGTCCATGATGGCTGCGAGAGCGTACTGTGCGCTGTGGCTCGTGCCCGACGACAAGGCGTAGATGAAGCGGTTGACAAACACCTTGCCAAACGTCAACCCGTCGTAGCGTGCCGCCAGGTCGGGATAAACGCGGTTGTAGAGCTTGTCGCTGATGCACGACACGGCGATGCGCTCGCCAGCGTAGCTAAACGCCTTGCTACCACTGATGTGCAGGATGTAGTTGTCGGTGTACTTTGCCACCGAGGGCTGGAACGGCGGATTAAACGGCTGCGAGATGTCCAGGCGGAAGTCCATGGCAAAGTAAGCCAGGTCCTCGAGCACCACCACGTCGTACTTGGTGGCCAGCTCGCCGATGTCGCGCAACTCGTCGTCGGTCAAGCACACCCACGCGGGATTGTTGGGGTTGCTGTAGATGAGCGCACACACGTCGCCCTTCTTCATGTATTCCTCGAGTTTGTCGCGCAACTTCTCGCCGCGGTACTCATAGATGTCGAACGTCTCAAACGGCACCGCTTGAATCTGCAACTGCAGCTTCTGCACGGGGAAACCGGGGTCGATAAAGAGCACCTTGTTCTTGGTCTTGCACGTTTGCGTCATCGCCAGCAGCGAGGCAAATGTGCCCTGCATCGAGCCCACCGTGGGGATGCACCCCTCGGGCTTCACGTCCACGTCGATAAACGCCTTGATGAAGCGCGACGCAGCCTCCTTGAGCATCGGCTCGCCCGAGATGGCAGGATAGAGGCTTGCCACGCCGTTTTGCAGCGCCTTAATCTGGGCCTCGATGCCCACACGCGCTGCCGGCAGACCCGGAATACCCATCTCCATTTTGATGAACTCCACGCCCGACTCGCGCTCGGCAAGCTCGGCAATGGCTTTCACCTCGCGGATGGTGGCGATGCTATAGTCCTGGATGCCATACTCGGCTATCGCGTTGTCGATGAGCTTTTTGTCGATGGGCGTCGGTTTCATCGCTGCGCCTCCTTTCCGATGGCAAGTGCCTTGATGTTTGCCTCAACCACAGCCTCGCCCTTGCGGCCAAACACGCGGCGCAGGGCATCCTCGAGCTTGTCGTACTCGATGCCCAGGGCCTTCTGTGCTGCACCCAGCAAAATCACGTTGGCCGAGCGGGGAATGCCGTTATCCTTAGCCAGCTGCTCGATATCGAGCATGATGACGTTTTTCACGGCCTTCAGGTCGGCCACCACGGTGTCGAGCTCGGGGTAGTTAGGGATGTTGACAAAGGGCTTGCTCGAGGTGATAATCCAGCCGCTCTGCTTGTTCAGGTAAGGCAGGTAGCGCAGCGCCTCCATGGGCTCCATCGAGATGATGACATCGGCGGTGCCCAGCGGTATCAAGTCGCTGCTGATGGGGTCGCTGCTGATGCGCAGGTTGCTCTGCACGTCGCCGCCACGTTGCGACATCCCGTGTACCTCGGCCTGCTTGATATAAAGGTTCTCATGCATGGCTGCTTCGCCAATGACGGTCGCGATTGAGAGGATGCCTTGTCCTCCCACGCCGCACAAAATGATATCGGTTTTCATTTGTTTGCCTCCTGTGCTTTCTTTTGTTTGAGATGACGTTGTAGGGTTTGCATGCACTCGCGACGCGGAATGATGACGCTCACGCCACGGTACTCAATCTCATCGCGAATGATTTGGGTGATTTCGGGCATGTTCTTGGGGATGGGAACGACCACCTTCAGGTGCTCGTCGCTCACGCCCAGCCCGCGGCAGATGGCCTCAAACTTGTTGGTGCCTGCCGAGTCCTGGCCGCCGGTCATGGCGGTGGTGAGGTTGTCGCTGATGATGACGGTGATGTTGGCATTCTCGTTGATGGCATCGAGCAATCCCGTCATGCCCGAGTGGGTGAACGTGGAGTCGCCGATGATGGCAACGGCGGGCCACTGACCGGCGTCGGCAGCGCCCTTAGCCATGGTGATGCTGGCACCCATGTCGACACACGAGTGGATGGCCTTGAACGGCGGCAAGAAGCCCAGCGTGTAGCACCCGATGTCGCCAAACACGCGTGCGTTGGGGTAATCGAGCAGCACTTGATTCAGCGCCGTGTAGACGTCGCGGTGACCGCAGCCCTGGCACAGCGCGGGGGGACGCGGAGCCACATCCTCGCAGCTGGCATAGCCCTCGCTGGGTGCAATGCCCAGGGCCTGCTTCAGTGCGTCGGGACTCAACTCGCCCGTGCGCGGCAGCTCGCCCGTAAGGCGGCCGCGGATTTCGGTGTTACCCGGCATCACGCCACGCACCATGTCCTCGACAAACGGCTGGCCCTCCTCGACGATGAGCACGGCGTCGCACTCGGCTGTCATGCGGGCAATCAGTTGCTTGGGCATGGGGTACTGGCTGATTTTCAGCACGGGATAGGGGCATCCATTGGGATAGCACTCCATCAGGTAGTTATAGGCAATACCTGTGGTGATGATGCCCAGCGAGTGGTCGCTGGCATCGATATAGCGGTTGAACTCGCTCTCGCAAGCACGCTGCTCGAGCATGGCCTGCTGGCCCGTCACCACAACGTTGCGCTTGCGAGCGTTAGCAGGCAAGAGCACCCAGTTGGCAGGCTTGGCATTGTAGTTGAGTTCATTCACATCGCGCGGCTTATCCTTGACCTCGACCACGGCGCGGCTGTGCGCCATGCGGGTGGTTACGCGCATCAGCACCGGCAGGCACACTTCCTCCGAGAAGTCAAATGCGCGGCCTATCATGTCGTAGGCCTCCTGCTGGTTGCTGGGCTCAAAGGTGGGAATCATGGCAAACTTGCCATAGAAGCGGCTGTCCTGCTCGTCCTGCGACGAGTGCATCGACGGGTCATCGGCTACCAGCACGACCAGGCCGCCATTGACGCCCGTCATGCCGGCGTTGACAAACGGGTCGGCACACACGTTGAGTCCCACATGTTTCATACACACCAGCGCGCGCTTGCCCATGAACGACATGCCCAGGGCAGCTTCCATCGCTGTCTTTTCGTTAGTACTCCAGCGGCGGTGAACGTTACGCTCGGCCGCAAGCGCTGAATTTTGGATATACTCCGTGATTTCGGTCGACGGAGTACCCGGGTAAGCATACACGCCACTAAGCCCCGCGTCCAATGCGCCTTGAGCAATGGCCTCGTCTCCTAATAGTAGAATCTTCATTATGGTAAGGTTTAGCTGTATTAGTTGGTTTATATTAATGTGACAAAATTAGATAAAAATAATGAGGAATACAAATTTTTTTGTAGTTTTGCATGATTTCTAACGACTAACCTTTCTCAAAACCATTATAATCAGTCGAGTATGATAAACCAGCAACTTTTGAACCCCCGTAGCATTGTCGTCATCGGCGGCAGCAACAATGAGCAAAAACCCGGCGGTGCCATCGTGCGCAACCTCAAGCAAGGTGGCTATCAGGGTGAGTTACACATCGTTAATCCCAAGGAGGACGTCGTCCAAGGCATCCCCGTGTGCCACAACGTCGAGGAAATCCCCGACACCGACCTCGCCATCCTGGTCGTCGCAGCCAAGTATTGCCCCGACTATGTTGACTATCTCGCCGAGCACAAAAACGTGCGCGCCTTCATCATCATCTCGGCAGGATTTGGCGAGGAAACGCACGAGGGACTCCTGCTCGAGCAACACATCCTCGACACCTGCGAAAAATATCAAGCAGCACTGATTGGCCCCAACTGCATCGGCCTGCTCACCAACGTCCACCACAGCGTGTTCACCAAGCCCATCCCCTCGCTCAACCCCAAGGGCGTCGACTTCATCAGCGGCTCGGGTGCCACGGCGGTGTTTATCCTCGAGTCGGCGGTCATCAAGGGCCTGCAATTCAACTCGGTATGGTCGATTGGCAATGGCAAGCAAATCGGCATCGAGGACGTGCTGCAATACATGGACGAGAACTTTGACGCCGAGCGCGACCCGCACGTCAAGCTGCTCTATATCGAGAACATCGCGCACCCCGAGCGCATGCTCAAGCACGCCCGCTCGCTCATCAACAAGGGCTGCCGCATCGCAGCCGTCAAGGCGGGTAGTAGCGAGAGTGGTAGTCGTGCCGCATCGTCGCACACGGGTGCCATCGCCTCGAGCGACAGCGCCGTCGACGCTCTGTTCCGCAAGGCGGGCATCGTGCGCTGCTACTCGCGCGAGGAACTCACCACCGTGGGCTGCGTGCTCTCGCTACCGCCCGTGACGGGACGCAACGTTGCCATCGTCACCCACGCTGGCGGCCCCGGCGTGATGCTCACCGACGCCCTCTCTAAGGGCAAGATGAACGTGCCCATGCTCGACCCGCAAGTGGGCGAGAAACTCAAGGCACAACTCTATCCCGGCTCGTCGGTAGCTAACCCCATCGACATCCTCGCCACCGGCACGCCCGAGCACCTGGGTATCGCCATCGACTTCTGCGAGCAGCACTTCGACGAGGCCGACGCCATCGTTGTCATCTTCGGCACGCCTGGACTGGTGCCCTGCGACGAGGCCTACGCCGTGCTCCACGAGAAGATGCTCACCTGCCGCAAACCCATCTTCCCCGTGCTGCCCTGCTTGAACACCGCAGGCCGCGAGGTGAAGGAGTTTATCGACCGCGGCCATGTAAACTTCGCCGACGAGGTTGACCTGGCCGAGGCGCTGATTCGCGTCATCGACACGCCACAACCCGCGCACGCCGACGCCCTCGACCCCGCTGTCGACAAGGCCGCCGTGCGCGCCATCATCGATGGTGTTAAGGAAAACGGCTACCTCGCTCCCGAGCAAGTGCGCCAGCTCCTGCAGGCTGCCAGCGTGCCCGTCGTCCCCGAGGTGGTGAGCGACAACTGTGCTACCCTCGTCACCGCTGCCCAGCAAATGGGCTATCCCATTGTGGTTAAGGTCGTTGGTCCCGTGCACAAGAGCGACGTGGGCGGTGTAACGCTCAACGTGCGCAGCGACGAGCAACTCACAGCCGAATTCAACCGCATGATGCAAATCCCCGATGCCACATCGGTGATGATTCAAAAGATGGTCAAGGGCACCGAACTCTTTGTCGGCGCCAAGTACGAGCCGCGATTTGGCCACAACGTGCTGTGCGGCCTGGGCGGCATCTTCGTCGAGGCGCTCAAGGACGTCTCCAGCGCCCTGGCACCCATCTCGCGCGGTGAAGCAATCAGCATGATTCATTCCCTCAAGGGCTACAAGATTCTGCAAGGCATGCGCGGCAAACCCGGCATCAACC
>Ga0065711_1052131_pt1 | contig 10083 bp, 10 predicted proteins | sample Hoacrofraction12_FD_59098 | JGI IMG/M metagenome (GOLD analysis project Ga0065711, IMG submission 59098) | Hoatzin crop microbial communities from Cojedes, Venezuela - Epithelial fraction 12 v2 (version 2) | ecosystem: Host-associated > Birds > Digestive system > Esophagus > Crop | place...
ACTTGTTTTTGGAAAAATTCATTGCTATTTAAGTAATGTAACAGACAGGTAAACACTTGGGTACTTTAGTTTCAGTAAGTTATGCTTCTTGCCTCCCCACTCCTCCTTTTTCCCTTCCACAGGAAATTTGTGAAAGAACAAAAACAAGTTCAGGAAGAAATCAGCAGAATGTCCTCTAAAGCGATGCTTAAAGTACAAGAAGACATTAAGGCTTTGAAACAACTTCTGTCTGTAGTTGCCAGTGGATTACAGAGAAACACACTTAATATTGACAAGCTGAAAGTGGAAACTGCACAGGTATCATTGAATATAAATTTGTTATGTAGGGTTTGTATGTTGATTATTTCATATAGAATAAATATCCTTCTTTATCAGTCAAGTTAACACATGTGTCCACACTAAAACAGTTGTAAACAAAGTGAAAAAATGAATCCCTTCTAATCTATGTGAAGTTACTGGAGGACACTGAAATCTGTGATGTCAGTATTTTCAGATAAGTGCAACAGCAATAAAATTGTTTTTATTCAGGAAAGCACTCCTACTTAGCAAAGGCAACAGAAGGGAATGCATGTCCACTTTAATTCAGTTTCAGTTACATATTCAGCTGGTAGTGAAGATGTATTTGTAACAACATGCTGGACTCTGGAGCAGAAATGCAAGCATGTTTTCTTCTGATGACTTTTAAAAAAACAAAAAAAAACACCACCCCATAACACTTTGGGGACCAAAATACCTTAATTAGCACTAATATTCTTTAAGTGAACTAGAGTCACAACTCTGTCCACCAGTCTGTCTTAACTGTGCAACCAGTTTGAGCTCAAGTTTTGATGCAAGTGCTTTTCAAGTTAAGTTCTGTACCACTTCTATTTCATCTGGCATGTCAAGGCTGCTTGCTATGTAGAGTGTAGATATGTGTGTATATGCTTTATTCTAAAGTAAAAATGTTGATGTTTTTTCTGTATCTTATGGTACCAAAAGGAAATAGTCTATAGTTGTGCCTTGCCAACAGTTTTCTGTGAAAACAAAACCTTGTTAATGATGTTCTCATATTTCTGTGAAAGATGCAGTTGAGAATAATCCCAGAACCAAAAGGCGAAGTAATCCTTTTTGTTCTGTTTATTCTCTTTTAGGTGTGTTACTTCCTTGCACTTGACTGTTGCTTTTTTTCCCCTAATTCTCAATAATTGTAACAGGATTTCTGAAGTACAATAGAAATTAGATCTTATCTCTGACAGTTTAGCGCAATATTTTCTCAGCTTCTGAGAACTCAGTGTGCTTTCAGTATGTGCTGTTGTGTGTTCCTTCCCCAAACTTCTGTTGATATTTGCAGTTCTCCAACTCACTGGCAGTCTATTCTTTGAAGAATTTCTGGTCAGATTCTATCACGGTGTTAGCCAAAAAATATGAAGGAAAAATTTGATGTGAATGAATAGTAGAGTTGTAGCAATTTTTCTTTTTGAATACTTCATACACAACCTTTTATCGTTTGTTAATTTTCCCTATTTATTTAGGAACTAAAGAATGCAGAAATAGCATTACGAACACAGAAAACTCCTCCCGGTCTCCAGCATGAAAATACAGCCCCAGCAGAGTGAGTTACTGTTATTCATAAAAAATAGTCAGTAATATAACTTGGAGAAGAGAAGACTCTGGGGAGACTGTGTTGCAGCCTTTCAGTACTTAAAAGGGGCTTATAAGAAAGATGGGGACAGACTTTTTAGCAGGGCCTGTAGTGATAGGCCAAGGCATAATGGTTTTAAGCTGAAAGAGAGTAGATTCAACCTAGATATAAGGAACAATTTTTTTTTTTTAATGATGATGAGGGTGGTGAAGCACTGGCACAGGTTGCCCAGAGAGGTGGTAGATGCCCCATCTCTGGAAACATTCAAGGCCAGGTTGGATGGGGCTCTGAGCAACCTGATCTAATTGAAGATATCCCTGCTGATTGCAGGGAGGGGTGGACTTGATGACCTTTAAAGGTCCTTTCCAACCGAAAGCATTCTATGATTCTGTGAACTTCACGATACAATTTTTTTTTTCTGATTCTTGTCACGTTTGTACTGAATGCTTCATAGAATCAGTGTTTTATTGCTACATTTAATTTATCATGTAGACATGAGAAATAGAGTTTTTACTCTTTCCACAGGGATGCAACAATGTCATAGAATGTAACTGTTACAATTAACTGAACGAAAATTGGCAACTAATATAGATCAGATTAAAAAAAAAAAGTGGCAAACTAGAGAAGTTTAATCATACAACTGTATTATTTTACTCATCTAGCTACTTCAGAATCTTGGTCGAGCAGTTTGAAGTACAGCTGCAGCAATATAGACAACAAATAGAAGAACTGGAAAATCATCTTGCTACTCAAGCAAATAATTCACACATAACTCCACAAGGTAAATGTTTCAGTTTTAGTGTTTCATACATAAACATTGTGAAATCGTATACCTACAAGAAAAACTCAGTAATTAATCTCTTTTGTTACTGTTGGCTTTTCTTATTTAGTGTATAGAAATAAGCATTCGGATAGATTCTGCAGTTGTTCAGTGTAAAGATTCAGAATTAGAAGTTAAATTCATAAAGGTTCTTGAGCTTTTTAAGATGAATCCAGTTCCTGAGGTACAATCTGTAAGCCTGGCTTGTTTTGACATCCACTATATCCATCTCCCTGCCTTCAGCACTGAGCTGTTGGAAGGCTGATGTCTGACACCTTCTGTCTTGCGTTGGACTCTCTGACCAGACAAATATGTGTGTCTGCGCTGCCAGCTCCAGATCAAAACAGGAACTTGTCCTTAGTTTGGAGCCCCTTGATGTTGCCTTCGGCTCTGACCAACTGAGAAAATTTAGTCTTATTTGCTGCCACATAATTCCATCTTGGGAGAATCTCTCTGGTCAGAGAATACTTACCTCTGGACAGTAGTCTTCTGATTGGTTACCATTCCTGTGATCATAGATATTTTTATCTTTTGGGCCATTTTAGGTTCAGGTCCTACAATAAGCAGTGATTTCAAGTGCATGTCTTTTTGTGCCAAGTGGTACTTGAACATTTTGCCATCACAGGATGGTACCTAGACTCTGGACCTTATATGTCAAAAACAAGAGAACTGTCTAGACCTAGCATCCAGAATGGAAGATCTGCTGAATCCTGAGGGTCCTCTGTCTTTGCATGTGATCTGCTTGTCTGTCCAGAGGGATGTCTTCACAGATTTTTCTCAGGTTTTTCAGCAGTTTCTGCCTTAATCTAAAAGTTCCTTGCTTGTGTGGGCAAGGCTCAATCTGTTGTGCCAGCATGCTCAGACTGTCAGCAAATGATCTAGTGATTTAATCAACTCTGTATTGCATAAGTAGCCTTTCCCATACAGGAAAAACTTCCTTTACCATGCAGGAAATCGTGACCCAGAATGTCTTGAAAATTTTGAAATGTCTAATAGTCAGTATCAGTAAATTGCCTCCAGACTCTGGAAACTCACAGTCAGTCTTTCTAGATACTGCTGCCTCCACAACCCTGGAGGTTGGCATGAGATTTATTCCTCAGCTTTTCTTTTTCAGAAAGAGATGCAAATTATAATGGAGAAATTCTCCTATGGAGAGGTAGACCAGTTCAAGAATCATTACTAGACCTGTGCATCTTAAAGAACGTGATAGCAACTATTTGCGTTTCAGTAGGTTGTGTGCATCCCTCAGAGGAAATGCAGAAGCTGATCTCTGCACAGTGAAAGACCACTTCATCACTTTTCTGTCCTGCGTTTTGTACATTCTTTCAGTGCTACTTTCTGAAAAGCATTTTTTTGTCAGCAGATGCCTCATTTTGCCGAAACCTTTGAGATTTTTACCCTTTAATCCTGAAGTTTTGCATTAGTTGAGTCAATGCACTGAAAACACTTTCATATCTGTGTGGGAAGTAGGACATCCTAAATCTAGGACTTTATGTAGGCAAGAAGCTCCCCACTGTGTTTCTCTGTTGATATGCTTGTGGGTAGAGCTAGAGTAAGAGTTCTTGTGATGCTTATTAATCATGTCTTTAAAATATAAGTAAAGCTTCCATTCTACTGCTATCTCTTCGGCAAAATCAGCTGAACACTATGTGTTAAGTCAGAAAGAGTGGAAAATGTATACAAAGGCAAGAAAATAAATCTGAGAAAAGATTACTTTTCAAAATAAAAGTTTGAGGCCCTTTCAAAAAGTAGTTCTTGGGCAACACAATTACTCTCAAATTCTGTATTTCTTTAGACATTAACTTACTGTCATGCGATTGTTTTTGTGCTCTGTGCTGCATGGGTTTTGGGTGGTTTTCTTGCTGTGGTATGAACACTATATCTTTTCTCCTGGTAGTGTCACTTACCAATATTTTGTATGCCTTTTACAGATTTGTCTATGGCTATGCAGAAAATCTATCAAACATTTGTAGCTTTAGCTGCACAACTGCAATCAATACATGAAAATGTAAAGGTATGTTGTTTTGATGTGTTCCTCTATTTAGTGAAAGAACTATAAGAGTCACTTTTTGAAAATTTAGTATATCTTCAGGTATTCTTTTTTTTTTTCCCCTGCTGTTAAATTAACTACTTTTAAAATTTTCAAACTGTCCTGGAGAAGTGCTTTGATTAAAAAAGTAACTGTTGTTCAGCTAAAGTCTGATTTGAATTATTTACTTATATAATTATATTATATACTTATAGTGACCATAGCAACTGACTACAATCATTTAGGTTACAAAATATTTTTCATTTAACTCCTTTTCATTTTTAATTGTTGATCAATTTTTGAAATGTCTGTCTTTGTGCTTATACTTGTATTTTGCTTTTTGCCAAATGACCTCATGATCTCAAGCAAAGATGATCTAAATCTGCTCTTACTCAAATAGGTAACAGGAAAATAAAGTAGGTATTCATATGTAAGATTTTTCAACTTATCAAAGAATTTTGGTGAATTTTGTTTTCTGGCTTGCTTAACTTTTTTCAACCTGGTTTTCATGGAAAGTCATATGTATAGAAAAAGACCACTGTGAAAAATGCTAGTGTATCTAAGATTCTAGTTAGGCTTGTTTTTTCCATCATGGACTCCGGCTTGAATTTCCCATTTACAGTTCTGCACATATTGACAAAATGTCAGTATTCTACCATCCATAATTGAGATCATCAGAACCCTTCTTGGTTACAAAAAAAAAAAACAAACTGGAGAAGAGTACAAGTGTGTGGGTTTGTTTCTGCCAAGTGACTTCCTTAATGGGAATAACTCTGGTAAATCTTCTGCTTGTTCCCTTCCCAAAGCTGCTTCTGCACAGTATTGCTAGTTCTCTAAACATCTGAAACTTTTTACTTCTCCTGAAAAAAGTTCAGGAATACTGAGGATCTTGTAGATCTATCTGTAGAACTATCTACCAGATACAGAATATGTCAGGTACTCCATAATTTTGGCAGAATTACACAAAACAGATTCCAATATGTTCTGGGCTCTTCACTTCTGAGTGTAGCCTGAACCCATGCAGTGTTTTTGTGATAATACATTTTTGTTGCTCTTCAATATGAAGAGGTGGATTAGTACGCAAGTACAAGCAATAGTATCTTCAGTACCTTGTCAGCGTCACTGAATAGGAAAGATGACTTCAGCTTAAGAAGTATTCTGTTGCCTGAAACTAAGGGTTGGTTTGAGGATTTTTCTTTCTTTTGGGGAGTCTTTTGAGATTTAATCTATGAGGTGGACATGAAGGCTGATATTTTGGAAGTCACAATTATAACTAAAGCTTCAAAAATCAGAAGAATGAATGTACTGCTTAAGTGGATCTGTAATTCTGAGCATCTGCTTTACCATCTCCTAGCTAGTAAACTAGGAGAGGAGAACAGTTTCGAAACTGCTGTCTCTGCCTTATTTGATGGTTGTGATATAGTTTGTGAAGGCAGAGCTGTGACCACAATTCATTCCTTTGTCTGAAGGAGGCTTTCTGGGTTGCACATACACTTTGATTCAAAGGTCTGAAGTGGTAGAACAACATGACCAGAAACATCTTTACACAGGGCTAGTTGTTAAATATATTTATATCATATGTGAAAATATAGATACATTCTGTATGCAAGGTCAGTGAAGAGTAGAGTGTGCCTGGGCACAATTCAGGTACAGAATGTCATTAAATCATTCTGCACAGATTAGCCTTAAGAATTGCTCTGCAATGTCTAGTGGCATTTGTCAGCTCCTATGGCAGTCAGTATGGCATTGTATTAAATCTTGTCAGAGTTCTACAAATGTCTTCTCTCTCCAAAGACAGCACTCCTGATGTGATAATGAGCTTGTTCCTTCTGTGTGTTTCCTGCTGTTGCTGACAGCCTTGGGATTACAGCTGTTCAAATCCTGAGTCAGAATTTTTAGACTGTAAGCTCCTCTTTTCAGAAACAAACATATGCTTAGCCAGGAACACAGAACATAGAATGCCTTCCATAAAAGGCAATTGAACCTACTGTTCTTTGGCTCTCATAAATCTATATGCATTTAAAGATTCTGTTAGAAGATGGAAATGATTTTATCAGTTCTTTAATTGAAGCCATTTACTCTTTTTATGTTACCTAAGATATCCATAGTTCCCGCATTTGTGACAGATAGAAATGGCTCATTGACTTCTGATGAGCACGCTAAGCCAGGCATTGCCACAGAAGGTGGGGTTTTGAGGGAGGAAGGGGCATAAGCAAAGGGAGGGAGGGACGTGACACAATAAATTTGAGCTGCTTGTTGGTCTAAAGCAGAATCATCTATTGTATTTGCACTGCATTACGTCATTGATGAAATGCATCGGAAACAAGTGAATTCAAAATTTCTGGTAGCTTCTTTAGCTTTGTGCTAAGAAGGACATGCAAGAGTGAAAGGAAGGGAAGAAATACACGTGAAGGTGATAGGGGAGCAAAAGCAGACTCCATGCAGAAAGAGTAGCACTGAAGAAGAGTGTGTTATAAGCCAGTAATGTGACTATTTTGCCTCTTAGGTCAGCTAGTACAGTGATACAAATGGAATTGTGCTGATTTACACTAACTTTGAAAGATTTTCATACCGTTCGGTATGTTGGTCTGTTACACTTAAATTCTGCAAAGCAGTCAAGGAACCTGTTCTGGCTGTAGCTAATGCAAAACAGTTCTCTCTAGCTCACAGCCCGACTAGATCCTTTCAGGTTGTGGGGGGCTTTTATTGTTGTGCTAGGGTTTTCTGTTTGGTTGTTTTGTTTTATTTTCCTGTTTTTTTGTTTGTTTTTGTTTGTTTTGGGTTGTTTTTTGAGGAAATGTTATTTATAATTCAGTGTCTCTTTCCTTACTAAATTTTTATGTCTAATACACTGAACTAAAATGGCTTCCCCCATCCCCTTCAGATGCTCAAAGACCAATACCTTGGCTACAGGAAAACCTTTTTGGGAGATGCCATGGATGTGTTTGAAGCAAGACGAACAGAAGCTAAGAAGTGGCAGAGCGCGCCACGTGTTACCACTGGACCGACCCCTTTCAGCAACATACCAAATGCAGCAGCCGTTGCAATGGCTGCAACACTTACTCAGCAGCAACAGCCTGCTACAGGTCTGAGTGCATTCAAGTTATAGATTCTTAGTGTTACAATAGTAAATGTGTGTACAATTTTCTATGAAGTCTTCCTTTGTGTTAGACTAAAAATCTAAACGTTGTGATGAGCAAAGTTACTGATACATAGCCAATAGAAGAATGCAGGATAGACTTAGCAATAATTATACAACAGATACTTAATCTTGTGAATTTACCTGTATTAGTGATATTACTGTATGTTCTAATTTACCCCTTGGAATGTGAGTCTTCACACTTAAGTAACATCTCTGAATACACATAGTATAGCCTCTTTCCAGAACTGTATGGTTATAGTAAATTATTTCCAGTCGGTGAGGAGAGAATATCTAACATATTACCTTTTTCTTATGTAAAATTAATAGTGCATTTTTTATATAGCACTTTGGAACTGTAAAATGAAAAATGCTGTAGAGCAGGAAGGATAGCGGGGCAAACATCTGTCATAGGAAGACGGATGCCTGGCTTATTATTTATAGCCAACTCCTTTGTCAGGGTGATGTTGGAGCAGTTTTTGCTGGCCATTCTGCTGTTGTGAATAAATATTAGAGAAAGCAGAGCTGACCAGTGGTTCTGTGTGTGCGTGTATGTAAGAGGAAGACCAAAACAGAGGAAATGCATGACCCACTGCTAGTGAAGAACAGATACGTATGGCAAAGGAAATAACTTAAGGCACCTTAGTTGACATTGTTAGACTAACCAGCAGTTCTCAGAGAGGGATTCCTGAATGCGGAGTATTGAATTAATATTTAATCATGGAACAGAAATAGGATAAATTCTATTTAATTTTACTTGAACATGGGTATGTGTCCATGTCAGCAGATTATGAAAAGCATAGGTAACTTCATTCTACTATTTATTTTCTAAAATGTTGCTTATCATAGATGTACTGAAAGTCATATTAGCACCTTTTCCTTCTCTTGTCTTACAACAGCAGTCATACTTTCAATGGCTTTAATTAGAGACCAATGCAGCAACCACCTTAAGTTTGACAAATTATTAGACTGCCCTGCCTTCTCCTGAAAAGGAAGATGCAATGTGCTTCCAGCCCTGGCCTTCATAAACAGCAAGGAGATGGGTTTAAAAGACAGATATGCCAAAAGATGTTGAACACAACAAAAAATGAAGTCCTTACGAAATATCTAATTCTAAATTTCCATCACAGGCCACAATCTTCCTGTTGCTGCCATGTTAATCCATGGAAGTTTTGTTGAAGTGACATCTGAAAAGAATCTGGTTTTAAGCAGAAAACATGTGATAGTGTAATGTTACACTTCAGGGTTTTTAATACAGATAGAAGTGTGGCTTGTGTAGCCTAATGTTGCCAAAGTCGTTCCCTCTCTATATTTCTCCTTGTCTCATGGTTTTTTTACATACTCTCCATGGTCATTACAGGATTAGTTGTGTATGAAAGTCATATACTTGGGGTGTCATATTTAAAGTTAAACCTGCACTTTCATTAACTGGGGTGAGGGATTTGAACTTTCTCTTCCTAGTCCGGATTCAAGAACTGCTAATAACTTCAGTAAATAGATGCCACTTATGGTATGACTTCATGAATATTCTCTGAAGAGAAGGACTGAAGAGAGGAGGAAAAAACCCAAAAAGGCAGGATTGACCTGTATCAATACACCTGAGGTCAGGTGACTTTATACCTTGAGATATTTTGTAACATTTTGTAGTGAAAGGAGCAAATGGGAGCGTGTGTAGGTTGTTTTGGGTTTTTTTTTTGGTTGGTTGTTTTGGTGGAGTATATCAAAAGCCAAAAATGTGCCAACTACAAGAGTGATGCAGATACAACAAAGCCATTAACTTAAGTCAAACATGCCAACAAAAGTAGACAACAATTTGTTTACTACTTATTCAGTTGGAATACTGTTACCCTCCATACAACTCACTTGAGGACCTGGAGAAATGGAGGCAGATTGGTGTTTTGAGTGGCGCTTCAAGAGTACTTAAAACTCTTACAAAATAGGGTTAGGTGGAACTTTAAGTCAGCTTTTCTGTTCCTCTAGTTCAAAAGCAGGATTAGTCAGGCCTGAACTATTTCAGAGATATCTTAAAGTCTTCAAACCTTGCTAGAAAGGAAAATTTCACAGCTCTCCTAAGTTACTGGTTTCAGTCCTTGGCTTTTTCGCGACATCTTACCTGAAACTTCTTAGCTTCAGATTAAGGCTGCCACTTTCTGTCTTACTCTTAGTGGGAAGGAGAAGAATATATTCTTTCAGTTTTGCAGGGATCTTTAAATATTGAAAGATTGCATCCTCTTCATTTCCTTTTCCTTTTTTGGGTTTTCAGATGGCTGTTTGCTGCAGTAAAACAGCAAATGTTTGCATGTTTTAACTTTGTGTGATGTTGTTATGAATTTGATAAACTGTCTACTAGAAGTTAAAATCTCTCATATTTCTTTACAAGATCTAGATCCTGAAGAGTGGGATAGATGAGGGATGGTAGAAGGTTATGAGCGAAGAGACTGAAATGAGCTGTATGTAAAGGGGGGGTGGGAGGG
>Ga0065711_1052132_pt1 | contig 10083 bp, 2 predicted proteins | sample Hoacrofraction12_FD_59098 | JGI IMG/M metagenome (GOLD analysis project Ga0065711, IMG submission 59098) | Hoatzin crop microbial communities from Cojedes, Venezuela - Epithelial fraction 12 v2 (version 2) | ecosystem: Host-associated > Birds > Digestive system > Esophagus > Crop | place...
CGGGGCCCGGCCCCGGCTGCCGCCGCGCAGCCGTCCCCTCACGGGCTCGCCGCCTGCCGTGCTCGCCTGGATGAGTCTGCGACATGCCTGATAAGAGACGAGATGGGCCAGGGCGACGAGAGCGACCGCATCGTGATCAACGTGGGAGGGACTAGGCACCAGACCTACCGCAGCACCCTGCGCACCCTGCCCGGCACCCGGCTGGCCTGGATCGCCGAGCCCGACGCCCACAGCCACTTCGACTATGACCCCCGCACAGACGAGTTCTTCTTCGACCGACACCCGGGCGTCTTCGCCCACATCCTGAATTACTACCGCACGGGCAAGCTGCACTGCCCCGCCGACGTCTGCGGGCCCCTCTACGAGGAGGAGCTGGCCTTCTGGGGCATCGATGAGACCGATGTGGAGCCCTGCTGCTGGATGACCTACCGGCAGCACCGCGACGCCGAAGAGGCTCTGGACAGCTTTGGCGGGGCGCCTCTGGATAGCAGCGCCGAGGACGGGGACATAGATGGCACCGGAGACTCTGGTGACGGCGAGGAGGAGCTGGAGATGACAAAACGCCTGGCGCTTAGCGACTCCCCAGATGGCAGGTCTGGGGGCTTCTGGAGACGGTGGCAGCCCCGCATCTGGGCGCTCTTTGAGGACCCCTACTCCTCCAGATATGCAAGGGTAAGCTATGCCACCAGCACCCTCCCTTCAGTCCCCCTCCCTCCCAGCACCATCAGGGTTACCTCTCCGCTGTCAGAGCAGAGCAGGCAGCCATGCGTGTGGCCGTACAAAAGTCACGCCCGGGCTATGGGGACATAACCCCTGCTGTGAAGCAGGCCCCATGCGTGGGGCACAAGTGGACACCAAGGCGTGAACTCGTGTACTCGTACATGGGCTTCCAGAGACCCTCGTTTTCTAACAGGCTCCTAAAAACCCATAGCCTGGGGCAAAGTCCCATTCACAGGTCAGGGAGATCTGCATTATACCAGGTAATTTCCTTCCATGCACAGGTTTTCACAGTCAATCGTCCCCCAGTAGAGAGATACACCTTGTCCAGCCCTCCTGTGAGCTAATGGCTCTCTCCCTGTTACGAGATGGAGAAAGGATCACGGGAGCAGGCAGTCCCTGGGAGACCAGGGGATCTGAAGACTTTTTCAGCCTGGACTGGAAGGAGAGTCTGCTCCTTTCTCTGTTCTCCTACGTACTGTCTTAAATATTTACGATCGTGCTTCTCTGAGAATGGGTATTTCGGTTCCCCGCTGACCTCCTCACTCTGCCTGCTCCCCTGTGGGAAATGCAAAGTGTTAATCAGAGGAGAGGGTTCATTCATGGAGAAGGGACACTGCGTTTGGCAGGCTTCTTGCCTGGCTACCGAAGGACAACTCCTCCCCTCCTGGTGCTTGCGGTTGTTTTGGAAAGGGAATGCACACTGGTGCAGTTCACGGCAAGGCTGTGGATAGTCTTAAACAGTCACTCGACTCCTCTGAGTAGGTACCTTTCAGGCTATTACATATGAAAATAATTATGTTAATTAGGGCCTGATTCTGCTCCTGAAGTCAAAAGTAAAGAAAACGTCTGCTTCAGGAGCAGCAGCAGGATTAATCCCCAAGACGCCCGTACTGATAAGCCAGCAAACAGATGAAGGATAGAGCCTTCGCAAAGCAATTGGTTTGGATAGGTTTTACTCCTCTCTTAAATGTGCCTTTGTTACAGCATAATTGCTGCCAGCCCTCGATAGGGATGAGTGGTGCTTTGGTGTGGGAGGATGATCAGTGTTCCTGAGGAGGATCAAAGAAGTGAGATCAGATTAGGGAGCAATTGGATGGATGGAGGAAAGAGAAGTGGAGATGCAGGGAGCAGAGACAGGGGAGCTGGTCGTGTATGAATGGGTGGTGGAACAGCAGCTGCTGGAGACTTGCTGCTCTGAGCAGGGATCTCCAGCGGGCAGCTGCCAGGTCTGCAGGCTGAATGAACGGGGAAAGCTGGAGCAGAGCCTGGAGTTATATCTTGGTGCATTTCTAAAGATCCTTGTTTGCACCCCCTTTGGAGACTTCCTCCCTGAACAAAGAAGTTAATATTTTAAATGAATTCCTTTAAACAGCATAGAGGATAAAGGAATAATGAAATATTTACCACGAGATGAAAGGACGATGCTGTCAAATTGCAGCTTTCACATCCCTGATTTCTGCCAAGGGAACGTGGAAACGGAGAGGGAAGGCTGGAGGATATCCTTCAAAAGGCTTAGTTAGCTTCCTTTAATCAAGCCCAGCGTTAGCAGGCGTTGATTTGAACAGCAGATCTCTCTGGTGCCCAGGAATCTGTGGGTAAAACACATTTCAAGTCAAAGCAGTGTTTTTGTCCAAGATTTTGTGAAATGGTCCAAAAGCCAAATGGATAATGCTGTCCCAATGGAAAGGATACAAACAGCGGCTAAAACACCCTTTTGCTTGGAAGCATTATGGTATTTGAGGTCAGAGGACAAAATCTATAGCCAATATTAAGAGTCTTTGTGATATACAAGCTGGTATTCTAGGAGGATATAAATTCAATTTTCTAATTCTCTACTGGTATTTTCATTTAGGAATAGGCATTTTATGAAGTGATTTGGGATTTAATGTTTTGGGTTTTTTTTTTTTTTTGCAGTGGATGTTATACCAATTATTCACAATTACATGTGCATACCTGGTAGAATTCAACCCCTGATTTATCTCTAACTTGTTCTTTCCTTAAAGGATTGTTAAACTAGAGAAATATGAATTCTGGGCAAAGTTGAAGTGTATACTGAATATTTCATGGGTTAAATATGATTCTTTAATTTGTATCTATGGAGACGTAGGCCATATGCATTAATATTTTGCATGAAGGAAGATGGCTTTCATCATCAACACGTGCACACACTGTCCATTAAGAAGACATTATAAGACACTTAACATTTTCTAGTAAAAGCCATATGTTATGGCTATGGATGTAAAAGAGATGGGAGTTTGATTTATGCTCTTGTAATCTAACACAGACATTGCAAAAAGACCTTAAACTCACAACAGCTAATTTATAGTAAAATAATTGATAGCACCATTAACAAGTGAATGGTATATTAAAGCAATCATTAGTAGAGTCAGGCAACAAATCGACTGTTACCTCACTTTTAATTGTGCATGCTACTTTCAATTCCCAACTGTATTTCAGTCATGCAAAAATTTAAATTCACATTGCCGTTTTGTCAAAAAAATACATCACAAACATTTGCCATCTTAATTGGATCTGAGACTTGTACTAATGGTGATTATATACCTGTCTGGTGTCTACATATGGCACCAAAACGTATGTCAAAATAACATCTCCATATAAGCATCAGTTTACATAACCATCATACTGTTACACTTGGGCAAGTAAAAGGAATGCAGTATGCGAATATTAAGATTAAATGAAAACCTGCATATCTGAATAAAGCAAGGTTGCTCTGGAGGTTCTCTAATTCAGTGAATGTTTAGGAACTGGCTACGGAAAGCTCAGCATTTACTCAAATCTAGCCATTCCTGGAGCATTTTGATGGACAGTGCTTACAAATGCAAGTACACTTGACTGTTTTGCTTCACCAGCACGTAACTCATACCAAATTATATCTGTTCTCATTGTAGATGGCCGGGGAAACTGGAAGAGCATTTGTGTGTGTCAGGCAAAAATCAGCTAACTCCGCTAATGTTGTCTGTTTCTAAACTCACTTTGATAAAGCATAAGCTCCCAGTCACTAAGCGCTTGTCATTAGGTGCAACATAGTCAACAGTTTCTTGTTAAAACAACAGTGGCTGAGTTTAAATTCTAGTTTTCTAAATATTAATGTCTTAAATAAGGTAGTTACTTCTAAAAAGATGAAATACTTTAAAAAAATGCATTGTCGTCTAAATCTGTAATAAGAAAAGGTAGCTTGTTTCAAATCATAGCTTGCCTTAGACACCTACCTTAATAACATAAACGGGTGTCGCACTTCTCCATAATTTAAAGCATCCACATCTGGATAACAAAGGCAAAGTCTGGTACCTGGGGGTCTGAAGAGACTAACAGGTAAGGCAATGGAAAAGATCAAATTTACAGAGGTACTGGGTGCAGATGCAGACAGACAGGCATGCAGGTGGATTTTCAAAAGCATCTGATCAGGCAGCTAAATATCACGGCACATCAATGGATACTGTCCAGCTAAATTGGTGAGATGTTTATTAGAACTGTCTTTTTTGTATGGTCAGGCAACTTTGTAAACTTATTTTTCATAAGTAGCCGCAAAGGGGGAAATACACGAAGAGTCACACAGAAAGCTACAGATACACTAAAGCAGCATATCTGAGAGTTCTGTTGTAATAGAGTTCCTGCCTTCTGCACTCAATAGACTTCACAGGCCCCTCAGTACACAAACGTGTGAAAAATATTTTCTTAGCATCCTCTCTCCTTTATATTGATGTCTGGTCATGCTGTTCTTATGCTAGCGCAGCTCCCAGTGACGTCCTGGGGAGCCTGGTCTGCAGGTGCCCAGCGTCTTTGCCCCCTTCCTTCTCCTCCTCCCCAGCAGGATAAGGCTGTGTTTGAGTTAGTTCACAGGCGTTAGGTTCGTCAGTGCTTGGGAACCAGGAGCTTTCAGCTGAGATTCCGCGCTACTGCTCACATTCAAGTTGGACAGTTAAGCTTCATTGGTGAAGCCTCAGGAAAGCTTTTAGTAGTCCTTACCAATAAACATTTTTACTGTTTTTGAATAAAAGCTGGTTGGGGTCCTATGTAAAGTCCTCAACAGCTTGACTTGCCACCCTGGCATATGCTATACTGCTCTGATCTGGAAGAGGAAAGGTTTATGGCAAAACCCTCACTCACTCTTCCCTCCTGTCCTCCCTTCACATCCAGCAGAAGGATCTGCTCTCCTCAGTGGGTGATTTTTGAAGGACAAGTTTCCAACACTGAGAAAGAGATGGGAAAAAGGATAGTGGGGAAGAGATGAGAAAAAGGTATTCCCCAGGGATTTCTTCCATCTTTCTTTTGTACATTCAAGAGCATTTCAACCTTCCTGTGTTCATTTAAACTGATTTTTCTCTATAGAAACCTACATCCCATCAGTATGAGAAGGCTTACGGGATCCTAGTTCCTGAATAATCATACTGTCTCGAGGCTTAGAGGCTGGGGTGGTTTCTGCTCATCCTTTACCCTGGCCCAGCAGAGCCGAGCTCAGGAACTGGGGAAATGAGAGTGGGAACAGGTATTCATCACCCTTCACAAGGGGAGCTTATTCTGCATCTGCCTGCCGCGGGACACACTTCGCACGGGAGCGCTCTGGGGACAGTGGTCTGGGGGGTCCCGACAGGGGTGAGCAGATCAAGAGAGGAAGGAGGAGAGCCGCCCCACACGCTTTCCCCTCCCCACGGGCACCCCTCTCCTCGGGGAGAGATTCCATCGAGGTTCCCTGATGGAGCTGCTCTCCCACCTGGGGCCTTTCTGCAAGTCTCCCCTGCAGAGGCACACCTGATCCTGCACTGAAGCTGCCTGCGGTAACTCTCACCATGTACTCTGACAATTAACAAGACAGCCTAATTTTAACTGCACACTGCATTACAGCTCTGGAAAAATGAGAATCTTTCCACATTAAATGAAGTTTCCCCTGCACTTGTTGTATAATGGAATTACAGATGGACATCTATTAATGACCATTCTATCATTCATTATTAATATAGTTCCTAAAATCCCATTTTATTCCTGTTTTCTCCCATCAAGGGACATGTTACTGCAAATCCTTATATAACCCATTAGTAAGCATGCTATAGTCTTCTCTGCGTCCTGCCCAAAGAGGCCTTTGCAACGTCAGCTAGAAAGTGTTCACCACTGACACTAAGTCCCATGTTTGGTCCCTACAGAGTTAGCAAAGGTGGAAGCAGGCACACTCACAAATAACTCCTGGGAATTGTCCCTCTGACTTCAGCAGTAATAAATTCTAAAACCACCACCACAAAAAAAAAAAACAAAAAAAACATAGCAGCTGTGCAGAATCATGACTTCATTGCTTTGAGTTGTTCAGAAACACATAGGACGATATAATGTCTGCCCAGAACATCTTACAATCTCTTTGAAGTCACAGCCTCACAAGGAGATGAGAGGGATGATGTTACCCACCTGACAAATCTATGGCTGGCTAGTACAGACACAGCAGTTGTAATTCAAGGAAGGTTTTTTTAATCCATTTGCCTATTTCCAATTTTATTCCTATTATTCTAAAACCTTAAAAAAGAACAGCATCTGTTGCCATTTGATTTTTTTTTTTTAATCTTTCTTACTTTTAATGTTTCTAGGTTACAAAATTTACTTGATTTAGCCAAGGCTGTGATTGTATGGATCATACCATCATATGCATACACATATATATGCCTTCCTATCACTGCCACCTCCTACGATGCTGAGTGGGATTTCCATATGAGGAAGGACTTCAAAATTAAACCATCCCAAAATACTTCTAAAAATGTAACCTTGGTGCCACTGAAATTGATATGAATTTAGTGACTGTTTTCAGTATGATATTTGGTCCCTTCTCTCTTTAATCCATCCCTACGTGCCTTCACTTATTTTCTTTGCCCTTCTCCTGACATTTGCTATTTTGGTTTTGGTTAGGAAAAAAAGGCAACAAAATACTGGTATTCTCTGCTGGTATATCATGAGACAAAGGATAAAAAGATCCATGGATCAATTACAACTTTTCTATTTTAGAACTGCTCACAAAAATGTGATATATTAGACTATACCTAGGAAAACTGTTTTCCCATCTTGTTTTTCCTTCTGATGTGCCATTTAGTATTCAGTGGTATTCATCTTTCTTGTTTTTAAAAATACATGACTGATCTGTGTATATTTATGGTAGTACTTTAGTAAAGTCTATACACATTGCCTTTCTTTTAACATAAGGAGAGATGTTAGCAAATCAGCAACAGAGGGCCCAGCCTTACTGTTATTGAAGTTCAGTGCCAAAATTGCCACCAACTTCAAGGGTAAAAATGAATTTTCCTGCAGTATCATTCAGGATAACAAATTAATTGCAGCGTACTGCTTTTTTAATAGATACATTGCATTTTTTCCATTCCAAAGCAATGAAGCACAATGGATCTTAGCAATTTATTAGGAACATGCATATTTAAATATATATTTTCATAATCGTTTAAAGACATGAGCATCTTTAGCACATTGCATCAAAACATAGAGCTCTAATACTGACAAAGCTTTTCACGATCTCACTGGCATTTTTTACTACAAAGGACTATAGAATACATCCCCATTCAAATCACATGATTTCAATTAGTGTTCGACTAAATCATATCCAAGCTCTGCATTTCATAATAAAAAGGGCAAGCAGGGGTATTCAGATTGAAAAATTGTGTCCTAATTGATAATCAAGAGCGTAATTATTACTCATGCAAATACAGATGGCAAAACTGAGTTTCCATTTTGTATAGGCTTGATTTTATGAAATTTCAGTGCATTCTTGGGGGATAAGACTAATAGGACAGCCATTTTGAGATCTTTGCAATTTTATTACAACTAGCTTCTCAGTTACTATATGCTGAATTTGATCTGAGGAAAGAACACTATTAGAAGGCTGAGTTGGCTTTCTCTACTGAATATTGCATTACATAAATATGTGATTCACTCCAAACGGTACACAGGAGTGTTAGGATCAGATGAAATCAGAGAAATCCATAGAGAACCACCCCCACCCCCTGGAATATAAAGCGAATGCTGTCATTTCTAGAATAATTTTTACATCTGTCTCCTGTGCTTAGTAAGAACTCAAATTTTGCTATCTTCACTCCTACTCTTGTAGTGATCGCTTACTCCAGGAATATCCCTGTTTCCTTCAGGCTGCAAACAAGGTACTACCCAACACAGGCAAAAGGTGAAAGGACCAGACCCTAATTTATTTTTATTTCTTTCAGATATGACTTATAAGATATAATGGGGACTCTAATAAATCATGCTATAAAAATTCTGAATAAATCTCAGTCCAAGGCTTTTTGCAGTGATTGCTTATGATGTAAGACCCTTTAATGACAGTAAGTTAAAATTGCATTGTAATGGCCCTTTGTAAATGCAATAAATCTCTGATTTCAGTGCACTGCAGACAGCCAGCGATGCGTGAGCTGCACACGAGCTACCAACACAGGCACACACTTACGTAATTATGTTGATACTTCAGGGGCAGCAGTAAATCTTAGCACTGCTAGATTTACTTTGAGAAAATGTTCGGTCAAGACCATTGTGGTGTTGTGACCACATGAAACAGTTTAAAATATCCTACTGGCTTTTTACTTGAAAACCTGGGAAAGAATGTCCCTTTTAAGAAGCAGTAAGATGGGTTATTTGGTTTTAAATTATAAAGGTAAAACCTATTTCTACAGAGTCTTATAATTTCCCGGAGACAAATACAAGTTAAAACAGGCATTTTGGTCTGTACAACCAAACAAAATCCATCTTCTTTCCCGAATTTCCTGCATCATCTACTCAGCATTCACAAAAAAATTAAAAATGTGCACAGAAATACACCAACAACATAATAGCTCCTTGTCTCAACTGCAGCAGAATCCCTGCTCCTGCACACCTTTGTCCTCCAAAAAACAAATTTAAAACACCCGAATTTCCCTATTCAAATACAGAAAGATCTGGTCAGTTCAGGTTGCTTGTTATTTGACATACACCAGAAATTCAGCTGCAGATTTCACTTTGAAAATTCATTCCAATAACCCTGTTCTATTTTTCAGTTTGTATTCTTGTAGTCTTCATTATGCCGGATCAATTGACAGGTATGGATGGTGGAGGCCAGTTTTGTGATTTATCCAGTTGTTAATTAAAACCTTCAATCGAAATGCTTCTTATTTGAGAACAGCCTTCAAAAAAATTAAGAGGGAGAAACCCTTAAAAATGTTGAGTACCTACAACCTTCAGCAGAAGGGAGGTCATGTCCTGTAGCAGAAAACGATATGAACAAGGAGTTAAGCGACCATCAGTAAAATCCCACCCCGCCACATAGGGCCACTGCCACAGCTACCACTGATTTTAGCGGGCTCCAGCCAGACACCCGTGCGGAACTATTTCAGGCAAAATTTTTCAGGACAAGGACAATTGTGTAATTGCCACAACACTCAGTGCAAAAGGGCTTGCCTTCGCAGCAGCCTCTGATCTCTACTCTGAAAACAAGACAAGATGATGTCAGCCACATCGTGCTATTCCTGTTTCTTTTTTTAGCACGGATCTCCCCATTGCTTAGAGTGTGGAGTTTTGCAAGAAATCTAGTGACAGTACGTCTTAGCACTTCTTGGGAATGTGTCCCGCATACTGCAGAACTGATTTTAACTCCCAGACTTTTTCAGTAAAGCACTGTGTAAGGACAAACCAAGAACAGCCTAACCCTGCTATGATAGCTCAACCAATACTAGACTGAGTCAATTGATGGGGGTACTGGTGGTGTTTGGTTTCCTTTTTTGAGGGTGGTAGCAGATCAGCTTATATCTGAATTTTGCTTATGCAATATTGAAATTTAGTGTTCAGCTGATAGGAGTTCAGTGTCTATCCTACCAAGCAGTCCCAAAGGTCCTAGTGATTTTATTAAAAGACCTAAAGTAAATTTCAAAACTGTATAGATTACTTAAAGTGTTAGTTATGTCTAAGCAGCAGGAAATCAATAGTGCGGAAGTGCATTCACTGTTCTAAAGAAAACATCTTTTGGAGAACCTGCTCCGCTAGGAAGAGAAGCTCATTTTACCTTGTAAGTGTCAGGGACATGGACTAAAGGCAGATGAAATGTTGGAAATTCAATAGCAATTCTATGTGTCTTCAATTCCAAAGCACAAATTTATCTTCGCATATATACTACCATCAACTACACCAACTCCTAAAACCACACATTTACTGTCCTCAAAGGATATCTAGGCTAGGACAGCAGGGTTGAGCCTTTGTTTGTATTAGGTGATCTTTAACATTCATTGAGAACAGTCCACACATGTCCATAGACATATGTGCAGACCTACACGTGTGAATTTACTAGATAGCAAAAAAAAAAAAAAAAAAAAAAAAAAAAAC
>Ga0065711_1052137_pt1 | contig 10083 bp, 6 predicted proteins | sample Hoacrofraction12_FD_59098 | JGI IMG/M metagenome (GOLD analysis project Ga0065711, IMG submission 59098) | Hoatzin crop microbial communities from Cojedes, Venezuela - Epithelial fraction 12 v2 (version 2) | ecosystem: Host-associated > Birds > Digestive system > Esophagus > Crop | place...
TTCTCTGGAGATATTCCAGCCCCACCTGGCCGCGGTGCTGTGCAGCCTGCTGTGGGTGACCCTGCTTGGGCAGGGGGTTGGGCTGGGTGACCCACAGAGGTCCCTTCCAATCCCTGCCATGCTGGGATTCTGGGATTCTGTAACGCTGTCGACACTGATGCTGCTTATTCGTATGAGATAACTCGTTAGGGGAAGGGCTGGAGTGATGGGATTGCCCAGGGGCCAGGGCAGATAGCTCCCACAGTGTTGCAGTGCATCTGCCCACCCTCACCAATTGAGACTAGTAGGATCTACTGGGTTGGGAGTAACTCTGGGCCCCTGAGTCTTCCTGGTGCCATCACAGGGATGCTGGGCTGAGAGGAGCCACCTGCTCCCTTGAAATCACCCTCCTGCTATCTCAGTACCAGCGCATAATCCTTCCCCCCCCACAAACGGAGCGCATACCAGCCCCATGCTAATGAGCTTGATTGCTCCCTCTTGTTTTACATTGCATCACCGAGAGGAAAATCTGAGCCTGGTTTGCTCCAAATCGTTGGGGGTTTAGAGGAGGGAGAGGAGGAGGTAAACATCCAGGGTGGAAAAATAATCATCTGCGAATGGAAAACTCCGGGGTTTACCCTGAGAAAAGGGGGATAGACGGACTGACAGACCTGATGACAGGCCGGGCTCGCAAGCACCCTGGCCCCACAGTGCGGAGAGATGCCTTATTGTTTGATCTGGCTGTGAGACAGATTAGCAGCCCCAGGTGGAAAGTCATAATCTGCATTTAAATGGGCCGGTTATAAAAGGTAGGGAGCCCAGGAGCCCGCAGCATTATGCTGTGTCTTTAGGACTCCGTAATCTCTCTTTATTTTCTCCGCAGTCTGACCTGGGGGCACAGTTTCTAATTACCAGGTCACCCTGCTAATATTGTCATTTCCAGCCAGTGGGTGTGAAACCATAGCAACGCCACATTTGCGTCCAAGTTTCTAGAGGAATAAAATTTGCCTTTTAATCAGAGAAAATGACTGGGTGTCTCCGCCCCCCCCGCAGCTTACTCCTCACTAATGCAATTCTCTATTGAGGGCTTTTTAAAGATATTTCATATGGGACCTTTCTGCAGCTTCACTTTGTGGCTGCGGCCAAAGACAAGGGACCGAGGTCTCGGTCTGTGAGGTTGTAGGCTCCAAGTAGGCTGTTTTGGATGCCAAAGCTTCCCTAAATGCACATGCTGTTCACCAAAGAAACTCCGTACTTTGTTCGTAGTGCACTTTTTATCTTTAAAAAGTTGCAAGTGAGCTGGTAAAAGAGGGAGAAGGGGGTATCGGACTTGACTGAGTTATAGGGATGCTGCCCATCATGGTGCCATAGGTATGTCCATATGTACCTGGTTGGCTTGGCTCAGTTGGGAGGTGGCTGCTGGGATGGTGGCTCCAACTCATGGATTTCACCTCCCAGTTTGGACAGCTTGCAAGAAGCCCATGGAGAATCAGGAGGCAGCAGGGCTGGTGTGGTGGGCATGTCCTGTGCTCCATGGCACGATGGCATTGGGTCATCTCCCCTTGTGCATCTCTGGTAGCTCGGGGCTGCAAAGCGTACATCTTCCCGTCCCTCGCCTGCATTGCAAGCGCCGAGTCAAAGGTGTGTTGAGCCAGGTTTTTGTCAATAAAACGATAAAAGCTTGACTGAGATGAGTCCAAAGAGCTTCAAAACTTGGGGAGGCTGGTTTCCAGCTCCCAAGGGCTGTGCTGGCAGCCCTGCAGGACGCCGGGCGAAAATCTGCCCCAACACCAGGAGAACTTCAGGTCAGGTCTGGGCTGAAACTCTGCCCCTCGGCCCTTCCTCCTGGCTCTGCGCGATGCGTTTGCTGGGTTTCAAAAGCAGTTTCTAACTCAAAGTGAGTCAGACGTGAACTGGAATCACACTGTAAGGTGATTTTCCAGCTGACAGGAGTAGGTTAATTGTAAACTGTCTACTGAAGCTTTAAAACTCCTGTCCAGCCTTATTATTAGCAGTTTAAAATTTATGGAGTGAGACTTTGCTGGGTGATACTTGGTTTGTGCCCAGACAACGTGTGTAATTAATCCCCACGCTGGGGGAAGGAAAATAAAATGCAAAGCTGCCTTTACCCGCCATCCCCCCCCCCTTTCCCGCTGATGCATCTTGGGGCATGCAGGGACCTGGGAGGGTCCTACCGTGCTGAGCTGGGGGACCACGTTGGAGCTGCCACCCCGAGCACTGAGGGTTCAGTCCTTGCCAGGAGTGAGATGTATTTTCACTTTGTATTGAAGAAAACTCCAGGCTGGGGACTAAAACGGTCTGCTGAAACACTGGGAAATAGGACGGTGGGTCTGGACTCCACGGGGTGGAGATCCCGATGGGATTTCTAAGGAGGATGATGGAGGTGATGCCAGATCCGGGGGTTGGAGCTGAGCTGCTGCAGGGCAGGGGATGGGGCCAGGTTGCCACCGTGCCAACTGCTCATGCCGGTACCTCTGCAGCTCTGACTCCGCATGGGTGTTTTCTGCACGTGGCCGTCTCGGGATGGCCACACCTTACACAGCCTGTGGGTTTCCTCAAGTCGGAGCTACGACCTTGTTAAAATTTTACTTCTTTCCAGGCTGAATAGCTGCATCTGTCTGGCTTGGGCAGCCCTTGGACCCAGCTACACCTCTCTCTGCCGGGCTGAAGGGCCGTGTTATTGCGTCTCCGCTCCCGCAGCCCTGCGGTTACAGCCCTCGTAAGCTGCACAGACCGAGCTCTCGGGCTTTCTCCCTGTAAAATGTTTTTGTCACTGAAAACTGAGAGCAGCTCCCAGGCAGGTGATTAATTAGAAATGTGAATTTGGAGGCTTGTTTCCCTTCCCTTCGTATAGTTGCTGTTATTTCTTATTTCAAACAATTTTTATGGAGCGTCTTATAAACATGACTCTGGTTTAGTGGGGAAATGGCTCCCCTCCCCACCCCAGCTCTACAAACAACAGGTCTCAAAGCTCAAGCTGCTCTCCACTGATGGTCTCAGCCTCTACACGCGTGCATGTACACGCGCACAGAAGCACGCACACACACACACATAGGCAGAATTAAATTGGAATTTCGCAGCCACAGGGTTGGCTGAGCGGCTCTGATCCAGCTCGCCGCGCGTGGGCCAAGCTCCTGTTGACTTCAGTAGAGTCTTGCCTGGTTTACGAGCCTTCGGAGCGCAGCCCTGAGCAGGGGCTGCTTGTATAATGGCTGTTTCATGATTAGTATTTGTATTACAATGGCACTTCAGGACCCCGATTGCGGCTCAGCGCCCCGTTAGAGTAGTCCTTGTACAAACACGTAGTAAAGTGGTGGGCTCCAACCCAAGGAGCTAACAACTGAGGTCTTTATGGCCCCCGAGGCACCTTAGGATCAATTATATCACAGTAGCACTTACGGCATGTCTGTGCCCATGCTGGTGTGCGTGGCTGGGGTGTCTGTGTTCTGTTCCTGGGAGTTTGGGGGTCTGCAGGGCAGGCGAGCGACACCGGGCTTTGCTGCTTGAGCTGCGAACGGCCACTCGGTAACGACCCATTCCTGCTCTGGAGGGGTTAATTCTGCCACGGAGGTGGCTTTGCCTTCCCCTCCACGTGGGCAGATGGCTGGGGGAGCAGGAGGGGTCTCCGGGAGCCTTTCCCTCCGCCATTCGCGTGGTCCTGGGTGCAGCGGGTGTTGCGTGACCCTGGTCACATCCAGCCGTCTGCTCTCGTGCCGTTGGAGCTGGTGCTGCAGAGCCAGGGCACGTGGGTGCAGGAGCCATCCTTGTGGGTGGGTGCAGCCCCCGGGCGAGGGTGGGCAGCCCGGCTGGGGACAGTGGAGGGGACAGCAGTGGCTTGGTTCCCGGTGGCAGTGCACCGTGCATCCTCGGCACCCGCTTCCCGAGCAGTGAGCTGCTCCGATCCCAGCTGTGCTGCCATCCACCCCCCTGGCCACCACTCTTCTCATCACACCAGGGTAGGAGGCTTGTGCAAGAGAGACTTTTGGAGCTTTTTTTTCAGCATCCTCTCTGATTCCTTGGACCCGTTTGTGTCTCTAAAGCTCTCCTCTCTCCCCACCTTTCCCAGATGGATTTATCTTTACAGCGTCAAATCCAAGCATCTTGGCCAAATTTTGCTGGTGTCAACAGAGAAAGGGGGACTTGTGTTTGTCCCCCTCCCTGTGACACCTCTCCTAGGGCGGCAGCAATTCCCTGCCGGGGCTGGGGAATCCCAGCTGCGGAGCGTGGTCCGGGAGAGAGCCCAACGCCGAGATGCGGGGGAAACCCAGCTTGCTCTTTTCACTTTGATATATAAATCTCCATCTCGTTTAACCACCTGACTCCTGGAACCGGGCCCTGAAAAGGGAAAAGAGAAACCCTAGCAAATCTCGCTCGGCTCTCAGCGAGCCCGGCTCGGCTGTGATATATCGCTGTTACATGTCCCAAGCGCTGCAGCTGGGCGGGAGCCGCAGCCGATCCCAGGATCCCGGCGCACAGCTGGCTGCGATCTTGCCTTCTCTCTTGGAGAAAGCCCCGGCTTTAATACGATGTCAACATGAACAGCTGGCTGAGGAAATGCAAATCGAAGCTGCATTTCTGAGCAGCTGAGACCGCTGCAGGCGGCCGGCACGCAGAGCTGTGTGTGGCTGGGGACGGCCGGGCGTAGAGCCCCGGCACGACGGGGCATTACAGGGACCCGGGTAGAAGAGGGGGTGTGCCACTGGCTCCCTAGGGCCGCTTTGAAACTTTCACCCCATTCTTTTTTTTAAAAAAAAGAAAAAAAAAATTGCTTATTTTTTTCTGAGACTATTTAAAAAGCAAACTCATCGCCACGCCAAGATACGGCACGGCGAGAGGGAAAGCAGCCGGCCGCAGGGCTCAGCCTTGCTCAGCCCACCGCCCTGCCCCAACCCTGAGGCTTTCTGCAGGAGTTTGGGGGGCTCCGCTGGTGCCCCCCGCCCTGCTCAGCACTGCCGGCACTCCCCGACCCGCCGCGCAGCATTGCAGCCGCCCCGGCACACATCTGTCCCTGCGCCCGCGCTTATCTGCTGCGGCTCAAACCTGCCCTGCAGCATTGTCAGAGTTCCCTTGAATTCATTTTATTTATTTATTTTTGCTTCCCCCACCCCTCCTGTTCTGCTTTCTAGCACAAAGTGCCCTGAAGCTTTGCAGCTTTTCCAGCATTTTTCCCTCTCTCGGCGTCCCCTCGGCCCCCCCATGCAGAGTTCAGCCCCCCCAGGGCCCCGTGTCCAGCTTGGCTTTCCTGAGCAGAGGCCGAGAGCATTCAAGCCCACACCATAAGTAAACAGTGCAGAAATTACAGGTCCGGGGTTGGGTCATGAGCTTTGCTCTGCTGGTTTCTTGCGAGGAAGATATCCCTGGGATGCTTCCGGCTGGAAGGTGGACCCGGCTCATGGAGGGGGGAGAGGTGGGAGCTGAACATGGCTCTCTCGGGACAGAAATGCCACCGTGGACCCCGAGAGCATCTGGGGCTGAGCCGTGGCTCCTTGCAGCACTGCCCGCTCGGGGTCGTGCCCGCTCCCACCCTCCGGCTCTTGCTGCACCCAGTGCAAACCGGGGGGGATACGGAGGGTCCCCCGGAGAGGCAAGCCAGCAGAGGCTGTCCCGTTTTTGGGACATCTTCCAGCTTGTTGCTGGGTGACAGCCCAACCCACCCACACGAGCATCGGAAAGACATCGACTGTTTTATTGAATTGTTTGTCCGCAGGCGGCTGCCGCTCTCGGCAGTGCCGTGCCAGCAAGGGGCCAGCCGAGCTCCCGCCGGAGCTCCCGGGCGCTTCCCAGCCGTGATGCTGGGAGCTGCGTTTGTCCTTCTTTCCAAAGCAGCAGCAAAGGCAAAGCTTGCAGCGGGCAAAGTCCGATCGGGGCAGGGGAAACCCGCCACGTGCTGCAGAAAAATGGCTGGGACCAAAGCGTTCCCACCAGCCGCGGTGGCCGACGGCACAGGTAAATAGTGACACTGACCCCAACTAATGCACAAAGTAAATGAATCCCTTTCAGTTAATTGGCTTAAGTGTTACTTGTAGTGAGAGTAAATATTTTACAGTGGCGTGGAGGCTTTGCATTGCTCATGAGCATGGGGGCTGCGGCGAGCTGTGGTCCCTGCCCCGAGGTGCCTGCGGTGAGCTCCGGGGAGGGGGTCTCGCTGCTGGGGTCACCGGTGGCCGTTTCGGCAAAGGAGAAGAGTCTGGTGAGAGTAAACCATTGGCAAAGCAAGGCTTGATCAGATTGGTCTCTGCGCCGGGGGGCACCCCGAGGTGTCCCAGGATGCTCTTGCAGCGTGCGGCTGCCGTGTGCTAACAGCGTCTTCCATGCAGAATTGGGGTCTGGTTACGACATTTTTGCAGAAGTTTTCATATGTGAGCAGCTGTGCCCTGGGAGGGGACCCACACAGATTCGCACCATCACCAGCGACCTCTGCGACAGTCCCGGGAGCGGGTGCGTGCTCTCCGGTGCCAGTAGTCAGCGGGGCAGAGGACTGGCGCAGCTCAGCGCAGCTATGGCGAGCGATGCTGCAGGTGGGACGAGGTGGCAAAGCTGCCGGCTGGATTCCCCGCAGCACCGTGAGACGCTCCTGAGGAGCAGCGGGGTTAGAGACCGGAGCAGTGATTTATCTGGGGGGGGTTTGATAGGAAGAACAACACCTGGATGAGCTGGGGGGATGGGGGGGGGTCTTTCCTCCCTGGGGTGTCTCTGGGGCTGTGGGAGAGCAGGGCTCAGGGATGAGTGGTGACATTGACCTTTGAGGATGATACATGTCCCACTTGGCTCTTCAGGGGATTTCAGCTCTTTTGGGAAGATATCTGCAATTTTCTAAGACCAACCTGAAAGCCCAAACCCCTTCGGCAGCTCTGCTGCCCCCAGAAGCAGCTCAGAGCAGAGCCCACTGGTGACAGTGGACAGGGCCAGCGTGGCTTGGGGACGGCTGGAGCTCACATGTCGTCTTTGAAGCTCGAGCCCTGAATGAGTCTGGTTTCATCCATCTCAGAATCCCACTGCTTCCCAAGCATCCTGCCGAGGCTTCCCACGCTCCGGGGGCTCTGGGAAGGCTGAGCTGATAAAACTGGGGGGATGCCCCATGTCCCCCCACCAGTGAAGCCAAAGCCATCCTGGGGCTTCAGCATAGCCCTGGCTTTGCTTAATAAATCAGACACCCACAGGGTGTTTAACTTTTAATACAACGTATATTTATTGCAAACAATAATATACAAAAAAAAAGGTAAGTTTCACAAAGAGAAGGATCTTGCAAACAAACCAAACCAAACTTACCTAAAGACAAAATATGATTTAAATGACAGGTCTTAAGTTACAGAAATACTTTAAAAAGATCTGCTTTTATACAGAAATAGAAAGATGCCATATTATAAGAGTGCTTTAAGATTTTTTCTTCTACTGAATCCCTAAAAAAGTTAACAAATATATCATTTTTTTAAATAAAAAAAAAGTCTGCTGTCTTTTTTAAAAAGCAATCCTTAACTGTTCAGCCACAGCTTCACCAACGTCAGTGTCCCCCACCTCAAGCCAGTTTCGGGGGTGGAAGGCTCAAACGGTGCCGCCCCGCAGGGCGTTGGGTCCTGTCCTCACACGAGCTCGTGTGTCCCAGAGAGCTGAGGCAGGAAACAAGGCAAATGATTCAGTGATACGCTACATTTGCAATCTTCAGTTTGTACAAAGTTTTTTTTTTTTTTCCAGTTTATCCTTAAGACAAAAGAAAAAAAAAATAAAAGGAAGAGCACAAGTTTGTACAAACCCAGGACACAGATTCCAAAAAGAATAATAATAATAATAATAAAAAAGAATTAAAGAGATAAATAAAGGACTGGTTACAGTTTAGACCATAATTTAACAGGCACGGTTACCTTCCAAATAATGCTCCGACAAATGCAATCGCTTTTGAAAGGACTTAAAATAGAGGGGACGTTAGAAAAAAAAAAAAAAGAAAATTGTGATTATAAACTGCTCTTCTCACAAAATAAATAATTTAAAGTATCTGTGATGTCCCGCAAGCAGAGACGAGCCCCTGGACGGGTTTTGCATCAGGGCTGGGGTGGCCGGAGGGGGTCGAGCTCAGCCCCCCCCAGCCCCAGGGATGGCAGAGCTGGGGACAAGTGATTATCACAGGGCTGCTCTAAGGCTTCTCAACAGCACTCCTTGCTGCTTTTTAAAATTTTTTTAAAAAAACTTTTTGTTTTTCTTTCTTAAGGCTCAAGGTTATTAAAAAATAAAGTTAAAAAAATCTCCTCCTGGCTGGTTTTGCTATTAGTTAGAAAAATAAAGCCTCTCCCACGCTCATCCCCGCTCAACCTCAGCTGGCGTCTCCCGCGCTGCAGAGCGGGCCATCGCTCAGCCCGACGCTCGCCGCTTCACGGAGCCTTGTTCCAAGTTAAAAGCACGCCGTTTTGCTTTTTTATTTTTATTTTTACAGAAAAAGACACTTATCTATACAAAAATACCTCTGACTGCAGGAGAACCTAGGACTGCTCCACTAAGTGTCATTTTTTTAGCTGTTGGAAAAATAAGAGCATTTTTAAAAATCTCTAAAAAATATGTATAAATCCCCTCAAATTGGTAACGATTCATACACAGTACATACTAAAAAAATATTTAAAATAGAGAATAATCCTCACAGAGGACTGAGTTTTCTCTTTCCCGCCCCCCCCTTTTTTTTCTTTTTAATTACTGCTAAAAAAAAAAAAAGATCATTACAAAAGTCCAGAGAACAAGACAGCTGAGCTGGTTGGTTCGAAATCTCGTCTCCACGCCGCGCCCTGGAAGCAGAGTTAAAAGTCCAGTCCTTGGAAAGTCTGTACCGAGTTTTGCCGGTTCTCGGAGCGGTCTGGCCCCTTCCTGGAGGATGCTGTAGTGCAGAAGGCTCCAGGCTCTCCCTCCTCCCCGCCAGCTTTAAATTTAGCGTCTTTTTTTAATTATTATTTTAAACTCAAAGAAGGAGAAAGTCTGAGGAAGCTCGCCGATCTTCTTGTTGCTTCTTCCATGCTTTTTTTTTTATTTTTTTTAAACTATTTTTTCTTTTTCTTTTTTTGTTGTTTTTAAATGGCTTTAGGGTCTGGTGAGCTGCGTGTAGACGGGCTGTTCCCAGTGCTGCGGGCTGTGGGTCTGAGGGATGGAGGGGACCCCAGAAGTGTCTGCGATTGGGGTGTACATGGGCCGCTGCGTGGGGTTCATGTAGGTGAAGGTGGAGTAGAGGCTGCTGCTCTGCCCGGCGGCGTGGCTGTAGTAGGAGCTGGAGTTCTGGTGGTCGGTGTAGTCGTACTGGGAGCGGGTGATGGTGGGGTAGGAGGAGCTGTAGTGCTGGAGGTTGAAGGAGCTGTAGTTGATCTGCTGCGGGGAGTGCTGCTGCTGCTCGCTGTAGTGGCTGGGGCTGAGCTGCTCCGTCTTGATGTGCGTCCTCTGCTGCGCCGGGCCCTGCTCGCCGCTCAGCGCCGGCAGCCCATGCTGCGCCGGCGGCTGGGGCTGCGGCGGCGGCTGGGGCTGCTGCTTCGACATCCAGACGTGGCCGGCCCCGGCTTGCGAGCCCGACGTGCTGCTGATGCCGTAGCTGCCGGTGTAGGTGACCTGGCCGGGCTGCCCGTGGGTGGCCGGGACCCCCGGGTGGCCGTTGGGGGGGAGGTACTGATCGAACTCGTTGACGTCGAAGGTCTCGATGTTGGAGATGACGTCGCTGCTGAGCTCGCCGATGTCCACGTCTCGGAAGTCGATGTGGGGCGGCTGCCGGCCACCTTCTTGCAGGGGACGGCCCTCCCGCTTCAGGTCCTGCTTGCCCGGCTGCGCGTCCGTCTTGGGGGTGGTGGGGGGCGTGGGGGGGCCCTGCGATTGCCCTGCGGAAGGAAGGAGAGGCACAGGCATGAAGGAGGTGTTGCTCCTGCAACGGCCGGGCTCCCCGAGGTGCTGCCAGACGCGATAACGCCGTTAATCGTTAACCCGCGGGATAACAGCGTGTCGCGTCGGGTAACACCGACACCTCCGGGCGCGAGGAACGCGGACATGGGCCCTACCAGCGCCGATCTGTCACACCGGGTGAAACACCCGAGGCTGCAGCCGCCAGAGCGGGGCCGTCTTTTGGTC
>Ga0065711_1052140_pt1 | contig 10083 bp, 8 predicted proteins | sample Hoacrofraction12_FD_59098 | JGI IMG/M metagenome (GOLD analysis project Ga0065711, IMG submission 59098) | Hoatzin crop microbial communities from Cojedes, Venezuela - Epithelial fraction 12 v2 (version 2) | ecosystem: Host-associated > Birds > Digestive system > Esophagus > Crop | place...
TCTGTGTTACTGCTTAGAAAGCTTTCGTTCAAGCATTCAATTTTTCGTGTTTCCAGGGGGCTTAAAACACAGACAGATCTGTGAGCCATAGCCCCTTGTTCCGATAGCTACACAGGGCGATTCGTCTGCACGCACATACACAAATGTCTGTGCCTGTGGGGGTCAGCCGCCGGCCCGGGGCTGCTGAGAACCCCTGGGCGGAGGAGAAATTAGCAGATGCAAACAGTAGCGCTCTGGTCTCTGTTCAACTAAGCCAAGCTATTGCAGTGCACTCTGTGGCTTTCCCTGCTTGTGCCAAAGGTTTGCACTTGGACAACAAATAAAAAAACTTAAAAAAAAGGCTCCTTGACTATTTGTATAATTAGAAAAAAAGCACAGTCCGTAGTCTAGGTAGAGCTGTTGGATGTATTCTGATGAGTGAGCCAGGGGTGAAGGGATTTCCCTTCCCTCACAGAAGGGAAGATGTTCTGTGGGGTACCCGAGCTATCAGTCTAGATGGGCGGGCCGGAGGGGCGTAGCGTGCAGCGGAGTGACTGCAGTGGTACTGCCTTTTTGCTTTTCTAATTGTCTGTTTCTTTTCTTCAGTTTAAGAGAGAAATTGAAAGCGATTGCTCAGGCTACGTACACTCATTCCCGGAACTTGGCGTATTTTGTGTTCACCTACAAGGGGCTGATGGCGTTGCAGTCCCGACTGCAGGGGAAAAAAATTCCATTTCATTCTTTCTTTGCAGCCTGCATTGGAGGTTGGCTGGTGTTCGGTGAGAACAATCCCATCAACAGCCAGGTAAATGCGTTTGTTGAAAGTTTCCTTGGCAAAAAACCCAACAGATGGATCATTATGTGCTAGGAAGTGGTTGGTGTAGCCTGGCGTGTTTCTGGTGGTTCTTACCACGTAGCATTATGCTTTTGTTGTACTTCTCTTTGCACAAATTCTGGTTTTGGCTGTTCTGCGCTCAAATCCTAGAGGTGGTCGTGTGCCTCCACGAGCAGTGTGTGCAGTCTGAGCGCGAAAAGCCCCGGTTTACCTCCAGAACCGCACTGGTACAGCTGGGAGGGCAGGCAGTCGCGCAGTCCAAAGCCATTGGGTTGCCCCCCCCAGTCATCCGAGCTGTGGTAACTGGCCGTGTGCGCTCCTAGCCTGCCTGCTTGCAGGGCTAAACCCTGTAGCTTGAATGTTGTGAGCGTGGAGCACGGTCAGTTGCTGAGCTACACTTCACTGGTTAAACTGACAAAGGCTGCGCAGGGGAAGTTTGGTTGTTAACGCTCAGTCACAGATCAGTCGGTCAGTAAAACACACACGTGCAGATTAATCAATAGTGGTTTACTGATGCAGGCCCCTGCAGGAGCATGCTGCCAGCCTGGTTTTAGGGTGTGCCCAGTCTACCGAGCTTGTATCTGCTTGGCAGGTGAGCCGGGCTGCTCCGTGGCTGTCCTGTCAGCAGCAGCATCTGAGGTGGCACTGACCGAGCAGAGATGACAGTTGTGCAACTGCAAAGATACATTGCATCAACTGTAACCTGTTGATTGCTAAATTAAGAGCACCAGCAGAGAAGTAGGACTCTGAGGACATAGGCAAGACGCAAACATCTCCAGTTATAAAGAGTGCTTGATATGTGGACCGACAGCCTGTTTGCTGTTGGGTAAATTGTTTTTGCCCGTCCTGCCTGACTTACTGCTTCTGCATCACTTCACCTGGCTGGTATATCTGGTGGAGTTATTTACCTAATGTTCTTTGGGTTTCTCTTCGTGCAGATCATTATGTACCTGCTGTCTCGCATCCTGTTCGGCTTGTCTCGGCTGGCGGTGGAGAAGGGCTATGTCCCACAGCCAAAGCAGGATCCCTTTCCACTTGTTGCTGCTCTGATATGGGGGACAGTTCTCTGGCTCTTTGAGTACCACCGGCAAACTCTGCAGCCTTCTCTGCAGTCCTCCATGACCTACCTGTATGATGACAGTAATGTGTGGCACGACATTTCTGACTTTCTGATTTACAACAAAAGGACAGACAGCAAGTAGGTGGCTCATTGCAAGACAACTTTGGACGGGATGGTACCTTCAGCAGCTAAGGGAAAAGGTTGTTCTGTTGCTCTTGACTGGTGATTTTTTTCAAAATTAACATCTATCAGGCACGGTTACTTCTTGTGTCCTGGCCAAAATGTTCTGATTAGTCTTCTCTTTGCTCTGTTTAGAGCAAATAAATGCCCCACAGAAACTTGTTGCAGTCCTTAGAGTACAATGCCTTGGGAATCTCAAGTCTCTTTTAAAAAAAAAAAGAGACCTTATTTTTCCTACAAGTATGTGGGTTGTTTTTTTTTTTTTAAGAAACTAAATATACTTATAAAATGACAGCCTGATAGTAAGTAGAGAGTATGGCTAATCATTTTAAAACAAACAAAAAAAAAAAGTTCTAGGGATTGTCTGAATGCTCGCAAGACAGAAGTGTTTTTCTGTGCTGCTGTGCTCACCGTAGTGTGATGGGAGTTGGGAACCTGCTCAGGTCTGAAAGCAAAGACACAATTCCTTGATTTCTGTGGATGACTGGAAATCTCGTTTATATTGTTACAAGGACACTTGTGTGCTCCTTAAGAGTGTTTCTCTGTGGTTTTCCCTCGGGGAGACAATAAGATGTTTGATAATGAAACCACTCAGATTGTCTGTCTGGTGAATCAGGCTCAGAATGACTATTTTTGCTCAGTTTTTCATGCAGTTGGGCTGAATCTGTCCCTCTGCAGAGTGCACTAATTAATACCCTGTAATTATTTTAAACTTACTTGTAAAGTTTTTAAAAGCTACTTGAACTAAATACCAAAAACTGTTACGCAACTGCAGGCTCCTTTGAAAACACTGAGGCGCGTTGCCCGCCCTCGGGTACCACACCGGGCGCTTGATGCGCAGAAGCAAGCAACGCTGTTAACAAGCACTTTTATTCTGGTGGGAGACAAGCGCACGGGTTTCTCTTAGGTCCAGCATCTCTCCCCTGCAGCAGCGGCGTGTGTCAGCTGCAGTCGAACTTGCATGTCCCTGTAGTTTGTGCAGGCTTGCTGCTGGGCCGGCTTGAGGCCATGGGTGAGCCTTCCTCTGGAGGATGTGCTGCCGAGCCCCGGGGACAGCGCAGCACGCGCTGGGCTTTAACAGGAGATTGACTAGGTAGCTGTGAAAGAACAAAAACTGCTTTAAAATTAATAAAATCAAGCTGTTAATAGTACAAAGCACTTACACTGCCATATGACACTATACCATTCACTTAATGATATGCATTAAAATAATTCCTGACACACTGGTTTTGTGTGGTGATGTTGCAAGAGAGTCATTAAGCACCCTGTGCTAACCGCTCCCATTTGTCTCAGTCGGGGCTATTCTATTTGCTCCTTTTATACCTCTGTTTTGAAGAAGGTTAGTTCTCCCTGTACCCATCTGCTGTTCCCTTCTGACCCAACCCTGTCATTTCATAATCCCACTGATACTGCTCTTCATTGTTTGCAGTCTCTCTACGCTCCAGGCTCCAGCAGTTTGTCGTAGTTAATGGTGCAATCAAACCAGTAAATTTAAGTTCATGTAGCGTCTGAGTAGAAAAAAATTCTTGATTGTTTCTTTTTTTTCTTGAGTCATTTTTCCTTGTCCTCCTAAGCTCTTTTATTACTATTTTGCATCTTCCCGAGTGCAGCTTTGCTCTTTGTTTTTCCACTCTCTGTGTCAGCAAGAGGAGGAGTTAGGTGTTTCTCTCCCTATAGTCTATCTGGTGCTGTGATGTTTGGGATTTAATTGTGCCCTGAGTGTCTTGGGTCAAGTAGGGCTAGAATCTTTTGGCTCTTGAACTGAATCTAATGCTGACTCTGAGTGCATTCACCATGAGACCTTAGAGAGTAGAGGCAGAAGCTGCTTTGTGCTCGTCCCGTGCAAATCCGTGTTGTACTCATCCTTGGGGCCCACAAGACAAGGTACTGCTTTGCCATCCTCACTGTCCACAGTACCTGCAACTCCTGACGTCACCCGCTGTTACGGTCTGCACTGGGTACTTGAATGTGAACGCGAATCAGTATTTATCAGACAGACCCCGGGAAAGCTGTAGAAGTTAGGAATTGGTTTTGTTTCTTTGTAGTTAGATATTTTGTTTGGTGTAGATAAGCTTAAAGAATTCAAGTATAGAAAAGATACTGAAGCCACAGGTGTGGTCTGATTTCCTTATAAAGATCATGTCTTTATTTGCACCACTGCTGGGTATCTGAAGCAGCGCGAGCGCAGCACTCTATTTTTGTGTCAGAAGCCTCAATGTTGTGCCACATAAGAATGTTAATATTCTGCTGATATTACTGAATTCCTACAAGCTTTCAGATGGGATTTCAGGGAACCCAGAATCCGACAGCCATGGCTTGAGAATTTCTCCCTGGAACTGTCAGACCTGCAAATCCTTGACCATGTATAATCACTGTAGCAGAAGATGGCGCAGGCTGGTTATGGGAGCCGCGTGTCTATAAGAAGTTTTCAGCCTTTTTAATTTATAGCTGGCATTCCTTTTCCTGAGAAAGGCTTGTCATTCCCTTAGAGGCGAAATTGTTTTCTGCTAGTAGTTCTGCCGCTGCAACCATATGGCTGCTTGTGAAGCACTTCCCCGGCCGTGCGAAGGACAAGTGACCTGCCCTGTCCTTTTTACGCTGCCGTAGTACCGCTGCCCTCTGTAGATGGCGAAAACAAGCCACCAGCAAGTTTCCAGCGTCAGCCTGGCAGCAGTGGCCGTCAGTCCTCGGTTCAAAACGCCCTTCTTCTCTTGGGACCATATCGCCAACCTCACTGTCAAAGCAAACCGTGCCCAAGCCTCCGGCCGCCTCTACTGCTGATCCAGCAACCAGCTGCCGTCCCGGGAGGACAGGCTGCAGCTCATCCGGGAGCGGGCCCGTGCAGCAGCAGCCATTAGCCGGGCGTCTGCGGGCCGTTGGCTTTCCTGCTGCGCCGGGGCGGGACGTTAAGCTGCAAGTCACTTCGTTCCCCGGGGAAGTAATTGGAACAGTTCTTCAACGGCATTAGTCCGCGGTGCTGTTTCCGTGACCAGATAGCTGGGGATGAGCCCCTTCTGCTGCCGAGGTGTTGGAACAAAGCGAGCGTGTAGTAAGGAAGTGAACTAGAAGTAATTTGTCTGAGTCAGACTTTTCGGATACATAAGTTACACTCCCTGCCCTCCCCCAGCGCATTGTCTGGGGAACCGAGTCCCCTGTTCGTGTTCCTTTTTTTATTAGCATTAAAACCAAAAGAAATAAAGAGACAGTTGGGAAGCCACCTGCGAGTCAGCCAAATGCTTAAGAACCACAAAGAAGTGCCGTTTTCTCCCCCCAGCCCTGATTGGTTTTGAATTTTAAGATGAACTTGGTTTTGTTTGTCTACATCAACTTTATTTTGCCGTATTATTTCTTCCTCGGCACCTGACTGTGAGCTGCTGAGTGCCTCTAAAGAGGAGCAGAGTGTCTCAATGCTTAGCTCGGTTTGTCAAAAATGAGTATTTCTGCGTAAAATCAAAGTGTTGGTTTTAAAACGATGCTTCCCCTCCAGATTCGAAGCCTCTTTTAGAGGCAGTTTTAAAGGTTAATGAGTCAAACTGATCAAAAGTTTTCCGCAAGCCTTGAGCAGCGGACTGACTATACTGAGCCATTAATCATTGATTTGATGAAGGAACAAAGCACGCTCAGGGTTATTTACTGCCGCCGCATGCTGCCCTGGCATACCCACTGTGCTGCCCTTCTCTTTGGAGGACAGCTTGTGTGCCAGCGCTGGCTGTCGGCGCTGCGGAAGAACCGTTTCTGGGACGATTCCATTATTTAACAAAGGTGAAAATTGAATGGGTGCAGGACATTTGGTTGGGGTGAGGTTTTCTGTACCGCGCTTGATCCTGTCTGTTAAGGGGAGGGTATTTCTGAAAGAGAAGCTTGTGCTTGTCCAGTTAGTGCTGCTGAGAAGTGCTGAGGGAGGTTGTGGCTGCAGGAAGGTGAGAACCGTGTTCGCAGCGTGACGTCGTGCTGTCCCCGCCACCGGCCACGTGTCCGGGCGATGACCACCCCTGCTCCGGGCAGCGGGGCCGGGAGGGAGCGGCTGCGGAAGAGCTTTGGCACTGGTGCTGCGAGACTTGCTCGCCCTGGTAGCGTAGTTCAAGCTGTGCTTTAGACCCAGCTGGGTGGGGGGTAGAAGTGCGGGGGTGATCTCTGGCTGCTGAATGAGACCAAAACCGGGCGTCTGCGGGGAACCCCTGTGACCCAGAGGGTCCCGAGCGCACGCTCAGCTCTGCAGCCAGCTGGGAGCTGTCGTGGATGGCTGGTGCTGGTGGAGCAACCAGAACCCTGTGCAGATAACCCTTAGGCAGGAGAAACTGTGGTGACTCAAACTCATTTTCACTGCGTCAGCACAAATGCGACCTTTGGCTAACACCCCGAGCCGCACGCTGTTTGGTATTTGTCGGGCTGCGTTTGTCTTCCTGGATCGTGCCAGCCTGAGCAGAACGTGCTCGGTGTTCTGACGCTGGTTTTGAAACCCAGCAGATAAGGGGGGAGAGAAAATAAGGCGTAATGCTGCCCAGTGTAATGTCTGTCTGCCACTGTTAATGTTTTAGGGGTGCTAATCTTGAATTTTCAACCTGTGTGTTCATAGCAGATTGTTGGAGGAGGTAACTTTTTTCTTTACTTAGAAGAATTCTCATCGGTCTCATTTCCTTCTGCGATCGGTGGTGAGGAGGGAGGAAAAACAAATTAAATGCTCTGTAGTACAAGTATTATGACTGCTGCTTTTGCTGTAGATATTTTGTGTTCATAATTGCTGTGTAATCCAGGCCCTGATTTCCTGACAGCATAGGATAAAGTTAAAAACACAAACTCGGGTAACTTGTAATGAGGCTGATCGGAATGCTTGTAGGAATAGCTCAGTTTTTGGTTTTAGAACGTGCGAAAGAGGGGGCAGTGGGCTGTTGAAGTAGCTCTGTCCACTATGAATTGACTTCTTGTGCAGTCGGTGCAGTGCATCAATCCAAGACTTTCTGCCAAAATCTTTTGCAGATTATTTCTGTATAATCACTCTCTAAGTATTATAATACTGTGCTTTCTATAATAATAAACCCCTCATTTTTTGTCTTTTTTTTTACTGTCATTATTAAGCTCAAATATAAGAAGTAATGCATAATTATTGCATGTTACTAGTGCTGTATGTAGAGAAGTCATGCACGGAGTGCATTTTTGGCATCGGTTATGCCCTCGTGTTCGCAGCTTGGGGGCAATAGACAGCGCTACTTTGGCCACACCATCAGATTTAGCTGTTCCAGTGCTGGCTAGCTCGGGTAAGGAGCCGAGTTGCAAAGACAAACTGGGGTGGCTATCATCCTTTTTATTTTTTTTTCTGAAGCATGAACTTTCTTTCCTGTGCTGTAGCTGTTTGGCTTGCGTAGCGTGGCCATATCTTCGGACCAAGCGAGTCAAATCGGGGCTAGGCGGGGAGGTTCGGGGCACGTACAAACTGGACACGCTCAAATGCAAAAACGCGGTGTGAACGGGGAAGAGCGTGGCCGGCAAAGAGCCCGTCGGTCCCGTCGGGCGTTCCGGGGTGACGTGGTTACAGGGCAGGCTGCTCCTCAGTGCCTTGCAGGCTGCCGGAACGCGCGCCAAGGGTTGCCACTGCTCAGAGAGAAGTCCGTGTGTGAGGAGTCCTGGCTTCAGGCTGCGTGCCTGGTCCCTGCCCGAGCACTCCTCTTTAGGGCAGAGAGCTTGCGGCAGGACCATCTGCCAGAGCAGCGCGCAGGTACGAGGCCCTGGACACGAGTCTGAACCTGCTTCGCCTGCTGGCTGAACAAAATAAGGACGTATACAACTAGCTAGGCAAAATAAGGGCGTGTGTAGATGATTTTGCTGCCTCTTCTAAGGTGAGAGCTGCAGAGAATATGCTGTAGAGGTAACAGCTGTGGCAGTGGAGATAACGCAGTCCTTGGGTGAGGAGCTCCCTGCAGCACCGATGGGTAAGGGAGGTCCTGATCCCAAGCAGGAGAAGGTCCCTCTGCGGGGGGAGCGCTGGGTAGCTGTAAGACAAAACCTCCTGCTTCGTAGCTGCTGTGATACCGGAGTGTCCGGCCCGGGCCCGTGAGAAGCCAAATTAACACCTCCAAACGATGTCACTCCTATCTTAAAGTCATGTTTTCCCCTCTCAAAGCATCAGACTACTGAGCCCTTCTTCCATTCCAAGTGAAGCTCCGAGTGAGCTGCAGGTTTGCTCTGACACTTCACCTGCTTTTCGGATTCACAGACCACGCTCTGAACCTGCTGAGAAGGGAGCGTGGACTGGCTGGAGTTACCAAGTCTAGGTAAACGCTGAAGCACAGAAGGCAACATCAGGGGGCTTCTTCCCAAAGCTGCTCCGTGACGACTCCCAGGCTGATGGCACAAGGTAGCGCTGCTCGAGGAGAGCAGTGCTTCTGCCTCTCCATTCCTCCATGGGCTGCGAGTGAAGGAAAAGCCGAAGAGCCCTGTGGAACGGAGCGGCTTTCGGCAGCTGGCGTGGGAGGCAGGCGCTGGCACTGCTCCGTCTGACGGAGGCTGGAAGGAGATTGCCCTGTTTGGGGGTGAAGGGCAGAGCGGGGGGTGAGCGGGGTCCGTGCCCCTGTCACTTCTGCTGAAAGACTCCACGGACTGATGTGAGCTCTAGCAACAGACGCCGTCACACAAGAGGAGGAGAGAACAGCGCTGAAGCTGTTGTGCCCAGCGTCCAAGAGAGCGGCTGACCTGATGTCCTGGGAGGAGAACTGCTGGTGTAGTTGTCTGTAGCAAGAGGCAAGGGAACAGGGCATTCCTTGCTGTCGGGAGCAGGATCTGGGAGAAGACACCTACACCAGAGATGGTCTCCTCCTGCTGCAAGCAAGCTGTAGTTACTCTGTTTGTGCTGCCAGAAAAACGCTCCAGTTCCCGTGGAAAAAAGGCGGTGGTGGAGGTGGAGGGCTGGGGGGGCTCTGGGCCTTCCCCAGCCGCCTGTCCCCGCCGCAGGTCCTGTTGCCACGCTGTCAGCTCGCCGTCATCCGCACCGACGCGCTGGGGCAGAAGACCCCGGGGATGCAGTCGTCCCGGTGTGACACCTCGGCGCTGTCCGTATGGGAACTGCCGCAAGCGGGAGCACGCTATGGGTGACAAGGACAGTAAAGGTGCTTCTGGGATGCCGACACGCTGCGGTCAGCTGAGCACCGGGCTGCGGGTTCGCACGCTGCCAGCTCTCCTCCTGCCCACTCCCGCTGCCAGGAGATGACCTTACGGCACAGGTACCAGCCCCGGCTCCGTCCGCAGCCCCGGTCTGCGCTTTTCCTTCGGCGCAGGGCCCAGCAGACGCTCCTCGGCCTGACTCCATCCGAATGGGCAAGGCAGCCCAAACCCGCCGGAGCTCGGTGACCGCCGCGGGGTAAATCTGGCTGGGGTGCAGGGCCTGCGAGCAGCCTGCCCCATCCCCTCCGTGACCAAGCGGGGCCGTGGAGAGAGAGGGCTTTATCTTCGTGCAGCACCCACCATACAGCTAATCTTGGGTGCACGTCTGCACCCCTCAGCAGGGCCGGTGAGGCTGGGAGGAGGCTGCAGCCGCGCGGGGGACGGGGTTCGTCTGCTCCCCTTCACACGCATGGGGGAAAAGCCGCTGCCTTCGCGTCTCCCACCAGCGTTTGCCTTTCATTCGTCTTCCCAACCGCTCTTTTCCAGCGCTGCCAAAGCCTTGGAGAAGCTGCAGCTCGGGGGAGAGGGGGGCAGAGCCCAGCCTGCTCCCTCCAAATCACCTCCCGCATGAATTAGCGGTGGAGGGGTAATAAAACCCCCAGCCCCCCCAGCCTTTGTGAGCCGAGCGGGAGCAGCTGGTGCAGCAGCTGCGTCCCAAACCCCGCCTGGCCGAGCCTCCCCGGGGACAAGCAGAGCGCTGCCAGCCAGTCGCTCCCCCCCCTCCCCGTTGGGGGCTGCCTTCCCCCCCCACGGAAGAAGCACTGGCTGGGTGCAGCCCGCTGGTCTGACTGGTGCTGGTGCTTCGCGGTTGGGATAATGTCGCGGTGCAAGGGCTGGGGAGGGCGACTTCATCGCTGCCAATGTCTCCAGCGTC
>Ga0065711_1052142_pt1 | contig 10083 bp, 5 predicted proteins | sample Hoacrofraction12_FD_59098 | JGI IMG/M metagenome (GOLD analysis project Ga0065711, IMG submission 59098) | Hoatzin crop microbial communities from Cojedes, Venezuela - Epithelial fraction 12 v2 (version 2) | ecosystem: Host-associated > Birds > Digestive system > Esophagus > Crop | place...
TTTTTAAAAAAAAAAAAAAAAAAAAAAAAAAAGTTACAATTCAGTACCAGAAGCAAGTTGCTGTAACGCTGGTTTTTGTGACCTCTCTGCTTCAGCAATGAATCTTGAGAGCTTGATGAGAAGTGAGCAACCCCAGAAGGCTGTGTGATGGGCACAGGCACTTTTCTTAGGGCTGCCTCGGAGCTGTTCTGGGTCAGGTCAGAGTGGCTTGTGGAGATCTGGTATGTGCTGCCAGTCTGAATCCAGAAGGAGGAATGCCCCAGGTCTCACAAGTATTGGGCAATGTTAGAATGTGGATTGCTGAGCAGTCCAGTTAGAAGTGTCTCCGGTAGATGTGCTGTCAATGGCAGCTTCCCCAGCTTGGATTCACTGGAGAGAGCAACAGAATCACAGTGCTCCCTGAATAGAGCATAGAGCAGTTTTGTGTTGGTCCTGTGTGCTTTGGTGGAAACTGTAACGCAATTGTACAGATCGGTGTGCTGGCCTACGCTACTGAACTGTTGCAGTCACGCCTGAAAAAGACATGCTTCTCCTAACACGGAGGGTAGGAGAAAAGCTCTAGCTACCAGAGTTCTGCATTTTAAGGAAAATTGTCGTGGCTAAGGAAACCCAGATCTTAGCTATTGCTGCTTAGCCAAGTTTTAGTACAGTTTTCACCAAAAAGTGTTTTTGGGTTTTTTCCTCAATGAGAAAATTTGACCTCATGAACCAACTTTTCCTCATACATGGCAAGAAAGATCATCTCTTTCCTACAAAAGTAAAAAATCCAACAGGAATAGGTACAAGAAGTCTGCCCTATTAGAAGGCTATGTTAATACTAGTACCTTTCTGTGATTCTCTCCAGTTCCGCTTTCTTCATCTTTGGGACTGTTTTATCAACCACATCAGCACCTAATAGATTAGATATCCGAGGTTTCTTTTATGGAAGAAAAAGAGCACTGGGGAAGTGTACCTCCTTCTGTGGCATCTAGGAATGTGTCTAGAAACTATTTCATTGGGTCTGAGCTAGGCTGAAGTTCGAATATGCACGCCAAAAAAATTGGCACAAAACTCTTGAAACTGAGATCGTAGCTCGATTCCCCCCCCCCCTTCCTGGAGTTGGGGACTAATACAAGATTACAGGCTTCGTGTTGGGAGCAAAGTTTTGTGTAATGTGTATTCTACAGGAGGAACAAAATCTCTTCATGCTGGAGTGTGAAATGTTTCTTAATTATAACCGTGTTTCATTCTTTTAAGCCTCATAAGAACTCAGACTATTTCCAGCTGACTCATTCATTTGAACTCTTCCATATATCATCTTAGCATTTAAAGGCCTTTACTTGGTAACAGTCATCTCTGTATGCTAAGGGGTGTATCACTGTATGAGTCTCTTCTAATAGATCTCATCCCTCAGCTGCAAAATAACACTCTGGAGTTCTCTGTAACAGTAGTCTTTCCTCTGATGGCTGTTTTTAGTGCAATTTTGAGCTGTTACAGCCTGCCAGTAGTTAAAACCACTTACTTTCTACAAGGTACATATTGTTTAATAATTCAAGGTAAGAATTTTCTGTTATATCTGGGAAAAAGTTTGAATTATTTCCAGAATATACTGAACTGCTTGGTGCTTACATTCAACTGTGCATGTGGAGTGTTTTCTTCCGTGCTCTTTAGTTTTGCACTTGTGGCCTGTTTTGAATTTTGTGATGTTGAAACTTTTATCTTTTTGCTGCTGCAGAAGTTGCTTCCTGGAATACTATTATTAAAGAAAATGCTATGTGTTAATAAAACGTATACTCAAAAATTATGTATTTTGACTTTTGTGTCTTCACAGAACCATTCTCATGATCATTTACTAGACACTAGTGACTCAAGAAAACAGCAAGCTAATCAGCACAACTACCGTACGAGATACGCAGTGGAAGAAACTGCAAGGCCTGCTGAAGAGCTAGAAAATGGACACAGTTCTTCAGATGTAAGATCCTTATTCGTGAGGCAATCTTACATATTCTGTTTCTACTCACTGAGCTTCTGCTTCAGCTAATTAAATATTGTTTCTAGTAGACACTCAGGTTATGTTTTTCATTGTGTGTTTTCTTTACCTCTTTAAAATTTGATGTTGAGTTAGGTTTTCACATGCTGTTGTATGTGTCTAGTTTGGACTAAAAAGCAATAGACAAAAGGGATAAAAGCTCATTTGTAAAAGCATTTTGTAAAGTATGTGTGTGCAATGTTAGTTGTTCCCTATGTTTGTGAGCTTAATCAGTGTGGCCCGTATGGCCTGTCAGTATGGTCACTGGCTCCAGGAGGCCCTGCTTGAACAGGGACTTTGGACAATACAATCTCCAGAGGTCCCTTCCAGCCTCAGCCATTCTGTGCTTCTGTAGCTACAGTGAAGAAATGAATAATAAGAGTACATAAGGTTTGTACTGTGTTTTTGTTTGATATTAATTGAAAAAATACGGAAATACTATATTAAAAAGGGCTGGAAATCATTTTCAAAAAGGTAAGCTGGCCTTTTTAAATGGAGATTGAGAAGCACTCAGGTCTACACTGGCTATATGTTAAAAAAATGTTACCCTACACTGTGCATCTGTCCAGGCATAGATATTTTCTTACTTCTTTTCATTTAATTAATTCCATTAAAGTAAGTATCTGCAAACTAAAATGTCTTTTTAACAACATAAAGCTAGTGCTAGATGTTTGTAACACGTATAAAGCCTAGAAGAGTATTATAGCTTTCTTGAATTCCAAAGAAAATGTTTTCTTTTTCCTTGCCTCCTTCTCTGCCCCGTCTCCCTTGTTAGGAAGGGGAAGTAGTTGTTGCCAGTGGCGGAACATCAGAAGATGATGAAAGAGCATGGCACAGTGATGGCAGTTCTAGGTAAGTGACAGTATAGCTTACAGAAAGAAGTCCTGCTGATAAATTTTAAATAATCTTCTCTATAAGCAGTTAATTAGTAATAACTAAAACTATAGCACATTTAGAAGAAAAGATGAAAAAGAACTTAAAACTTTCAGGATTTCATTTTCAGCTATATTACAAATTAAAATTTAGGGAAGCTTTCATCCTTGTTTGCCAGAAGCAGAACGATTTCTGATTAGTTTTGCAGGAGGGTTATTCTTTGCAGGCACACACATGCTTCAGGCATGTGGTAGCCGTTTCCTTTGACTGTCAGTCTGAGCTGTGTGGCTGCCTCTGCTGACCCTTAGTTTGAAATCACAGAGCAAAGATTGAGGTATCTTCAACGCATCCTTTGTTTCCTCTTTAGCAGATTTTTTTTTTAACTTTTGTTCAAAGCTATTAAAAACCAGAAGCCCTGAGAACAATATCCAGACTTTTAATGTGTCATCTTGAATTGACCAGGTGAACAGTGGATTTACATCTAGTGATCCTAGAAGTTAAGCTTCTTACAAGACTGAATGATCTCAAAGCTTTTGGTTTACTACCTTTTAAACTGCAGATAGAATGTAGGGTTTTAGGCACTGGTTTTAACTATTAAAATATTTTAGTTATCTAGATTTGTTAACTATAATCTCATGTTGGGTTATATTCTATAATTCATTGCACTCTGAATTACTTTTTCCTTTTGTTTTTTTATTTCCTTTGGTATATCATTTGTAGTGACTACTCCAGTGATTATTCTGACTGGACGGCAGATGCAGGAATCAATCTGCAACCACCAAAGAAAATTCCTAAAATTAAAACAAAGAAAGCAGAAAGTAGTTCAGAGGATGAAGAAGGACCTGAAAAACAAAAGAAGCAAATTAAAAAGGAAAGGAAAAAAGGGATTGAGGAGAAAGATGGACCATCAACATCACCAAAGAAGAGGAAACCCAAAGAGAGAAAACAAAAGGTTAGACGTTCTTTGTATATTACAAGATGCTTGCTCCTGCAGTCTTAGAAAGAATGAGTGATTCAGTTACATATACTACTTAATATTGTCTAATTTGAAAACACATCATGACTTTTACTGGCAATAAATGATAATTACTGACTCTTGTAAGTCGAATGATAGATTGCTATCATGATATGCTTTCTAAATATGATGCATTTCACTTAAAAAACAGTTTTAATGTCCTTAATACCATCTTTGAGAAAAGATGGTATTATATAAAGTTTATATTTATTTATATATTATATAATATATAAAATATTATAAAAAGACCAGAAACTTCGTTTCTGTGGATGCGTTGAGTATTGGCGTGCGCCTGTATTTTTTTCAGGTGTACTGACTGTCTCCCCACTTAATTGCAATTTTTTTTAGGTCTGCACAATCATGTCTCTCTTTGCTATCAATTCCACAATGTATGATACTTGCATTATGCTTGCCACTATACTTCCATCTAGGGGAATTTCACTTGATCAGCATTTTGTTGTCTGTGTTTTGTTTGCTTTCTAGTATAACCATGTTGTTCCAGTTTAGATCAGTACATGGAAATTTTCAGTGACTTGTTTTCAATGCGTTATGGTTTGGGGGGGGTTGTTTGTTTGTTTTTTTAATTAATGGTTAGATCAGAAAATTTGGATTCTTCATTCTTTCTTTACAGAGACCAGAAGTGATATATCTGGTAGATGCTAATTGCTTTCCTGAGCTCATAACTTCTATTTTTGCAGTACCCAAGGAAGTGAACTGTATCATCTAAGTAACTAAATAACTGCATTTTATGTATAAGATTAGGAGTCCTCAGCATTCCTTAAGATTATTATTTCAGCATTTTGGCCCTTGTTAGCAGGTAGACTGACAAAACAGCTGTTCTAATATGCAGGTTGGCTTAGTATCAGCTTTACTGTGAACCTTTGGTAAGACATATGCAGTATGTTAGGGGTTAGTCTTTGATTAGGCTACTTTTTGTTTATTGTATGCAGTCTTTAGCTGTAGTGTCAATACTAAGAGTATCTTGGTATTTACACAGTCTGAAAGCAGAAGAAGGTATGAGGTCAGGAAAATAGATGCTGAGGGATGTTTTAATCGTAGAAAGCTCTAGTTTAGCTTTTTATTATAAAATATAAGGCTGGCTGATAGCCGAGTATTTCTACTTAGAGTAAAGCTGAATTGAGTGTTTTCGGAATCTTCCGTCTGTTTTGATCCCAGTTATTGAGATGCAGGAGGTCTTCGATTCCAAAAATATCAGACTTGGATATTTTGGATTTTAAAGGTGACCTCCAATTTTGAATCACAAGAAAAACACTAGGCTTGAAGAAATATCAGAAAATCATCCCTATTCCCTCTGCCCCTAGGTAGGACTAATTATACCTGTCATTCCTGACAGATGTTTGTCTTTTGAAGTTTCTTGTGGTGGAGATTCTGCCTCTTTACTGGGGAGAGAGCTCACAGAAGGTTCTTCCTGTTACCAGAACCTGAATTGAAATTAAGGGTTTCCGTTAAGGAAAGCAGTTTTGACCATCTTTGTAGCTAGGCACAGAATCTTAGGAATTAAGAAAGGAGTAGAGAAAGAATGTCATTCTTTTCTATTAATGCATGGGCTGTCAAGATCTGGAATGGTGCTTGCATTTCTAATCCCCCTCCACTACCAGGAATCAATCTAAAAAATGATGCAGCAGTGAAGAAGGGCAAGAAAGAAGCATCAAGAAGATCAAAGGATAAAGAACACTTTTTCTTCAGGGCGGACATAAAGAGGCTGACTCTTACAAGGGAGAGGGTTTGGAGGAGATAGGATAAAAAAGCTTTTCTAAAACATGAAGGGTTTAGAAATTAATAAATGCAGAATAGTTTCCTTCATTATTTTGTTACAGTGAGATCTAACACCCAATGACACAGACACGAAGCTCAAAAAAGAGCCTGTTCCCCATTCAACGCCCACTGCCCGAAAGCAACCAAAAACCCCAAGCCACCTGGGCACGTAATCAGGTTGTGGAACTAATTACTAAAGGATTTAGCAAAGTTTCAGAAATGTTTAGACTAATTCACTGGGACTGGTTCTCTTGCTGATAATTAACTGTGATGGCCTGAGTTCAGGCTTGACTTCCAGAGGGTCTTAAACTGATTATTAATGTGTGAAGATTTTCTGTTCAAAGGCTTCCCGTAATTCGCCAGTGAGCTAGACAGACTTTGCCCTAATGTGGTGCATCAGTTTTTCACAAGACGGACTTGCTTGAACCTGAAAAATGCCCAAAGTCCTTCTATGTCAGTGATTTATTGCAGTGGAGAGGTTCTGTTTTGATTTTTTTGTTTGTTTTAAACTGTGTGTATGCTTTTTTGTGGCACACACCAGCACTCCAGTGGTAGACGCAAAGCAGTTTCCATCCTGGTGAAACCACATGTGAATTTGTGCAGCAGAGTTAGGCTTGGAGTATCCCGTTTGCAGTCGGGGGACACAGGGCCTTCCATCAGTGGCTATATGGAGTGGATTTCTGTACGACCATCCAAGGTTGCTTTCTATACATGCACAGGATGCTGTTGGTAATTTCAAAGCAACCTTGCTTGGATGGTTGTACAAAAACCTGCTCTATCTGGTCTGTTAGGCATAGACATGTAGTGTGCACCTAGGACTGGCAGCTGTGGTGAGCTTTGTTACTTACAAATATGTGATGCAGACAGACAATCTGAAAATGCAGTTCCACAGTGCGTTATAGTAAATATGCCAGTAAGTAATGTGGCTGTACCCAATCCACATTACTTACTGGCGTGTATTACATGCTTTACCTCTGTTTATGTATGTTAATCTTTTCCTCCTCATTTTGTGGGGTTTCTTAATTGGAGGCAGCTGTATCGTAATGTCTTAATGGCAAAGGCAACCATGTGAATTTGGTTGAAGAGAGTGCCATATTTCAGTTTTATCTTTCTGGGCATGAGACAGTTACTGGAGTCTTAATAAATTCAGTCCTTGTTAGAAGAGCCCTGCCAACCCAAAACCAACAAACTACAAAAAAACCCCCAAAAAAACCCACCAAAAAAAACCCAAAACAAAAAAACAAACCTAAAAAAACCACTCAGTTTTTCAGATTTGTTAATGTTTTTGGTCTTGGTGTTACTATAAGCCATTGAGTAATCTTTATGTTCACACTGGGAATAACTTTGTTTTTACATTAAATATACTTAAGAAATGGCAGTTGATTTTAATAGAACACTTCCCAATATACAAGACTTCCCCAAATGTCAGTTTATTCGTATTAATCTTCTGTGTGCATGTTCTTCAGAGGCTGGCTGTAGGCGTCCTGGCAGAAAATGGTTTGACACTGGAAGAATGGCTGCCTTCTGCATGGATTACAGACACCGTTCCTCGTCGGTGCCCCTTTGTGCCACAGATGGGGGATGAGGTATTGTAATTTTTCGCTCTGTGTTTTGCTTCTTTCAGCTTGCTTTTGCCTCTTCTTTATTTTCATCTGTGCATTTTTTCCAGAGATTTATTATCAGAATATTTTGGATTTTCTTCAAAACATTCTTTCATCTGGCTAAAATTTGTTTTCGCTTCCTTTAGTCTTTCCCATACTTAAAATATATTCTGCACAGTGTTGCTTTGACTTTCTTTTATTCCATGCGATTGCAGTAACGTTCTTTTTTAGGCTATGTTCAATGTGTTAATTTCCTTATGACACTTGTATACAAGCTGTGTGAGATGCTTTATCTAGTGAAAACTAGTCCTTAGTTGTAGAGTGTCTTGTACGCTGAAGAAGAACTAAGATACGAAATATGAATTGAAGTTGTTCGGAAAACTTCAGTTTGGGACTTGAGGTAAAAACCAGGACTTAAACCTTTGGTGGGGGGGGGAGTGGGTTTTTTGTGGTTTGTGGGTTTTCTGTAATTTCATTTATTCTGAAGAAAAATGCTGATACTGTCCTTTCCACTTGTGTTTCTGATATCAAATAACTTCTGGTCTCTTACAACAGAAAACCACAGGAAAGGTTTTATATATATGCATTTTATGCAAACGAGACTGTAAACACTTTGTAAACGTGTCCCGGATGTCTCAAAATGCAGTGGCAAAAGGACACCCACCAATTTCTACTTTGGAATATTTAGCATGTGAACATATTACTATGAATTGTATGAATAAGTGGTATCAGATAGAAGGCAGTCTTGAAAACAAGAGGCTTTGCATGCTTCCTAAAATCCCCTCAGGTTAAAATACGAGGAAATAGCTGGCTCGTGCTGTCATGTGTAGTCTGTTGGCTCTTCAGGGAGCAACGTGTTTCTGAGGTACTAAACAGAGTTCTTGTGTAGCTCATACCTTCAGAAAGCAGTTGGAGAAATACTTGACATGGTGGCAAAGTTCACTTGCTTTGGTCCTGAGCTGGAGCTGTTTGTAGGTACCACCTCACAAGCTGAATCCGGAGCAGAGGTTGCGTGTGCAAGCAGTTTTGCTTTTGCTGGATCGCTTCGCTGATGCAGTTCACAGCACAGCTATGCAAAAATTACATCGGCATTGCTAGTGAATGGGGGAAGGAGCACTTCAAATCGAGAGCTGCAACTAGAGAAAATGCTTACTTACTCATACTTTCCAGCAAGCATGTTTCGGAGACTGTGCTACTCAAAAGATGAGGTCCAAATAAATATATTTGGTGCCTGATACCGTATGGATACAGTGAAGCTACCAAGGATTTATCTGTACCATATTACCTAGGAGACTTCAACATCATATTGGTTTAGTAAGATAAACTGGTGTGTTTGGTTTGGCACCTGCTGAATAGCTTGTGCAGTGCGTAGTAGGAATATTTAAGTGGGCTGCATTCTTTTGCTGAAAAATGTTTTATATTGGTGAACAGGAAATTTCCTGTCCTGTGCCTAGAAAGTAGGAGTAGTCGCACCGATAGAGAGTATGTTTGTAATCAGTCTGCTCTGTCTAAAATTCCATCTCTGATACTTGCCCTCCTCAGTTTTGCTTAAGATGTGAAAAGAAGCTGTTCATCTAGAAAGTTATTTTTGAGATGCACAGAAATAGAAGATCGGTTTAATTAGAGAAATAGGATGAGAAGAGATCTCGTGTGGCCTTGGAAAGTTTTGGTGGATGGTTAGTATGTTTGATAAGATTTGGGAGGAGAGATACTTCAAATTTGTTCGCTTACAGCTGTACAAACAAGTAAGAAAAAACAGTAGCGCTATGTTTAGTTATACTCAGTGCGTAAGAATAGCACATACCATCCCTTTTCCATTTTTGAATATACTGCCATTTACAGACCTTTGTCATGTCTTGAGGAACAGTGGAAACACGCCAGAGAGATGGGACTGCAATTTCCCTGTCTGATTATCAAAATACAATGCATGTTCTTCATAGTATTCAGATATTAACATGATAAAGAATGCTTGTGTCTGGGTACTACAGCAAACATGCCAAAGCAGGAATTTATCAAGATTAAAAATACAATTTCCTGGAAAAAGGCTGAGATTCTTTTTTCCACAGATACCTAATTTGTTCTTCTGACAGAAGACACAATGCTTAGAGCCATTTACAAAATAAAAATGTTACACTTCTGCAAGTGGTGGGTTGAATTTATGTAGAGGTTTAGTAGGAGCAGTAAGTGTAGGAGGAATTGTTTGTAGCCTGTACCACTAAGTGGATTTTTGCTTGTTTTGATTCACTGGAAGGTACGGGAAACAATTGTCACAATGCTGAAAACATAATTTAAATTGACATTGTTTTAGATCTGTCTCTCAGTAGCCTCTGTTCCTTTTCCTGCCAGTTAGATTATGACAGTGCATAGGAGATTCTCATGGTTTTCATGCCTTGTCTAACTAGCCTGCATTTTTTCCTTTGCATGTGGAATACTCTGAAAAACAAACGTTTAAAAAAATTATGATGCGGAGTGAAGCTGATGAGTCCTCCTCTGTTTAAAAGAAAAAAAAAATTGCCATGTGATGTTAAGGAAATTCAGTAACTGTTAATGTAGAAACGTGGCAGACATTTATAATGTTTTATGATACAACAGTTTTAGAAAGCATGTGGAAATACAAGTAGCAGTGTGTTTGTATAAATGTACTTTTAAAACTTACTGAGGGCTTTTCACTCTGCTTTATTTCTTGTGTTAGGCCTTTACATTTAAGCACTGTTCCCTCATTCTACTTGATGGAAATCCCACGTTTTATGGCTTCGGGCACCTTTAGAGGATTGGTTTTTTTTGTGCGGGTTTTTTTTTTTTTTTTTTTT
>Ga0065711_1052143_pt1 | contig 10083 bp, 10 predicted proteins | sample Hoacrofraction12_FD_59098 | JGI IMG/M metagenome (GOLD analysis project Ga0065711, IMG submission 59098) | Hoatzin crop microbial communities from Cojedes, Venezuela - Epithelial fraction 12 v2 (version 2) | ecosystem: Host-associated > Birds > Digestive system > Esophagus > Crop | place...
CGAGTTGCAGTAGTTTTGCCTATATATGGGTTGGGGTTTTAACCATTCAGATGCTGTAATAGTTTTGCTATATAAACCTTGTTTTGCTGACTAATAAAGCTGTACGATCATACTCATATTGGGGTCACATTGTTACAACGGGTCCGTTACCCACGCCTACACACACCTGAGCAGAAGTCAGTGTTTCCAGTTTTCAGAAAAGATAAGGATTTCACTTAGCTTTTTATCTTCTTGTTGGATAATATTTATGATAATCTATTTTTCTTTTCAGGTAACAGAATAGCAGAAAGTGTCAAGACTTTGCAGTTGCCCAGTGGAAATATTTTCCTTAATGTTTCACGGTTAACGAGGAAAATGAATGTGTTTTTCTGCTGATGCCTTGTCATGGATATACATACATTAACACCTTGTTGAAATGATCATAGAAAGGTCTGTCACATTGAACAGTAAACCTTGACAAGAATTTGACACCAGACTTAACCTGTAGTCATATTTAATGGAATAAAGTTAGCAGTGGTGTCTCTGAGTATTTATGCCAACTTTGAGGTCTGTGAGGTTATAAAGTTACATTGGAATAAATACGTATTAACAGCAGCCAACAGCTAAGAACAGGTACTTGAAAAAAAAGTTAGGATCACAGGGATCACGGGATATTTCAGTTTGGAGGGGACCTCAGGACATCTCTAGTCCAACCCCTGCTGACAGCAGGACCAGATCTGAAGTCAGACTAGGTTGTTTAGGGCTTGATCCTGTTGGGTCTTGAGAACCCCCAAGGATGGAACCTGCACAACGTCTCTGGGAAGCCTCTTCCACTGCTGAAATGTCTCCCTGGGGAGAAAAAGGCTCTCCTTGCGCCCAGTCTGAACCTCTCTTTTTTCATTTCTCTTCCACCTTCCTATCTCATATTCTTACCTCATTATTCATATTAATATAAACTTCAGTTGCCATGTAAACAACAGAAAAGCAACTAAGAGTTTATTTGCATTTCTAAAAGTATTTATCGAGGTTCCTTGTCAAATACTTAGAGACACTGAGAAGAGATAAGACACAGCATTAACACTTAGTTAAGCTGTTGATATCCTCAACGCAGGATATAAAGTGTGTATGAGACAAAAAGAGACTGGACAAATTTATGGAAAGCTATGAAGGGTTATTTTACAAAACTATATTATCTCTGAAGTAGTTTATGCCTAAATCACAGATGGCTGAATGCTCAGGGAGACAAAATGTCATTGTGTGTTGATTCTGGTTTTGTACTCTTCCCTAATTTTCCACTATTGGTGACTATTGGAGAAAGGATATTGAGTTGGAGTACAGCCGAACAGTTATATGCATACGAAATAATGAAATTCTCCATTTCACTACTGGGTTGACCATCTGATCATTCTCAGTTAATTTCTGGGTTCACGTTCTGAGCAGAAGAGCTGATTACCCTTCCTGCAAGAGGAATAGTAGGTGTGAATTTTGGGGTAGCTAAGCCTGGAATTGCCTCTAACAGCCAGAATCACACCCTTTTTTCCTTTCTACCTTCCCAGGGATTTCTACTCCTCTTTCAGCTCAGTCTACAATCTCAGACAATCCAAACCCTCTATGCCACACCCTATGTCATGCAGGCCATATTTATAGCATCATGCTATAAAAGAACTAATTACATTAACTACAATTTCATTATAATTATAGAATAATAATTACAATATTGTGAATATTGTGGCCACAGATCCAATACACATCACCCAGAGAAGACCTGACCAAATGGTAGACCATGTGGATGCCATATGGTCTTCCTGCTGCAACTATCTCTGAGCTGTGTGGACGTACACCACACTGGACCACTCGGCCTGCAGGGCAGGGATCACTTTCTGTCATGGACACATTTAACAGTCCAAATGTAATCCATATAGATCTTTAGGCTGGCCCAGGAGTGTAATTTTTATCGTCTTTACACGAGTTCAATCTGGGATTACAAAATGCACAATGTAAGTACAAGCAGAAAGGTATCTGGCACCACCTGTACATGATTTTTCTTGTTTTTCTCTTAATGTTTCTGCTAATACTACATTAATCTCTACATCAGGCTTGCTTCCAAGTCCCAGGGTATGTTTTGTGCTTGCGTAAACCATACAACTGCTATTTATAATGACCATGAAGGAGAAGGAGAAGAATGGATATGCAAATACCAGACAAAACAAGGAATTATGTCAGCAGTGGAAGGATTTTTTTTTGCTTGCCTTCCCCAAAGTTTCTTTTACATTTGTGAGAGCCACTTGGCACTTGACTGTTACTGAAGAATCATCAGGAATGCTTAACAAAAGTGCCTTTAAACACTCAACTTGGAAATGAATGTTAATTAAAAGCACTTAAAAATTGCTTTGTACAACAAAAGCTTTTCCTTTTCCATGTTACAGCTCTTGATATTGAAAAACACACAGAGAAATGACACAGGAACTTCAATTAGCTCTGAAAGCTTTCCTACATTTTAACTACAAGGATATTGGTTTACAGATTTGCACCACATACTTAAATATCGGAAACATAACTCTGAACTCAAGCAAATGATGAACAATTTTGTGCTAATGTGTAAACTATGCAAGTGACACAGGGCTTAAATACTTGGGGTTTTCTTTTCTTTTTTTTTTTCTTACCAAGCGGTTTCTATTACCACTTTCAGCATCAAATGAGCTTGTAAAGTGGTGTTTAGTTTGCTGTTGTGGTCATAAAAGAAATGGCTGCTACAATCTTATTTATATGTGCAAATTTAATGTATACTTATGTAACTGATATCTCTTCTCTGTGCAAGTATTGGATGTTGCATACTGGGTAACGAACTTCATTTGTGAGACAACACATACTACAAATGGAGAATTTCAGTCAATATAAATTCAGAATTAATTTCATTTTATTTCTCTGTCAAATTACTGAGATAAGAAAAGCAACTGTGATACAACCCATCTAAATTAAAACGTCTTTTCTCTTCTTTTTCAGCTACTTTTACAATAGTAAAAGCAGATTTTTTTTCGTTCTTTTGTTTTCTTTTTTTTTGACATATCCAAGTTTTCCAGTTGGTGTTAAGAGATTCAAGACTCATTTTTGGCTCTGAAACCAAGCCCCACCATCTGAGGTGTCTGGACAATAATCATTCTAGTCCGTAGTATCATAGGCTAATGCATACTTACAGAGTAATCTTTGTCACTCTGAGAGTTGTGAGAAGGAATGATTCTTAGTCAGTGAAATAGACTAATTTTTGAGAAAATATGCTTTGTCACATGTAGGTTGAGTTTCTAAGAAGTTAACAGTTTCCTGCCATTGTCAAAAACAGTCTTTGAGGCAGCCTTGTCTAGGTTGGGTGCAGCGTAAACTCTATTGCTTCTCATTCCAGGATACTGAACCCAAGACATTAGAGAACTTCTCCCAAGTAAATAAAAAAGCTTGAGAACCACAATGCAGACACCTCCCAGGAAACACTGTTTCCTTTTCTCCTGTCTTAAGCAGAACCTCTTCTATTAATGTCAAACCTTCATTCTATGCTAGCATGTTATGAGAACGTGCTCTGATGCAGCAAGTTTATCCAGAAAGAAAATGTTTCTCCCAAAGTAATCCACTTGTTTCAAGGGTAAATGAGGTTTACACCACCCCTTCCACATGAAATTTCATATAGAGGGCAGCTATACAATATCACCAGCATCCTGCTGGTCTTCCCTAGAGCTCACTGGTATGTCCAGTGAGTGTGCACACTGAGTCATTCAGTTCTTCATATGCCACCCTGTCTTCCTTTCAGAATAGCTATATTACACACAAAACCAGTAAAACAGACATATTATTTTTCCTGTGGTCAAAGGGCAAATCCAGCTACATGTTAGGCAATATGAATATGTGACCCACCTAGGCAAGTCATCTTCAGCATTAAAATCTTATTTACATATATATATATTTCATTTTCTTGTTTTTTTTTTTTCCTCTGAATAAGCCATTTCCTGGTTTGAACAGGAAATCTGGAAAGCAGGAGTGGAAAAACATATCTGTAGACAGCAAACTAAATCTGTCAAGCACTGGCAAAATGACATCTGAGAAAGAAACTGGGAGCGAGACCTCTCTGTAAAAGGAATTGTTCTTCAGAGAGTTCCACAGAAAACATTCAAAACCCTGTTTGAATATAGCCTCATGGTATTTGTTAAGGGATGATGAGAGCAGACACCACTTCCAGCAGCTCCAGCCTGGGACCCTCCTGCCTGGCTGCTGGAGCCCAGCCTGGTACCCGGGGTCTCTGTCCAGGCTGAGTGACAGAGCTGCTGCTTTCCCATTTGCACATTCAACCAGCAGAAAAGCTGGGCATGTGTCCCAGAGAAACATATCCACACAAAAGACACACACACAGACACACAGAGGACGTTGACTCAGCCAGTCACATGGATTGCCACGGACAAGGCCCTGCCTTCAACAACACCAGCATTCAGGATTCGCATAAAACACTTGCACAGCCCACCAAGTGCCTGTCTCCTCTTCTGCTGGTAGAGACAAGAGGTCACTAGTGAAAGCAAGAACTCCGCACTTAATAGGTTCACAAGAATGCACACCTGTGGATTCCCAAGTACTGACACAGACCCTCTGTCCATCCAAAACCCCTGCCCAGGTCCTCAGTCTTCTTACCTGCTCTACAAGTCGCCCACTCACTGGCTGATCCAGTTCGGTGCTTGCTAGCAGACAGACACATGCACTTATATGCTCATTCCACTGGCACTCACATTTGTTCCTCCTCCAGTACCAGCTCAAGCCCTCTCCTTGCCTGATACCCCTGCTTGGACCCAAGGCCTCCAACTTGCCAACTGGTCCAGCCTGAGGTCTGCTAGTGAATGATGCACACACACACACACACACATTTTAGGAGAGATACAGACACTCGCCTCCCCAGCAGCCAGCATCCAGCAGCAGCTGGTTTTCCTGCCTCAGTGGCTGGGACTAAGACGCCCACTCACTCCAGTGCGTGGCACAGAAACCCCACTGGCTGCAGTAGGCTCCAGTAGCTGACTCTGCAGGCCATGGGTGCCCACACCCCCAGTCTGACTACAGCTGCTGGACCCAGATTTACTTACTCTGGTCCCCCCCAGAAGCTACACCCAGTCCTTGCAGCACTCGCGCACAGCAAAATTACACAGAGAGATCATTAAGGAAGGATTTAATCAGAATGTCAGACAGACTGTGGTGATCAGGCACAGGGCTCAGTCAGACAAGTGTACTGACCAATTCTGTTTTACAAGTGACTGACACTTTCCATACCCCTTTCTGTCTGTTTGCCCTTTGTTCCTCCCCAGTCCCCTTCCCCTACACACGCTCCCATCAGTTTGTGCAGTACCACCAAGACCCTGCAACATCCTGGACCCTCAGGTTTGCAACCTTATCTATCGCAGAAGTACCAATATGCCTGCTGTTTACTGTTAGCCCATCAATCAGTGCAAGTGGCAAGGTTTATTTCTTGCCTGTGTACCACAAGGTTTGTCTGCCATGTTTATGTCTTTGTATGTTTTGTTTATTGCTTCCTCCCTTCTTCTTTTAATTGCATTTGACAAGGTCCTACATCAGATAATCTCACTGACATAAGCATTCCCGTATTCCACATACCCTTATCCATCAATGTAACATTGACAGAAGGTTTTATTGTCCTTACTGCCTCACTTATCATTTGTTGGTCAAGTTTGTGTCTCTGTATGTTCTTGCTCATGGCTTTCCCTTTTGCTCATTACCCCTTTTTGCATTGAAAAGGTCCTTGACTAGACACCATTTAAGCAGCAGCTGGTCTCTTCTTCCACATACCCTTACATTAATCAATATTTTTAATGGAATTTATAGCCATAAGCCGAAAGTCATTCCTTCACAAGCTGGTAGAGTAAAACCTGTATTTTACAATAGGTAGATGTCTACCATGTCTGCATTCATTCATCTGAGATAGTCAGCTACATTTGCATTCTGAAAAACTGATTAGGCATTTCTAGGGTGTGACTTATCTGATTTCAGGCAATCACTCCCTAAAAATGCCTAAATCTCTCATTTGAATACAAAGATGTCTATGTACAGTCAGATAAATCTTCAGGACATGCTTGGAATTCATAAGGACTAACCAGACTGGTAAACTAAAATGTATTGAAATGAGTTTTAATAGATGTAATACAAAGTTCTTCATCATCTAGAACCATGGAATGGAGCCCACAACCTCAAAGTGGAATTCTGGACTTCAGAGAACGTTAATATAAAGAAATGCCTCCTAATCTCTTATAAGAATGTGGTGGCAAAAGAACTAATAAGGACTACAAACATGAAAAATGAAACAGTGTTTAATAAGAGCTTCTATGTCTTCAATATCCATTACAGAAACTAATAATGGACTAGTCCACTCATTTCAACTGTGAACATATTTTAAAGGATATTGGGGGTGGGGAAAGAAAATCAGGTAGAGAAGTGCCACAAAAACTAAGAGAGATGGAAAGAAAGAATCAGCTAAAAGGAAATTGAAAATTTATTTGAAATAAATATGTTCACAAGGAAAAAATAACAACTTGCTATTTAATCTGTTAATTTTTTCATTAAGAAAGGCCTCTCAGTAACCTATGGCTGTAAACCGAAGTCTGCTAAATCGTAGCAGAAAACCAGGCTTCTGTCCTTAAGAGACAGCGATTTAAGTGATCTTTAAGTGATTTGCCATTGGAACAGAATATCAAGAGAAGGTATGGATGTTCACGGTCTTCCAATTACAGAAAGACACCTGCTGGAAAGCATGTTTCAGAAAAGTACAAGTCACTGGCCTTACTATGGAGTAAATGAGCCAATCAATAACCTGTGGTATACCATGGGGTCAGTCCGGACCCTTCTGGCCTTGAGCTGTATGAATCTATGAAAAACCACAGAAAAGTGTAAAACCTTACTTCAGAGACGCCTGGCTAATCATTTAAAGAGAAACAAAAAGCTCTGACATTAACAGGTAGCTCAAAGAGGTGCTAAAAAGTCAATATAAAAGCAGAAATGCCCTTAAGACATTGGCTACGGCTTTCTGGTCATAAAGGAGGGACTTGTAACAGCAAAGTCTTTTGAACATTCTAGAATAACTTAAAATATTCCAAGGCTTAAAATGGCAATATATTTTGCTAATGGTCACCCAGATAAAGGTGGCAAAACTATCTACATTCTTTGAGTGTGATATACAAACATGGATTTCTGTTTCCTAAAGCTTATCTTTCCAGAAGATCTACTGTTCTATAGAGAACAATCAATCAGTAAGTAGGCTTTCTTTTCCTGGAACGTGAAGATACCATATCACTCTAAACATTGAAGGTTATCATGGAAAACAAAGCAAAAATCTGAAAATTACAACTTTAGTATCACATGCATGCTTTCCAGGGTAATCCACACTTTAGATTATACGTATTTTTGTCTAGCTAAATGGAAATTATGTCCTATGCAAAACATAGTATTTGTTAAATTGACATTCAGTCCAGAAGACTGCCTCAAACAGCTTGTATTCAGGACAAGTCTAAAATAGTATATTTTTTCCCCAGAGTGCTGTGTAAGAAAGAGTTTAAAAAACTGAGTAGCTCATATTTTGTTGTTTATGAAAGGTGATTAGACACCTGAGCGAGTGGTCTAAAATTATATCTTAATCTGGATATAACTCTAGGAGGCATTGGAGAAATGTGACAAAATTCAAATCCTCGTTGTGCAGAGTCTATTTCATGGCTTACACAGACTTGCAGCAAACTGAAAAAAATCCCCAGGATTTAACATTCATTCAGCCTAATCTTTTTTTCTGCTTAATATTTTGTTTCTAACTTCTAGCTGAAAACGTGGAAACAGCAAAAGCAAGTAGTTTGTTTTTTCCTTCAAATAGTTTCGAAATTTTCAGCATAATGCGCCCCTTCTAGTTAGAAACTGAATATCAGTGATCCTCAGGATAGCAGATGCAAGAAACAATGAATAGTTTTAGTTGATCTCTTTTTTTATCTTCTTTTTTGACTGGCTTATTACCTTACTGGGCTGATTGTCTCAGCAGGTGTTGTTACATGCCTTTCCCGAGGAGGCTTCCTGCTGGCAAATTGGTTTGAAATCAAGAATTGCATTTATATTCTTGACAACAATACCTATGAAAAACATGCTAGTGAAGGCTGGATGAAAGGCAGATCATCTTTTCTTCCAAAGCTTAGGCATAAGGGCTTTCAAAGTAATTTTCCTCTTATTTTTAGCAAAGAATTTTTGATACATGTTACCCTACCCAGAAAAGTTAGACCTCTGGTACTCCTTTTTTAACTACTGAATCCATACATACATTTGATAAATCTTAGAGTCAGGTTCATATTTTTATCCCTGATTAGACACGATGATCTCTACTATGTACATGAATATAGCAGAAAAGGATAGAGATACAGGTTGTTCTATAGATTTTGAAATTAACTTGTTTCTTGTCTCATTTCTTATATAAATATTACACTAATGACTAAACTTTTTTAATATCTCTGTAGTTTTCTGTATCTTTAAATATATGCTTCTCTAGTCAACCCCTCTCATTAACATGAACTCAGGCAAAATTCCTTCTGAAATAAATCAGAACTTTGCTTGTGCCTGTGTAGGAAGTTTGGATAGTTAATGAAAATTGTATGTGAAGATTTGGCAAAAAAAGTAAAAGAAGTTTACCCTAGAACAGGAATTTCAGTTCACCGCAGTTCACAGCTCCTGTTTAAAGACTTCAGTCTCTTAGAACAGATAATGCCTGTAAACTCTAGACAAGGGACTTACCATCAGTAAGCAGGAAGGAAAAACTGCGTAGTTTGCCTTGCACTCTTGTTGTATCCAGATGACCATAATAATCTTTTAGGTAGGATTCATTTTCCTTAGCTTTGAATGCCTACAGTCTAACTACCGTAAGATACTTCTGGATATAGGATGGGATTCTTTTGACTAAACATGCACTTGGCAGTACGGTCACTAGACCAGATGTAGAAAATTGCATGTGGTGTAAGAATTCCACCTTCAGCGACTATTTCCAGTTTATGCAGATTATGTTAATGTGGGCCAGCGTTAGGTAGTAACCACAGTCCTTGATACTTCCTTTCTTTTCCATTGCATTCTGTGAAGACGGAATGCTGCAAGGAACATCTCATAAGGAATGACGAATAGAGCGCTTATCCTTTAGCATGATAGCATTTCATTCAAATAATGATTTGATTCAAATACCATTTGATTCAAATAACTTTCTGATCTTCTAGGGGCAGATAACCTAAAGTGAAGTTTTCATAACAAAAAATCCAAAGATAAAAAAAATTTAAAGGCAATATGACACTTACTTCTGCTGACATCAGCACAATGCTCCTTAGTAGCTTTTAAAACAAGATTTTCTGTGTATATACCCGTTCTTCTTCTTCCTTTTCAACTTCCTTTTCAACTTCCTTTTCAAAGCTGGCAATGTGTGTTCGCAGCCCAGAAGGCCAACTATATCCTGAGTGCGTCAAAAGAAGCGTGTCCAGAAGGTTGAGGTAGATGATTCTGCTGCTCTCCTCCACTCTGGTGAGACCCCACCTGGAGTACCGCGTCCATCTCTGGACCCCCCAGCACAAGAATGACATGGAGCTGTTGGAGCAGGTCCAGAGGAGGGCCACAAAAATGATCAAAGGGCTGGAGCACCTCTCCTATGAGGAAAGGCTGATAGAGTTGGGGCTGTTCAGCCTGAAGAACAGATGCTGCAGGGAGACCTTGTAGCAGCCTTTCAGTACCTGAAGGGGGCCTATAGGAAAGATGGGGATAATTTTTTTTAGGATGGCCTGTTGTGACAGGGCAAGGAGCAATGGCTTTAAACTAAGGAAGGGTAGATTTAGAGTAGAAATAAGGAACAAATTTTTTATGGTAAGGGTGGTGAAACACTGGAACAGATTGCCCAGAGAGGTAGTGGAGGCCCCATCCCTGGAAACATTCAATGTCAGGTTCGATGGGGTTCTGATCACAGAATCACAGAATCACAGAATCACAGAATCACAGAATAGTAGGGGTTGGAAGGGACCTCTGTGGGTCATCTAGTCCAACCCCCCTGCCAAAGCAGGGTCACCTACAGCA
>Ga0065711_1052144_pt1 | contig 10082 bp, 5 predicted proteins | sample Hoacrofraction12_FD_59098 | JGI IMG/M metagenome (GOLD analysis project Ga0065711, IMG submission 59098) | Hoatzin crop microbial communities from Cojedes, Venezuela - Epithelial fraction 12 v2 (version 2) | ecosystem: Host-associated > Birds > Digestive system > Esophagus > Crop | place...
TAGCAATAGTAGGAGAGGCAATGGCCTCAAGTTGCGTCAGGGGAGGTTTAGATTAGATATTAGGAAAAATTTCTTTACTGAAAGAGTGGTCAGACATTGGAACAGGCTGCCCAGGGAGGTGGTGGAGTCACCATCCCTGGACGTGTTCAAAAAATGTGTAGATGTGGCACTTCAGGACATGGTGGTGCTGGGTTGGTGGTTGGACTTGATCTTAGTGGTCTTTTCCAAAGTTAATGATTCTACAATTCTATATTCCCCTGTCATGTAATACAAGCAGAAGAGCAACCCGGATCACCAGACATGTTATTTTGAAACAAGACAGAATCCTGACTGCTCTTGAGGGGACAGCCCAGGTAAGTCATGTTTTAGATGCAGAAACATTCAGCCCATAGCGGACCTAGCTCATATCTAGAAAGAGTAAAGCTTCACTGATGGCTCGTTTCACTTCACAGCTCAGCTAGATACTGCCTTGAGAGCACCTCTAGCATGCAACAGCACCTCGGATTCTGGCTCTTCTGCTAACAGTCTCATTTTTAAGTATTAGAATTTAATTTCTCGTATTGTTTTGCTAGAATGCATCTTCCTCCTCTCCCCCAAATTCCCCGAGTAATCAAGATTTGACTAGTACTGGTATAGTTTTCAGTAGACTGCTAACTTTCCATGGGCACAGTCATTTGTGTTAGAAGGGACCTTCAAAGATTTAGTCCACTCCCCCTGCCATGGGCAGGGACATCCTTCACCAGATCAGGTTGTTCAAAGCTCCATCCAACCTGACTTTGAAGGCTTCCAATGATGGGGCATCCACACCTTCTGAGCAACCTGTTCCAGCACGCCACCGCCCTGCCAACTTTTAAGAGCAACCTACCTTTTCTTTATTCGCAAATCCCCAGATTGCAGCAGCAATTTCAAGGGCAAAAATCACAAAAAGGAAGAGGAAGAACTGGAAAAGAAAGACCACATTATTAATTAAGACCACAGCACCACAAGACAGCATCACACATATACTGCAAGCTTGTCTAGTTCCCAGCATTCAGCCTTGTGGGAACCGTCACTCAACCAGTTTCCATTTGGAGGTCTGAAACACCAGTAAGACTAGGAAAGAGGACACACTGCACTGGGTCAGCACTTCCCAAGAGTTTTGGAAAGCCCGGCAGTGTTTTCCAAGCAGAAGTCATCCTTTTTGATCAGTGTCAATTAAAACCAATCATCCATTCACTCAGACTTTGAAGTTGCCCGGGTGTCTGGGACGCACCATAATAGTTGACACTAATTCTTTTCTCTGGTTTGTCATCCCTATTGCTTTAGGAGCCATTACTTAATACCTAGCTTGCCACCAACTCCCAGAGAGCCAATAGTCACTTCTTTGTTGTGTATCCCATACAACAGAAGAAGTATATTCTCTGTGTTTAGTTGACTACCAGGCCCAAAACATCACTACCATTTAAAGGCACTTTAAAGAGAGATGTTCAGAATTACAGAGGACTAGAAGAATCATTTTGCAAGAAAGACATCAAATTAAATTCCTCCGTGACACAGAAGAGGAATTGTTCTTTCACTGGCTATAGTAGTCTTTTATTAACTAAGTCTTCTGGTTATTTGGATGAGTAGTTCCACAAGTGTACAGATGTGCATGAACCCAGCAAGCTCCACTGGCCCCTCCAGTTTGAAAACAATGAGGTTGCTCTCCAATAATTGGCTTGCAGAGCAGTTGTCAACTAGAAGAGTTCATCCTGTGATTACGAACAGTAGAGGCTTGTTGTTTCAAGGATCAAATAGCACAGTTCTAGTCTCAAAGATTAAAGATTGCACAGCCTGCAGAGTTCAGGACAAGCTGTTTAACAAATAGCATTACTCTTATCAACATTTCAGTTCTGTGTTCACACATACTCCTAGTCTTGATACATAAATGTCTAAACGTATCACTAACTCCTGAAATCATGCTGTATTCAAATACAGCATGGACATTTGGAATTAGGGCCCCAAAATGGAAACTATATTTAATATTTTAGTATTATGTAGGTGACCATGAGTTTAAACATTGTGGAGCCTAAACAATCAGCATCTGCTGCCCTTTAACTGCACAGTAATACTTTGCTTCCTTTCTCATCATGCTGCTAAAAATTTAAACACTACTCTGAACACTTACCAGGCCAAGCATACATTGAGATTCCTGCAGCGCACCACAGCATCCCAAGAAACCAACCAGCATCATAAGTGCACCAGCTCCAATAAGGATGTAAACTCCTAGGGAAGAGAAACAGAGACATGTATACAGGCTAGCTGAGACCTCAGCAGCAAGGCATAGAATTTGTTGCTCCACAAGCAGCATTTATAGCTTTTGCCAAGGTTCAAGTTTCTTTACTGAGGTGTTTCAAGCAAAAAAAGGGCTGTGCTTAGTTTTCAAAAACACATGTCAAAATTTGTGGGAAAATGTATTGATAAAGAAAAACTTCAACTTACAACAATTAATGTGCACCATACTGTTGTCACACAAGTTTTAGAAGATGGGTAACAAAGCCATCTTAGTCAAAGTGTATGACACTTTTTAAAACTGGCTCAGAGCCAGAGTTATCAACTTATCTTCAGATGAAGAGTGTTGCAGTTAGAGACAGCTGGAACTAATGATTTATCAGCATCTGAATTCCTGAAGCATGCTAGCTCTAGGAGAATGGGTATTAAAAGGCATCATAATCATCCGTCATAAAGCTTTAAATGATTTCCTACCCTACTTTTCCATCAGGAAACACTGAATTATCCCACTGGTCATGGTGGTACAACACACTTCAGGTACACTTCAGTTGCCCAACTTGACAGCCTCTCCAACTACAAGAAATTCTGCATTTTCTGCTTTTGCAAAAGCAAGTGCTTTTCCAAACTGTATCAAGTGGCTGAGCCCACAGACCATTCTGCCCAGAATTTAAGTAGCAAGTGCGCTGGAGTATAGAGGGCAAACATTTGTGGCCTAGAAGACTTCATTTATGTCCAACCCTCTCCTCCTAAGCTCAGGAACTGCCAGCTTAAGCATTACAGCTGCTAGCTGGTGAGAGCAGCGAGATGGAGTGAGCAAAACAACTCCCAGAGGATGGCAAGACAGTATTATTGGGGTGGTGAAATGCGAGACAAAGAATCAGCACAAAGCATATAGAATTAGTATGAGACTTCTATCAATAGAAACAAAAATACCAGTTCTGGCCTTCAGAGACCCAATCAATACTATTTAAAGAAAGCCATACCTAAGCATTTGCTAATAGTATTTTCTAGATGCAAACTGATCAGATAGCCACCAAAATAAACATCTGCTTAAGCATATGTAAGTGATTAAGCCTGACATTTCTTACCAGCAGGAAATTCCAGCACCAATTATTTTATCCCAACTTAACCACTTTCCATTTTGAAAGAGTCCACCAGAACCTCTTATTTCAGTAGTACAGAACACTTCTGAGGTAACCTGCCTTGCTACTAGGTGCAAATTGACAGATTCCTTCAATTTCCCATTGGAAACTGTGTCAGTAACTACTCCCAAAAAAATACATTAAAAGAGTAATTCCTACTAAACTTTTTTAAAACTCAGTTTAACCCACAGAGATTTCAAGTAGGTTTCACTGTTTTGCTGCATTTGACCAGTAGCTTCAGTATCATATCATAAAACTTTTATGTTTTAGGAGGTTGAAGAGTTGTTTTAGACTACCCAGTGTAAGACTTGTCAAATATTCAGCTCAACAGCTAAGTTTAGATTTCCGTTCTCTTTGCAAGGTCCGTTTAAAAGCATCTGGAAATCTTCCTGCGAGCTGCAAGAACAGCCCAGTTTGCTACCATGCCAGCACATCAAGTGTGAAATAGAAGCTTTCTTGCAGATAAGGCATCTCCATGCCTGTGGCCTCTTCATGATGTTACACACTTCAATGTTCACAGCTACAGTTTCCAACAAGCCTAACTCCACATTCCTAACAGTACTGCCTGTAGGCACAGCCACCCTGGTACTGTAAGGCTGCAACACAAATTGTGCCTACCAGCATGCCTTACACAGTCCTTACTGACCCTTTAGGCACCAGTTTAGGTGTTGTGACAGATGGAGCAGCTCAGCAGAAAAGTCACTTTCCTTGGCAAGAGAAAGGCCAACCATGCTGTGGATGGCTAACAAGTGACACCATACAGGACACTGCACATCCAGGTGCTACAGTGATGTGAAATGTAGGTATAAGGATTGTCCAAATCAAAGATGACAGGCATGCAGGTAAAAAAAGTGCATATTTGAATTTGTTTTGTTCTCAACTGTCAGAGGTCTTCAAACTCAGCTACCAGGTTTCAAAGAAGGTTTGAGCACCTACGAGTGACAACTGAAGCAGCATGTGTTCCTCTGCTCAAGCCTAAAAGTGCCTATAGAGATCAAAATCTTAGTTAGGACAAAATCCCATTCAGTTAAGAACTCCTACAACATTAGAATAACAAACTGAAAACACACTTTTATCCCCTTGCAAAACAGAATATATCAAGGAATAACTTCCATCTGGCCTAATTAAAGCTACATTGATCTAGGTTGCCTGTAATAGTTGCTCATATAGACCAAGATATTTGTGCATCCTTGCCATTATGTTCTGTACAAATTAGCATACATAGGGCTGTAATAGTTAGACAATAGTACGTGTGCTCCTTCTGAGAGAAGAGGCAATAGACTTGTGGTTTGGGGTAGCTTAGGTTGGTCACTTTGGAGGAAAAAGTTAGCTATTAATGTCATCTGTGACTACTCATTTAGTTTAGAGTGAAACTTTGCTGACTCATATTGTGAGCAGTGTCAGGAAGAGACATCCTCTGTGTCTGCCAGGAGCCCCTGGGATTACAACACGCTTACCCAACAGCACCCAAAGAGGAACTGCAGGGTTTAAGCTGGGAAAAAGATGAAGTGACATACAATGCACATGAAGCCAGTAAACCGCTAGTGTGACACTGCTGCTGTCTGCATGAGCGCACGTGGCAGGGGCTGGACCCCTGCACCAGCCAGGGAAAGCTGCTCTCTGCCCCACAGAGGCTCTTCAGGGCTGCTTTGTCTTCAGGCTTCAAGGGAGATGAAGGTTCCTAAGCAATCTGGGAATCAGGGTGTAACAGCATGATCCATCACCCTGGGCCATCTCCTAGCTTACCTGTGTAAAACGTTGTGTTGTTGGATTCCAGTTCAAAGATGCTTTTGGTCTGTGAATCAAACCGAAGCCATAGTCCAATTGCAAGAACTGCTGTCCCTGCAAGCTGTAAGAACAAGTAAGCCTTGTTAAATAATACCAATTAATACACCCACCCTTGCATTAGTAATGACGTCAGAAGAAAACACAGGATACAGTTCTGTTATTTGAAGAGGTGGTGACAAAGAACCAGCATAAAGGGATGCAGATACCGAAACAAGAACAAACAAGATGCCTGATGTCAGGAACTAAGCTGACAGATGCATTTACATAGTAAACTACCACACACAACAACAATGCTATTCTTGTTCTTCACAAAATAACCAAGGTCTACCAAAGCGTCAAGTGTCAGTATTTCCACTGACCCCTCCACCCAGTGTTTTATTCTGGGTGACTAATGACGTTGCATGGCTTAGTGATCTTCAATCTCCACAATGAAAGACAACTGAATCACAAGAAAAAGCACCTCGTAAGGCCAGCTGAAAGTTTCAGCACATTGAACAGACTGGTAAGGTTTCAATGCAGTGCAGTACAGAGTTTCGAGTGCTCTTTCTTGCAAAGCAGGATAAAACCAACCTAATAAGTCACTGCACTGACAGAAAGGACACACAGGCTGCTGAAAGAGCAACATTGCTGTATGTCGATCTGGAACAAGGCAATCAAGTTTTAGACAATATTTAGTTTTATTACATTGTCTCTGCCCATGTGCCTCCAGGTTCCTTTTAACATCAGTGCCTGTGTTTGCAGCAAGCTGTTGTGGGTACAAATTAGCTTCTGGATGAAACATCTGGCAGAATGCACCAGAGAAGTGTTACAAGAAAGAGGGAATTCCACTCTGGTAAGGCAAATGCTAAGAGTTTGCTTTGAACACACTGAATCCTCCCCACTTTGAAAAGAGAAAGCCTGGGGTAGTCTTGCATGCAAAAAGGAAAAAGAAACTAGGACAAACTAGAAAGCTGGAGAGTGTGCTTCTGAGTTCTTTCGTTCCTTTGAAGACCACTTAACTACCAAAAAAAGTGCTACAAAAGTGAGATGAGGACAGAAATACCACACATTGCAGCAGACATTAAAAATTTAGACATAAGAGTGAGCAATAAGTTTAGAAACTCTTGAGCTTTGGTTAGACTAAGTATGCACAAAAACAAAACCCAAAGCCTTATCTCTGATAAAAAGTTCCTTCCAGAAGGGAACAACATTCTTGACTCACCTCCAAGAAACTAGAGAGTGTTTACTTTAAAATGTTAATTTTCAGTAAGCATGTGGAAAACATTCCCACTGACAGCATGGTACAGGTGTACTCCTTCCACACCAAGCTGACCTCCCCAGCCCCATGCTCTCCCCACAGGGAGCCCAGGAGCCCTTTCTCCCTGCTACAGGAACGCTTGTGCACACTGAAGGCAGGCACAGCTTTGCTGGCCACGTCCATCTCTGCTAGACTCCTATGCTTGCTCTTCCAACAAAAATAAGGAAAGCTTTGAAGATTCACGCAGGACAAAGAGGATGGAGGTAAGTGAAGGTTTAAGGGAAGGTATATCCCACGTAGCTTCTCAGCAGAAAGCATCCCAGCCAAAGTGCTAAAGGGCTCAGGTATCACTGAAGAAAGAGAGGGTCAATTCACACAGGAATATTGGATATAAAAAGGAAATTCTTTACTACGAAGGTGGTGAGACACTGGAACAGGTTGCCCAGAGAAGTGGAACACTTCCCCATCCCTGGAAGTATTCAAGGCCAGGCTGGACAGGGCTTTGAGCAACCTGGTCTAGTGGAAGGTGTCCCTGCTCATGGCAGGCGGGGGGCGGGGTTGGAACTCGATGATCTTTAAGGTCCCTTCTAACCCCAAACCATTCTGTGGTTCTATGAAGGCAGCCGTGCAGGCAAAACCAGCATTTCTTGTACAGCAGGCACCTGACTCCCAAGCCTGCCTCAAAGAGAAGCTGGAGGGTTTCAGCTGGGAAAAAGATGAAGCGATACGCAACGCCTAATGAGCCAAACCCAAGCAGAGGTTTCCAGACCTACGCCAAAGGCACTCCGTCGGTGTCACAGGTGCGTAGGCACAGGCTTACTCACAAAGCATGCAGCAAGAACAAAGCCTGCACATACCTACTGCCTTCCTTGTTAGGGCTATGCTGACAAAATGATTTTAAATTATGCCCAAGAACCTTGGTAGTACACAGTGTGTCACAACAGCATTATTGTTTCCAGTTACTGTGCTTCAGCAGCACCTGGAGGAAGGGAGAGGTGCAAGGAGGGGACTGGCAGAGAGAAGGGCTGCTGTTCTCCCTGCACTCACTGCTACAGCATCACTTAAAAAAAGCCTTTGCCATCTCATCTCACTTCAGTTCAAAAGCCAGGAGGGCTTAGTGATGGAAAAACACGCGCGCTGCTTCTAGCCTACAGTTAAGTCACCTAGTATTTAATAATACTCCATTTGAGACTCACTTTCCCATGTCAAACAGCCTTCAGCTTTTATAGGCATCCAGCTCTGGAGCCTACAGCAGAAGAAACCCACAGCCTCCGCTCGTTTTGCTAGAAACTCGCGAGCTGCAAAGCCATGAGCCTGAACTCACCCAGCTGTCTGCACCTACCTGTGTTTGCGGTTTGACAAGCCTCAGTGTTCAAGTAGGGAGCTCAGGGCAGCACTGCCAACAGAGCAGGGCACAAAGGTCTGTGAAACTAAAACCCAGAGCTGATCCCTCAGCACACCTTCAAGGCCAGAGCATTCAAATTGTGAAGTCACTCCAAGCCATATCACAACCAAGGTACGTAATCTTACAAGCCTGAGCAAAGCAGAAGGCTCAGTTAACCATCTCTGAGAAACAATCTGGTTAACATTAGGGAGAGCTGATATAGTAAAGATGGCTCCTTTTAAAAAACAAACTTAACTGGGAGGGGGAAGAGTTAAGCATCATGTTTTCTCCTTGGGAAAGCAGTCATCCTGTGAGAAGAGTTGTGATCCCAGGGAGGCCAGAGGCGACTTATGCAATCACAGAATAGTGAGAGTACTTGGTGTCAGTGAACTGCTCCACATCACCAAAAGAATCGTAGGATAAAATAAAGTGATAATTCCCTCCATGGTGGACCAGAAAAAACCCACGCAGCTTCTTCTTGCAAGAAAGTGACTTTTTGTCTCAGTTTCATAAAAAAAGCAAACTTGTGTTCTCAGTTTGTGCTCTTCCTACCCACAATGACCACTGAACTAAAAAAAGGCACTTTTAAAGCAGAAGGCAAGAAAGTAATTTGAAACTTCAAGTTTTCAAGAAAACAAGTACGGAGTAGGGCACCAACACAAGCACAGCCCCTCCGGGCACCCGTTGCTTGGCAGCGGCTCAGACCAAGCCGGCACACCGGAGCCTGCTCACCAGTGCTACGCCAGCAGGTTTTGGCAGCCGCGTTGGGGTGGGTTTGGTAGCTGTGTTTTTCCTCCCCAATAAAGGGGTGCAAGCCACCCTCTCCCTGGGCTGCATGGAGGCACATCCCCTGAGGAGCTCGTGGTTGGGATTTCAATCCATGTGTTTTCCCAATCTAACAGACCTGTTTTGTCACAGGAGTTTAGTAACACAGGATATTTCTAAATAGATCTATCCTGTGCTGAAAAAGAACAAAGCTGTCTGTTTTCCTAAAGCTAGTCACTTTGTGTGCAAAAACCTACAGAACTAAGAAAAGTAAGTTGTGCACTTAAACATGTAAAAAGTATGTTTCTGTAGTAACAAGTATAAGAAAGGGAACTCGGAAGACACGCTTTTTTTTCACCAATCTGAAAAAATATGAAGTTAAAGGGGTATTACTCACTCACTGTATTGGAAAAGTTTGTGGCAGCGATCCTCCAGCAACAACACATCCTGGCACAAGCATGCTACCGACATCCCTGCTCCAGCTAGCTAGGCAGGCTTCCTTGTGTTTTCACTAACCACTACTAAAAATATTACAGCTCCCTTCTATCCTACAGCTCCAGTGGACATATGCCAAGCAAGGATAAAAAGCCCTGCTCACTCCTCCTCTAATTCTACAGAGGCTCCTTTTTTTTGCATCACACGCAAGCACACCCCCATTGCCTCAAAGGCTCTCTCTACTCCTGCATGCATCTTTCTGCCTGTTGCAACAGGAAAAAAAACAGCCTTTCTGGTCTGTCTTCCTTCCTCATGCAGCTCTGTGCCTTCTCTAGTGAGCCTCTGCGCAGGGCTTCCCTCCTCCCACCCATCCAGCCCCACACCCTGACGAGCGCCTTCTCCAAAGTCAGCCCTTTCCGTTGCTCAGCTGTGGTTTGCGAGGGGCAGGCTGGAGGTTTGGCCTCTGAGCATATCTTGCATGCTGTCAAGCCATTTCCCCTGTATTTTCTTCCCCTTTAACACCTGAAGTTCATATATACAGTTTCCTAGCAGAAGGCTTGCAACGGGAATCTTTAGATTTAATGATACTGGTATAAACACATTGAAAGCTTGAGCTTTTCAAAGTAGAAATTCCAATTTTTGTTAACCTATCCCATGATACAGCAGTGTACGACACTACTTTGGGAAACTGGAAAGTTTCTTTTAGGTTTAACCACTATTTTGCGAGGACCATTTTGTTCAGTCCCTTCTGAGCTTGTCACCTGGAGAAGCCACAATCCCCAGGCAAGCACCCCACTTGCTGCAGACACCTTACAGCATCCTACCTCTGCAGACAGGAGCACCTCTCAAGGGCCTCAAGGTCCAAGCAGTTAGCAAGCCCTCAGAGCTGGCAGATAAAGCTTTGGGAGGAGAACACCCCCTCTTCCCCCCAGCATCCACCAGGTTACTGCCAGCCCTTCCTCCACTTCCACAGGATGGAGGCAGGGACAGAGAAGAAACAAGACACTGCAAGAACTCCTGATAGATGGATCAAAGCCTGTAAAAAAGCCTTTGTACTGGAAACTATGGAATCTGCTATTTT
>Ga0065711_1010812_pt1 | contig 10081 bp, 5 predicted proteins | sample Hoacrofraction12_FD_59098 | JGI IMG/M metagenome (GOLD analysis project Ga0065711, IMG submission 59098) | Hoatzin crop microbial communities from Cojedes, Venezuela - Epithelial fraction 12 v2 (version 2) | ecosystem: Host-associated > Birds > Digestive system > Esophagus > Crop | place...
TCTTCCCTCTGAGGGTGACGGAGCACTGGAACAGGCTGCCCAGGGAGGTGGTGGAGTCTCCTTCTCTGGAGATATTCAAGACCCGCCTGGACAAGGTCCTGTGCAGCCTGCTGTAGGTGACTCTGCTTCGGCAGGGGGGTTGGACTAGATGACCTGCAGAGATCCCTTCCAATCCCGAACATTCTGTGATTCTGTGATTCTCAGTGATCATAACTCCTTTCTTCTCAGGTCTCAGAAGCAGGTGACCAAAACTGTCAGTGTTCTCTCAGGCTTAGACGTCATGGTGTTTGGGTCAAGCCCTGACCATAGGCAGCCTGGATACAACCATTCACCATTTTTCCTCAATGTGTATTCATATGCTTACGTATGCCTATGCATAAAAACAAGCACATGTAGTAACATACTAAAGGGTGGAGGCTCTGTTGCTCTGTAGCTCAAATGATCAGGAAACTACTCCACACCTTTTTACATAATGTTGCTCTTGCCATCCCTGAGTGTCATTCTAATTAACTTTTAGCTGTTCATGTTAAATAGGAACACAGGGCAAAACCAGTCCCTCTACAGTTGTGTTTGCCCATTCCACCAGTGCATCCTGCAGGACGACAGAGGATCCGGGTTAGACCCCCCCTCTGGAGGCCACCACCCCAGAGCAGAGCTAACCTCACAGCCAGACCAGGTGCTCCAGGTCTGTCCCATTGACCTCTGGACACCTCCAAGGATGGAGGTCCCACCAGGTCTCTGGGAAACCTGCGCCAGTGCTCAGCCAGTCTCACGGTGAAGTCTTTTTCCCTCAGGCACAGTCAGGGCCTCCCTTGCTGCCACTGCCTCCCTGCCTCAGCTGTGCCCCTCGGAGAAATCCCATTCTGGCTTTCTAACAAGCTTCCATTAAAGTAGTTGAAAGCAATTAAGTTTTCCTTAGCCACCTTTTCTCCAGGCTAAACAAACCCTGCTTCCTCAGTCACGGGCAAAACAGACCAGAGCTGGGGAAAATTAAACTTAATTTATTGCCAATTAAAATAAATATTTAACTGCCGATTTGCTTAGTGGGAAACAAAGAGGCAAACTTTAGAACAGCTTTTGTTATGGCTTGGGCTGCCGCCGGCAACAAAAGCNCCACGTGGCTGCCCCTCCCCCCGCCGGGGTGCGGAGGAGAATGGAAAGAAAAAAGGCAGAAGCTGGTGGGTCGGGATAAGGGCAGTTTAACGGAACAGCAAGCAAAGGGAACAGGAACAACAACGATACAAATAAGGAGAAAACACAGAACAAACCGCACAACCCGGAGAGCCGCCCTCCACAACCGCCGCCGCGCGCACCCGAGCCGCGAGTCCCTTCCCGCCGCGTATTTTAAAGAAATACCTTGAAGAGCTTAAAGTCCTTTAGTGGTGGTGACTTCAGATAAAAAACAGCTGGGGATATTTAATACCAGCATAATAATTGCAATTAGTATATATTAGCAGTGCATCTCAGTGTCGAAGACATCTGGCCAGCTCCTGCCTAACTCATGGCTTTGGTAACTTGCCAGGAGGCAGACACACAGCCGTTGATTTGTGTACACTGGGGAAAGAGAAAAAAATTCAGTGAATAAGCTGTCTTTGCAAGCAGGATTCAGCAAGAGCCATGTCTTCAGCAGCGTGTTAGCTGCCAGTGCTTACTCTCGACACTTGTTATAAGGTTACTTTCCTCAGGGACCATGGACCTTCCAATCCTGCGGCTTATACCTGCTCCGTTCATGAGACCACGACGAGAGCTGTGTCCCATCCCCTGATGCCTCTGTTTTAAGAGGATGTTCAGTAGCTGGAGAGGCTTGCTGTAAACACACGAGAACTAAAAATAATTTATTACCATAAAGAGCATAGAAACCTCAGTTCATTTTGTTTACAAGAGAAAAACCATGCGGTAACTTGATTGTTGTGGTTACAGCTTCACATGGGAACAAAATGCAGCTACTGAAGAGCTCTTTAGCCTAGTTGGGAAAAGCACAAACTAAAGGACTTGAAATTAGAGTCAGTTATGTACAAGATAAAAATATAAAGGTTCTAGTATCAAGGGGTTTAGCAGCAATCAAACATGTTTAAAGAGGTATAAAAGGCATCAGAAAGTCTGATAACCTCTTCTGACCCTAAAAATCTGTGCATCTATACAGACAGTGTCAACTAAGGCCTCTATACGCTCTGATTCTATATTGAGCAAAAAACCCGATCACTTTTTGTTGCCAAAGCCTGAACCGCAACAGGCCTTCTAGTCAACCAATGCCTACAACTATCGTAACATACCAGTTGTCTCAACTGATACACACAGGTTTCTTCCGTGGTTGAAGTACAATGTGAGACTGTTCATAGACAGAGTAACTTCAAAGGTCCAGAGAACAGAACCACCAATGAAACAAATGAAAAGCACTCTGCTCAGCAAGACCCTACAAAGCATTTATTCAAGACAGAACAAATACAAGTAAGACAATCAATTAAGCAAAAGAGTGACCATGTTAGCGGCTCTCTCAACAAGAAGCCATGCTCCTCTTCAGCCTCTGCACAATGGGATCAGCCACAATGAGAGTACCCACTTGTTTTGATCCAAGTGCTTGCTGGTGAGCACTGGAAGCTTCATGTGTTTGCTTGGCTCTCTGCAGTGACATATAGAGCTTTCCTTAGAGAAAAGTGCAAGGAACAAAGCCTTTTACCAAACAGTGCAGAGTTTCAGATCAGCACCTCTTTTGTTGGTGAGCTTTCAGAAATTGTCACCATCAAACCTGGATACAGAGCATAGATAGTCAAAGTATTTGTAAAATATGTTCCTGTTTTAAATTCCGCCTGTGGGGTAAACAGGCTGTGGTTAATCAATACTGTAATCATTGGCTAATTATGCTACGTCACATATTTCTGTAACATTTACTACAGGGGGCAGTATTCACAACAGCCTTTTCCTGTTTCTAGAGAAAGGCAGGAAGCTGCTGATTTTGGGTCATTCATCTGCCAAGTGAAATGCAGGCGCCATTTGAAGGCAGTATGAGATTTAGTGAAGGTTTCACTAGTTTGAGATAGTGGCACTCGAGGAGGGTAATAAACCAAAATCCAGTGACAGCCTTTAATCCTTTAGCAAAGTCACTTACAGAACATCAAGGGCAAATAGATTCACTGCATTTAATATGAATTAGCACAAAGAAATTCCCAGAATCCTCTTAAGCATCTTTAGAGTGATCACTCATGTCACAGCATACAAGGAAAAAAACCCAAAGATTCCAAAATATTATTTTTTCAGACACTCACCAACCACCTGTGGAGGCTTTTCCCATCCAAAAGCATCCAGAAATTTCTCTTCTCCACACAGAGGAAACAGCAACTTTTTAATTAATATTGTGTTCTGCTAGAGACAATGCAGTACAGTATTGATACAATATCGACAATGTAGTCTTCTTGGTAATTAGATTGTGAATCTAAGTTTGGTGGGGTTGTTTTGTTTGTTTTCAAAAGCTCCTTTTCTCTTCACAAGATAGCTATGAAAGGTTCTGGAGATTTCATTTGACAATGAAGTAAAGGATTTTCCCAGTTTAAGTCCAGTCAGCATTTGCTTTAACACAAGTTACAGAGATCAGCAGTTCCCAGACTGTAACCTCTGCATTGGCCCAGAGAACAGTATTAAAGAGCAGAACTTACTCGTACATGCCTAACATACTGCCCAGCTCAGTGGTCCGGGAGCGCTGGAAGTGGTGGCGCTGAGTTTCATGATGGCCTAACATTCGTGCACTAAAACAAGAAGCTATTTACAGAAGGTACAGTTTTGTGAGACATAATCCAGCAGACTGCAGCTGAGCTTTCTGTCCTGATTACTTGCTGAAAAAATAGAGCCATCAGAGCCTGTTTACTCCCTGCTGGGTTTGTCTTTTCACCAGATGATACAGGATAACTAGCTAAAAAAAGATTAGGAGCCAACTTCACGTGCAAGACTTGGTGCAGGGAGATGCTTTTAAGCACAGTGTGCTCTGTTCAGCATTAGTGTGTCTGTCTTGTATGATGGGAGATATATTATTTGCTGGCTCCGGGCCAGGAGCCCTGCACAGCGTTATCCTGCTGGCAAACGAAACACTGCAGAGCCACGTCCTTGTTCCACAGCATTTGAAAGTTGTGATCAGTCACTGAATGAAGAAAAAAAGACAGAGGAAGGAGTACAATGTTCAGCTAGCAGATGCACAGGCATATGCGGAAAATTGCATTTGTTCACAGGTACTCAAGTGCCTACTGAAGATATGCAGGCATGATATGAACATGCTCTGCTCTCCCCCATACCTCTTTTACTCACAGACAGCAACACCTCCCAAAAGCTGCTACTGTTAGCCAGAACACAACATGCGTTTTCTTCTAGCCAACGTCCATGGAGCGCATCAGGCAGCCCATGCCTCTGTGCATTTGACAACTAGTTCAGCAATTGTCTTAAAAGTACATCTGTATAGATACACGCGAGAGGTCAAAAAGAATACAGCACCTAGGCTCAGTCACAACTCAGCAACATAACTGTCCAAGGAAAACGCATTTCCATTTCACTCAAAAAATGCTTTACTGACAAGTTTTGCATTGAATAGTGCAAGATCACTGCTGCAGCACTCACATGACTGCTCTGGATACAAGCTTTTCACTGACTGCCAGTGTACCTGTTCAGAGGCCAAAGCTGAGAGTAAGTACGCTTTAGAAATAGCTGCAGATAGAAAAGTACAGAATAGTATGGGTGAGCAGCTTGTGAAAGTAAATCTCAAATCAAGTTGGGAACCAAACAAGGAAAACATGACAAAGATCCAAAAAAGGATACTTAAACACCATAAACTGGGCAGTAATTGTCTTACATAACCATTCTCCATCTGGCTAGATTACCTTGAAACAAGAATTAACACTGAAATTCTCAATGAATGAGAGGAACACATTCTAACTTTGAAATTATCATTGATTTTTTATTACCTTTGCCCCCCCTCCCTCCAAACAGTACTGAATCATCTGGCAGGAATTCCTCTCTCTCTTGCACAAACCATACAAGCTCCGTAGTATTACAAGGGCTTCATCTGCCCAACCTGCAATATAAGGAGATGCTACTCCATCAGACCTGCTTCAACAGAGCACTTACCTATACCATGAACATTAACAGCTTCCATCACATTTTTATCCTGTCTGAAGCAGTTTTTAAGTCAACATCAGATAGCCTGATTTATGTAGATGAGAAAAAAGATCTAACGAAGTGTCAGATCAACCAGTGCAAAAAGTCAAACTTCACAGTACAAGACTATGGATGTTCTGAAAAATTGCATTTATTTTCTTCAAGTAAGCCCGTAGCACCATGTGCGAGGGCTAGGCAGCGTGCCTGACAACCTGACATTGCAGCTTCACTAAATCCTGGTAACAATAAAAAAAAAACACTAACTGAACCTAACTGTATTGTTGCAGCGATCTCAAATGTTGCTAGTCTACCCAAAAACATGCAAAAATGAGTCCGAGGCCAAAGAGCCTTCCTGAGCTCTGACCCAGCATCCTTTCGGGAAACGCTCAGGTTGACTGTCCCCTCAAGCCACGGACCAAGGCCGTTGGTGCCCTCTTCTGGTTGTACTCTTTGGAGACCATCAGAATACACTACCTCTAGTATTTTTACTACAAGCCAATTCGCTCTTTGCTTCTGTTTTAACACAATAAAAAGCTCAAGGTCTTTTCTTGTACGGCTGAACCTGTGAATACTTTTACACGCCTCTTCCATAAATAGAGGTGATAACACATCACAGCCCTGGGACGGGTACATTGCTCCTAAGCGTTGTGCTATGCAAATATGGTTTGGAGTGAACCTGGTTCTGCCACCTCAACATCTCACTCCATTGCCACGTGGGAGAGCAGCGCTGCTGCTGCTCATCTGCAGTCTGTTTTTCCATCCATTCTGTTGATTCCCAGATATTTCTGTCCTCCTTGTGAGAGAAAAAGGACCAAATGGAGGATGATTCTCTTTTGAAGATACATGTCGCACTCCAGGTTCTGCCTAGGCGGGGATAGGGTTTACAGCATTTTACTGTAAGCAGCTCGCCGATTAGTACCAAATGCCTAATCTGTTGAATAATGTGGACTCTAGGGCTCTCTTTCCTAATGTTTCAAGTTATTTACACATCAAAACACAAACAATAATAAACAAACAGAAAAAGCAGCTTGGCTGCAGATGGTGAAGGGAAGAGGCCTATTTCTTGCCAGAACTCAATGCTTTATCATGAGCCTGTTCCTCCAGCACTTGGCTGCGGTAGTGCTCCTCTGTGTTCAGATGAAGAGGGTCTGAACATCTGAAAGACAAGGGCTGAGGACTCCCTTATGGTTTAGCTAGGTATTTACTGGTATTAGTGATGGGGACACTTGGTCATTCTGGGCACACTGCTAAGACAAAAGGGGGGCAGACAGCGAGCATGAGCACTGAACACAGCCACCCACACAGCCTGTTAGCTCACATTGACTATTTTGTCCTGCTTCAACCAGCTCTCCCCAGGTTAAATCTGCTTAAAAAAAGGAGCTAGCCCTTAGCATCGTGGAAACAAGCCAAATGGAGACAGACATTTGGCCAGCAACCAGCCCTTGCTCAGCCCACAATTATTTTCAGTTCCAGCACAGCCTAGCTAGACAAGCACTGTACAAAACTCCAGGACAGAGTCATAATTTTAGCATCTTCAGCAGGATTAGGGCAAGGACTAGCCTGGTCTTTCTTGCCTTGCCTTAGTTTAGTTGCAAGTTAATTTGATGAGGGTAGGCACGTATTTTAGGATTAACTGTATCATATGCTCAGTATCATTCTGTAGACTGTCCTGGAAGTTTGTCTGTGCTAATCTTCGATGTTTGTACTGCTGCCATCTACCCTGACAAACCTCAAACAGGGCACGAAAGAGCTGGGACCGGCTATATTAGCTACTCATCACACAGGCTTTCTAAACCAATGTTTCTCTGCATCTCTGCAGGAACATAAAGTGCAGATCCTCATTAACATTTTGCCAGAGATGTTCGTTATGGGCATCTCATCATGTGAAGTTTTGCATATTTTATTTTAAGTGGATGCAATCTGAAGAAGCATCCAAAAGAAAGTCTGGGCTTACCATACAAGAGAAAAAATTATGAAGCAGACACAACAGCTAAAAATAAGTATTCAATGAGACTCTTAATTGTCTGATGCAATGGGAAAATACATACACCCAGTACGAGCAGCAGAGGACCTAACATAGTTCATAAGACTCAACTTGACAGGGCTCTAGAATTTTTGAGTGGTAGGGGATGGGTGTGTGCTTCCTCCAGCTCACATCTGCCTATCAGAGTCTGCACGGCTCCTCAGTGTACAAAGATGATCTTGCTCTGTGGCAGCGGGTGCTGTGGAAAACTGCAAGACAAAAAGCTTAATTCCAGGAAGCAACCACTGATGCTGCTGGCTTGTTTCTCATCCTCAAGAGCAGCCCCACAAGCTGCTTCAAGGTCACAGGCAAAAATAAGTACCAACCCCAGCGATCAGAGCTAATTCTAGTCATTTGTAGAACTGACAACAAGCAGGTATGTACACAAACTAATCACACAACCAGACTTCCCAGCAAGGCAGACACCCTTCAGGCATGAATTAACAGCTTAACTGTTCTGACCACAGTTAAATCATCCTCCCTAATTACCCAATTACCTCTCAGACATCACTATCTCACTCCAGAGACACTCCAAAGACAGATCCTAGTTGTTAAATCAGTACCTTCCCATAGAGTATCATTTTTGTATTCTGCTTCTCCATCTTAATCTTAAGGGAAAGATGGATCTACAACACATCCCCAGCTACAAAGAACAGCTTTCTCAGGACACCAGAGGCAGCTACAATATTTAATGTTAGAAGTTACTGGTTAAAAAAATTAATTACAACACAGAAGAATCAAGATCATGCAACCACAGCATATTTGGGTCTTCTGAAAATCACAGCATGATAGTATGGAAACTACTAGAATAAGATTAGGGAGCTTTTTGTTTGTTTCTAATGCAAATGTTGAAGAGCTCTTGAAATGAACATCCAGGGTCAAAGCTAAAATCCTCAACACTTCTGAGTGGAGCGGGTTGGAATTGAGCATTGAATGATCACTCAGAGCTGCTTGGATGCATTCAGCCTGCTGTCTCACCAGCAGGTTTTATTTCTAGTGTGTTGTCCCAATACATTTTAACTGGGGTGAAGATACTGTGGCCTGCACAGAAGTCAATACTCAAACTTTGAAACACATATGCTGAAAGTCAGACTGATCTTCATAGCAGAGCCAACTGTGTAAGATCAGGCTTGACAGTTCTGAAACTGCAACAGTTTAAGTATTTCCTGAACAAAGAAAATGAGGTCTTATTTGTGGCCATGGTCTACAAGCCACTAAGGGGGATGGTCAAGAACTGAGATTGCCTCTGTTTAGGCTTTGATGTTGATTGCCCTTTATTTCTTTTCCAGGATATGGCTGTCTTCAAGAAGTCTGGTTCTGTTTGTTTCAAACATCACACAAGGTTGTGAGCTTTACAGGTCTTAAGTTTTTCTGTATGGCACAAGCACTACATCAATGAAAACTTACAGCTTCCCCTTGGGTTGCTTTCATCTCCCTCCTTATAAATCCATATTCCTGTACACTTGATTATTTTCAGCACATCTTTTAAGCACTCTAAAGTGTTTTAATATGATGAAGTGCCTAAATGCAGATGCGTAAACTGCATTATTTCACCTTCATTACCATAATATGCCAAACAGAAGCATCTCTTATACCTTCCTCGGGTATCAGCTCCAGAGGAGAGCCCGCATGAAAGGTAGGCCAGAGTTAAGTATGATGACCCACATAGAATGAGAGAGGAGATAGCACCCAGTTTTCACCTTGGAAGAGTCAAGGCTACTCATACAAGAGCAATAAAACTTCTCCTTGCTAGAAGTAAGACAAATACAAAGGAACTGAGAGTGGAGCAGGAACATTCAAAATGCCATTACCCCCTACAGATCTCATCTGAGACGACTTCAAGATCAGTTCTTCTGTCTCACAAATTAAATTAAATCCATCTTGCACAAACTTGTTATTAACATTCACAATGCAGCATTATATAATTCTTCACCTTAGCTACTTATCTTTTTTCATTTTCACTTTTTAGCCTTTGGACTAAAAGAACATTTAAGCCACTAGCTCAGTTGCAAAATAATGACAAAACAAACAGGAAAGCAGACTAAGCACAGTCATCTTCAGATACTATAATTTAAAAAAAAAAAGAAAAAAAAGTCAGGCAAGTTTGTATACCGGAGAATCAAAGCTTCAACGAAGTTAAATGCAACTATTGTATCTGTCTTGCAGCTAAGTAAACTCTAAAATAGTAAATCAGAGGGAAAGTTTGGCTTCTAGGAAGACACTACGTGGTAAAACATTTAGTAAATTCATACCTGGACATCTCCTACTGTGTTAGATGCACCAAATCTGTTGGCCCAGGAACACAATACGTCACTGTAGTCATAGACTGTTTACAAGATCAAAACTCATCCCTTCCCCATTACTGTTGTGATGTGACCATAGGAATACCTTCAAACCGCTAAAACACTAGGAAAACAGTTCTGCACTCAAAACATTCATTACTGCTTCCAAGATACTCAACACTACAGTAACTGCAGTTAAAAGCACTATTACTTATGAGTAGAAAACAGCTTATTAACCTGGGGTTTCGGGACAGCTTATGTTCAGTCTGACACACCATAAGCAAGCTGGTACTCACAAGCCTGGTAGATTTAATAAGAGTTCATGCATTCGCCAATTTCTTGTGAAACTAGCAACCAAGGAATCCACCACTCCCCTCTGACCTTTGCACTGAGCCACCTACTTCAAAGGAGTTGGCTGCAGGCATGAGTGAAGTTCACAGCTCACCTTAAAACAAGCTGTGAAATTTCTTTCATGAAGGCAATCCATGGATCTGGGCCCCCATCATAAAGTGGATACCACAGACATAAGCATGCGATATGTGGTCACAACTGTCCTTGCCAGGGAATACCAAGACAGATTCATTTACTTGACTAGAAAGTGTTTGAAGCAAGAGAACAAGAACTGCATAGACTAGACTGA
>Ga0065711_1052145_pt1 | contig 10081 bp, 6 predicted proteins | sample Hoacrofraction12_FD_59098 | JGI IMG/M metagenome (GOLD analysis project Ga0065711, IMG submission 59098) | Hoatzin crop microbial communities from Cojedes, Venezuela - Epithelial fraction 12 v2 (version 2) | ecosystem: Host-associated > Birds > Digestive system > Esophagus > Crop | place...
CTCCCTGGGCGCTGCTCTTATCCGTGCGGGGGTTTGGCCGCTGTCACACTCAACGCCACCTCCGCTGAGTCAGAGCTGCCGCTCGTTGGCACCTCTCACTGTCCCGCTCAGTTGACCATTAACACACACGCCATTAATAATACAAATAAAAATACTTGTAACACTGAGGTCAATTCAAGCTTTAAACTATTTCCTTTACCATAAAGGAGGTTGGGGGTGGTCTTTGGGTTTCTTTGTTGGTTTTTGTTCCCCATCTTTTTTCCTTTCTTTTGTAAATAATACAGTAAGAAATCAGAATGGAATAAAAAAGTTCTAGTAATTTTAAAATTTCAGTATCAGTAACATCCCCAGATGCAATGGCCAGCATAATTTACAACCACAACTATGCAGGCTGAATGCCTAATTCCTTGCCAGCTAAATATTTAGACATGCAAATCTTCTTCTTAATGTAAATTCAATAAGCAGAAACAATATATTGATTCCTTGGCTCAGTAATTATCAATTTTACACTCAAATGTTGTTCTGATAAACAAATATACCAGTTCTCTAGTAAGTAAGTGATGGTGTATCAATTGCATCCAGGATTATTTAGGTCATAATTAAAATAATTTTTTAAATCTTTAATTTATTTTCAATAAAAATACAGCAAGGCATAAAAACATCCTTAAGTAGTGAATAAGAAATGCATAATTTACCATGTTTAAATAGCAAACTTTGAAGGAAATAATAGAGGTACAAACAAAAAACAGGATTAAAATCAATAGTTTAATCAAGGGTTCCTCCTCACTGATTCCAGTCATGATTTAATCATGATTAAAAAGGTTATTTAAATCAAGTCTCCATGCTGTGAAAATAAAATTCAGTTCAGTAAGCATCTCCCCACACCCCCCTGATTCCCAGGGCAAAGCCTTCAAAATAATGGCAAATTAAAATATAGGACAGTGCTCAATACTGTAATCACAGGTACATTTAGTTCAAGAATTCTACAAATACTTTGATTTATGATGTTTGTTACTGAATCAATTCCCAGCCTACAGAGAAGTTCTGTTACTTTCCAGTTGTAAATCTACCACACACCTAGGAGTTTGTGGGTTTTGTCATTAAATACACTGGAGAACAAAAGCCATTCTAAATCACAGAATCATGGAATAGTTTGGGTTGGAAAGGACTTTTAACTGTCATCTAGCCCAACCCCCCTGCAATGAGCAGGGACATCTGCAATTAAGAGTAGGTTGCTCAGAGCCTCATCCAACCTGACCTTGAATGTCTCTGGCGATGGGGCACCTACCACCTCTCCGGGCAACCTGTGCCAGTGCCTCACCACCCTCATTGTAAAAACTTCTTCCTTATATCCAGTCTAAATCTACCCTCCCTTAGTTTAAAACCATTGCCCCTTGTCCTGCTGCTACAGACTCTGCTAAAAAGTTGGTCCCCCTCTTTCCTATAGGCCCCTTTTAAGTACTCGAAGGCTGCTCTAAGGTCTCCCCGCAGCCTTCTCTTCTCCAGGCCGAAGAGCCCCAACTCTCTCAGCCTTTCCTCACAGGAGAGGGGTTCCATCTCCCTGATCATTTTTGTGGCTCTCCTCTGGCCCCACTCCAGCAGGTCCATGCCTTTCCTGTGCTGAGGGCTCCAGAGCTGGACACAGGACTCCAGGTGGGGTCTCACCAGAGTGGAGTAGAGGGGCACGATCCCCTCTCTTGACCTGCTGGCCACGCTGCTTTTGATGCAGCCCAGGATACGGTTGACCTTCTGGGCTGTAAGCACACGTTGCCAGCCCTTGGTGAAGGATACACATCAGCCCCACTTCATACGAAAGATACTGGAATGATAGAAGTTTTTTAAGATACCAAAAAAACTAGAAGAAAAACGAAAGAAAGAGAATCGAGAACTTTGGGTTATGGTACTGAGCTAATTATCAAGCTCGTTCCACCTCTAGCCAGAACAGATTTTGGGGTTTGCTTGTTTATAGGGCTTTTTTTTCTCCTAAAAATCTAAGCCTCAGACTTGCACATTAACAACATGAGAGGAGCTCTAAGAGGTACCTCCAGCCAAGTACGTTCTTTCTGTAACTTTACATGTAACTAATTTTGTAAGAAAGAGGTCAAAAAAACAGGCCTACATGAAAGCAGGAAGATAAGCACTCAAGCTTCAGCTCAGGCTAGTGAGTGATACCTCGTCCTTTATGTTCTGGCGTGCAGAGGAAATCACATTTCACTTACGTCCTAACAACTCTCCTGCTGTAGAGCGGCACAGGCAACTGCCTGGTACCAGCTACTCCTCGGACTTGTCATGCTGAATTGTATCTGTCTGTCCAGCTCCTCAGAAGACATATTCCTCAGAAAGGATCAAATGACACACAGTTTCCAAGTGTGATAAACCAGCTATATTAGCTGAAGAAAATTTTTTGTAAGAAATACAGTCATACACAAAACATTTATCTGTAAATAACACGATCTCAAATTCCTCTTCCTCTGCGAGGCTGAGCACACAGATGCATCAGCACTTCAACAGAGCGATCGCTCAGTCTGGGTCACAGTTACACGGTAAGGAAACAGACCAGGCAACAACTGAGAACCAGTATTTCCAGTTCATTGCAAAATTCAAGCACAGTCTCTTCACTAAACTTGAGCTTTAAAATACTAATGGTCTGTATTAAGTATTTAATACTAGAGCCTTTATAAAGCTTTGCATGGAATTATCTAAAACACACTGTTGCTAACTTCACTTCTGGGGCAACATACTCCAAGACACAACGGTGCAAAAGACAGAAAATAAATTGGGAATTGCTGTCTCCAACTGAAGACGCAACTCTGACAGTAGAGAATATTTTTACAAGTTAGTCCCACTGAGAAAACTACTAAAACAAAAACATATTAAATACAAGTTAAGGACAGAAAAATCAGACACTCAAGTTGGAAACCATTCAGACTAACAAAGTTAAATACCAACACTTGTATAAAGAGTGCCATGGGATTCTTTAAAGATTGTTTCAGAATGTGAGTTGTGCCTCTCATCCACAACAAAGCATTTGGACTAAACAGAGGCTGGTGTTAATTTGGCATTCCCTACTCAATTACTGAATGAGTCCAACCCTGCTCTGCTTGGGAGAAATAACAGAACCTGACCATCCAGTAAAAAAAAAAAAAAATATATATATATATATATCACTGAAATGCATTCATGCTTCTGCCAGAATTCGTCCTTTGGGAAGGTGATTTTTAATTTTTATGGGTACTATTAAGCTTTTTTGGAACATACTACTAGGAAAAAAATGCAAAACTCTAATCTAAAATTTGATGGGGTTTGGTGTAGCATAGCCTCATTGTAAAAGAGGAAAAGAAACCCCCAAGCTAGAGGAGCATTTACTTTGTTGTTGTTGTTTTCTCTCTCTTGTTGAAGGTTGCTCATCTCCCTAGGCTTTGCCCTGGTCCCAAATCTCCAGGCTCTACTCATCAAACCTTTTGGCCCACACTCCCAAACCTCATATGAAGTTGTTTCCACCCTTCAGGCTCAACTTCCATGACTAACTCTCTGCAGCCAAAGTCGTTCCCCAGCCAAAGACTCAGTAGTACCACAAGTACCATCAGAGTTTTCTCTTCACTACCTCTTCTTGCCTGAGGACCCCGGGGAAACACCTTCTCCCCTCAGGTCCAAGCCCAGCCAGCCTCCATCACACAGGAAGGGCTCCTTACCATCTGAAACGCTCACCTTTTGCTGTCACCTTACTCCACAGCCCCTCTCTGCAGAAGCAAAAGGAAAGCAATGAAGAGATGAGACCTTCCTGAGCCTTCTCTTGATGAGTTTACCTTCCTTCCCCTCTCATCCTCCCCATCGGTCAATTCATTCCTCTTATATTTTGCTGGTATTTACATTTTTACCCACATCCGTACTGAAGGGTTTTTTTTTAAACAGTAACTCTCAGCATCTAAAACCATCGTGCTCTGAACTCATCAAGATACTTCAGTTTATATAATTTGATTGCCCCAAGTGAAATATTTTAAAAGAAAAAGGTTCGATGATATACTGAGCTTTGAGTCTTCAAGTATGGCATCTAATGTTCGCAATCTTTATCTGGATATCAAGCCATACTTTAAAAGCTATATAATAGTAGTAGATGAAGCATCACAGGAAATTGTTTCTATCCTCATACTGTAGCTAACTTGCTGCATAATAATATGGTTCACAACTTATGGCTCATTTTAACAACTCCCATAAAAATACTCTGATGTGCTCAAATCTCTATCAGCTATATGACTTAATGATCAATTTACCAAAAGACATCAACAGAATATTTTAAAATCTGCAATGGAGGTGGATAAATGCAGAAACCTCTGCGAGGATATTAGCTGTTTACTACCTTACAATCCCAAGGGAATGCTGCGTGACACAAAGCAAGTCATCGACACCACTTTTATTCACTACAAATGCCAAATCTAGCAGTATTTTTACTTTCAGATGCTCAAAAAATGTTTACTTGGTAAGTTAATTACAACAAAGCAGTTAGGGGCCAGAGCATCCTTCTCCCTACACAGCTGCCCTAAATGTAAGCTCATTCACCCTGCAATGATCCCAGCATAAGGACAGCTGGAATGCAGAGGTGGGCTTCCTCTGTAACCCAAGACCGACCATGAGTGACTGAGGGCCTCCAGGTTTACATCCTATGATAGAGGAAATTTGTTCTTTAGACTTCTATGAAGGAACCCCATACAACTTCCCTTCTCCTAACAAAACAGAAAAAACAGTCGAACTAGTACAAAATAGATTACAGCAATAGTTCAACCACTAACACTTCAATATTCTGAACACTACTGTCTTCCCAAAACAGCATCTCTGTAGCTTGTCACTTACATTACCTGGGGTGGTATAAGCTTGTTCGCACTTTACTTCAATGCCAGCCTCAAACCTATTCTGCCCCTTATTTAGCAGAGTGGTAAGGTCCAAGCATCAAGATTCTTTGGGGCTAAGGAGGAAGACTCCTACTCCTACGCCCATAAAGAAGCACTATACTGTTACCACAGCCGCTATTTCTCCAGAGATGGCTTTTCTGAATTTGCTCACTGCAGCCAGACCTAGACCCAAAAATGCAGAACCCAGGAGGCCCTCTACTCTTGGGTGCAACTACTCACTGCCAGGCCAGGGCCACTATTAATGTGCCTAAAGTAAGGTCAAAGATGAAAAGCTTTTAACAGAATATACCAACAGACACTTGACACTGACAGGTGAATGAGCTGAGGTAACTCCCCACAGGTAATCCAGTAATGGAAGAAACGTTAATCATTTTGTTAAGAGTTAACCAATAATCATCAGCTCCTTTCCCCAACTAAGATTTCTGGTCATTTACTGAAGAACAAGACATCTGAACGTAATTCTTGACATGTCTTCAGCAGACTGCACAGCCCTGCCATGCTCATAGCAGCCTCAGCTGTTCCCCTCCTGGTGTCAACAGTGGGGAGGAAGGACAGCTATTCAAATGCCATCACAGATCCGCTGCTAAACACAACATATACAGCAGCCAGCCAGTGGCTGCCCTGAACTTCCGTGAATGTTCCATAAACAAGGGAACTCTTGCCTTTAAAGATGTAAATATAAAGAAATGCTTAAGTACTAACTCTGAATCAACACCACTGCGCAAAGGTATGTGGAGCTTGTAGCCCTTGTTCTCAGATTTGCACTTTGCAAAGTCCCAACTAAAGGAAAACAGTGTTGCTTGGTATATTCCGCTGTCCTATATTCCCCCCAACTATCCACACACATGTTGATTACGTACTAGTTCTGAAGCTACTCACATGCTCGGGTTTCCATCAGAAGAATCCCAGACACACAGTAAAAGATGCAGAACTCAGCCCACCTCCTAGCACTGAGGCCAGACACAGCCAGAGCTCACTTGTGGCCAGGAGTTCGCACCACAGAGCGGTCTTCCCTCAAAATAGGTCATCGTAAATTAACAAGATTCACTCTGCAACATTATGCATCAGATTTTTGTTTTTTCCAAGACACTGCCAACAATATTCCCAGGCCCCAGAGTGTATCTGCCATTAAAGACTATTTTGCTTTTTTTAAAGGAAACTTTGAGGTTCCTAAAATTGAAATTCATGTTTCTTCCCTCTCTACCAATAACCATCTAAACCTTCATAATTGTAACACATTAATCTAGTTACTTGCTGTTAGGGAGGGTAGTGGGAGCGAATTTTCTCCCCTATCAATTAAGAGGATTCTTAACAAGAACAGAAGTTCATCGTGCAAATAAGAGTTTGGAAACTCAGGTCTCCTAGGAGCAATTCTGGCTTAAGAGCTGCAGAAAACTGAAAGCATAATCCCTGACATTTCACTGTACTTGCAGGACTAGAATGTTTGCCCTGTGGATATGCCAACACTGCAAGTAACTGGGTAGAAGCTAATCACTCTGTAGGTTTCATTGTAATTTAAAAATACCCACAGCACCTCACTAGTACATCCACATAGCAGTATAAATTGGTCTGTTTTGTAAATGGTTTCATCTACCTGTTTGTCAGCAGAGAGATGAAAAAGAATATTGATAGCATAACTGAGCAGTTATGTAAATTGGACAACTAAACCGATTCCAAATAATCTCTAAGTCTTTTCTCTCCCTACAATACAATTTATTACTCCTCCCTTCAGTAAACAACCTTTGGCAGTCACGCAATTTTCTGCAGCTGTCACCAGAAAAGTAGTCAAAGAAAAGGGAAGATAATATATTTTGGAACTTCACACTCGTTCAGTGTAGATGGGTTTTTTTTTTCTGATCACTAACAGGTTTTAATGTTACTGTTTTAAAGCTATTTCATATGCATAAATCTGCTATTTGTTTCTAACATACTGGTTGTAATTTTGTAAATATTTATTTGACTTTTTATCTTTTTCTTGGCATAAAAAACACATAACATTTAACTCTTCCCCACAGCAATAACAATGAGTTTACAACCTCTCAGAGATATCCTGTCAATACAAACAGGACACAAACAATTTTTAAAGTGAGTGGCAGTAAGATTTTTAACTAAGATAGCCATTTAAGTAAAATGGCTGTAAACACATAAAAAGTTATCAAAGCTTCCTATGAAAAAACACTTTTATCCAAGAACTAGACTGCATAATTAAACAACTAAAATCTTGATTATAAACTGATTTTAATTAAAGGTAATCTGACTCATTTTAACTATGTATAAATTCAAGTCAGACAACATATTTGTACCCATTTTCTAAAATAGCTGTCACTTCTCCACAGTGGCTGATCAAACTTGCCAGTGAAAAATGTTTTGAGTAGGCAACTTGTAATACAGCTATGGTTTATTTCTGTCAGAGGCTGACTGCTGAAGTGTGAAAAAAACTCATTAAAAATCTCTCACTGTGATCCTGCACTGCAAGGAAAAAAAGAAAGAAAATACTTAATGAAGGGTATACTTAGCCTGAAGCCACATTCATATTCTGCTTTTCATTTTACACTATTTCAGTAAGCAATTAAAAGACAGCAATTAGTCACAGAAACACTATTCATACTGGTCATACTGGGAGATTAAAGAGGTTAACACTTATTTTATGTTAATATTATGAAAGTAATGAGGGAGATCAAGAATAATAAAGCCACATAAAAAGGAATGCTAAAATAAATAAAAGAATCTCTTACCTCAACCTTAAGACAAGATTCACTGCACAAGGAACTTCACTATATTCGTCACTAACAGCAGGCTGAGACTATTAAAGAAAAAAGCAAAAAGTCTTATAATGGATGCCAAAAGAAAAAAAATATATCCCGACATACTTGCCATGCTAACAGTTTGAAGCTAGCACAGAATACTTTACACATCCTCTAACTCTCAAAAACCTTTTAAACATTTTCAGTAACACAGTCTAAAAGCTAGCTGATACCAGTAGAACTGCCATATTTCAATTAGGTACAAATGATAAGGCACACATTAAAGCACTGAGTGTAAGAGCTTTTAATCCACCCTGCATCAAAGCTCCAATAACCTATTAAATAATACACATACAGTGAGAATCGCAAGCTACTACTCACATTATTTTTGTGTAACAGTTTTGGTTGTTAGGGAAGTCTTGCATCTACCCATCTGCAAAGAACTAGTAGCATATCAAAGTGGGCATCACAGCTCGGAGAGTGTCTTTCACAGGAATAGAGATATCTTTCACACTATCACTCCTCCCTCACACTGTGACACCTTCCCCAGCCCTCAACTAAGAATTGTATGAAGTCTCAAGCAACAGTGTATCCTACATACAGAGTACCGCCCAGTCCTCTATCCTACTATGATTTCATACCGAAGCTGGCATATTGTCACCACCCAGAGAAGCCAGTTCAAAGGTTACAGTCAAGACCTCCCAAAATAAAGACTTGCATCACAAGCCTCATATGATTGTTTTCCAACAGTTTTTCACATCAAAGCTATTTTTAAAAAAGTGTTACACAACATCTGTATTTTATTATCTGTGTATTTTAAACAAAAGTTAATGAATATTTGGAAAATTATTTAATCACTAAAGGGGGAGTAGATTTTTTTCTACTTCAATTAAGTTCCTTCCATGCCTATAAACTACTAGTACTATTTCTGCATCTTCAAGAGACCTGTTACTTCAGTGTAGAGGAACATGCAGCCCAAGACCAACAGGCACACAACAACCGTGACAAGCTGCATTAGTCCCAGTTCCAAGTCATCTTCTGGAACACTTTAGGAAAACAAAAATCAACAGAAGACTTCAACCAGAGGCTTTTTTCTCCTTCATAAACTAAATAACTCATAATAAAAGAGTTACCTGCATAAACTGAGTCGCAAACTCCAGAACTCTCAATTTCTAAGACATAAAAAGACTGTGTGGTGAAAGCCCATTTTTTTTCCCCATGTACTCAGCTTACATAAAACATCTCAGATGGTGAAGCGCTACGTAAAGTAGCTCTGCAACGGAAAGACTGGTGTCATCACAGGAGCTAACAGGACCAAGCCTGGCAGGAAGCTGCGAGTCTTTTCAAAGATTTGAATGACACCAATGAAAATCAGAGAATCTAAAATTGCAGGTGAAGTGGCAAGTGTCACTCACCCAAGGAACAAACATTTTTAAAAGAGCACTTTGGCTGTAAGCCAGTAATTCTATTAAGCAATTATTTATAGCAGTGATGCTTCCCACATTCTCAGCACAGGGCCATGAAACTCCATCTGGTATTTTATTCCTCTGAATTAATCTACTATGTCACAGTACTGAACTATTTTACTGTATATAGGATGAAACATTTTAATTACAAGCTACATGTCGTGACACAAATCCTAAGAATGAAAAATTATTTGGAGATCTTCTTGCTACTCTGAAACAGCCATCGCTGCCTTAATAAAAAGACAGCAATTAGGGTGATCCAGCTATGGAGTTTCATCAAAAACAGCCAAGTCATCTATCTTAATTCTCCTGCGCATGAACATAACATGGCTTTAAAGTTTCTATACATTTTATGCAGTTTAAGTTGCTTAACTTGATTGTTACAGGCCCCGCTGCATTCAGATTGATCCTCACAAGTACTTGCCATACAAGGCTCCAGAACAACATTCCCACCTCAATTCGCATTTTTAACAACAAAAATGAAAAAGAAATCCCTTCACTCAAACACTTGGAAGAAAAAAAAAAAATTTTTACCTCTGTGTTCTCCACCTCTTTCACTCTTCGTGACTGGAAAACAAATGCAGTGAGATATGAGCTATTCAGTTTTACACACTGAAGATCCAGAAATACTAACAATTGACATTAAGACAGAGTATCTTGCAGATTGTAAATATCTTGCACAAACAAAACTTACCTTTTCCTGAGAAACAGCAGCTTTGCCTTCTTCGCTCTTCTCATCCATTTCATCATCGCTCCATTCCCAGTCCCCATCTTCTGTTTTATGGAGGTGACCACTGGAACCTGGTACTCGTCTGACCTACCAAAATATCAAGCGTTCACGATTACACAGACTTCACAGAATCACAGAATCACAGAATAGTAGGGGTTGGAAGGGACCTCTGTGGGTCATCTAGTCCAACCCTCCTGCCGAAGCAGGGTCACCTACAGCAGGCTGCACAGGACC
>Ga0065711_1052146_pt1 | contig 10081 bp, 9 predicted proteins | sample Hoacrofraction12_FD_59098 | JGI IMG/M metagenome (GOLD analysis project Ga0065711, IMG submission 59098) | Hoatzin crop microbial communities from Cojedes, Venezuela - Epithelial fraction 12 v2 (version 2) | ecosystem: Host-associated > Birds > Digestive system > Esophagus > Crop | place...
CCTTCTTAAGCCCATTAAATCCAGTTGTTCCTGTCAAAAAAAAAAAAAAAAAAAAATCAATAAATCCCAGGTCCATTTAATTTATTTTTAAAATGTAATGGCACCTTGTGAGTAATGTCTTACCCTACACTGGTAATTTCCTATCAGCTTGGTCAAGGACAGCCAAATTACTTAATAACACATAACAGTTATTCTCTAAAGACTTAGGAAAACACAGATAAACCTAACTAATCCCTCTTTATTTATTCCCTGCAAACAAAAGCCTAAGGGTTTCTGGAGAAAAAAAAAAAGCTGTCCAATTAGCATAATTAGAGATGGATGCCACTCAAATCTTTACCCCAGTCCACAGACAATCCTGAGTATTTTGATTACGTAGTTAAGTCATGACGAGATACAACTTTTTCAAGATGATGGTGTCCAAGGCTGATTTTATAGCCTGCTCTTGTAATGTTACCTTCCTGCCACTGGATGGCATCTTCTGCAGGCGCCTGAAGTGCCATCATGTTGGTAGGGGTCTTACGGAGCCAGTTGCGTTTCTAAGTGGGTCAGATACCAAAAGCTATGCACCTCTGCGAGCAACACCTTCCCACGTTTTCATGTGCGGAGGTGTCTTATTTGGAACACAAAAATAATAATGGGAATTTAGAAGGAAGGAGTAAAATGACAGCTTTGACAACCTCATGCTGTTAGTTGTGGAAGACGAAAGGAAGGCCCCGGTGTCCTCCCATTGCTCCTGGCCTCTTCAGCTGGCTGGCTGAATAGATGGAGTGAGGGAGTCAACCAGTTCCCATAGCTCCATCCAGCTCTAGGTGTGTCTCCTGAAACTATCTCTGGTGGGGGAGCATATGTGTACTGGTGCTACCTTGAAAATGGTCTTGGAGTTCCATATCCACAATAGACAGACACTGAACAGCCACTGCTTCCTAGCTCCACTGCCACAGGAGCTTCTTTTAAGAATAAAATATGATTGCAATCAGGGGAGACAAGGCTTCAGATGACTTGGCACTTTTCTTCCTTTGGTGATTACATTGCTCCAGGTGATGCCTTTCCTTTTAAAGAAAGTCATCACAACAGCAATTTGTGGGAGATAGGATCTGTGCTCTTCACATCAAAACAAGAAGAGTTTTCATCTGAACTACTATCTGATTAGCATTAAAAGACTATACCACTGTAATACAACACAAAGCTGCCTGCACTTCATCCTGCAGCCTTCTCTGGTCTACATTTGGATCTTGGCAACCTCACCTTTCCATCTGGGACAGAATGTGTGATCTCTGAAGTTACAACAGGTGACCCATGCTTCGCATCATGCTTTCTCCATGGGAGAATGTCTTATGAGTAGTGGGTGGTGATCTTTGATGCCATTTACCATCCAAATGCTGAAAGGATCTGCAGGTTGACAGGAGGTTTGTGGAATGCCAAAGAAAGCCTTGTCTGTGCAGTGGGTGATGGAAGTCTCCCAGCTCTCAGTCCTCTTCCTATTGAGGTGTGGAGGGGTGATGGTGAACACAGGTAACTTTTTCTTCAAGGACACACTCTTAAGCACCCTTTAAAGATTGCAGAAATCGGAAAAGGCACAGAACAATGAGTGTTCTGGCTACTAAATGTTAGAAAAGCATTAAGATAATCATGGCAAAAAAGCAAGGAAACTCAAAGCAGCCCCTCTGGAGAAGGAAGAATCAAAAGAGAGACTATAATAAATTCTGACCAAAAGATAAAAAAAAAATCCCTCCCTAACACACATGCACACAAAAGATGAAGGAAAAGGCAGGCTGATTCTATTAACCAAGTATTAACACCCCTGGCTAAAGAAACCCCGCAAAAAGGAAGGATTAACATTTTCAATAGAGGACCAGATATTGCAGTGCTAATCACCAGCACTCTCCACTGACAGGAGAATGGAAAATAATGTTCTTAATAGTGTGAAACAGGGCAGGAGGTTCACAGGCAAAGAATCAGGGGTTGCTGCTGGCAAATGACAAATAACCTGGTTAGAAAAAGGCATCACAGATTAGGGGAAGTCTCTGCAAGAAATAGTAACTATGCAAATTGTCCCAACATCCATGTGTCTGGCTGAGCTGCAGCTCTACCAGAGGGTGTTGTGACAAGGGCTTTAGTGTTAAATACTGAGGCCATGTTTTGCGTCACGATTTTCTAGTCATCATTTTTGGAAAAATAGACCCCTAAATGTCCTATGCGTTGCATAATCTTAAGGAGCCTGAGAAAAAACATGTTCATTTACTGAATAGCTCTGTAGTGTAACACCTTGCCTTCTTGTGCTGCCAGTCAGTACAGTAGGAGCCTGCCTGTTACCTTAAGGTGCATGTGGAAAGGTGGAAAATTATGTTCTGTGTTTTAGTGTAACAAGTCACAGACTCCTTACAACTGAGTCTGCTTGAATTAGCTATTCAGCGTTGACTTCTAGAAGCCAAGCAGGACTGGGCCATGCCCATCACTAAAGAGCAGCTTGCCAGATATTACAGGTAGTGAAATGCAGGGATCTCTACTAGAGACTAGGGCTGAGGGAAATGGGAATAGAGGCTGAAGGTTTTAGGCTTCTTTCTCCTGCCATCCTTGTTAGTGTTGCACTTGTCTGTGATATCCAGCGGCACAGGGCAGTCGCTTTGGATATCCAGAGCTATGCGTGTGTGCACACGCTGTGTTGCTTGGATGCTATAGATGTCATGTGTCTGTACATATCCATGAAGTTCATTGTCATACCTAGTGTGATCAAACCTGTTTCCCCTTCCAAAAGCCTCTTCAGAGAACTGTTGCTCTTATACTTCCAGTGATGAGCAAGCTCAAGTTCAGATGAAAATGTAGCATTTCTAGCTGTCACAGAACTAGAGCTATAGGTTATTTTTTAACCTGTTTCATTAGATTATAAAATACTGGGAACAGGGATTTGCTCTTTCCCTGTTCTCATGCAGCACTTCAGTACAATGAAAGCCATTTCTTATTGGGACCTTTGGGTGCTGCCGTTGTGTGACATGATTGAATATAACCAAGCATCCTCTCGCTCACTGCCCTAAAGTACCTCCGGAGTCAATTAACATTCATGTTGTATGCAGGTACCATTTTGCCCATTCCTGAAAGACACTTTTTTGTAGAACGATGTGAATACACACAGTATTAACTTCCCCCAGATTATAGGCTTGAGGAGAAAAACTATCCCCCCTTGAGACTTCCAGGGCATTTAAGCAGGCAGAATTTAATTACTGACAGTGTATTAGGATGTTCTCTGAGCTTCTTGGAACAAGAATGAAGCAGTAGCGGGACCAGGAGCACAGACAACCCACATGTTTACTCAGAGGGCTCGTTCCCAAGTTTGCTGAATCATGAACAACTCTGACGCAGGGAATTCTCTCTCTGGTGCTTGTTTCTCTCTGTGCTGTGTTAGGGTACAGCACTCCAGCTTACAACGTGTTTTGATTTGGCCAAAGGTAAAAGGTACTCAGGTTATTTTTATTTTTTTTTTTTCACTGTTAACCCATAGGGTTGCAGGGAGTCCACTCTTTCCACAAAATCTCATTCCTGGATCCAGCGAACGATGATAACCTGAGGTTTCTCTGAAACTTCCTCAGGGGCCCTTCAGTTCACGAGAACACTGTTACCAAGAGATTAAATGAATTAAAAATTGATGACTGTTCTGTACTGAATGTCTTGCAGTCAAGGATATTTAAACAGATAGCAGGGAAGGTGGAGGGAAGATTGTTTGCCAGAGTATTTTTTTCCTGTTTTTAAATAATAACTTTACGGGGGCAGGGAGGAGGATAGGGAAGGTTGGAGCAGGCGAGTGTCTGCTAGTTCTGGGTAAGGAAATTCCTCTTATAAATGCAGTATTGAGAAAGAATAGACTGCTCTGAGAGAGGCATTTCACCTAAACAAGGCAGAAGGTGCCCAGGGAGAAATCAGAGGGTTTTGCAGATTAATGTCGTTTGAACCCAAAGCCTGTCCTGCTTTGGGTGGGGGCTGCCAAGGGAGCTCACCTGTGTCAGTTCCCTGCAGCTTCTGGGTGTGGAGGGGAACACAGCCCAGTGCCATGATGGTGGCCTGCTGTGGCTGCCTCCCAGCAGGGCAGAGTGAAATGCAGAGTGAGCAGAAAGGCAAAAAAGCCAAAGAGCCTTTTGTTCGAGTCTGCCCAGCTTTAGTCGGCCACGATTTAGCACCGCTTTAGTCCCTGTTGGCCAAGGGCTCTTGCCTGGGCTGTCTAATGGCTTTTTATACCATCTGGTGTGCTGGTTCCTGGGGTGGGAGCATGTGCATGTTGTGGCAGATGTTTTGTGCCTCTGCTTTCACCAGTGCTGGAAGTGGGTGGAGAAGTGACTGGCCCTGCATCTCTGTCTGTTTGCTAGGCAAGTTGCAAGTCCAGGTCTGCTCTAGGTTTATGAGAGGCTGTTACGGTTCACAGGATACCATGTTCTCAGTTCAGCTCTTTAAACCATAACCAAAGTTTTCAAAAATGGTAGAGACTGTCTTTCCTTTGTCTTTTGGTCCCCAGTTGGAGACAATATTAAAAGAGCTAGTTTTTACAGTGTCTGCTTTGAACTTGCTGAGCACCTTTAAAGGTATCTGGAGCTGAGTACTCCAGAGAACCTCTCTTTTCAAAGGCTTATGCTTGAACTCCATCTGCATCCCTAACTTCACCTCAGAGGATGCTGCACTGTGCAGAAGGCACAATGTGCATATATGAGAACAATTTAATCCTGCTGGTTTAGCTCTGCTAGCAAACAGGAGTGTAAACTGGTTTATGTGCGCAGTCTTTGTGCCTTTATCCTATGTGAAATGCCAGTATTTTCTGGCATCGCTCCAGCCTGGAGCAGTGACTGGGCTGGCCCTCTCCCCTGCCCTTACCTGCAAAAATATAAAGGCACATTATATCAGTGTCAGTAGTAACAAAGGACCAGTGGAGCAGGAGAGAGTGTTTTCTGCCTGCTGTGAATTTCCATGCTTCAGATTGCATCAGTTGTGAACGTGAGATTGGAGCTCAAGTTCAGAAATATAGATCCACTGAGCAAAATCCATAGATCCACTGAGCAAACTACTACAGGTTCTCCATACATGTTTGGGGGAAGGGACGAGAGAAAGAGGAGGAGAGCACTGAAGCAAGAGCAGATTTTTTATTGTGTTTTGAATTTAAGTTCAAACAAACAACAAAACTTGTGACATCCAGTCTTGATTGAGGGACGAATAAATACATGAGTAGTTCCTCAGGATAAAAGAGCATCAGATTCTTCTTTGTATGATTCAATATATTGGCTAAGTCATCAAATTTAATGGTCTCAGTGACCACCCAAGTTGTATTTTCCTTGTTTCTTTAGAAACTATTAGTTTCCTCAGAATTTAAAAAAAAATCATTCTGAAAAGTAGCTATCATACCTGCATGTAAGCTAATATTAAATGTGAACCATCTTAGCTATATAAAACTGTCATTCAAATCTCAAAATTTAATTGATCCTGTTAAAGAACAACAGTTGTGAATTTAGTTTTCATTCCAGTTTTCCTCTATGAAATGAGCCTATTTTCTTTGGAGAAGAATGAGGAAGGAAAGCCTCAAATACGTAGATGTAATTGCCTTCATTAAAAGCTGGCTGAAGAGACTTTACCCTGTGGGGTCTACGCTCTGTGTCTCTGAGGTAAGTTCCCATGTATTTTTAATGGGAAAGCTATTACCAATCAAACCCGTATTCTTGCACTGGTGCATGAAGGTGGATGTTCTGTACTTTTTCATCATGCTGGGTCTCCTGGGAAGAGCAGGTCATTACGGCGTCTACTGTCCCTGCCCTTTGTAAAAAGCCCCACCAAGGTCATATCAAGAGGTGATGGATAAAGGCGAGCTTTAACCCTTGACCTTGACTTTCCTGGTGCTGAGTGTTAATAAATCTGCATTTAGGGGTAGAGGTTTTCTCCCAGCTGCTCTTTGTTTGGGAAAGGGGGTGACATGCTGACACACAACAGGTTGCATTTCCTAGGGCAGTGCTTGGGAAAGGAGGCCTTTCCCCTGCCCCCACCACAGGGCCCCGCACCCATTGCAGGAGAATGGCTGTGAATAGGGCTTAGATGTCTGGCCAGGCTGCAGACATGTGATGGGCTGAGATCTTGTGGGTATACGGACTGTCCTGTTTTCACAAGGGAGTACTGCTTTGGTACCATGGAAAAAAAGTAAGGTTTGTTGTTGTCTCTGCTGGAGCCTGTGGGCAAGGCTGAAACAACATTTGTCTGTGTCATTGTCTTCAGAGGGATGTTTGAGGTGACCTTCAAGAGGCTAAAGATTTTTAAAAAGGGGTCCCTTCCCTGTCACAGCCAAGGGGAACCAGCATTGTTGAGTACAAGGATGAAACTTTGAAAGACTTTGAAAAACATAGGGATATAATTCAGGAGCAGCCTGCAGCTCCTCCCTTGCTCAGCAGCCTCTTGGCAGGTGACCAGAAAGCCCTTCCCAAAGCTGTTCAGTGCCATTGCTCTATGTGTCCAGGAAGCAGCAACCCCAGTGAGAGAGGTCTCCCGTCTGCCTTTTTTCTTCTGTTCCTTTGCTTCGTTTTCTCCAGATTCTCAGTCTTTCCTTTTTTTCCACTCTCATCCCATTTTCCTCATCTATCTTTAGAGAACAGCAGCGGGCTTGCTGAAACCTCTGCATCATTTTTCTTAGGAGCTGTAATACTGCTGGCTCTTAGGTTTCCCAGTGGTGAAAAGGGTCTTTTGGGGCACACTTCGACGTAGATTAGAGAATGAGCAAATTATGTCCTGGGCTGGTGCAGTGTGCTTCTAAGCATTTAGTTACTTTTCTGATGAAAAGTATTGCCCTAAAACTTCCAGTGCACGAAGGCTGCCTGTGGTAAGTGAGGTGGAAAAATTAGCTCCTGCTTAGAGCTGCTCTCAATGGCTCTGGGCATTTCAGTGCTGTCATCTTCTAGGGAAGTTAAATTGCTTTGTTCCCTATGTCCAATTAGCTCTATAATCAACTTAGTAGAATGTGGAGCAGGAGTGTGCTGAGATCGGGTATAGTCATTTTGTCAGAGGATATGTTCAGATTGATCTCAAATTGGGGCAAGGACCCATGAGGGGATCTCAGAACAGAGGGCAGAGATTACACCAAGCTGATCATACTCGGAGATTGTACAGAACTGGGAGGGGGGAGGGAGGGGGCAGTGATTTCTGCACACTGGAAGAAATACAAGAAATACCAAGCTAAGAAATTAATGGTTGTAGTGGATTGACCCTGGCTGGACACCAGGTGCCCACAAGAGCCACTCTATCTTTCCCCTCCTCAGCAGGACAGGGGAGAGAAAATGCAATGAAAGGCTCGTGGGTTGAGATAAGGACAGGGAGAGATCACTCACCAATTACTGTCATGGGCAAAACAGACTCGACTTTGGGAAAATTAACTTAAATTTATTGCCAATCAAATCAGAGTAGGATAGTGAGAAATAAAACCTAAATCTTAAAATACCTTCCCTCACCCCTCCCTTTTCCCAGGCTCAGCTTCACTCCTGTTTCTCTACTTCCTCCCCCCCAAGCGGCGCAGAGGGACGGGGAGTGGGGGTTACGGTCAGTTCATCACATGTTGTCTCTGCTGCTCCTTCCTCCTCAGGGCAAGGACTCCTCACACTCAGCCCATCTCCAGCGTGGGGTCCCTTCCACAGGAGACAGTACTCCATGGACTGCTCCATCATGGGTCATTTCCACGGGATGCAGTCCTTCAAAAACAGTGTGGGTCCCCTGCTTCTCACAGAAGCCACTCCTGTAGCCCCTCCGCTACCAAAACTTTGCCATGCAAACCCAATACAATCGTACAAACATTTGGATTTTATTAATCTTATGTATACATTCATGCTTGCTGTCAAAAAAAGCAGTTGAGAGTAGCACTGAGAGGTGAGCTTTAGAAGTGCCAGGGTTAGCAGGTAAGTGCAATTGGCTCTAGTATTGTCCCCTCTTGGGCTTTCTGTGCAGCAAGGCTTTGTCCTGGGACTCTGCAATTTGTTTAAACAGATTTATTACCAGAAACACATTCAGCTCCTTCTTTCTGTGTTTCTGATTCTACACAGGATAAATAGCTGGAATGAAACCTTTACCACTCCTAAATCTCATATTTTGTGCGCATACATTGGAGGAAGAGGTCACAGCCCTGCAGCTAGTCGGCCAACACTTTGGAAAGTGAGACCTTTCTTCACAGCTCCTTTGCAGTGGGCATCAGTCCAACATTTACCTCCATGATCAGCCAAGGTGACAACCGATTCAGAGCAGCTCGGTGTGGCACAACCCTCTTGCATCCAGGGCAGGCTCTCTGAGACATCACTGTCTCCATCCTGCTTTGTCTTTGCACAGATATTTCTGACAAATCCCCATTTGCTCCTTGGATGAGTTCTCCCAAGCCATGGCGTATAGCGCAGAGATCAAAACAAAGGCCACATGAGCGGGCCAGCAGTCCATAAACCAGAGAAGCAAGAAAGGCCAAGAAGGAGATGGAAGTGTAATAACCTGCTTCCAATGAGTCAACTGAAACTGCTTTGTGTTTTTCTCAACTACCAGAGTACTTCGTACAGCAAGGAGGCATAAAATAAGATGATGTGAGAATAAAAGTAGCCTTCTAACAGCAAATGAGATAAAACTATGGCATCAGGTCTTGAGGCATGGTTGGCCCAGCCAGGCACTGTGATGATTGTGTGGTACTGTCAGCAAAGGCTTATCCAACTCAAGTATGAAGTCTAATGCTTTTGGCCAAGCAGTAATCTTTTATCTTGTGTTCTGCTTCTTTGTGATCTGTTCCCTTGAGTTCTGGTTGATTTGCAAGGAAGACATGTTTTCTTCATGCCCCTTCCCATCTGTCTCATGCTTCCCCTTCTCATTTATGACCATGCTGTGGGTGCTCAAATTTAGGTCTACTGGGTCTATGGTAGCGCTGGTCTGCTACTGTGTAGTATGTCAGGCTTCTTTGGGGTCCTGGGATCCACATCCTCGCACATCCCCAGTCTCTCTTCTGCTGTTATGGGGCATGGAAATGAAAAGCTTGTGGCTCTGCGACTGCACGTACAATAGATGATAGCTTAGGAGCAGGAGGTGGTTCAGAGTTTCACATCCAAAGCTTTAGACTTGGTGGATTTGTCTACATTCAGGAACTTCCTGAATGACATCCCCAGGTTTATCCTGTGCGATACAGGTCTCCTGGTGAGTGACAGGAGATGTGAGCCTACTGCAGCAACAGAAGGCGAGGGGCATAGTTATTTTTGATGCCCTAGGGGCACCCATTGTCCAGGTTACTCCTTTGCCCTCACCCCATATCACTGCCCTTTAAGGTTCAGAAGTTGGCATGTGTCCTCAGCATGGCTACTGGAGGGGAAAAATGAACAAGTTTGCTTCTGTCCCCCAGCTGTGCTGAAGCCAAACAAACTCTGCACCTTCTGCAGATGGAATTCAATATTTTCCTCCTTGCAGTCTGCCAGGCAGAAACCTTTACAGAAAAAGGCATGGTGATAAGCCAGAGCAGGAGCCGTCTCTGTCTCCCAGGTCAGGGAAAGGTCAATGCACATTAAATGAATATTGCTGGTGCTTCTATTACAACAAGGCCTAAGCAGTTCAAAGCCAGGCTGCATCGTCTGTGGCTGAAAATCATTTGCAGTGCTGCTTCCTGCACAGCGGATTGGCTTCCCATTACACAGGCTAATGAGAAAGTGTCGCAAGTGGTCTCAGTAATAATGTTGCAGCAGAACCCGCCCATTCTCAGCACACTTGCAGAGGTTTTGATTGAAAAGAAAGGAAGGAAGGAAAGGAAAGGAAGGAAAGGAAGGAAAGGAAAGGAAGGAAGGAAGGAAGGAAGGAAGGAAGGAAGGAAGGAAGGAAGGAAGGAAGGAAGAAGGAAGGAAGGAAGGAAAAGAAAAGAAAGGAAAAGAAAAGAAAAGAAAGGAAAAGAAAAGAAAGGAAAAGAAAAGAAAGGAAAAGAGAAGAGAAGAGAAGAGAAGAGAAGAGAAGAGAAAAGAAAAGAAAAGAAAAGAAAAGAAAAGAAAAGAAAAGAAAAGAAAAGAAAAGAAAAGAAAAGAAAAGAAAAGAAAAGAAAAGAAAAGAAAAGAAAAGAAAAGAAAAGAAA
>Ga0065711_1052149_pt1 | contig 10080 bp, 2 predicted proteins | sample Hoacrofraction12_FD_59098 | JGI IMG/M metagenome (GOLD analysis project Ga0065711, IMG submission 59098) | Hoatzin crop microbial communities from Cojedes, Venezuela - Epithelial fraction 12 v2 (version 2) | ecosystem: Host-associated > Birds > Digestive system > Esophagus > Crop | place...
GACTGTGAGGCTGCTTGCAGCTGCCTGTAGAAGGCCTCATCAACCTCCTCCTCCTGGTCAGGTGCCCTGTAGTACACACCCACCGTAATGTCACCTGTGTGAGCCTGTCCCTTAATTCTAACCCACAAATACGTGGATGTTTATCACTACATTATAAATGACTGAAGTAAACCCAAGTTACAGATGATTTGCTGATATTCATACAGCCTCCCGATTACTATGAGAATATGGTACTTGCATGTGTCCTTTCCATTCCTATATCCACAGCCTGCTGCAGAGACAGGATCATCACTTGCTCATCTGTCAAGCACAGTTCAAAAGCGTTGCTTCTCAGCAAGATGCTTAGTCTCAGTGTATGTTGATCATCATATTCCTATGCAAGAGCAAAGTGAAATCAATAAGAAGCCTTATCAATTTTGATGGTTCTCACTGGTTTCTTAAAAGCAATTTTAAAGTTAAGTAGTCTTTCAGTCTTTTGTATCTGAGATTTGAAGTGGAGAAGCAGTTGTTTGCATATTGCTAGGGTGCAGCATTTAACTATGAATGCACATGGAAAGGAGTGAATTGCTGATGATCACACCTAGCATTTTTAGTTGTATTTTTGCATTGAAGGCAGACTATGGTTATAACAAAAAAGCTGAACTGAAAGTAGTTCACTGTCTCCTGAAGTATAATACTGAATAATAAGATCAGCTTTTTTTTTTTGTCTTAACATTCTCATTTGGTTTTCTGAATCTGAGAGACTACTATAACTGGGAGAGTTTATTAAATAGGGCATTCTGTACTGAGGTTTTTAGCTGCAGTGCATTTGGAGTGAATATTAATTTTCTAATCCATGCTATATCATACTCCATCCATGTAAATAAGCAGAGCAGCATCTGGATCATGTGAGGAACTGGCTCTATAACAGCTTTGGGCATGATTCCTTCTGCTATCCCCACATTTTGAGCCGTTGAGAAACAATACTTCAGATATTGAAGTTGCATAAAGACTTGAATGAAGATGCAAAAGAAGTGTACACTGCAGAGGTGCCGTGGAGCCCTGTATGTCTGGGTTGACTGATGATTGTGTTTTGCTGCAACCCTACCTCAAAGAGGAACAAGGTCTTTTCTGGTAGGGATTGCCTCAGACCTTGAACATCCGTACTGGCATAATCTAGAAGGGAATATCTAGATGATATTGTCAGATGACATAATTACAGTAGCTCAGTATAATACCATTGTTTTGTGAAATCAGAGTAAGTAAAGGTGGTATCATTTTTGTGTGAAAATACAGTCCTAAAGGTTGACTAGCAGTACTTTGGCAGCAGGCCCACCTGTTTCCTGTGTATTACCAGAAATCTTTTTTGGAGGGGAAAGATGGCAGCCCCAAAAGAAAACGGCTTGTTATGCAACCACCTGTGCCTTCTGCACAGAACTGACATTGCTGTTGTGTCAGGGTTGTTAGCCCCTTTCTCCTAGAGGCTAAAACATTTTGAGTCCTCTGCATGTATTTACAGATCTCCACCAAATCTGTTTTTAGGCAAGGGCTTTGTCAGGAGTATTGAAAGCTCTTAAAATTTTGTCCAGTGCCTAATACAAGACTATGCCTGTTGGATTTATTACAACATTTAGATAAGGAGACTTTACCTGTGTGGGAAAGTCAAATAGGTTCATTTGTCACAAAGTCTGAGGTTTAATTTGAATAATTCACACAGTCTTTTGTATGCGATGGCTCCACAGGTTTTATATACGTAATGTAGTCTGGCTTCATTGCTAGGATTGACTGCTAAGGGCCGCAAGTTAGAAGTGTCTGTATTACGGATGATACTAATACTTAAAATAGTGCCTTACAGCTGAGGAAGTTGAAGTCCTTCGCAAGCAATAATTAATTAAACCTCAAAACAGTCCCATGAGATGGCATTATCCCCTGTTTTACAGACAGTAGAACACAAAGGCTAAGTGTTTGTTCAAGGATAGGTATCCAGGCATTGTCAGATCAGAGATTAAACCCCAGACCCCCTTTTTGTAGGGTCATGTTCTAATCCACTTTGTTTCCAGTGCTTTCAAATTTGTTGACACTTACTCTGTAAGGCGACTTTTTCATCTCGTTGATCTTTGCTGTATGAGATGATCCATGGGAAAAGCAGAGAATTCCACCAATCTGTTTGTATTTTAAGTCTCTAAAAGGGAGTAGGTAGTAAATTCTGTCCCTTTAGTACTGTCCAGGCTAACTCAAGATGTAAGCACATACTCTCCTTTCAGAACCTAATATTTTATGCTATTACTTTGCCTGTAGATATGAAGAACAATATTACATTCATAGCGGAGCCGATATGAAGGGAGTAGGAGTGGGTGTTGCTGATGCTCTTATAAAGACAAGATTAACAGGGAAAGAAGGGAAGAGGAGGAGTCTGGGGCAGTTCTAGAGCTGTTCATGTGTCATTTTAAGCAATTTTGCTACTTAAAGATACTACTCGTGGTTATATAAAGAGTTTCTCCTGTTTGAGGTTGAATGATGTCAAAGACTTTATCTCTGTTTTGGCATATGGTATCACACAGCAGCTGAGGCTCTTTGGCTTGTGGTATTTTTCCAAGCGAAGAGGGAGCACGTGTTCCAGTAGGAATTTCAACATTGGCGTGTGTTTCCTCTGAGGGTGATGGGGATGTCATGTTGCGTCCGGAAGGCAATCTGGAATGCTGCCGGCATTGAGTTTCTTTACAAGTCACAGTGAATGAAATCATCTGTTTTCTGTGAAAGGATCTTAGGAGAAGGAAGAAGATTTTTGAGTAACAAAGTACTGTGTAGTAAACTCATTGACAAAATCCTTGTTTGGTTTGGTGCTTGCTTTAGAAGCCTTTCTAAAAACCTTGTCTCTGAAGTAGTCTGTGGTTGGTTAAAGTATACTTCCAGTCTAAAACTCTCCTAAGATAACGGAGTTTGCTGGCAGCCTTTAGTTTACTGCATCTGTGAAACCTAAATAATATCCCTCTTGAGAATTCCACTGGGTGTGATAAGCAAATAGGGTCATCTGTGTTTTGATTTCATTTGGAAATAAATAAAAGAAGTTTGACAAATTTCCTTAAGCATTTGACTTTGCTTGTTAGGAAATAACCTGAGGACTAGTGATGCTGCTATTGTCTGGTTTAGTGTAATTTATTACATTTTATGTTAGTTTTATGCACATCAGTTTTTGCAGAGTGTCTCAGTGAGGTGGACTGGAAGACAGCTGTGGTGACAGACTTGACAAAAGTTTTCACATGACTGTATGTGGTGTTTGAGATGCCATGCGCACAAACACAAGATGCAGAGTCCTTACCCAGAAATGTGTGGGAATACAGCTGATCACAACTTGGTTTCTCTTCAGGAAAAAAGATTTGGTGATAGTGTCAGTATGATGATGACAGCCTAAAATCTAAATCACTGAGAGAATGGGGTCCAGGCAAAAAAGTGATGTAATCAAATGCATGTGTTTTATGTAAAATCTCAGTTTTGAGTGGAAAACTTTAACCTAGTCCTATTAATAATCTGGGTCAAAGACAAACAAGATTAAGTGAGGAAGAAACTATTTGCAGAGGAAATTAATTTAGTTCAGACTTAGTGCTGGCTGCTGGCTTTCATGAATTTATTACCACTTCAAGGTCGTATTGTCAGTATTGGTGTTTTGAGAAGTGAAGAAGTGAAAAAGGTGAGCAGCAGAGAAAGTAAGTGCATCAGAGTGTATGATAATAAAATGCCAGTGTGATAACATGGACAGATAATGAGAGAACAAGGACCTCCCTGAAAGGTGTGACTGCCTGCTGATAGGAGCAGGAATGTAACCTGGATTGCTTGTTCTCCCATGCAAAACAAAGCCAGGGAGAGTTTGGCAGGGCATTTCCCATGTTGCTGGAAGTATAAGGTAAATGGCCCATGTTCACCCTTGCTTTAGTGGTGTTGGTCCCTGCCCTCTCCTTTCTCCTTACTGTAATACTACTTGTCTCATCAGGTCAGTCTTATGCTGATACAGGGTGAAAAGCTGAGAACAGTAGGAGTTTTTCCATCTGGGCCTTTTGTGCTGGAATCTCTCTGCTTAATTGTACACTCCCATGGTCCAGTGAATTATCTTCCTGTTTTTAGGTAACAGCTTGCTTTCCAGGCAAGGTAGAAGGAGGCACTTCCTATTACAGAACAGAAGTTAATAAAGGTGGGGAATGAGAATTTCTACTGCTGGCTTCTTGGGGATCCTAATGGTCATAAGTACTTGTTACCTATCCTTGCTCACTCTAGGAGCTAGATGTTGTATCCTTCCCCCTATCTCAAAGCTGGATTCTCCCTCCTTATGTGCCATGAACTGATTATGTTTAGGGAGTCTTGCCTGCACAGAAGGAGTACCTCTGCTGGAAGCAGCTGAGCTTAGGGAGAAGCTAGCAAAAGCTGTATTTGTTGTGAAGCTTATGTATAGCTTTACAGTAGGAGTTCCCTGCCGTAACTTGCTCAGGAAGCACTGTTCACGCCAGCAGCAGCTTCAGCTTTGCAGGCTGCATGTACATCATCTGACTTCTGAAATTAGTATCCCCGACTTTCTCTAACTTTCATTCTTCCACTGTGCTTCTGTGTCTTCGTGGTTTTTATCTTTCCCATGAAGATAAAATTGTCCCCTTATAAGGTCCTTCGGCTCCAGAAGGACCCTTATAAGGTCCTTCTGCTCCTTCTGTTCTCCCTGTCTTCTTTACCTTCATACTGCACACAAGCCCATGTGTAGGCTAGGAGCTAGGAGTTTATACCTTTAGTCTCAATTTTTCCTATTCCGTGGTTGCATGTTCCCACAGCCCTGACCTGAGAGCATGGTTCCTGCCTCAGGCTGGCACAATGCCTGAAGCAGAGGTAAACCAATTTTGTGTATGAAAGAGCCAGGAACAGCCGCCATTGCACGTTATTAACATATCACTTCAAGGAGGTTTACCTACCAATCTTTACCAAAGCATAGTTTGATAGTCTTAAAAAATAACCTTTTTCCTAAACCTGTCTAAAATAAGCAGCAGATTTCAAACTGGTTTTAATCCTTTTTCTCTGTATTTTTTTTTTCTGGAGTGAGTGGGTTTGTTTTTCATGAAGGGGTAAAATTATTGAAATGTGTTTCAAGTCATTGATGGAAGGACTATCGTATTGGGCTGTCACAGGGGATAGGCAATAGTTCACCCTCCAAAGCTGCTAGTCAATACCAAAAGACACACTAGGAGTCCATGTAGTGTTACATATGCAATTCATGCTTTGTAGAATTAACTGTTTGCAGTGATTTGCCACACGGGAAATTTTACCTATCTGAGACTCTCTGGCTTTTGCTTGACTGTCTGTTAAATAACTGTTACTTTTAATTTTTTTTTTTTCTTTTGTGATACTATATGATAATTAAACCCAAGCATTATCCTTCTCGTATGACTTGGGCTTGAGGAGTTTAGACATTAGATTTATCAAAAGCCCTTAGAACTTGACTCTTCCCTCATAAATAATTGGTGAGATTTTGAGAAGATATCAGTTCCTGGTTAAATGAGTCCCATATTTTCAGAATCATTAGGTATCTAACAGCTCTTGTTACAGACAATCAGATTATTGAATGGTAGTGCAGTCATTTTAAGAACTGAGTCATGTAGTTGCTAGAATTACACAATAGGTATTTCGTTCTCAAGATACTAACAGGCACTGCTTGGAAATGAAACCAGCCTTCCCTTTTTTGTTGTGCAGAATACTTTTTGAAAACAGTATATGCAAAACTTTCTGCATTTTAGCTTAAATGTTAATTGTATATGTTATGAAGGTAAACAGAATTATCTGTTGCTGGTTTACCTTCTAATGCTAATGGTTTCTTCATATTTTTTCACTTTATTGCTAAAATACATTTTTTATTAAACAAAATGAGCGGTTGAAATTAAAAAACATTTTTATATATCTGAAGAAAAATTATTTTCTCTGACGAAGATACGATGTGTGTGTTAGACAATACACAGAATGAACAGTGCTTTATTTTATGATACGTTCAAAACGTGCATAGTTTCTAAAATTTCACAGATCTTTTTAGCCTCAGTACACTACAACTCAATGCATGATATTTTTTGCAGTGTGACCAGTGTATTAGAAATTGTGATACCTTGCATGTGACGGAAGGATCATCCTGAGTGCAGACAACCCACTGGATTGTGTATCTGACATGACCCGGGGTAGGCATAACCCTTTGTCTATCAAGATGCATCTGCAAATCCCAATGTACAATTTGAATTAGTTATGAAGACATGAAGGGGAAAACCTGTTATTGCAGTAATTATGACTGAAGAGAAACCATAAAACTACCATGAAGCTTAAAATCCTCTAAAAACAACAACAAAACCCACCAAGCTCTTCACTTATCTTGGGTCCTGTTTTACTAGTCAGTACTTTCAGCTTTCAGCTGGACTCTTTCATGGTCAGAAAGCAGGAGGAGAGGTTCCGCTCAAGGTGATGCTCTTACAGCTGCTGCTGACACCCTGTTCTCCAAAAACGTGCCTTTGTGCTTCATGTAGGGACAGTGGGAAATTCTTCTGCTTTCCCTGGCACTCTCCAGAATTACTTGTGATTTCAGCCTCTGCTAAAATCTGTGGCAAAATGCCAGTTTAGTTGAAGTAAACCCAGGATTTCAAAAGCCGTTGTTTTCCAGCCTGATACTGCTGCTTTTAATTTGGTTTAATGAAGTGTTTCTTTAGCCATGGAGAGCTGGACTGAAATGTCAGTGATATCCATGACTAGTACCTGTATGTTATTCAGAGGGACTGATTTGTAGCAGATTGAGCTGTATTAGTGAATTTTATGAATGTATGTGTAAAGTTTGTGAAAGATTAGATGGGTTGTTAGTTAACGTGGGGTTTTCTGTTTTTTTCCATTAGTGAAGGGTTAGATCTCTTTATATGTAAATAAATCCATGTTCTATTTGCAGACATCAAATGAAGATTCATACCATGAAGAGAAAATTGGGTTCTGAGTAGCCAGAAAGATTTAATTAAAAAACATGATATAAAATTAACACATCTTCAGCTTCCTTGTGATATGAACAGCTATAAACATGGAGCTCTGGCTGGTTGTGCAAGTGGGTTCAGGGAATTAGTGGGCTATATGTGTTTTCCAAGTATCGACTGATTTGTTTTGGTTTATGTGTCCATGTACTCTCATGAGAGATGTTCCCATCCCTGAGGGCTGTGAAGACTGGATTTTTTTTTTTTTTTTTTCCAACCTGCAGTGCCCTTTGGGGCCAAACACTCACGCATATGTTAGTAGCATTGAGATTTTTTTTAAATTGGGCTTATGTTTAGGCACAGCAGTAAACTGAAACATCTCTAACTGTTTACTCTCTTGGAATGCATATCATTTGGGGGGGGCTGGCAGTGGCCATTGTACTCAGTACCAGGGGGCTGGTGGTGGTGTCACAACTTCAGTTTTCTTGCTATTGGTATGTGAAAGTACTGGGGTGACCGCATTGTTACTGCTTTTAGCTTAGGACCAGGTCTTCACTTTCCCCATCAGGGTTTTCATCAATGGGACCTGTGTGAGAAATGCTTTCATCTAAGTTTTACTATGTACAGAGGAGGCTACTTCCAACCTTTTATTAGTAGAAGCACTGCACATCATGCTTCTTGCAGGTTTACATGCAAGGTTTTTTTATTCAAGAGTTTTTTTCTTTCTTTCTTTTTTCCTGTTAGTGCTGGCTATGCCCGCAGTTACAACTTCCAAATACTATTTGCAAGGCTGTTTTTTTCTAAAAGCTTTTATTGCTTTGTTCGTATTTAAAAACTACATGCCATTCTGTTTGACAACTCTTTAGTCTCTGCATGTCACTAAGTACTGTTTGAATGGTAAATGACGGTTCCAAATGCAAGAGTTTTAAATTAATGAATAGTGTGAAGCAGCAGAATGATTTCTAGTATGAATGAAAATGTATCTTGTATTGTGAGAGACTGATTAAATAAGTAGCCTAAACTGTGACCAAACGTGAAAGGAAGGGGAATAATTTGCTAGTGGTCTGTTCCCTGTTTGAAAATGAAACTTATTTCAGCCTGATGAATGTGTAGTATCTTGGATAAGCTAGTGAAGCTAGTGTTACCTCACTGATAAGTATGGATTACCCATGACTTGCTTTGTTTTAGGTAATGTTTAAAGCTGATTGAATATATACTGACAGTGTGAAACTGATTTTTCACTTCCGCCCTCACCCACTCCCACGCCCCCAAAGCTGAGCTGTCAGTCAGGTTCCGTGGTAAATGTCATCTTGTCAGGAGAGTGGTACACTTTCATCTCAGCTTTGCTGTCACCAGAACCTACTTTACTGAATATCTGTTGGTGAGCACAAAGGTTACCTGCTGAGTGTGCTGATCACCCCTCAAAAGTGGGGATTTTTGTGTTGTCTCTGAGTGGATCTGGTTCTAATTATGAGTACACTGTGTGTATTCATCAAATATCCTGTTAGACACGTTGATACAAGTCAGTGTAGCAAGTTGAATATATTTTAGGTAGCAATTAAAAGAATCAGTTCTCTTTGGCCTTATCAGTTCTGGGTTTTTATGGGATAGAGCATTTCTTTTACATCTTTGTCATCACCTCACCTCACTTTCGTATTACAACTGTTGTAAATCCTTTCAAGTTGAATTACTGCCTTGATTTTAAGCAAATGAAAACATGTTTTAATGTTTCTGAATATGGTTTGTTGAAGCAGATGATTGGCAGCAAGAAATGGGAGTTTTGGACTTTAGTTAGAGGAAGTTGGCAGACACTATGCTCCATTGCAAAACCGAAATCTGCAGTAGAGGTAAATATCCAGAGAAAAATGTAAATTGATTGTTTGCTACTATTCTATTACATCAGCAAAGATTTAATCAGCTTCAGATGAGATTTTATCCATTGTAGTTTTATAGTAGTGGCTTAAGTAATCAGGCAGGACTGAAAATGAGATTTTAAGCCTTTGATGCTATAAGATATTCCAGCCTTCCAGGCACAACATTTAATTATACCAGCCAGAGTTTGCTTTAGCTTTAATGAACAGTTGCGTCTGTGTAGACCAGTTCAGATTAAAGTAGAGAAATTCACACAACTGCCCCAAACTGGAAGTGTACCTTCCAAGGAAAAAACTCTTTGGTCTCCATGGACTCCGGCTCAACCTGTGACTGAAAATCAAAGAAGATGATACTTGTGAGGGACAGATGCATGTGATGTGGTGGTTATGAGATGTGGCTCAGGATGAGGGTGTGGGAGAGAACAGCTCTGCTGCTGTCTGCTGAGTGCCACTTAGGACCAGAACCTTTTGGTGACCTTTGGCAAATCACATAAGATGTCTGCACCTTGTCTTCTGTGCAAAGAGAATACGCCTTCTTCACAGTAGTGTTTTGAGACCTAATTAAGGTTTTTCCAAGCAATTCCAGAACCTCAGATGAAAGGCATGCACGGAAAGCATTATAATTAACAGGAGCTTATCAGTTGAGCTTTACAGAATTAGTAGATTCTTATAAATATAAAACTGAATGCTTTTATAGAAACATTTTACTATGTCCCATCCCTAAAAAGCATTATTTGTAGATATGATATTTTAAGATTAGTAAATAGAATTGTTTATTTTCTTGTACTGACATATTATTCTGTGTACCTATCAACTTGGATGCGTTATTGTGTTAGGGATCTAGAGGTTTGGGGGTGCGTGCATTGCTGTAGGATATATCCACATAAGGGATCTTATCTGCAGATACTTTCCCATTTCTCATATAAACATGGATATGTTAAAATTATTTTCTATTTTCCAAAGACAAAAAAATGCACGTAAAAGTTAATTGACTTGACTGCCTTTTCCTGTGCATTTTCCTTCTCTACATTTGGCATATTCGAGTTTTGCTACTACCAGAAGGCGAGGTGGGACTGGTAATGACTTATGGTCATTTTGCTTACTCTTTTTATATGGCAAACATATGAGTGACTGGACCTAAATTAGTCAGGAGGGCTGCATGCCCTGTATTGGAAGGAAATTGTGGCTGGCGTGTATTGTACCAAGAGGCTGTTGGCAGTACATGGTAGTTACAGTTACAAAAAAAAAAAAAAGGCAAGTAACACAAG
>Ga0065711_1052150_pt1 | contig 10080 bp, 6 predicted proteins | sample Hoacrofraction12_FD_59098 | JGI IMG/M metagenome (GOLD analysis project Ga0065711, IMG submission 59098) | Hoatzin crop microbial communities from Cojedes, Venezuela - Epithelial fraction 12 v2 (version 2) | ecosystem: Host-associated > Birds > Digestive system > Esophagus > Crop | place...
GGGAGGTTGTGGAGTCTCCTTCTCTGGAGATATTCAAGACCCGCCTGGACAAGGTCCTGTGCAGCCTGCTGTAGGTGACCCTGCTTCGGCAGGGGGCTTGGACTAGGTGACCCACAGCGGTCCCTTCCAGCCCCGACCATTCTGTGAGCCTGTGAGTCAGCCGTGAGAGGCAGCGCTGGGGAGCGCGGGCACCGCGGCTGTCCCCGGGGCTCCTCGGAGAGCGGGAGAGGCGACTGCGCTGTCTGCCCACCCTGCCCTGCCGCCGAAACGCTGCAGAACCGCGCAAAAGAAACTGCGGCCTCAGCACCACGCTGCTTGCCTCGAAAGAGCAAGTAGGAGGAAAAACACGGTGAGGCAAGGCTTTGCAAAATTGCAGTGTTGCAATAATGTCCAAACAGACTGCAGTGTGAGGGTGTATTTGCTTTAAAACACAAGCATGCTGCATTATACCGTAGGCAACCCATCTGCTCGGGCAGAGGGAGGAAGGATTAGCCGAGCTAATGATTCTTACTCGGCTCTGCTCTTACAGAAGGTGCCGGGGGAGCTCTAGCATCAACTCGGAGCAGATGCGACTGAAATGCTGTCAGAAATCACACCACGAACTGCAAGGGACTCAGTTTATCAACTTCCAAAGCACCAAGGCGGAGTTAGCCCTGCTGCTGAAACATGCCGATTCCCTACGTTCTGCTGTTTGCAGCAGTGATTTGGTTTCCTTTCGCCTCCTGAATGGTTGTGGGCTGTGTTGGGAAATCAGGTTCAATTGTTGCTTTAAAATAAATGACTAAGAGGAAACAAGACTAAGGTGTGTAGAATAATGGACAGAACAAAGTAGGAAAAGCAGACTCTGTTTTCTCTTTCAGTGAAGTGTGAACAAAGAGAGTCAATAAAAATTGAAAGAGGATTGGTGAAAGGCTATACCTTCACCCGTGGGAGACTGGTAAAGGAAATACTAGTCTTGAACTGTATCCAATTAGCTTATGGAACTCGTTATTGAAGGATAGCATTGGGACCAACAGCTCAGCAAAATCCAAGAAGCAGGAGCTTTTGTACGCTGCTGGGAACAGAACCTTCAGATATGGCTACCAGAGCCTGAACACTCCTGGTGCATCACGGCGCTGTTTGCAATGACAAGACACTTTTCCAGAGCTGCCTTGGAGCTGTGTGAAGGAGAGAGGGAGTGCTGGGACTTCCTTGGGGCTGGTACTGCGGCCCAGGGGTTGAAGGAGGACAGAGGAGACACTCTTTGACACAGCTGTCACCCTTGTAAATGTTTATGCTTTGCTGGAGGCCTCTGGTGAATCAGTTATGCTGAAATATGTCTGAGAAATGCAGACAACAGAAGATTTCCAGAGTCACAGTAGTTAAAAGTTTTAAAATAAACCAAAACAAAACAGAAGTTTAGTCAGGTTGTAACCTCCCATGACTCGGGGCCGGGGCCAACCCCTAGCAGATGAGCTCTGGGAGAGAAGTTTTCCGCACTGTAGATCTGCTTAGGGCCCGGTTTGTGTTTGCCCTTTCCTGCCTGTGCCTTTCGCAAGAGTCACCGTAGAGGAACAGCTGGAAAGGCACAGCATGGTTCTGGCTCTGTCCCACCATTCCCCGTCCCTGACATGCCTCCCTGCCCGTGTAGGACACTTACTCATGCAGTCTCCTCCGTACCAGCCAGCTCTGCACTCCGCACAGTAGATCCCCTTGATGTAGAAGTCGTCAAGCGTCCCTCCCCAGGAGCCGTTGCGGCAGAACTTGCAGTTCTCAAAAATGGTGCAGCCTAAAAGGAGAGCCACTGCATTAGCGGAAAGTCAAGGCAGATTGTCCTGTGAGGAGAGGAGCAACCTCTCTCTCTTTTCCACAAAAAATGCCAATGACATCAGTGACTGCTGTGGTGCTGACAGCTTCCCCACTGTGAACCATACCCTCCACCCCCAAACCCTAGCCAGCTCAGACTCGGAGATTTGGAGCCAAATTCACAGTCTGACTTGCCCAAACCTCTAAATCTCATTGTTCCGACTCTAAGTGCCTCTGTCAGGAGTCTGAATGTGGATGCTGGTGCCACTCAGGCCCAGCCCAAGTGATTCTGATGTCTTCCAACCGGGTACTGTTTCCTCCTGCTCTCACCTTTCACTTTGCCCTTTCCTCCTTGCCAGCCGGACCTGGAATTCCAAGTCGTCTCTCCCTTCTTGCTTTGGAGATGCAAATTATCCCAGAGCACCTACAAAACGCTCCTGGTGTGAAGCCAGCTGCAGCATCACCTTTTGGCAGCTCCCAAGCCTGCCCAAGATGCCCTGAGGACAACATTGCTAGTAGAAAGTGTTTGGTTTTTTTTTCTGGCAGTGGTGCTCCCTTGCTGCAGGGGCACCTTGCCAAGTGTCTTGCTGCTGTCAGCAGAGCGGCAGAGGGAGTTCCTGAGGAGATGCAGAGCAATCCCGTGCCCCAGTGAGATGTGCCTGCCCTCGCCGCTCCCCTGCCCAGCGGCTACCATTACGTGCTGATGACTCGGCCAAAGGTCTGGTGTGAACGCAGTGCAGCCCTAAACATACCTGGGTGGATTAAGCAGGAGTCGCACTCGTTCTCCTCGTTCCTGCAGCAGGGAATGGTGTAGCCCACTCTTTCTTTCTGTCCTGGGCAGATGCACTCGATTTGGTCGTATTCACAGCACTCCCGGCACATGATATTCCACTCGGCGCCTGGGCAGTTTTCATTGATCACTGTGTACTCTGCAAGCGGGAAACAGAGAGGGGGAGATGTGGAAATAGTCCGTCATCTGCTGTGGACTGACAGGATCTATTATTCAGCGATTTGTCAGATCGTGTATGGCATGAGGCTGGCTGAGGCCTTCAGCTCAGGAAATCCCAAACTATGTGTCAAGACGCGGCTGAAACGTCAGCTCGGTTTGGGTACCTAAAGAACACATGGACAGTTTTGCAGTGCCAGCTGGAGAAGGCAAACAGACCAGAGGGAAGGAATATGTTCCCTTCAGTCATTTCTCTGCAAGGTCTTCCCACTTCTGTGGTGAGAAAAATAGTTTAAAAAAATCACAGAGGATGACATCACATGAGAAACTCTTCTTCAGATCTCAGGACTGATTTACAGCCTCAGATATAATACAGATTATTTAAACTATAATAGCGTGTTTTGATCGTATTTCTGCTTGTGAATTTGCTACTCTTGAAGACTAGGGTGTCCACCAGGAAAGGCCAGTTTTGAGGCTGGGTTTTAGCCGGTTTCTCTCCCTATTTTCACTCAGAAGTACAGTATTACACTTAGTTTCACTGCCAAAGGAAACAATATGTTTCACTGTTTTTAAAGTTCCATTTTGTCTGGCATTTCTAATATGTTAACTTTATTCATATCTTTTTATTATTTAGCATAACCTCGTATGATGATATTTAAGCTGTGCTGGAAGTGCCCTATTAGGAAATGACCTCAGACTGTGACTCCAGACTGCCACAGTTAAGTGCAGATCCCATCTTTCTCCGCCAGTGTGCTGTCTAAATTCTACAAAGTGAAATCTGATGAGTGCACAGTGCTGTCAGCGTGTCTCCCAACCAGCTGACAGACCTGATGACTGCTTTCATGCAGTTTGGTGATAAAAAGAGAGCGAGCAGACTAGAAAGATGAGACATGAGGGAAAGGTAATGAGACATGAGGGAAAGGTAATGAGACTATCTCTTCTTCGCCTTCCCCTTTCTTCTTTTTCTTTTATTGTGGTTAGGTAACATCCTTTTTCCTTTTGTTTTAAACTGTGAGTGACAGGGCTGCCTTGTCATTGCCACAAGCCGTACATCTCCAATGCGCAGAACTCCTGTCCATGCCTGTACGTGGCTCCCTTCTCACACTGCTGGGTTTTGTTTCATTGTGTCTCATAACCTAATTACCGTGTCTGTTGGAGCTCCCCACCACTGAACCTTGCTGCTCTGTCTCACTGAATTCTCCACTGCCTCATGAAGCCTGGTTCCTGGAGGCGTATCTTTTCCCCTAATGATATTTACTGGCTCCATAAAAAAGGGACCACCAAACTGTTTCTTCAGTTTTTTCCCTTTGGCTGGGAAATGAAATTCAGCCCTTCATGCTCCTCAGAACTGAGCCTCTCCCTTGTGCCTGATCTACCAACCGGGGAGAGTCTACCGCCGCTCTGAGTTTGGAAACCAGGCTGCAGTTTGTGTTGAAAGCTTTCTATTCCCCCTCCCTGTCCCCATAATCATTCCACAAAGAAAAAGAAAGCCTTTTCTGTCATTCAATATGGTTCTGTAATTTTTTATTAATAATAAATTCTTGCATCAAAATAACCTTGGTGTTTCGCAGTTATATAGCCTTTTGCCTGTAGATCTCTACATCCTCTACAAAGTCCTTTTTCCAGATGGGAAACTGAAGCACAAGGGAGGTGAAGTGACTTTGCTCAAGGTCCCAGAGAAAAGCAACAGCAAAGCCAGGAATTAAACTTGTGTCTTCTAATTCCCAGAACGGCAGTCAATCATCTTGGGCAAGCTGGGACTTCTTAACCTATGGCTATTATTCTCTTTTAATGAAGCCATTTATCTATGAATTGTATCTGATTTGGATTCCAGAGCAAATTGATTACACGTGTCTAATTATCTTGTTAGAACTGACAGTCAGTTTGATACATCTCACCATCCATGACCGAAAATAGCTGTTTCTGTGGTGTATGGTGGTGGGAGGGTCTCACTTGTTGTTGAAGGAGGACTCCCCCAAAGTCTGAGTAATAACTTCCCAACACTCAGGAGCTTTTGCAAAGCTTCATTCAAATTCTCGTGTTTCCCAACTCAAGCTAGAAATTTAATTTCTCTTAAGATTGCTAAAGCTCATTAATAAAATGGCTATATCCATTTGGGTTGTAGCTGTAATTTGCCCAAGCAAAACTGCTATCTGTAAAATGATCCAAATACTCACAGGAAAAGTTGCACTGGGATGAGTAAGGCCTGTCTCCATCCTTGCAGGAATTCAACACCTTGTGAGATAAGGCTGCGAGCAGCACAATATAACTTCCAAATTCTCAGAGGGAGAGACTGGAACAGACAACCTCCAGAGGTCCCTTTCAACCTAAATTACTCTGTGCCTCCATAAAATATCGCACATATGTTTGTATGTGCGTAAAGAGTGTGTGTGTGCATTTTTTTTATATGTAGAGCTTGTGTACACAACAGGGCCAAAAAGCAGATGCCACACTTGGTGAATCGAATGGGCGTATTTGTAGCATAAGTTGAGTTTAAGGTAATATTTAGTGTTAAGGTGGAAGCAGCAGATCTTGACCCTTAAAGAATTGTGAAAATAAATTTGCTGCCACCTAGAAATGCTGTTTGCTCACTTCTTGCCTTTGTCTCAACTGAGGCAATGAAAATAGGCTTTCTGATTTACTGACAATTTAATTCTGTTTCAGGTTCTCAGACACTGCAATTTGGGCAGCACATATAGCCTTGACAAGGAAATTTGTGGATCTGAGATTTTTTTGAAGTGATCCTCTCTAGGATTTTCTTCGCAGAAATCATGAAATCTATTATTCTGAAGTTTTGTGGAAGCTATTCTTTAATAATGGCAAGATCCCTTTTGTTTTGCATAAGTATCTCCAGGCTACTGAACAAAGGCAGAGGAAGCCTTTCCCTCAGAAATTTAAGCAGGAGATGCACAGATCCACTAGTGTGGGTAACGAACATTTGTTTGTGTAGCTGAGCTCAGCCTGGGCTCCAGGGAGGAAGAGGCACAACCCCACTCCCCCGTGCCTGTTTGGGGGATGGTAACAACTGCTGGCTTCCCACACCCACACTTGGCCCTTATTACCCCAAAACAGCAGAGAACAAGGCAGAGAAGAGCAAGGGGACATTTATTGGCTGAGTAAAATACTGGAAGCCAGGCCTTGGCCAGCTGTGGCAGAGATAATTGTGGGGTGCTTTGTGGGCCTGAATTTGATAATCCTCCAAAGCAGGCAGTCTGGCTTGGAGGCAGGGGCTGCGCCTCCCAGCATCAAACACAGCCCAGAGAGTGGCTTGACCTGGTTTTGGGAGAAGCAGGAAGAAGCTGCTTGACAACCCATGCGAAATATTTAGCTGAAAAGAACAAACAAGTCTCTGGACAGGCAAATAAACAGTGGATTAATTTATGGGATTTTAATGATGGAAGAAAAGCCCATTAAATCCAGGCATAAACAGAGCACATGGAAGCAGCTCAAGACCATGGAAACCAAGCAAGAAACGGCTGTGTTGGGAAAGCGCACGAACCTGTGGGGAAGGTACCAGAGGGAGGATCTTCTCGTCTCGGGAGCCTGGCAGAGCACAGCGCGATGTTTCACCTGATGCTTTGAGCCCGGCCTGAGGGTCAAGTGAGCTGGAGACGAGCATACGCAGGGTGGCTGGTAATTCTCGTGTGTTTCCAGGTTCGGATGCAGCACATTCATGCTTGTCACTGACATCCGCACCCAGTGAGACCACCTGGTCCCTGTAGCACATTTCAGATCCTAAAGGCCATGAGTGGTGGATTTTGTAAGACGGCAGCTGGAGCCGGTGTTCCCAGTCAATGTCCTCCCTGTTAGCAGCATCAGTCCGAGGGCTGAGTTATGGCGACAGCAATTCATCAGAGTGATGCTGCCTCCTTCCCTGCTCCCCAGTGCTGAGCTGGGGCTTCGGAGGAGCCAAAGGCTTGTCAGTCTGGGGAGCCCTCCCTGCTACCAGGTGGGCCCTGAGCTTCCTTTGTGTAAACCTGCCTGCAGGTGATCAGCTGCAGCAAGGAGAAGATGCAGCAGAACTATGCAGAGGGGTCAGCTGGCTGGTCCTGCTTCGGCCACCGCCGAGCCGGTGCTGGGGGATGAGCTGCTGAAAAGCGAATGGAGAGCATCTATGGAGGAGCTGGCACCAAACGAAATGCCCAGCCAGTTTGCTGAGTAGTTTAATGCTTACTGACTTCCCTCGTCAGTAACAGGACCTCAGTTTCTCCACAGATCCTCAAGACTGCAAAGGCAAAACTTTCAGCCTTTGCTCTTGATTTTGACTTGGCTCAGTGCTTGCCTTCTTAAAAGTGGTGCTTTCCTGCCTGCCTCTGTACCATGAACCCATAGGACCCCGCAAAGGGAAGGAGTGGAAGTAGGTTACTCCTGGTGCTGCACTAGCTTGAAGGGTAAATAGTTTTGATCTGCCGGACTATCAAGCTTTTACTGTCACTCACTTCCTTTACGAAGTTGCAGCAAGTCCAGGTCTGATTTGACTTGCCAGGCTGACCCATATCCCTCACTTTCTCTGGCCCAAAATTCCCTTTTTTGCTTCTTATTTGTGCTTCATCTTTTGAAAACGTGCTGACTTCCTTGGCCAAGATGTGCTTGGGCAGCCTGGTGTGCAGCAGAGGAACTTGAACACTTAGCAATGTAGTCATCATCTCCATGACACAAGTGTGTCTGTTTTTCCTATCACCCTCGTGGTCTGGGCACACATATGACTCAGCCATCTCTGTCCTTGCTAAACCTCAAATACTCTCCTGTTCCGAACTGCAGGACTTCGGAAAACAAAGTGTGGATAAAAACCACGCAAGAAATTCTTTTATTAGTACTTGGGAAGGGTTGTGATGGAGGTTTGACAGAACTACTGTTTGAAATTGAGTGGAAATGCAACCTTCCAAAAGGGTAGTTTTTACTGCACCGTTCTGAAAAGCCAGAAGTCACCTCAGAAGATAAATGAAGCCTCCATTAGCACTTACCCTGAAGACTGGAGATACATTACTTATCCTTTATGCCAGTGAGTTCAAAGAGGATGCCCAAGTAATAAAAGATAGCTGCAAGGGTAACAACTTCTTAAAGTACTAGTTCTACTCAATACAAGGTCTGCTGGAAAGGATAGTGATGAATCCTGAGGGATACACAACGAGCTCAGTCAAATCTCTCATTCAAGGGAAAAGCAGAGACCTATCAGGGATGGAAAAAAGTCTGATCATCAAAGCAAGCTCTGTCTTAGAGCTCAGGGACAAAGGAAGAACTGACAAAAGCCAAGCTGAATTTGACTTTGCAATGGAAATTAAGCTATATAAAGAAAAAGAAGTAAAGAAAGAGGAAGAGAGAACTCATCGGGATAGGGGTGCGGATGAAATGTAAGACCACGGTGGAGAATGTAGTGAGTTACTAGCTTTCGTCTTCAGCGAGGTTGTTTATGGGGAACCTACGAGCAAGGATTTGAGTGTGTGGAAACAAATAAAGTGTGATCCACAAATTAGTGCGCTTCTAACCAACTGCAGTTTGCACCTTGGGATATTCAAGTAAACCAATTTATAATTTGGTTTATCTTACTGTGTCAGGCTTAAAGTTTTGGTGATTCGTCAGCAGATTCACGAGCACATTGCTGCCTCAGGGGTGGGTCAGGCAGCTCACCATGGTAAAACTTCAGCTTCAGCACACATGTCTTTTGCCACGGTGAATTTGTCAGTCATAGATACCTTGCTAGATAGAAAGGAGATTTCTTTTCTAAAGGTCTGAGAGCTGGGAAAATTATATGGCTGAGAACTAAGGTGAATTGAAGCAAGCCCGATTACACCAATTAATTTGTGTGTCTTCCACGTCTTCGGAAGAATGACTTTTTTAGGCTGCAGTCACTTTAGGCTGATATAAGCCCATGCTGCCGCTGAGATAGGAAGCTTTCCTCCCTTCTCTCCCCGACTTCCCGTTCCCACTCCCTATCTTTGTGCTGGCATTAGCTGCTATGTGGAGGGATCAGAGGACTGATCAAGCAGAAAACCACTTTGCCATCTCCCTTCATCCCTGGGGGAAAAAAAGCAAAGTTTACAACCTAAATGTGCTCTACAGTCCTCCGAAAGAGAGGGCCCCTTAGGACCCTGTTGGGTATATGTATTTATCAGAACTCCCAAAAGATGGAAGAAAGTGCTTTACAAGGACATCCATATCTTGGTCTGAACGAATGGAACTTCCCATCCCACAAGTCCATTCTGTTATCCTGCAGAGATGAGTTCTCCTTCCATGCCTTAATTTACCCATCAGCACATTGGTAAAACACTACTTAGGCTCAAAGAAGTATTACTTCAAATTGCTTTGAAAAGTGCCGTGCGAATTAACAGTGCATTGTAAATAAGAGCAGATACGAACAGGTGTGTCTTAAAATTGGACTCCATAGCGGATGACTTTTTCAAAGTGATGATTCAACCAGTTCATGTTCCACAGATGAGAACATGCCCCTTTTTATTTGATTGCATTTTAGTTTTTCAGCATGATGCTCAAAAACAATTACTGCCTTCTGCAGAAGAAATGAGCATTTGAGCTTGGAGGAGCAATTTCTTAAGGGTCTGTTAGGGAATGTTTGGCCATGTAATAATTCTGAAATGAAGCTTTCTCATTTAAAGAAGAAATAGCTCCAACAGAATTGAAACCTAGAAACAGCTAACCTTTTCTTTACATCTGTCTCATTTTTGTTACTACTTTATCCTGCTCCTTTCCTACTCAGCTCCACTGGTATTGCATGGATGTGCAAGCTGGGCCCCACCCCATAGGTATCGTGTTTGTGGACGTTAGCATTAATGACAAGAAAAGCTCTGAGCATACAGGAGACCCAGAATTTGTCAGCTGGAAATGAGAAACATGTCAGGTGAAACTGTGGCTCCACTGTGATGAATAGTAGACCTCTCCACATGATTTCGGTAAGACCAAGAGGACTAGACCTCAGAAGGGAAGAGACATGTTTCCTTTAAGAGACTTCTACTGGGGCTCTTGCAAACGGTGTACCTTAAACCATTAATAAAGAAGGAAAGTGCAGGGTTTTATTCTTAACCTTTTTTTGCCTCAGATAACTTATTGTGCAAATGGTGCCTGTTTTCCTAATAGATACCTTAAGAGGATGAAAGGGATAATGCTCTCTCCAAAAACACTTGCTTCCTTTTAGAAATTGTGTACCTGTTATTCTTTTTAGCAGCTGGGCTAATTAAAAGAGGAGCTAGAATATACCCCTGTTTTAGTGTTGCTCAGTGTGCTTACCTTACGGGTTGCAGACCTTTGCTGAATAATTAGCCTGCTTCTTCTACACAGAGTCAGTTAGAGAGTCTTTCCTGGCCATTAGTGTGTGCTTCCATGCAGTGGTAGGGGGG
>Ga0065711_1010434_pt1 | contig 10079 bp, 9 predicted proteins | sample Hoacrofraction12_FD_59098 | JGI IMG/M metagenome (GOLD analysis project Ga0065711, IMG submission 59098) | Hoatzin crop microbial communities from Cojedes, Venezuela - Epithelial fraction 12 v2 (version 2) | ecosystem: Host-associated > Birds > Digestive system > Esophagus > Crop | place...
TGTGTTGCACGAATCTGTCTGATCACTCTCAAAGTATTCACCAACAGCTAGCTGTCTTGCGGGAAAGAACAGAGCATATTACGTACAATACATCACCATTTGACAGTTGGCTGTCTTCTTGGGGTCTGTCGGGATGGATAAGGGAATTAGTTAAACAAGGTATTGTTATTTTGGTAGCAATTATTGTGTGTTTAGGAATTGTAGGTTGTGCTTTAAGTTGCATAAAGAAATTGATGCTTAAGGTCTTCAACCAGGCCTGGATTACTCAAAACAAAGAAGGGGGATTTGTGGAGGATGAAGCATTAAAGGACTGGGGACATGTGAGCACTCCAGCATTTTCTCTATGAGGCCATGAAGCCTTAGCATAAGGCCGCAGAGCCTTAGCATAAGGCCACAAGGGCATCTAGAGGACAAACAGGGGTATAAAGAAGGAAATGAATGCAAAGAAAAATAAGTCCAGGATACTGAAGTGGAACTTGCCACCTGCAAGAAGGCCACGAGCACAGCGCGTGAACAAGTAATGCACACCAATCATAATCGGGTTGCTATGTGATTTAATTTGATTATTGCCAATGGGAGATTGCCGCGTATGTAATGGGGAATACAAATGTGAGCTATCTGGGGCTAATAAACGGCTTGTAGCTGATCACATTGATCGTCGTATCGAGTCCGGTTCATCCTCCGTGACATGTATTCTAGAGAACATGTCACAAAGACTACTCCAGTAATCCTGGAGTAAATTAGTATTCATTGAAGCTTTAATGTCACAGTAACTATAAATCACAATTGTAACACTAAAGTACACCCATAATTTTACAAAGAGTAAAATTTTCAACTTTTTACAACCACTCACCCCCTGCTGTGCCTCCAAGTTTGGCACAGCATATTCTATTTAGATGATGGTAATTAAGTTCACAGAAGTACTTGCATACTTCCCTCCTATATCTTTAAATTAAGAAAAAAAAATCTGCCACTCAAAGTGGAATGTACTAGTGTATTTCAGAATATCTGGATAAGAATTCCTGATTTTTTTTTAATTGATATTGGTGGTTATTGCCTTATTTTAGCTACCCACTCTAACTCTCGTATCTATTAACTCTTACATAGAACTTTGAAAATCTTTCCCTGTAATTATTATGGAAGAAGTCTACTCTAAAGCATCATGTCTGAACATCTGAAACATCATGCACAAGAAAATATAAACCACACAAAAATTTCTTTCCCCTACAGTGATGCTAATTTGTACTAACTCCTCTTTTATAACAAATCTTGCATCGTTAAGGTGAGACACATTCATCTATTCCATCTTCATGGAATTTTTGCTCGCTCAGTCTAAGAGTATTTTAGCCAACTTCAATGAGACCACTGTATTAACTGAGCTGGAGCTTATTAATAACTGCAGAACTAACATGTTTGTACATAACCTTCTTGACCCATAAATCAAGATACNTACGAAGTCAACATAAAAGTTCTCCTTAAAAGACTAGGTGGGTAGGAAAGCTCCACAGTACTGCCAAGTCATTTCTTCTAGCCAAGGTTTGAAGTAGCACCGACTGATTCTGAAAACCAGAAGTTGGAAAGAGAGGAGCAAAGTGTGGGAGGAAGCAAACCAAAAAGTGTTCAGAGGACCCCAGAAAAAACTCTTCTCTCCTTTAAAAAGGCCACTATGAATAGGAAGGTCACTGCAGAAAGCACAAAAAAATCTCAGTCCCTCAATTCCTATCAGTCTGATCCCATGCACTTCGTACAAAAGCACTCTCCATTGTTTGTGACTCCTGTGGTAACCTCTGTTTTCTCTCAAGTACTGCAACTACTTCAACTAATTCCCACGGGAACTGCATACAGTTCTGAGTTTTAATACCCAAACCAAATTCTTATCTGAACAAAATGAAATAAAATACATAGTTTAGCTCCTTACACAGATATAATTCACTAGAGGCTAAAATGAACAAAGATATCCAAGGCCAGTTATGCCCAAAAAAGAAAAGAACATAATTTTCCAGTTTTACAGTTGCTTTCAGAATTCCGCCTGAAGGATTACACTCGGCAGTTACTCAGCTGTAAAATATTACTTCTATTCCATAGATTTGGAATACAAACCATTAAATCTATTAGATCAATAGTAATTCCTCCCACCTGCACTTAAGAAATTGGTATAACGACCGTAACATTTTCATACTGAAACATTTCCTTTTTAGGTAATAAAGAACAAATATATTCAACTTCAACTGCATCACGGCAGTTGCATTCAATGTAAGCCATGGAGCTACATAATAAATATTAATTATGCATTTCACCACAATGGCAATTTTAAATAATGAACCACTGTAAATGTACCACCATAAAATGGGATAACAGATGTTCTTCAGTGTTCAAATGCCTTCTTCCCCCCGATTTTTAACACAACCACTAAATAAATTTTGTGGTTTGTTTCCGAACAGCTCAAACACTGGTCACCCACAGTACAAAAATGAGAAAAAGTGTCAAATAAATTCAGAGTAAATATTCAGATAAGATATATTTTAAAATCAACTAATCTGTAAAGGTTTATAAATGATACACTAGTGAGGTCCTCCAAACGCTCAAGAGACTGGTAGAAGAAGAGTAGAGTACTTCCTCTCACTCTCTCCACCTCCCATAAAAAATGTTTCACTGCCATCATCCCAAAACACACAGAACAATGCATCACTCTGGAACCTTTTTAACTGAAGTCCAATAGTTGCCAAAGCTAACAGAGGAAACAGTCCAACCCTGGCAGACACTCAAGTCTGCATTTCATGTGTTGCTTTCAGCAATTTTCCTTACCCAATAACTTGAAGGATTCTTTAAGAACAATTTTTGGAAGAAATGTGCACTAAACAAGCTCATAGTACAGAATAAAATGGTTCAGTCAGCTCCCCAGTTGCTAAACACCTTTTTAGATTATTTTTGATACAAACTAGTAGTGTGTCTAAAAAGTATCTTCTGAGAAGTCTAACTTAAGAAATTTTTACTTAATTCAACAAGCCCACACATTTTATTATAAAAAAGTGTGTGATAAATCAGGAGACTGGTCATAAAAAACCCACAAAAAACAGATTCACTCCAAAATTCAAGTATCTCACCTCAGTCACCTTATTTCTGATAATGACAAATACAAAACAACTGCAATACAGAAACAAACACCTGTAAAATACAGACTGCCCATTGCCCCTTATTTAGGTCTAGACTCTTCAGCATTTAGAATATGAACTCCAGAGTGCCATCTTCTCCCCAATTTACCAAATACAAACCTCAGCGCTACTCTGTCAAAGCACTCATGTCTTCTCTTTCACACTTGCCTCATCTAGTGTAGATGTTTGATGTACAGAAATCCCAGGAGGTTATCCGAGCTGACAAGCCATCCCATCACCTCTATCTCCTATCAACATCCTTTCTACTTCATTTGTATCATTTCTTTCCCTCAAAAGTGTGACACACATCTAATTAAACTCAGCACTTTTTCTGAAAATACCTTCCAAAAGTAATTTTTCCCCATTATCAATCATTTCCGGAGCATTACCTTCACTCTACCCTTGCACTAACATTCCTCTGAAGAAGTACTAATCTATTCCATCACATGTGTATCTCAGGTTCATAACATGAACACTCCTAACAGGAAACAATTCCCAAAGGAAAGAGGAATTATTCACATGATTTACCTGCAGGCATTCAACTTGGGGAGCTACGTTGTGGGAACAGCCACCTGTGGTCCCCCAGCATGATCAGTGAATACACAAAGGCTCCTCTAAAAGGCATTCAAAACACCATATTCAGGTTCACTCTCTCTGTCAAGTCTTGGAAGAGGTTCTCTGCTCTCTATTAAATATATGTGCAATGTAGCAAGATGAGCCTCCTCTGGCAATTTGTATTACCCTACATTGGCCTCTAGAACTATGCTGCTGTGAACTCAGCCATCCTTCATCCTTATCAGACTATTTCTGTGAATCAATACATAGTTCCGTGCTGTAACAAATTTGACAGTAGTGGTCTCCAAATAATTCTTAAGTACTGGAAAAAGCAAATACCTAGCAGCATATTTTTCTGCAGAGCATCTCCCATGTCACATGAACACTAAAGGAAGCACCTGCACTTCTCCAGCATTGGCAGTAAGAAACCAACAGGTACATAAGGGAAGTTGGTTTAAGAACCATCTCCCAAATTTTCCACTGAAGTTGTAATAACAGAAGAATCCTTAATAATTAACCAGTTATGAAAACCATAAAGGAAAAATTTCTGTCAAAAAAGAATGAACTATTGGCATGTATTTTGCTATACTATTACTCTGTAAACTCCACCATGCAAGTTAGAATAGAGAAATACTTTTAACTAAAATTTCTAGAATACAATTATCTTTTAGCTACTTTGCCAAGCCCATTAGCAGCACAGAAAGATGTGTCTTTTGAATAATCAAGATAGCTTGGCTTTGATTTTCTTTGCATTCATATAGGTGATACAGAGAAAAGTTTTGGTGGCTGCAGATACTCTTCCTGCTAGCTTGCATGTGTATCATTACTACAACGCTCACAAGCTCAACTGGAATATGGCACTGTGAAATTTTCAATGGTCTCTCGTTTTCTACATAAGAATGCCAGTCACTCATGGAAACAAAGGATTCTAAATATGTTGCTGACCCCAAACCTTGTTAGTATAATTATTTCCAGACAGCTGTGAGAAGACCAGTTAGGAGCTAGATAGCATGATGCCAACACATGGGCTCATGCCAGAGGACTGTAAAAAGCCTTTGGTATCTTGCCAGATATCAGGTCATGCATAGATGATGTAGATGGGGCAGAGGTAACTACAAACTTTCTATAATGCAAAGGATAAAAAGGGTTTAAGAAGTCTGAAAAAATAGATTTTCTAACAGTGAACAGCAGCTTCTGTTGAAATGATGAATTACATGCTCTTCTGTGTAAATTACATGAGAGTACGGTGAACACCTTTTTCTTGACTGTAATTCAGTATTCGTGAACATTTCTGACTGCTGTTGATGATAAGAGGAACATTCTCTTATTACTAATCTGCAGTATATCAATCCGCACCAAGAGGATAAAATACATTTATAGTTTCTAGTTTCACCCAAGAGTGAATTATTTCAATTTCCTTCATTTTCACTCCAAAGAAATAATACAGATTTACCATATTGAAACAATTTGTTTCCCTTTCATTTACACACTTATCTATGAAGGCAAGATGAAATATGACACAGGAAGTCATCTCTCTCTACAGCTGGTATATATGCTTTGTAATTTACTACAAACTGGAATCATCAGCAATAATGCCTTCCAGCCCTTCACCCTATTTTGATCTACTCAAGTTTTCAAATCAGTTTTCATCTAAATATACACTGAATCCTTCCCTTAAAAAAAAAAGGGAGATGAAATACAACCTGAATGGGAAGAGTGTCTATGTACACACATATACACAGTGTTCCACCCATCTTTAGTTCTCCCACCTATTAAATCAGAATCAAGAATACTCTCCTTAAAAAAAAAACAAACACCAAAATAACCCTCATACTCCACATAAAACATTAACATCACTAGCTAAACTGAAAAAAAAAATCTTATGTCAATGAAAGCCTTCATATACTCATTTTACACAGAAAATTCTCCTGCTACTGATACTATAATAAAAATGACAATAATTTTAAAAAGCCAAGCTCAGTAGTTCTTACTCGGTAGTTCTTAGCAGTGAATTTTATCAGATAACAAACATATTAATATGCACTGAAGAACACAACTGCCATATGGAAATACCCTAAGGCACAATTAAGATTGATCGTATGCCTTAGTACTATGTACTCATAATTTACTCTCAATTTTTTCAAATGTCGAAACGTGACATTTAAACTCTTAATTTCTAGACTATAAAAACCTTGTTACAGAAACAGTAATGCATTACTTTCTTTTGAACTAATTGCTCTTTTAAATAGTTATTTTTAAACTCCATTATCCAAATTTTGATGGCATAAGAAGAGCAAGGGTGTCTCATAAGTTAATGCAAAAATGAACATGTAATGTCAAATCACATAGAAAGTTAGTATAAATTCTCCACACACAAATCCTACACATTAGAAAAATCAAGTCTGTCATGAATGTGAAGAACTTGAGGCTTTTTTCTAAGCGCTTCTCAAAATTTTTCCAATACAATTGAATTGTAACCACTTAAAAATAAATCCACAAAACAACAAAATTTCCCCCCTCAATTCTATATAGGAGGGCTTGAAAGAAAATAATTATTTTAACTTCAGAAAGTTTCACTCATTTTAAAAGACAATAGTTCCAGGCATTAACTAAAATAAATAAATCCTGCATGTTCATTCTCTCCCCAAAAATAGATTTTGCTTAACTTGAAAAAATCCCTGGATAGGTTTAGAGTGAAATTTTTGGAAAAAGAAAAAATAAAATAAAAACTCCACATTTGATCTTAGCTTCCAAAGTGCATCAGAGAATTAAACTTTGTAAAGAGTGCATCAACTTCAAGCCAAAGAAATATGGCCAAATCCTACTTTTTAAAGCTTTAACGTAAGAATTGAGCAAAATTGAAAGTCTCACATGAGTCAGAGTTAGTCCCAGAACTGTGAAAGCCAAAGAAGTTTTCATTTGCAAAACACTGTCAACATCAAGAACAGAAGAGTCATGAAATCTCTAATCTTGCTTCTAAGTAGCCTGGGAGCTAACAAGCCTACGCTCTTGTTGGTGAAGTCTCCAAGTGTGCATGTGAAAGTAAGTTTTTTGGGGGTAGTCAAATGCCAGGGGCAGGGAATCACTGAAATTCTGCACATCGTTGGAAGGGTGCTGAAAACGAAATACAGTGGTGTTCTGCCACACTGTAACAGTTTGGTGTGCCCATATCTCAAGTGCTCACGTACAGTTCTGGTCTCCACGTCTTGAGGACTACACAGTAGAGTCATGAACATACAGCAGAGACATGAACATACAGCAGAGTCATAAACATACAGAGAAGATCCCCTAACATTGTAAACACAACCGAGCAGATGGAACCAAAGAGGAGATGGTTGAGGGGACTATACTTGACATTCACAAAACCTTGATAAGAGTGGCAAAGGTGAATGCAGCGTTGTCAATCACCAGATCCCACAATACTGGAAACTAGAAGACATGAACTAGTAAAAGAAATGTCTAAGTGGATAAAACTACTTTCTTTATGCAGTGGCTAATGAGCTTTTGGAATCTGTTGCCAGTAGGAGCTGTGAAAGCAGTTGGTAACAGCCCAATCAGAGAAGGACCTCAGATAAATGAATGGACAAGAAATCTATGAACGTACACTAACAAGATCAGGAGGAGTATAAGGAGAACAGAACTCAAGAGAATGGCTGGGCTCACAGGCTTTCCATAACCAGCGCCTCCTGCTCTCAGCATTAGAGACATGACACAAAGCTAGGTGCCCGCTTATCTGACTCAACAGGGCACTTATGCTGTTGATGAGAATGCAGGTTCATTAGCCAACTTTGCAACCTGCCGTTAAAAGAGACAGCATAACTGAATTGAACAGAATACAGATTTAGAAATCAATATATAATACACCTTCCATCACTGCTGTTATTCCCCAGTACAAACAACAAAGAAAACAGTATGAAGTAAGGAAGCTACTATTTTACTGATCACTAATGATGCTAGTTACAATATCTAAAATTTCCAAGATCTTTATTACATCTCCAATGAAGTATGGAAATATTTGTCCCAATCTTATAAACGAAAAACAAGCAAGAAAGTATAAAGCTGTAAAAATTCCTTTGTGGTAAAATTCAAAACCCAAATGCAGAATCTGGTGGTTTACAAAGATCACACTTCTTCTCTTTAAGAAAACATTACAAATAATAAACTGCTTCCAGCAGCAGCTAAAAGCGATAAATCAAATGTGGTTTTCCTGTAATTATCCATACTGTAAACAACAGGATCTTTTAAAACCTTTTTTCACTTGCACTGAGATTTTTTTTCCCCAAACATGATGTATTTTCTCCGTATGATCTCTCTTCCATTGCTTTCTGTCCTTCACTCACGCATTTGTGTCAGTTGAAGTACTTATGTACTTCCACAGCGTGTCTTTTTTTCTATAAATTCGATTCACTATAGCATCTAATTTGTTAATTTTTATTTATTGGTCTTTTCAGCTTGATTTTTCACTTTCAACTGTTTATGTCCCATCTTCTCCTGTATTAGAGGGTGAATATTCCTTTCATGGAACAGAAAGCTATTTAAAAGCTGCATGAAATGGAACCATCAGCCTGATTCTCCCAACTGAAACTGAGATGAGAAAGAGCAAATACAGTCCAAGCTCAAAAAGCTCAAGTTCAACATCAGTTCTACAAGCTTCTTTTGAGGAGAAAAAGGACACTGAATAAGGCAGTTTACTTTAGGGCTTTCCCCTTCATACACTGATTTATACCTTTAAAAAGTGTTACACAGAAGGTAACTTGAGGTTTGTGAATAAAGAATGAAGTTTAGCCACAGACAAATTTGCTTCACTATAAAATCTTTAACGCCATCCAAATTACTCCACAACTGAGATCATTCTGGTGTTGGTTGACAGATGGCTTTATAGACTTAGAAACTGAGAAGTGAATCCACATAAGTGTATTATCTGGTTTTATGTATACAATTTGAATATTCATAATGTGTAATTGTAAGTGTGCTACAGTGCTTCAAATACACATCAACAAACCATACCAATTATCTGCTGAGAAATGGGGAAAAAAGAGAAATGCTTTATACAATGACATCAAACAACTTCAACAGATGGCCATCACTGATCAACAAACTAAAATAAACCAGAATTCTTACAAATTTAGAAAAAAAAAAGATTTCCTTTAGTAAAAGCTTGTTTTTGTAAATATGCACGGCAAGTTTTCACTTTTTTAATTCTAGCTCTTGGAGTGCAAGAGACATCACGGAAAAGGACTTGAAAAAAAAAGTGCTGAAGATGCCTTTTAAAGACAGATTTGTCTTATGCAACATTACCTTTAAAATGCAACTTACTGTAGAATTATTATGAACAATTAGTAATTTAGTGTTTAGGTGTATCTTTATATCACTGTCAAGCTGAATAACTACTAGTAATTTTCACCCATGTCAGATCTCTTATGAGGTCAAACCACTTGAAAACAGACCTAGAAACTCACAATGCATACATCAAAATTCAGAATACACAGAATTCCTAACCATACTTACAAAATTAAAAATGCTTATTATTATGTCAAACATGAGAAATATGTAATCTAGATCTCTTAAAAAGTTAATTGTTTCTTCTAAATTATAAACCAAAAAATAAGAAAGAATAAACTTTTTATGATTCATATCCAATCAACTGGATTGGCAGGCGCTCTGTCACATTTCTCTGGTATTTCTATACAAGCTATATTGACCCCTCTACATACACTTTTTCAGACCAATATTCATTTTCAGAGGATGAGCTTTCTGGCAGGTCATCATCGACAGCTTAAATGCACACTAGCTTTTTTGCTTTTCCTCAAAGCTGAGCTGGGCTCTAGGTTAGGATAACTAAAATTGCTATGGCAGAGACAGAGAAGGAATTTAAGAAAGAAGCTGCCTTGATAAAGTTCTTGATGAAAAATGTTATTGATTACAACCGTAGAGAAATGAGCTTCTATATCACTAGGACCACATTTGGAGCTGAAATTAGAAGTGCAAGCTTAAGATCAAAAGTATACATAACCTGAAAAGAAGAAAGGGATCTTTAAAATCAATAAACACTCTGTTCCTGACAAGGCAATAGCTTTCTCGATCCTGTGTAGATGATCTACATTGTTCGAAAAAATCTGAGACTATCACCTTATCTTAGGAAAAGAAAAAAAAATGCCAGATTCAGCACATACTGGAAAAAGAGACGTTTACCAAAAAACAGAAAGATAACCAAGGAGCACCTAGCTACTAAAATGAAGACTTCATGAAATCATTTCCTTGTATTTCACAAAGCTAAAAAGCAAAGTATTGGAAGCATGTCAATAAAGATCTCTCAATATGATCACCTTCTACTAGGCAGAGTGATTTGCTCTTCTACTCACCTCCCCCCCC
>Ga0065711_1010528_pt1 | contig 10079 bp, 12 predicted proteins | sample Hoacrofraction12_FD_59098 | JGI IMG/M metagenome (GOLD analysis project Ga0065711, IMG submission 59098) | Hoatzin crop microbial communities from Cojedes, Venezuela - Epithelial fraction 12 v2 (version 2) | ecosystem: Host-associated > Birds > Digestive system > Esophagus > Crop | place...
TGTGTTTGATTCTTCAGAGTTTTGCAATTTCTTTTTTATGGCTTTTTCTTTCACAACATGTACTTACTTTTTGGGAATTGCAAATGAACTACAATAATCACGAAATTATTTCCCCTGCTGGGGACAAACTCCTGTTGCAGTGGCAGCAGCGAGTTTATTATGTTGGACCCAATGGACCCTTGAGCATGGACAGAGCTTAGATGAAAAATGATGGTGCTCTGGTCTGTGCCGAATCCATCCGAACATCATTACGATCATCTTGGGCCAGCTCTTGGGAGGGGAGTCATAATCGCCTGGTAGATGTTCATTTGTTAGCTCCTGTAATTTAGCAGGGAGGATAACCACTGAAGAGGCAACGCTCATTTTATAGCTGTGGCACTCTGCCTGCTATCTGCAGTCCAGAGAGGAGCAACGAGCAGGTACGCGTAGTCAATGAAATGGATTAAATTGCCCATAAATAGCAGAAGAAAGCAAATAATTCATGTTGGATTCTTTTGCCCTTTACGGATAGAGAGCTATGGTTTCTTTAAAGACACAGATATGGAATAGCCTTTGGTCTGAGGAAAGTCCAGGGGAGAACAGAACGCACTTGAATTGCTTTTGCTGTGAATTTATAGAAAGCTTTGACCTTCAAGAGAGTAGTATAGCTTTGCTCTGTCTGTTTGCACTTTGCATTGCTCAGTGATGTTGCCTAGCTCTCAGCACACTATTTCATTTATACATGCATTTCTAATAATCCTCTCTCTGTGCTTCAGTCTTTTCTCTGTTTTTCTACCCCCCCCCAGTCTCCATGTTTCTGGCAGTTGCAGTAGGCCGGGCTGTCCAAGAGCTGATAGACAAAACAACCCCATGTTCTTGCCATCTTTCAACACAGGAAGGATAGAGATTTTTCTTGGAGAAAAGGCTTTCCCGCTCTGCTCCAAGTAGCATTTGAGCTTCACATCCCAAAAATGACATTCCGCCCTTCTCCATGAGAGCAAGGCTGGGAAAAGCTTTCTTTAACGAGACCCAACAGCAAAGAGTCACTGAAATGCATTGCTTTTTTTTTGTCTTTTCACTGGTTCCCTTCCCCTCAGGTCTGATGTAAACAGTAATTTGGCCAACACCTGGTGACAGCTACCTGCATCAGGTGTGATTAACACTCCCTGCACCCCTTGGACCCATTAGCCCTATTTTCTGCCTGCAGCTCCAGGAGTGCCAGCCGTGTTGCTGTACCCTGGGTGTGCCCGCGTTGCTGGGCAGGGGAAAACACAGACCACCCCAAAACCCAGACTGAGGAATGAATGGGTTGCATGAGGCTGCCTTCACAGGGTCGCTTGGAGGTATTGGCTTCCCTGGAGCTACCACATGCTCAGTAGCATCTGTTGTATGCTCTCATCAAAAGATTCATCCCAAAGCTTGCTTTATCCTAGTTACAGAGCAGATTTGGTGCTGTCACATGTGGAGTGAGCAAGTCTACAGGTGTGAGATCCTTCCCTGACCTCCCATCGCAGACCTTGGCGAGGCAGGTACAGGCAATCAGGCAGACATGGGTGAGATTTGATGCACATTGCTGCTCAACAAAGCATGATTAAGTGATGCCTGTCACTGTATGGCTGCTGCTCCCTGGCTGGAGCTCTGTCAGCCAGATGAAGTCAGGGCTGCTGGAGGGAGTGCAGCCCATAGGCGAAGGGCTGCTTGGGCAAGATGCTTCCCTGCTGCAGCCCTGCCTTCAGATGGGGGCAAGAGGTTTTCCACACAATCTCTTCCTACAGGAAGAAAAAACAACTGATTTCAGTGGCGCTATTCAAGATTAATGCACCTACCCAGAGATGCTCTTAATATCCAGTGTCTCGTGTGCTGTGCCTCACCCTGTGGCTGCCCAGCTCAGGTGTTGATGTCACCTGTGGGTGATGTTTGTCCCCCCCTTGCCACTGTCCTTCCCAGCTGGGGGAAGATGCTTGTCTGCATCATGCTTCTGTCTCCTGCCTGCAAACAGGCTTCATGCTGCTGTGGATACTGGTGAGAGCTATTAGCATGCACAGAGGTCTTTGGATAAGCAATGCTAAGTACAAAAATTATTTATTATGACCACAATTTTGTGTGGGTGCAGACATGGGGGTTTTGTAGAAGGTAAGGAAATGCTGGAAAATGTGGGGGGAAAATGGTTTTTATTATGTTCTAATTTGGGGAAACTCTTTTTCAGACTCTTCTTTGGAAGAGTTTCTTGGTGCATGGAGCCACGAAAGCAAATCACGCTCAGCTGGATTTCTGGCTTGATGTGGTGGCATGGGGCTTCTCAAATAGGGACAGGGAAACACTAAAGTGCCCACAGAGGTGATGTCTTCCCCTTCCAGGGTACCCCGAGCCATCCCCTAGGTCAGTTTTCATGCCCCAAAACACTGGAGTTGAGCACCTGCCCTAATGTTTCTGCGAACCCTTCAGAAAAGCAATTCGGAATGATCTCTCCCAACACTTGGGGTGCGACCATGAGTCCCATGGATGTCACTGTCACAGGCGAGAGGCATGACACAGCCTTGGGAAGGGACCTTACACGCAGCCTCCGAGCAGCTTCATCTGCTGCTGGCATGTTCATGACTTCAAAGGCAGGAACTGAGAGGTTTCTCAGAGCCTCGGCTTTGTTATTCATCTTCTCTGATGCTCATAAATTATCAACAACCAACCTCAGCTATCAAGTCGGTGAGGAGGACTGGGTAATTATGTTTGTGGTTCAAAATGAAAGTTGTCAATTTTAATTAGGGAAAGCTGAGGGCACAGGGAATTTTTGATGTTACTACCTGAACTCTCGAGTGCTGCACAGAAAATAATTCTGAATGAATAATTAATCAGGGCTTGGTAGGGAGTGTAAGGGGTACTACTTTTGCTCCTATTTTATTTTGCTCTCTTTGAAGCAAATTTGGGTCTGATGATACAAGTGCCAACAGGTTTGTTTTTATTACCAATGAGAAAAATGTATAGGCATATACCAAAGGAGTTTGGTTATTTCAGGGGGAATCAGATATTTAAAGTCAGGAATCATTAACATTTAAAGCGATTTCCTAGGCATGAATTTCAGAAGCAAGTCCGCTACCCGGATGGTGCTGCTTTCTGGGGTTCTGGTGTTGGAAAAGCCATCCTGGGCTATTGCCTGTCCCGCTGGTGCCTATGGCCATGCCTGTGCCTGCGGGTTTTCCCTTGCCCTGGTGCTCTGCCCTGGCGCAGGCAGGATTGGGGCTTTGCACCCTTCCTAGGCAGGGCTCAGCGGTGTGCACAGCGCCTGCCAGGGCAGCATGCAACACCATTACCCTGGGCACGAAGCAAAAAATGCGAAGTGAATAGAATAGCGACTCTCCCTCGATTTGTAATGGCAATGAGGAACTCTTTGCTCTATGGCTACATCCCTCCACAGCCAAGGTGACGCCAGAGCTTGTCCCCAGGGACGATGGAGGAGGCAGAGGCTGCTGGGCTGTCACTGCGTGGCAAAGGGCTTCTCCCCTGCATGGAGCTGGGAAGCGTCGGTCCCATCATACCAGTTTCCCCTAAAAATGAGGGAGCTTCATCCTTTAATGTCACCGCAGCCAGAGGGGCTGCCTGTGTGATTGCAGTATCTGAAGAGCAGGCAAATGTCAGCCCATCATGGGGAGGGTGGGCGAAGTTTTAATCAGCAGGCCAGTATTGTCTCCTGATTTATTTTGTTCATTTAGACAGGATTTGCTGGGTTGCATGTGAATATTTATAATGAGAATGTTTTTTCTTGCTGCTTCTGTGATTAACCAGTTTGGAACTTCCCAAGGACATGCACAGTGAAGGTTAAACTGAAAAGGCCCAATCCTTTCCTGGCGTTATCCTTTGAGCATTGGCAGAATTGTCAGTTCTGATTCTGGCCTCTGTATATTCAACAGGAAGGGTTTTTCCTCAGCCACACAAGACTGCCTCACTTCAGGTGTGCTTGGTACTGGCACAGCCAGAACCAAAATGTTCTCAAGACAGCAGAAAGATGTTTTAATGGGCTTAGATCAGGCCCAAGGCAAGTCAACTGGAGCAAATGAGCTCCCATTCTCTAATGCAGTTTTGTAGTAGTCAAGCTGCAGACAAGTGTTGAAAATTGTAGCTGTTAAGTCATAAAGAATAATGAAAAAAAAAACCAATTATTTTTTAATACTACATACTTCGGTTGTGGTAAGAATGTGCTAAATCTCTGATTGGAAGTACTTTGGGCTGCTTGGCTGATGCTGGTAGGGAGGATGAGATCCTTTACAGCAGATTACGTGTCACTAGCTGGATTCACAGCTCTGCTTACAGTCTGGTGATGCCAAACCAGCCTGGATCAGCTGGCAGATAAGTCTCTTGCATCTTAGTGCCATAGCATGTTCAGTAGTCCTCAGTCAGCCACTAAGTGGAAGGACTGACTCTGATCTCAGTCATGCTAGTGACAAGTGAGCATTACTTTACTGCCATTGGCAGACTTGGGATCGGACCCCTATTGCAGAGCACTGTAGATTTAGGTGGACCCAAAAAAGCCCCTAAACCCCCACGCTGTGGGGTGAGCCGGTGTCAGGCCTTCCTGTTCATGCAGGTGCAAATTGGAGGCAAGCACCAAGGGTTAAACACACCTCTGCCCTGCTTCTGCTTCCGGCCCTGCATTCACCTGTGAAAATCCCTGTTTAAATCCCAGTGAAGCCAAAGGGCTTGTCTCTGTTGCACTGCCTTCAAAACCTACTGTGAGAGTTTCCAGTGCCTGCCATGTGGATGGGTAAGGTCAGAAATGAAGGGAGGAAATGTGAGGAGCGTGTGTTCCCAAGTCCCTGGTGCTCGGGTACCGCTGGGGCACTTGTGGTTGCAGAGCTCCCTTGGATGCTCACTCTGCTGCGATCCTGAAAATCTGGGAAGTGTCTGTGGTCTGGGAGCACAGCTCAAAGGGCTTTTTTGCCAGGCAGGGTGACCCAGACCTCACTGATATATCATCCCCAGTCTGGCTCTGAAGAAAGCTGCCTCACTGCCTTTTATCAATTTCAGTATTAAGAAAAGCTGCAGCTAGGCTGGGTAGCTGCTGTGCAGCTTGTTCAAGTAGCACCACGCCTAGTGCCAGCTCTTCAACGGCTTGACATTCCAGTGCTTGAAGGAAAAACATGCATGTAGGAAGTACACTCCTGGGAGCCTCCATGTTTGCAGTTGCTTCTGCAAATGGCAGATGATTGCACTTCAAGCTTTGCTGTGGTTTGGGGACAGGAGTCAAAGTCTGGCAACAAAACCATTTGGCTTCAAGGTTTTGAGACAGAAAAGTCTTGCGGACGTAATTAGCACGTGGTTACTTGGCTCCTGTTCATTACCCTAGCTCAATACAACCATGCCAGTTCCTTGTGTTGGAAGATCTGGCTGGTCTATGGGTTTATTCTGTCGTGAACAGACAAGCTGTGGGATGCTGTCCTGTAAATTGCTTGGTGCCCTCAATTATTTCTCTCCAGGAGCTGCCTTTGTTCAGCGCGCTTCCCAGGCGAGAGCCTGGCATCATCTGGAGGGAAAAAAGTGCTGTTGTTCGTCTGCACCGCAGCGGAGAGCTTGTAAACTGTCTGGTTGCAGATGGGATAGAGGGTGGTAATTAAAGTGTGCTCTCGGAATAGAGAAAGAGGTTGCAGACAAGTATTTATCAGCTTTGAAGTCTTCAACAGGCTGGTAAAACATTAGAGTATATTTAAAACAGCTTAATTAAATGGTGCTACAGATATAACCTTGTCTAGGAAAATTGTTGGCTTATTTCCTCTAAATTGTGTGTTTGGAATGGACAGGACAAGAACATGCACAGTCAGAAACTTGGGTTGCTGGCCAAAAATACCCAAAAATGCAGTCAGGGGATAGAGTATTTGGCTGGGCTTTAGGAGAACGACCTTGTTCTGCTGCTGGCCACTTCCAAGTACCCCCTGTTCTCAGCATCCCCTTCGCTCTGTCTGTGAAGAAAGAATCATAGAACAGAAACATAGAATAATTTGGGTTGGAAGGGACCTCTAAAGGCCATCTAGTCCAACCCCCTGCCATGAGCAGCGACATCTTCAACTGGATCAGGTTGCTCACAGCCCTGTCCAACCTGACCTTGAATGTTCCCCGGGATGGGGGATTGACCACCTCTCTGGGGAACCTGTGCTAGTGTTTCACCACCCTCAGTGTAAAAAATTTCTTCCTTATATCCAGTCTGAATGTCCTCTCTCTTAGTTTAAAACTGTTACCTCTTGTCCTATTGCAACAGGCCCTGCTAAAATATCTGTCCCCATCTTTCTTATAAGTCACTTTTAGGTACTGAAAGGCCACAATCAGGTGTCCCCACAGCCTTCTCTTCTCCAGGCTGCACAGCCCCAACTCTCTCAGCCTTTCCTCACAGCAGAGGGGTTCCAGTCCTCGGATCAGTTTCATGGCCATCTCTTGCCCTGCTCCAACAGATCCCTGTCTTTCCTGTGCTGAGGGATCCAGAGCTGGACATGGGACACCTGGGGGGGTCTCACCAGAGCAGAGGGGCGGAACCCCGTCCCTCACCCTGCTGCCCATGCTGCTGGGGATGCAGCCCAGGGGACGACTGGGTTTCTGGGTTGCGAATACATGTTGTTGGCTCATGTCCAGCTTTTCATCGAGACGATGACTGGTTTGCAAACCAGCTGAGCTGCAAGAGGCAGCTGATATGGCCCTCCTGTCCCATGGATCCTTGCTCACCTGGGCAGCACTGCCTGCACCCAGAGGCTATGGGATGAGTTTCTCTAAAACAGGCGTTATAGGGGTATAAATAGCAAATGAGCGGAGGCTGAGCCTGCAGTAAGACAACGAGCAGGGCAATGAGGTGACTTCCAGTTGCTGGCCGGGGCCTGTCCCCTGCCCACAGCTGTGCCAGGCACAACCCAAACTGTGTTAAATCACAGGGCAATCTCCTACTTTCCTCAAGCCTCCAGACCAAGGTGACAGTGGTGATAACTAGGCTTCATCAGCTGTATTTAAAGGATGCTAATAAGTCACAAATGGAGCCTGGCTTGCTTCTGTGTGCCCAGAAATGCTTGTGTTTCTCTCGGTGAGGGTGTCTGTGCTGCTCCACAGAGCAAGGAGCTGTGTTAAACCAAGCGAAGGTTCTGGACTCAGCTCCCACTGTCTGATGCATTTTTATTTTTGGAGTTTATCACACAAACATGGCAGGGGGATTCCTGCTCTAGAGCAGCATCTGTGTGCAGGGAGACTGCTGGTCACAAGCAATGCCTAGCTGCAAGCACCCAGGTAGGGACCAGCTAACCATGCTTCAGTGCAGTCCTTCAAGGGCTTTTGGTCCTTGCTATGAAGCTGTTCCCAAAGATGAGTGTAAAGAACTGCAAGCGCCTTCCTCCCTGTCTGTTTGCATTTGTGGGATCTGACCTACTTCTTGTTGTTTGTAACACAAAAGCCTCTCTTTTTTTTTTTTCTGACTTGCAGCACTCTACTTCAGGAGTGCTCATGGCTTGGGAGCCGTCGTCAGCTCTGGGGGAGAGTCCTGGCATCACACACTGCAATGAGCTTTGCCTTAGAAAAGCTGCTCCAAGGGAAGGAATGCTCTGTTTGGGGAGATGGCTGCTAGGTGCACATGTGGTGACCAGGATGTGTCCCCAGCCCTGCTGCTCTGACCTCCCCCTCATACCCGAGCTCAGAGCTGCTCCTCCTGTGGTCGGGGCTCCTGGGGCATGGGGGCTGCTGCCTCTCTGCTCCCAAAGCCCAAACATGCAAATCCTTAGCCTGAAATTCTGCACAATCATACTTTGCGTGGCCACAGCCTTTGCCTGTCTCTGAAAGGATGAGGGCACTTAAACCACCATGGTGGAGGGAACCTCTCTCAGGCCCTAGGCAGCATCACTTGACATGGCAATATTACACTTACACTTACAGAGCACAAAGGGTGAAATGGAAGTGCTGAAGCTGCTCTTGGCACCGCTCCTCTGTGTGCTGTACCCCAGACTTGACCATGCCTTGGTGCAGGGCAACAGCGTGCCAGTTCTCTTGGTCTGCAGCACCAGCATCCCGTGGCTGTGCACGTCCAAGTGCCAATGGCCACAGTGGTCCCCACAGGAGATCAGCCTTTTTTTTTTTTTTTTAGTTTTTTTGAGGGCATACTGGAGTGGAGCCATTTCTACGTTAGAAATTGCAACAGGCACGGCTGAGCTGCTGCAAGGAGCCCCAATGTATATGGCAGAGACCTTTCACCTTCTCTGCTACCCATCCACCAGCAATCCTGGGCTGCCATCCCCTCAGGGGAGAAACAACTGTTCTAAGCCAGGGAAAATTTGCACAGGATGCACTGACGATTTTGGAAGGGCTGAGCTTGAACAGTGAGGAAGCATTAATATATGCTTTTTCCCCTCGTAAATATTTCTTCAAAAGACACTGCAGCTATCTGGGATGCTCCTATGCAACAGCAAGTCATAAGTGATGGCTTTCTTCAAGCAGTGTAGACTGGAAGCTCAGTTAAATACATCAAATTAACTGTCAAAATAATCTTCCAGGACTTGATGAGCCCAGAGATTAAGCAGCACGTTATTTCTTCTCTGTGCTTTTTTTCTCAGCAGAAGGGATTTACAGTAGATTCCAAAATCCGTATTTTAAATGAATAGCAAATAGTTTCTTGTAGACTTGGCCCATATGAAAAGCATTATTACCCAAAACAACCCCTCTGTCGGGGGAATGTAGGTTAAAGAGAAATGGGAATGTAAATAAATGTAAAGGCTTTACAGTGAATTCTGCAGGGGGCATGTTTATTTTCTCTTTAGATTCTCCAAGCCTGGCTTCCTATGCAATTAAACGGTCTAGCTCTTCATTGCAAAACATGATCACTTCTTTTTTGTGTCATCAGTAAATATTTGGGCTGAAACTGTTTAAACATAAGCTTTCAATAATCCTTGTTTTGGTTTTTCCTGTTCTCTGGCTGAGTCTTGGTTTGAATTTCCATAGACTAAAAATAAATTAATTTGTTTGAAGAGCTTAGATGATCTTGCTCATTTTGCTGTTTATCTATTACCAGGAAAGTCTAATCCTTCTTTGACTGATGTTCAGCATCACACAGTTAAACAGCGATACAGGATATGCAGCAGGCAGTTATTATTCTTAACCGCCCTCTTCAGGTACCTGAGCCTACTGCTGATATTGCGCATCCACCACATATTAAATTGTATTGCCCTAAGAAAACCTACTGCCACGGGTCAGGAGCAAAAATGTGAACAAATAGATGCAAAAAGGTGATAAAAGACAGGAATGGCAGGGGATATTAGGAAGCACAGGGCAAAGGGAGGTTGGTAGCAGTCAATCCTGATTTTCAGGATAACAACATGACTCTGAGGCACCGTTCTCCGCATTGTTCATGTTTGAATACTGACAGGGAAGAACGGTGGGTGCCCAGCCCCTGGCTTTGGGCATATTTATCCATGCATTTATCTGGGGCTCTGCATTTCAGCTTCCCTTTTAGGATGCTTTCTGGAGAACAGCTGGCGACTTCTTTAATTTGTTTAAAGACCTGTAGAGTAAAGAAGCAGGGAGAGGGAAAGAAAGCCAAAGCTTCCAAAGGATTTCCCCATTTACTGGGCTTCTGGATGTTCATGTCAAAGTTAAAAAGTAACATTAATTGCAGGCATCTAGAAAGAGCCATAATCCTCTGTCATTCATGGTGACAGGATGACATCTCCTGTTTGGATGGTTCAGCATTACCATTTGCAATCTCGAGAGCTCAGGCTACGATGATAACTATTTCTGACAACCTCAGGAGATGAGTTTGACATTTCGGATGTATGTGTGTGCAGGGGAGGTCGTATCACAGTGCAGGTATACGCTAGGGCCTTCCATAGACAAAGAACAAGCAGGTATTTTCATTCTGAGCAGCCCTTTAGCTTGGATTAAAGGGGAAGTAAGCAGAAAAGAAAGCACTGAGGATGGAGTACTCCATGTGCCCTTCATACAGCTTGTATTGCAGGTTCACCGCTATGTCCAGGGTCCTGTTAAGCTAGATGCTGTACACCCCTAATGCAATTGAACTCCTCCAAACAGGCAACAGATGAAGTGTGAGAAGTCATTAAACCATGGCAACTCAGTTGTGCATCTTATTCTTGCTCAAT
>Ga0065711_1052147_pt1 | contig 10079 bp, 10 predicted proteins | sample Hoacrofraction12_FD_59098 | JGI IMG/M metagenome (GOLD analysis project Ga0065711, IMG submission 59098) | Hoatzin crop microbial communities from Cojedes, Venezuela - Epithelial fraction 12 v2 (version 2) | ecosystem: Host-associated > Birds > Digestive system > Esophagus > Crop | place...
CCTGAAAGGATATCAGAGGGGTATATCTGAAAAGAAATTGCAACCAAATGCATTATCTTGTGAGTAATGGTCGTAAGTGAGATGTTCCAGATTTGTAAAATGATTGCGTGGTAATATTCATAATTATCCTGATGATTTGGCATTGTGTCATGTAGACATTAATCTTTTATCACAACCGAATGTGTGTGTCATAGCGAAGGGATCACTTTTTTTCCTGTATTTTTTTTCTTAATCAAGAAACTGCATTGATTGTGATGGTTGGTACCATCTCCATGTCTTGTCAAGGAACTGACGGGGGGCTGGTGGCTCTGTTTATTGTCATTCTGATTATTTAGGAGTTATTAATGAACATTATTCGAAGGTCCCTATTTAATAAGCTTTTGCTCTTGATTTTCTGGCTTTTCTACATTACCAAGGTTAAAAACCATCTCACAGCTCAAGAGGAAAAACCCCAACCTTTTAACTTTGGGTCTAGACCCCCTAACCATGTCTGATACGGCTGGCCCAAACATACATGGAATTTGAGGGGTGGGCTGTGTTGTGGAGTCAGCAGTAATAGTGGTAGGAGACACCCCAACGTTAAAAAACAGATATACTTGAAAGGTTGTCTGAAATACCAGTGAATCATTGAAGTGTGCAGTCTTGCGCCCATAATTTCCGTGTTGAAAACAATAAATGTCAATGAAGTAATAAAGGTTGCCACTGTGAGAGAAGATGCTTCTGTTGAAAATGCATCGCCTCCTGTCCTCTTGCACATGCTTCGGACGGGAGAATTACCGTGCTCGAGTGCCTGGCCGACCTCAGCGGCCGTGCTGGTGAGCAGAGAGCTATTTGTCATGAAAATAATCCTGCCGTGATCTGCTGAGGACTCCTGATAACCTTCCCTTCTCTGGTTTCTCTGCTGTGGATCTGCCCCACTTTCCTAGCCAAAGGCAAACTTTTTGCTTTAATAACGAAGGCTCTGCCCCCACTACGTTCCTCGCTTACAGCACATTTTGCCTCCTCCTTTCTGGCCAGGGATGTGACTCAGCCCGGAGTTACCCCGTGATCTTCTTCCATGGTATTTCTTCTGTATTTGGTATCTTGTTTGGATGCTTCTGGAAAGTAACTAGATGATCTTCTTTGAACTTCTCATTCAGATTTCATATGCATAAAAATCCACAGGAAATTGGTGAGGAGCCCCTGGGGATTGCTGATACATATTTTAGATTATAGTTATAATTCCTGGACGTTTTCTTTTCCCTACTGTTAGTGTCACCCAAAGAAAATATAGTTTAAATTAGTTATTACCTGTTTTGCTTGTCTGGGAGTATCATGTCTTGTAGAAGAGAAGTTTAATGTAAATGATGTTTTCTGTATGCTTATCTCTCATTCAGAAATGAATACAAATAAATAAGCAATAAATGGAAGCCTGTGCCTTGCTGGTGGCTCATGGTATCTATTCTGCTCCTGCTTGACAGCGTTAGTACTGCCTTTATTGTAACTCCTGTCTTTGCAATTACTGTGAAAATAATTAAATAAAGCTCGTACTTCGCTCGGCTTTAAATTTGCAATGAGTATTTCTTTGCAAGACGACTCTTTTATTGCCAGGTCTAGTTAAGCCGTCGCGACTCTAGAAGAGCAGTTTCAAAATGCGCACGGCCCTGGCATTTGTGAGGCCCCGACTGCCCCGGCGGTGCCTGTTCTTCGGGAGGAAGGCGGGCAGGCTGCCGCGTCGCCATCCGCTGCCACGGCCGGAGGAGCTGAGAGGGGTGCGTTCGCTCACCGCGGCCGTTCCACCCGCGGCTCCTCCCTCGTCAGATCTGACAGGCTCACCAGGGTCAAGCCTGGCCGGCGTTTGGGTGGGAAACCTCCCTGGAAAGCCAGGAGCTGGAGGGAGCCGGGCTTGTGGCTCTCCGCACAGGCCAGCGCCCTGCCCCTAGGTCGGTTGTTAGCACTGTGCTATGATTAATCCATGTTTAACAGATTGTAGCGGTGTTTTGTCCGGTTCGTTTGAAAAACAATGCCATGGCGACAAGTGATGATGTGGGGGGAGGAAAAAGTTACAGGGAAATAACTTGGATAGGTGATAATAAGGAGCAGTTCAATGTCCAGTGCCTTGCAAATTCAGATTCTGAGTCCGTCTCTGTCATTTTTATGGCTGTTTTTTCCCAGCATGCACAAAGTATTTGTTCACCTTCTGAATCTCACAATGATAGCTAGAGTGGGAAACGTGGTTTGAATTTCTTTGCTCCAGAATAGCCTGCAGAAGGACTCGCTGGTGTATAGCTTGGCTACTCTGACTGGATACGATCACCAAAAATAAAACAGATGGTAAAAGTGTATTTTCAAAGCTTTAGTTTTTCAGTGGGTCAAGTGGTTGTTTTCTGGCTTTGCAAAAAAAGTTCTAATGTGGAAGGAAAAAGATGGGCTTCATTTTATGGTGCAGAACTGACCACTTCTAAACGAAATCATTTCAGAGTGAAAATTTCAAGGAAGGGTGAAACGTGAAGAAAACACTTTCCTGTTCATGAAAAAAAGGGCAAGTAGAGAAACAATTGAAGAAGTAACTTGGGAGCTGTCATACCTGTTAAACTTTATCCTCATTAATTTGCTTTGTAGGAAAGTAATAATTTGCTTAGGAAGAAGGAAATACGAAAAGTTTATAATCCTCATGTGCCGATGCTGAAAATGGAAGACCTGTCAATGGGTGCTGGCCGGTCATGGGGCTGCTGGTGTGGGAGGGATCCGGGAAAGGACAGTGCCAGGGTTTGATACCACCATTGTCTTCCCAGTGAATCGCGGGGATTCAGGTTCACTGAGGCACTAACTTATGTTTCAGGTGATGTTACTAAGACATTTTCTGTTCTTTTTGAGTTTTGATCATGTTCTTCATTAAAACTATTTAAAATTATTTTTCTTGATTAAAATTGTAATTATTATTTACAACTGAAAATATATCCTGATTCAGTATGGCTGAGATGTCAGCAAATAAATGTAATTCAACACATTGTAAGGAAATCTTTATTTCACAACTTTATCCAGAACCTGTTTTAAGTAATACCTTTCTGTGTCAGATGGTTGAACAAAACCCTGAACCCAAGAGCTTCTGAATCTGAGGTTTCAAAGTAAAAATGAAAGTCTTCTTTCAAAGTTTGGGAAGCTGAAGTTCACCGCGAGAGTTTGTTTTGTTTTGTCGTGTCAATGTAAAATAGCAATATGAAGAAGGAGAACTAAGGGAAAGGGAGTCTTTCACCCATCCAGTGTAGGTTTTATTGTGGTGTTTGATCTGAGGAGATCTGTTACCAGATCAGGAATAGTGTCAGCGTTTGTTGAACATTCTGTGATAGGTGGGGGTTTGTGATACGTCGACTGACCTACCTTTGTCGCCGTGGTCTGGGAGACGTCCCAGTAGCAGAGGTCTGTAGTGAAGCCCTGAGCCGTGTGTGTTAGCTGTCGCTGGTCGTATGATACAGGGGTTTTTGTCTGGTGGTTGAATGAGTTGAGCTGGTGGGAAGAGAGGTTGGAGGAGAAATTTTCATTTAAGGAGAGTTCAGAATTTGCCGGATTATTTAGCACATTTATGTTTTTCTTGGACTAAATGGGCTTTCCTCAAACTGTTGTTTTTTAGAACAAGCTACTGCAAAACCTACTAGCAATATTGAGACTTGAAATGTATCTTTCTTCCATCCACACAGTGAATACTTGTGTGCTTGGTTCCATCTGGAAAGGATATAATTAAATCCTTGTTTGGCTCCTTTAATTATCTCTTTGCAAAATCCTTGGCTGGGAATTTTGCCACTTACAATGCAAATATTCAAATTTAAGAGCATAAACTGTGCTTTCAAAGACCGTTTTTGTAAACCTTTTATCATTCGGCAGTTGCTCAAAAGCGAACATGAGAACCTCTCAATGAACATGTTTTAATTTTTTAAATCCTCAGAGAAGATTTTGTTTTCTTGCAGGTTGGCTGTAGTTGCTAATTAACTTTATTAATTAATCATGGTATAGGGATGAAACATGCTTGATTATAAATAAATAAAACCGTATAGCAACAAAGTAATGCTACTGATTTTTCCTGTTTAAAAGCAAGGACTGAAAAAACGAGATTAACTTTGAAGCTGCATGTCAAATGTTCTTTGCATTTGAAACATGTGAAAGGCTAAAGCAGCTGAAAGCTTATATTTGCAGCTCAGTTGTAGTAAAATGCCTATCCAATTGTAACACCATGTTAAAAAATGGGGGCTGAATATAGGCGCTGGAAGTGCTGTCTTAATCAAGACTGCTGGAGATGGTGGGTAGTAAGCGACGGGTTTTTTTGGTTGTGCTTGGACACGGAGGTCCCTGTTCTCTCTTGTCGTGTATCTTACATGAAAACTTCCAACCCTGCGAGCTGGTGTTAAATGCTGTTGGCTCGTAACGGGATTTTGACGACGTTTCTCACCCGTTCGACTGGCATACGTTTGTACAGAGGTGGTGGGAAATGGCTCGCTGCGGGCGATGGGCTGAGTGCTTCACACATGAGGCTCCCTGGAATGGTCTCAGGATGACTGTGGTCCGGAGGCATCCTGCCCGGAGGCGGGGAACCATCTGCGGAGGGCTGGCTCCGAGTGCACGGCTCCTTCGCCCGGGGAGTGCAGGCGGGAGGGAGAAGATGCTCTGGGCCCTGTCTGAAGTGGGAGCACAGAGTTTGCTTGGCTCGAAGTTGACTTATTTGTAGACACCGTTGGAATGGATGGGTCTTCTGTATCCCCTGTTGCAGGTTTTTTTTTTCTCATACATGATAATGGGTTTCATTTTTGTTTTCTGCTATTGTAAAGTGGCAGGAATATTATAAACACAGTGCAGGAATGCCAGTCTATGCCCTTCTTCGCTAGGAAAATTGGCAGGAAGCCGTTCTGAACCCCTCTCACCCAGAGAGGAAAGACCTGGCCTCTTTAGGAGGAGCCAGCCCTCTTTGCAGTTGGAGCTCGAATGGAATTTACTCTGATAAAATTCCAGAATTCCAGAAATGTGGAACTGATTCTGTGTTGGAGGTAACACGGAAAGTAGGAGTATTCCTCATGTAGGAGGAGTAACTATATAAATCTCTGCAGACCACTGGCAGGAAGTGTATGGAGGAGTGGTTTGTGAGGTTTTTTGTTTGTTTATTTCCCCTCCCCCCACATCTTTTCTCATAAAATATCTTTAGGCACTTGTTTTGCAATTAAAAAGTCAAAACCCCCTCAAAGGGTATACTCGCTTTTTCCACTGAAACGTATTAGGGCACTGAAGCGGTGCAAAAATGCAACGGGCTATTTCCAGCAGATGAGCGAAATCCTTAAAATAGGATTAACCAGTTTTGTAATCTGCCTGTGACAGTATCCGAGCAAGGAAGAGGGAGGGTGGGATGTGTCTTTTGGAAGCTGGTTTTGGGACCCTTGCGTTAGGGCTGTCGATGCTGTACTCACGCCGCTTCTCAGCGGTCAGTGATTTTTCACACGCGCAGAAGAGGATCTTGGTGTCGTGCTGGAGTAACACAAATGCAACTTCTGCAGGGCTGTGGTACCGATATGGAGGGGGAGGACTGGTTTAGCGACCCAAGCGTGTGCGGGGCGATGGCCGAGCGACACGAGTGCTGTCTTTCTTGCAGGAGCTGGGAAGGCACGCGCAGATCTTCCTTCCTGCCTTCATTCCTGCCTCAGCAGAAACGCTTCCTGAGAATCGGCTCGCGGAAGGGGTTTAAAGGCTACTTTTATTGGAACATCAGGAACTAAATATCATAGAGCGTTTAGCTTTTTGTGCTGGCTGAGAGTGGCCCGGTCAGTGACAGGAGTGGCTACAGAGCCTGGGGAGATGAGATCATCCGCCGCCGGCCCTCCCTCGGCGCCGGCTGGGCACCCTTGCAGGTTTTTGGGGGACAGGAGTTTGCAGCCCCTGCTCTTCACCGCCGTGAGAGCTGGGAGACGCGTCTCTGCGCTTTCAAGGCTCTGTACCCTTTGCTGCAGTGCACAGCAGGAAGGTTTTCTTTCCCCAGCTCGGAAAGCCTCGGGGGCAGCGTGGCCGGCGGGTGCGTGGCTGGAGCCCTTCGCCAGCGTCACGAGGCCGGTGCTGCTGGCCCTGAGCAGCATCGCTGGGCTGGGGCGGAGGCTGACCGACGCTGCCCGAGCCGTTGGCCCAACGGCATTTACCTTGTGCTCACTGGGTCAGAGATTTTAAATGTCCCAGGGTAAGTGCCAGGGTGCTTCACTGGGATGGCTCAGGTCTTGCTTCCCAGTTAGATCCTGTGAAGTTTCCACGCAAAGCACAAGTAAATGGAAGATTTCAAACTGGATAATGGGTATAGTCTGAATTTAAAATCTCTTTGCTGGAAGTTTTCAAAGCTGATCATCTTTTGTGAATAATTTATTCGTCTGCAAATTTTATGTCTCGTTGTGTACAGATAAATTCTTCACGTGCTGATAAATTCCTCTGATGTTTCTGCACGGTGATTTTCTTTCAAAAACAGATATTCTTTAAAAATAGCCTACTAGAACAAGTGTCTTTGTTTTTTTTAAATCCTATTAAAATCACAGTAGGTTGTTGAAGTCCCACTTGTTCTGTAAAGTATTTTCTGCTTTGCTGAGCTTCCAGAGCAAATTGTTCTCTTGCCCTACCCCTCCTGCAGTGGTCGGTTCCTGCACCACCTTCCACTCTCTGGGTTTTGCAGTGCACGTACTGGGTACGTGCTACACTTTCCCAGTCCATACACTGTGAAAATCTCTTTCTACCTATACTGAAACCCTACTTTCATTCCTTTCTTACAGCTTTCCAGATGACAGTGTGTTTTGATCACCAAATCCTTAATTAAGCAAATTAATTGCTACTTGAGTCAAGCCAAACATTTGAGTAAGGATCTTGTATGAAAAATGGCTAATTGAAAAAGAAAAATCTAATAATTAGTAGTTACAAAATGCAGCACAGTATCTTTAGGAACAGAACAGATAATTTCAAATTTTGTTTCTATGCATACATTTATTGATGATCTAACAGCCTTCTGACAGGTGTTAATATAGTGCAGAATAAAGCTGATGTGCGAGGCGGTAGGAAAACCAATAACACGATCTGATTTACCCAGTCTGTTTCCATATCGCCAGCGTGATGAGCTACTTTGCTCTTTGAGTGGAGCAAATGATGTTTGGGTTCAGCTGATTTATTGACAGTTCTGTCAAACTGCTGCAAAATGAAACAATAACAGAGCCGCTAAATATTGCGGAGAAGCGTGGCGGGGAGGGCAGGGCCTGCCGGGAGGGTTGCCCGAGCGCCGCGCAGGAATGCCACCCCGACGGGGCAGCCCTGCGTGCTCTCCGCCGGTGGAACACGAGCTGCTACTCACACGCTTTTCTTTCCGTAGGGAGAAGCTGTCCGTGGCTCGGCTGCAGCGAGAAGTTGCGCAGAGCAAGAGCGAAGGAGCGATGGTAAGCTGCGGCGGCTCGCTGCCTTGCGATTCGTGTCTCACTGATGCAGGACCAAGGTGCGTTTTGTCTTGCTGAAGATGGTCACCGGAGCATTAAGGCTGTCTTGGACATAGTGATGGGTTGCCAGAGATGTATTCATAAATCTGAGGAACATCGAGGCTCTATCTTGGCTTCCCTGGAAGAGCTGTGGTGGAGAAAAGCTGTTTCCTTGTCCCTGCTGATGGTGCTTACTGGAACTGGAAGCAAGGCCAGCACAGCAAGGCAATTTCAGATCAAAATGCCTTGATTTACTTGCCTCTTAAATCTTAGCCAGCTGCAGAAAAATGGAAGAATACAAGCACAGAAGCTTAAAAAAACCTCAATCTGATAATTTTATAAATCATGTAATGCTCCTTATATCTCCATTTTTCATGTAGCAATTTATGAGATTAGGTTTGTGAGCAAAAGTTGAAATGGCAGTTTTTTGGTTAACTGCAAATCTTGGTTTGTAGAGTGCCTTATCTCTTCAAAACAATTTTCTTTAGGACCGACATGTGCTGAGTGTGCTTAATTACTGAATATCTAAGGAATTCTTCCCATCTGTTAAGGAGTTTGTTTGTCCCTATCTTCAGAGAAAATGTCTTGGGCTTCCTTAGGGTAAGGCAGACCCGTTCAAAAGCCTTAGAACCCAACCAGTCCCCTGGAACGTACTTGTGAAGCCACGACTGTGAGGAATGAGCACTGCGGGAGTCGCGTAGTTGGCTGTGAGAAAATTTGGTCCAGAGTTTGTTCAACTTAGTGGAGAGAAACTGTAGAGGGTTTCCAGGAAGAGATGCTCCATTAGCTGTGGGATGCAGGATCCTTTAAATCCTGTGTGCCTCCACTGCCTGCCTTTTATGAATCATTGTTAGTGATTAACACAGTGAAATGAGATTTGGAGGGAGCCAAATGACAGGTAGGAGAAACCTGCCATGAATCCGTTGCTCTCGGCATGGCCACACGTGGCTCCGGCAGAGCTGGGGGTGCCTCCCGGGGGGCTCTGCTGGGATAGGGGCTCCGGGGCTCCGAATGCCTCAGAGGGGAGGGATGGAGCCGAGTGGGCTTTGCTTGGGCAGATACCGCTGATCAGCCCCGCCACGTGCCTGGCTTGGCCGTGGGAGCTGCTGCCCTCTCCCATGCACAGGCTGCCCCTGCCTGTGGGTCTGCAGCGGGGCTGGGTTGCCCACCAGAAGGCTTTGAGCAGCTGGGAGTGCTGGCCACGGGGTGGTGTTGGGCCTGTTGGGGCAGAAGTCCTGGAGGAGCTTAGAAACAAACATGACTGAGTTAAACCGTAATCCAAGAGTCAGGGACTGAGAGAAAACTCATGCTGCTTCCAGGAGGAATTTTGCCTGAGGAGGAATGGCAAAGATCAGGCATTGGTTTTGCAACTGCATTTTAGTTTTCAGTGTAAATAATTTTCAAAATCTGGGAAGAGATGTTTACTCTATTTGAAATGTTTCCTGTATTTATTTTTAAACTGTCTTTCCCGTGGAGGCACAGAAGTAGCATATTGAGTGTAAAATAGACTTAGTGGAATAATTCAAGACTTTACGAAATGAGCAATACTGATTGACCTTCTAGACCTGGTAAGGCTTTTGGAATAGACACCCACCTTGTAGCTTCATCCCGTGGGAGTCAGACGTTTCTTCTACCTTTTGCTATGGGCTCGTGGGATTACTCACACAGCCCTGCTAACCGGAGGGTAATTTTGTGTAATTTGTTGAGAGGCCGAGTGTTGTAACCCATTAGGGCTGACCGACCGGTAGCTCTCCGGGGGTGCTGTCTTCCCCCAAGGTAAATACTAGGTAGCTCTTCCCGAGGGGTAATTTCCATGATTATCCTGCAACGACGGCCGAGGACGAGTGCACCCGTAGAGACAATTGCTTTGAAGCTGTTGATGTGTGGAAACTTCTTTGTGTCTCAGAGCTCCGAACCGGTGATTTTAATATGAAACGCAGCAGTCATTAATTAACATTAATGAACTTGCTTGGCTGCGAGCGGTACAGGAGCAGTGAGGGTCCAGGAGATGGAGTGTTTGAACACAGGGGAGGCCGGGGATGAGGTAACTTGTGCAGGCTGCGTTCTCGGGGCGTGCAGCAAGGAGCCTGCAACACGTAGCAGTCTGGGGACAAACACTTTAGACAGATTCACAGCGAAATTTTGATGAGGGCTTCTGAGCAAGCGAGCCTTTGGCTTCCTCCGGAGCGGCGCTGGCAGCCAGCAGCGTGCCCGCCGGGTGCCGAATCACGTGCGCTGCTCTGCTTGGTGTGATGGGCATCCCCCGGGGACGGCACGGAGACCACTGGGGCTGGTGGCGAGGACGCCGGGCACCAGCCCGAGGGGCTCTGCTCTGCTGTCACCAGCTGCGGCCCTGGGGAAGAGCGACGGCCCCTGCAGCTCCTTGCCAGTGCAGTCGGTGGCAGGCCACAGCTTGATTTAATCACTAATTAGCTGATCGCCTTTGCTTACTCCCGTTTTCTTGCCTGTTTGTTGTGCCATTTAGATTGGCACAGAGGGTTTCAGTGGACTAACTCATCACAGAATCACAGAATGGTAGGGGTTGGAAGGGACCTCTGTGGGTCATCTAGTCCAACCCCCTGCTGAAGCAGGGTCACCCAGAGCAGGCTGCACAGGACCTTGTCCAGG
>Ga0065711_1052151_pt1 | contig 10079 bp, 9 predicted proteins | sample Hoacrofraction12_FD_59098 | JGI IMG/M metagenome (GOLD analysis project Ga0065711, IMG submission 59098) | Hoatzin crop microbial communities from Cojedes, Venezuela - Epithelial fraction 12 v2 (version 2) | ecosystem: Host-associated > Birds > Digestive system > Esophagus > Crop | place...
AAAAGATAGCGTGTTCTAAACTGATTGGTTAAGTTTCAAACTAGGCACTCATTAATTGGTTAACACAAACGCTGACACGGACACATTTTTTCTAAGTTTATCTTAACTAAGGCAATACTTCCTCCTTCAAGATGACTTGGCACCATCTCATTTCCCCCCAGGGCTTGTGACCAACAAGTTCCAGCACGTCCTCCTTTATCAATCGTGCCACACTGGGGGCCCTGCTGAGACCAGTCGAACTCTGACCTACAATGGGTGTCATGCTCAGTATATAAATGGGGGTTGGCTGGGGGGCAGGAATCTGCTCTTCCCATTTTCATGAATTCACATCTTTTTTCCAGGAGTTTGTCTTTTTTCTGGAATTTCATGAAATTCATGATTTCAAGGTTCTGCAATAGCTGCTCGGGGACTGACTGTGGATCGGTCACTGGGTGCTGAGGAAAATTGCATATTCATTATAATCATTAGAATTATCATTATTATTATTATGAGTATTAGTATTTATTTTGTTGCCATGTTAAACTGTCTTTATCTCAACCCACAAGTTTTACCTTTTGTACATTTCTCCTTCCCATCCCGCTGGAGGGGAGGGGAAGGGGTGAGTGAGTGGCTGCCTAGTGCTTAGCTGACAGCTGCCAGGTTAAACTACAACAGTCCCGGACAGCATACAAACCTCATCCACAATGGAGTTCTTAGCCATTTGCTTTGCTAGTCCTGAAGAAAAGTAGCTCTTACCGTCCTTCAGCTCTGGAGATTTAGCTCTGGTGTTCCAGCCTTTAAACAGGCCATAGAGCAGATTGTCATACCTTGGGTCATTCTTGAAAATAGCATTTTTTAGCTTCCTATTCCCACAAGGTTCAGAAGGCTTATTTATCACTTTAGTTTTTCGGTAGAAAAACTACAAAAGCAGTGGGGATCTGACTTTACCCCACAAGGAGTAGACCAGGGAAGTAGAGAAATACAGAGAAAACTGTGTGGAAAGCCAAGTATGTGTAAGAATTTTTTACTTTTCTCAGTTACAATCTATATTTGTTTTGTCTGTAAGAGGTATTCACACTCCCAGAGTCTGCTTTGTTTATGAAAACAGACAAGATTTATTTTAAATGAAAAGGAAGCCGTACCTTTTTTAGTGATGTGTCTAAATCATTGAAGCATATTAGAAGAAAAACGTCGTAGGATTTTGGCACAATTCCACAGGTTATTATTGCTTTGAAATGATGTAAGAACAGTGATCATCACTGAAGCGACAAAGTCTCAGGCAGTAAGGATCCCATGCCAAATTACAGAGACTCAGCAGAGAGACTGCTGCTACAAAATACTGATTTAACAGTAAATCCATATCTTAGTAGCTAGATGAGTAGGGGTTTGCAGAGCAAGCATTTGCAGATTCACGTATCAGGTTCTTTTTCAGCCTTTACTTCAGCCGTGCACCCACTGGAAAGAAATCCCTGTGGGACAGAAGAGGCCGGGCAGAGTTGAAGAGGACGTATCCGTATTTCAGGTTCTCCATATCTGGCTTCCCTTTGCAGAGGATTCTACTGCTCTGGGAACTCTCCACAGCTGTGCAGAAGGGGCTAGATTCCCTTTGCAATGTCTGCTCCCTTCGAAGAGTATGCACAGGCAGCTAACACTGCAAGGGTGGATGAAAGATGAGCGTCTGTATCCACCAGTAAAAGACAAATACTCTGCTACAGAGGAGAGAGCGTAGGGGAAACTAGGAGGAAGTGGCTATCGTATAATGACTTTCTGCTGCTTGGAGATGGCATGGTATTAAGCAGACCTTCGATTTGTTTAAATTACACCTGCAAGAGTACACTAGAACTGCTCTTATGGGTATGAAAAGATGGCTTAGACCTGAAGCAGTTTATATACGCATTTGGAAGGAATGCTTAGAAGGTTGTCTCAATAAGGGTATATGTACTTTTATGATCAATATTGAAATACAATTTGAGGTTTCCACAAAAGACTTTGAATCAAAGGTATCTTTGTGAGTGACAACTTGGAAGCTAATTTTTACATTTCCATCTCCTGATTGTTAGGAAGTTAATGTTAAATGGTAATGTTTACAGTTTTCACAACTGTAATTGTGTTAATGATGGGTTTGCGTGTGTAGGTTCAGGCTTAGCGTGATTGATATTTTAAATAAATTTGTTTAATATTTGCTAAATTACAGGTTTTACTTGCCACGTCTATGAAGAAAATAAAACTGAGATAAGTTATTTCCCTAAACTACAGTCTACAATCAGATTAATTTAAAATTTGAGTGCTTTGATTCTCATTAGTGTTTAGCAAAAACTTTGAGCCATTTTTTTTTTCCTTCTGCTTGCTTCTTTATGGAAATACCTTAGAGCTAGACAGAGAGGAAAATCCTGGCCATTGAATTCAGCATCACCTCTCAGAAAATATTTTGGAGGTTCAGTACAATCTATTGAAAAAGCTCTTCTATCAAAAGAAAGGTAAAATGGGATGAAAATAACTGTTTTTACTTCCTTCGGGTGATCGTAGAACAAATAATCTAATAAATCTGGATTCATCTGAGTATATCAGTTCTTGTTTCTGTACATGTATGTGATCTGTAAATGTGAATTTTTTGCCACCTGCTGCTTATCTGCTCAGATCAGTTAGGAAAGTTTCAAGGCTGAAGACTATGTGTCCTAAGGCCTTTTTGGTGGCAGAGACTGTCCTGGTGACCCCTTGATCTGGATACATCATTGCCATTTAACAGGAGATCCTTACTCAACTACAGTCTCCTTCCAGGAGCAAGCAGGCTACTGTAGCTGTATCTGTATAGCCTCTGTCAGCCACAGCTCAGTGTGGATTTGAGTCAACAGTGCCTGTAGGCGTGTGATCTGAGTTAAAGTCCAACCTTGTGCACAAGGTTTTGTAGTATGTGGGTTTCTCTTTCCCAGTAAATTGAGTCGTCATCTAGGTACCAAGGAGGATCAGGACATTTAGGCTCAATCATCGCGAGAACAAATATTACATGCATTAGCAGACCTTCCTTCCACTAACATATCTAGTGAGCACCGTGTGTTGTCAAGAATTCTAACTCTGTGAGGAGGACAAGGGAGAAAAGACAGTAAATAACCCTTCTACCCCTTTCTCCTCAATCTAAACCAATGAGGAGGAGACTTAGTCAAAAGGCCTTAGATTCTTAGCAACCCCTGTTCTCCCAGAAGGGGAGACAAACACAGTAAAAATAATATGCATATATTTTAACAAAACTTGTTCTTCTGCTGTTGTCTGCTCCATAATACCTGGAATAAATGCCTTTACAGCTCATCTGCTACTGAACAGCTGGTGTCTTCCTCTGTGGAAGGTACCAAGTGACCCCATGTAGCTGCCACATTGTTTGAAGACCTGGGCTTGTATCTGGCAGCTCCAGTTATCAGGTTAAGCTTAACAGAGTTAAAATCAAGCTGTGGATCCACACCTCTTTCCTCCATGATGATGGTTCTCTGCCTCATTGTGGCCCTCCCTACTATCTTTCCATCTTCTCATTCATTCATAGCGTTTCCATTTTCTAGCTTTTCACATTCTGGCCATTGTTTGATATTGTTGATTCCTTCTGCAAAAGTCCCTTTACACACTACGAGTCTCATCCAGGCTTTCACTATCTTACGTCTTTATTAGTACAAAATCATTTTCATCTGCTTTGGCAAATCCCTCTCTTTGCATAGCCATTCAGACTGCTGCTGCAAAGTGCTGTTCCATGAGTCATTAATTTTGATCACATTACTCTTGTCTTGGAAGCTTTTCACTGGCTTTTTTTCTTTTCTATTTTATCAGACACAGGCCACTTGTCATCTCTTTCAAGGATCTTAATATCTTTGCCTTTCCATTTCAGTTCTGTTCACTATTCAAATGACTTCTTGCAACTTTTTCAGCCTACAGCATCACCCACATTTTCCACAGAGTCCTCTGTAAACCTTTGCAAAGTTACATCAAGATTGTCCTTCAGTCCCTCCTTCACAGTCTCTTTCTCTGTGAAGATAGAAAAGACTTTGACAACACTGAGCCTGCTGATACTCTGGAGCCAATACTTCCAGGGTATTTGAAGCACAGCTCTTTATTTTACCTGATATGTTAGCTGGTTTTCTGCATGCGAACTGTCTGGGGAAAGGATTAGGGTTTTTGTTCTGTGCTTCTATTTCCCAGTCTTGGTAGTCTTAGTTCTCTTCCATGACTGAACTTCCTACCCAACTGTGGATTACTGCCAGATGGCAGTGTGACTTTTTTAAAGCAACATATAGATATGCTGACATGAGCCTAAATGAGAATACAACTATACTGGTATACTTCCTGGAATGGTATAAGCAATGCTGGCGTAAATACTTGGGACAACGGAAACTGAAGCTTTTATTACAGTTAAATAGTCAAAGCTGCAAAGTGTCCTTATTTAGGAAACCTGTAAGTCTCTCTGATTTATTTTACCATCAGACACTGAAAGGGTGGAGATGGGAATATACTGCTGTGAGCCGCATCAATATTATGACAACGAGGGCTAGAAAATAAATGTGTAGATATTTAGTATACAAGATTATACAGGCAAAATAGAGGTCAAATTGCCTGTCAGGACTAAGAACATTTTTTGGGGGATGACAAGACCCTCGGTGACCACATCACCATTCGTCTTCGTCAGTTGCCATGTCTATGAAAGCCTCCTCCCCAGTTCCTCAGCACGTGCACAGAGGTCACCTCAGACAATAATAATTATTGCAAAGAAATTTAATATTTAGAAATACGATCTTGTCTTATTTTCTGTTTTAATTATTTTTTGGGCTTCTAAATGTTCTTCATCAATTCCCTCTCCCATTGGATTTTTTCCCAAAGAAGCATTCCCAGCATCAGGTCCTTAAAGCAATATGACAGGTGCTCACAGCTTCTTTGCCATGACAAAGAAATGCTAAGGCATTTTTTCTCACAGTTGCTGTAGGTTTAGGCTGCCAGGAACTAATTAAGTCAGTATGATCATATGCCTGTCCTTTAAGCTGAATAAAATGGAATAACCCAATCAGTCATATTTGTTTAAAGAACTGGATTAAGAGTTGGAACTGGCATGTTAGCAGTAGGAGATACAACATTTTGATCGCTTCTAAATGCCTTAGTCGAAAAAAGTGAAGCTTTGATATACCTAAAAATAAATCCCTTCCCCAGATGTCAGTCCATGGAGCTGAACTGATGCAGCAACAAGATTTAGGAAGAGCTCAGGCGAGGCTGCACTTGTGAGTCTTTGTTTTCACAGGGAGAGATCTTACCACAAAGCCCTACATATAATCCCTCTAGATCATATACTGTAACCAAGAAGCTGAGGCCCTAATTGAGCAACTCTTGTGTTCCGCTAAGCACATGTTAAGGTTATAGGTCTCTGTCTTTCTCATGTCATGTCCTTATTAGTTACATGACAAGAAATGATATGCAGCAGTTGTTAAGGAAGTGGAGAAATAGAGACTGCCATAGGAAATGATTGATAAAACCTTCTGCAGGGGTTATGCCTGGCAGTGTAATGGGGAAAAACAGTTGGAGTAAAATTCTGTTTATAGAAGCAGCTCCAAGCTCTCTAATCACTCTAGCTCTTACAGTGAAATGCTTGCTATGAAATTTGGCCAAATCACTGGAGAAAGAATTAAGCCTACAGAGATGGATCCAGAGCTTAGTTAGATACCAGCTAGAATACCAGTTTTCTCCCCTTATGCATCTGGGCTGAGGCAGACTGGTCCCGGATCCCAAGCCTTTAGATCAACATTTGATTGGAGCATGGCATCTTTTTTTTTCAGCCTGAATAAGTATTTAGATTTCTTTTCCATAGCAAGTTGACAGGACATTGAGCACAAGGTTTGATGTAAGTCAAGTCTCACCTGCGGTGAATCCAGGACACTGCTAAAATGCACACCTTTGTGCAAGAATTTGGGATTTCTCCTGGCCCAGTCATGTAGCTGTCCCTCTGAATGGGCAAGCACAGGAAGAGCGTTATTTTCTTGGGCTGTGGTCTGAGCAAGAGAAGCCACCTCAGTCTGTTCTTGACTGTTGTCTATGAGTATAAGTGAGCCTGTACAACTAGATCGGGTTCAGTGCTGCGCCCAGCTCAGACCAACTTAGTTCATTCCCTCTTCCTACTACAGAATAGGAAAAGTAGGTCTCTGAATCTCAGAGGGGGGAATGATGTGATAAAAACACATCTCTGTCAACATCAGCTTCTGACAAGCATTTAATCAGATAGGGCTAAGTAGATTGCAAAATTAAGCAATATAAAGGCAACAGATGTTTTGACTAAACAGAAGTATTTTGATAGTCAGAAGTGAATGGCAACTGTCCATCCTTCTTTAATGTGGGAAAAACAGGCTGACAGCACTACAGCATTTGTTGCCTTTTCAAAATGCCATTTGCATTATGGACATTCACAAGAAATGTCACTTCAGCCCAGCAAGCTCATGGCTGAGGGTCTGTCATTTCCCATCCAGTTTGCACAGTGAATCAGGCACTGCAATAGAGGGGAGCAGAAGGCAGACGACTGAGGTAAGCGGGGAGACGGCTTGCTGAGAAAGCTTGGCAAGACAATTTTCTCTCAGCTTTAACCAAACTGACAAATGCTAAGAGAATGCCATTTACATGAACACCGTGATCAGCTTGCAAATAAAGTTTGGTGATTCACAAGCTGCCTCTGTCCTTCTGAAACAATGTTTGTAAGGCTGTGAAATACTGCATTTTCAATACAGTGACATTTAGGTTACAATAACATAGACAGCTGCTTGTGTTAAAAAATGCCTGCAATTTTCACTAGCCCAAGGACACCCAGAAATGGTTTTGTCACCACAGTTGCAACCCTATTTGACACTGTGACCTGCATTCACCTCCTCCAACACTGTCCACAGTCCTTCCAACGGAACTGGAGCTTCCAGAAACTGCTGCACCATTTCCTGTGAGCCAGAACTTCTGCTAAATGGAACAGGGATGTGTAGACATCAGCAAGATGACTTCAGCCCTGCCTTTGAAGCTACTAATAGCTAGATTGAGCCTGGTTCTGGCCTTGTTGGTGAGCCCAACACATAAGAGGGATTAGAGACTGTTCACAGCTATCCAAAAAAGAGAGCTGAATGAAATAAAATGCTGGCCCGGGCCTTTTTCACCTACTTATAGCTTAACTGGAGTCTCTGTAAGAAATCTAGGAGAAGAGTATGTGGCCAAGTCTAGTTTGCAAGACTCACCAAGCCAGCAGGTTAGCTGATTGCTTAGGCTGCCTTCAGCATCAGGAGTTTATTGCCCACATGGGTTAAGCAGACTTTCTGGGGTCTTATCAATCACATGTGATGCAGTCAAGCTTTTGGAGTTCCCCTGGGTAGGTAGGATATTACTACATTTGTCCTTGCAATACTGTATTTCTATAAATAAAGTCTGACTGGTGAGTAGACTTTGGGGGCAAATAAAGATCCTGCCATCAGTTTTAGCAAGAACAGAAATTAAAATATATCACAAAATTCCTGTAACACTAAATCCCTTCTCCCACCTCACCCCTGCCTTGTTGCAATCATCACCCTAAACAGATTGATGTCTACATGCAGATGGCTCTAGGACTGTGTCAACGGGCACAGTGATGCTGAACTGATGGTATCAAAAGCTGGGGTAACAGTGGTCTCATCCCGGTTTGAATCTTCTCTTACATGAATAATTTGGGGGGCAGCACCTGACTCCAAAAAGACACAAAAATAAAAGTTAAAACTAGCAAGTTAATTGTGGCTTTCTTCTAAATAGTAAAAGCTACAAGCTGCTGCAAGAATTTTGGAGTGGTGACATAGATGCTGGCTTTGCCATGAGCATTCTCCGGGGAACGAGTACAACAGCAGCCTAATACATTTTACTCATTACCTGAGCAGAATTTATCCCAAGTGTGAGCATGATGGCATTTCACTGAATGCAGCCAGCTTCACTGATCAGAAAATGAGAGCCCACAGTGCTTAGGAAACAGCCTATGAGAATGAAAATTACATAGATGTTAATGATGTAGAGATAATAAGGATCATTTGGATTTTGTCAGGGCTACGTATTCTATTTATCACAATGACTTTTAGCGTGCTCTCTTGGAGGTGAAAACTTGTCTCACAAGTGTCTCTCATTCCAAAAAGTTTTGTGTTTCTGTAGTAACTTTTTCTAATTTACATTTAAAATCTAGCAGTACCTACAAGTTTAGCTCAGCGAACTCTCCTGGTTGTGATACTGCCAGGGTGGATTCAGCCTATTTGGAACATACGTAATACAGTCTGACCTTCAGGACATATACATTATACACAACATCTGTACAAATTAGCCACTCATCCAAAAAATATTTTTCCTAATAAAATCATGACATTTTAACAAATGCCATTCTCTTAAGCTAACCAACAATTAGTATGGGGTTTATTATCACGTGGTGTAGATGAATTCTACTTGAAATATTTTAAGATTACGCAAAAATCTGTTTTTAATTTCCCAGAAGAACAGGCTGATTGCACCTGCTTTTTCAGTCTCTTTAAATTACCCCTAGTTTATTGTAAAGCATATGTATCTTCAAGCCATGATCCAGAAAATTGTAAAGCACGTGTATCTTCAAGCTACGATCCAGCAAAGCTGGTTAATAAACACATTTTGAAAGTTTTACTGGGTGTAGATCACAAAACTGCTTCATCTATGGGCAAAACAAGTTATCTCAACAGCATCAGATACTGGACATAGTTGTACAATTTGGTATGAACAGCAAAATTAATCAAGCATGATTAGAAAGAAATTTACAACTTACCATCACGTATTTTTGATGCTGCATCTTTGGAACTGCAGGTTTCAGGTAACCTTCAGCTGTTTTCAGAACCGTGAAAACTTCCTCCAGTCTTTGACTTCTAAAGGAAAATGTGACAGTTATAAGCACAACCCTACATGAAGACCTCCACAAATGGCTTGAAATAGCTTTCCTAAGCACAGACATCAGGTGTCTCCAGGCCTTGCAGAATAAGACTTGAGATGCATTATAGCAGGAATCCGGGGATCTTACTCTAACCCTAGGAAGCCTAGTCTCAGACCCATTACTGGTCCCGGTCTAAGTGTTTCCTGTCTTGGGCATTTGAACATTCTAGGCTTTCTGGAAGATAACCCAAATAAAAAAACAAATAAAACAACCAAAAAATCCTGGAAGACTGATTTATGAAAAATCACTATATCAGCTGGACATTTAATTCCAGAAATATCTCTCAAAGGACCAAATACGAGACAGCATAAACTTTATCAGAATACCAGTTATTGAACCCATGTCCTCTTCTCACATGGGCAGTTCCTTTACATATTCAGTTCAAGTGCACAATCTAAACAATAGTAAAAGCATATCACAGCATTTCTTTCACTCTTAAATCCACGGCAATTAAAAATAAAACAGTCACAACCAGCTGGAAAGATCCCCTTCTTTCCGACTCCCCATCAAATCAGAAGGGATGTGTGAAACACCCGCTCCCACACAAGAGAATCATCAGTGCTATTTGGTGTTTGGACTCCCTTTAACAAAGAAAATCTATCTATCTCATCTCCGTGGAAAGAGGATTTTAACAGATTAGCCACACAAATCTCCATTTGCTCAAGCAAATTGTCTGGACTCCGCTGACCAATGCACATCTAAGTTTTATTATGATGTGAGTTGATCGATAAATTTTATTGAGAAAGAGAGAGAGACTCGGGGCTTTTCTGTCAACACAATGCTCCAGATTTCCTCCAATATAACGGATACAGCGAAGATGAATGTCTAAGTAAATTAATAAGTAAATTCCTACCTTCTTGTAGCTGACTGAGCTGAGCCACTCTCCATCATCTTTGAGAGGTCCTGGAGGACAGGAGAGGTGCCCGAGGACTGGAGAAAGGCCAATGTCACTCCAGTCTTCAAAAGGGGCAAGAAGGAGGACCCAGGGAACTACAGGCAGGTCAGCCTCACCTCCATCCCAGGAAAGGTGATGGAGGAGCTCATTCTAGAGGTCATCAACAAGCAAGTGGAGGAAAAGAAGGTTATCAGGAGTAGTCAGCGTGGATTCACCAAGGGGAAATCATGCCTGACCAATCTGATAGCTTTC
>Ga0065711_1052152_pt1 | contig 10079 bp, 3 predicted proteins | sample Hoacrofraction12_FD_59098 | JGI IMG/M metagenome (GOLD analysis project Ga0065711, IMG submission 59098) | Hoatzin crop microbial communities from Cojedes, Venezuela - Epithelial fraction 12 v2 (version 2) | ecosystem: Host-associated > Birds > Digestive system > Esophagus > Crop | place...
ACGGCCCCGCAGCAGGGCACAGCGGAGCCCCTCACTGAGAACTGGTGGTGCCTCTGTGAGAGCATGTTGAAGAAAGGGCAAACATGTTCTACAGGCAGAGGACTGAGAATAAAGTGTGAGGGACAGCCCTGCCACCACCAAGGTCAGAGATAAAGAACGAAGGGGATGAGGATGTGCCCCAGGTGCTAGAGCAGAGTTTCCTCTGCAGCCTGTGAAGAGGTCCACGGTGGAGCAGACACCTACACTGCAGCCGATGGACGCTGGAGCAGGTGGAGATGCCCTGAAGCTCATGCCCTGCCTCAGCCGTGTCCCAGCCATGCCCCTGGCTGGCCCCACACTTCAGTGAGCTTCACCCCAACTGCCCGGCTCAGCTGCGTGCCTTAGCCACAGCCTGGCTGCCTGAGAACCTGCCTGGCCTTACTGGGCTGCGGCTGTGGCTGCGGCTGCTTCCCTGCCCAGCCCTGCCCTGCCGTGCCGTGCCCTGCCTGCCTTCTGCAGGTACGGCGGGACGGGCCCCAGGTGGCCTTGCCGTGAGATGAGGTCCTGCGAGTGGACCTGCTGAATGTGCTGTGGTGAGAAGTATTTTGAAAGAGACATGGTAAATTCATGAGAGAAGAGAAATTTGCTTTCATTGTGAGTAAATACCATGCTTTAGTCTGTTAACTCTACTTATATACAGCCTAAAATTGCATGTAGTAAAGCATAACTAGAATATTTTTTTTATTTCAAATCACCTCTGCTGCTTGAATGCAATCCTATGATTGTTCAATTAACAAATACTTAGGAAAGATGACGTGTAATTCAGAGAGTAAGGCCTGATTGCTAGGTGTTTCTTGGAACACAATGTGATGCGTCAGTAAGGCTAATGAGTCTCTAACAAAATTTGAAAGGACTGTCTGCGACAGAGCAATCCTACATAGGCATGCTGACATGCCGAATTAAAGAAGCTGGATCACAATCATCAGGATAATCTAAATACTAATAAAGTAATAGATTAGCTTAATCTAAATCGGACTGTTCTGGAAAATAACCACTAATTGGTATTGAGAGAGATTGATGAAGTCATGTAATTTTTGCTGATAGTACTGTACTTAGCGCACAGAAACAAGTTCACTCCAATGCTAGACAAAACAGTTCTAGTGAATTGCAAATAAGCACATAACATAAATGCTGCCTTTTTGCTAAGTGCTAAGCATCAACAATATACTGTTATCAGCAGCCTCAATTAGAGAAAACTTCGGGTTTTGACAAAGGTAGCAAAAGATTGTGAGCGTTGGCAGCAGTCTGGAGGCCCAGGTTCAGCTGGCCTGGGCTGCAGTAACACACAGAGTTTCCTGCTGGTGCAGCTCGTCCCACAGTCTGAGCCAGGGGGGTCAGTTCCTAACGATTACTGGCTCTGGCAGGTTTCCTCCTATGAGAAACTAACATTTTACTGAAGTCTTTACAGTCCTGCAAAGCCTCCACCGTCTTCTGGTTAAAACTAACAGAATAAAATTCTTCAAGGCCAGTGATGGCTGTGCAAGCAATATAAAAGCCCATCAACTAACTCAAATTATATGATAATAACCTCTTCTCTAACATTTTTCTTTTCTGTTAGCGAACACTGAAGTTATGTAAAGGTTCCAACAACTATCTCTTATTTTCCCTCATTTTGTCAGGGAGGGAAAAAAGAAAAGTGAAAAATGGAATGTACTATTTTGTAGTTTGAGCAATTATATTAAAAATCAGACCATTACAAAAGTGAGTTTCTAATATTACACACTAATTTGACAATTTGTTATGGTATTGAATTTTATATTTATCCAGTGACAGAGTCGTTCTGTGTTATTAAATGTGTAACTGAAAATACAAAAAGAATGCAAGTTCAACAATTTCATTGTTTAGAATCACCTTCAGGAAAATTTCTGTATTATAATTTCTGAGTTACTGGTTTTTATATGTGTCTGAAGATCCTGTATCATAATTATACAGAATGACTGTTTTAAGCAGTACACTTAATTTCATGCCTTTTAGTTATTGATAGAGTCTAAAGATTTTAATTGGCGTTCTGTTTACTGCAACTCCAGCTGTTAATTTTGACTCAATAAGCATGTACCTGATTCAGGTCACCATCATACCTACAGATGGATACCATTAAAATAGTGTTTGTGTTAAGCGAGAACAAGATGCACAAGACAGGTGAGCTTCTGATTTAGCTTTTGTAACAAGATCTTTGCTGATGACAGAGCAGATGGTCAACTTTGTTGAAATGGAGAATTAAAATAACTAGATAGATTTTGGCAGATGTTCACTACACTGATGCATAAAAAAGATGATCCTCATCCTCTGTCTCCCCAGTCCGGATTCTGGGTGTAAAGGATGTGCAGTACATCATGTGTAGTGTGTTCTGAAACCTGAACCATGACAACTTTTCATTTTCTAGTATCACTACAGTGAAAGAATGATGTCATCTGTTTTTATCCATTAGAAGACATAAAAATTATTAAAAATCTCAATCTATTTTAATAGATTTGCTTTATGGTTTATTACAGAGAGAAAGTTTTTTACCAATCACAAAGGTGTTTTTCAGGGTAGGCTGCTCATCTTAGGAGTAAAAATAGGAAATGTGTAGCACAGGTCCACTAGCAGGGCTCACTGTTCAAGCACAAAAAATGGATGTCAATAAGTATTATAACTCATCTCAGAAACCCATGCGTAAATACAGCTCCTGTTGTTTGTGTTTAGTTTACTTCCATTAGAAGGCTACTCATCTTGGGACTTTCCATTCTGAAGATACTACTTCCACAAACTCATCATTTTAGACTTATCACCAGGAAAGTTAAAACAGAATACTTCAACTTGGACTTGAACGACATATTCAGAATAGACTTTTGAAGTAATATTTTGAAGTGCATAGATGTAAAATATACATATTTCTTCACACATCTTACTGTAAATCAAGGATTGCCTAATTTCTGAGGCTATAGGGATTTTTCATGAGAAGATATTGTTTCATCAAAAGCAAAATACTTCACTGACAGGTACAGCTTTTATAAAGTTTAATATGGAGAAAGACTGTCAGGAATCCTTGGTTTACCAAGAAAAGCTCTTTGTCAATAAACTTCCCTCCCTGTCAATGCTTGGAATTTACCTGCAAAACAGGAAATCCTTGTTCATAGGCTCAGTCTGAAACAGTGTCCTGAAAGAAAAACAGCAAGTTCATGAGTTCATGTACACTATACAGTGTTTTACATAGATGGGATTTTCAGAGGTACCTGCTCAGTACTTGGCAGATTTCTACAGGATCTCAAATCCAGAATATTGAAAACTCCTGATTGCATACTAGGTAGAACAATTCCAAGAAGAGTGGGAAAGAGCAAAGCCTCAGGGAAACCATTGCTTGTTTACAGGGCCTTGACTTCAGATATGGAAAGCCTTGGCTCTGGGCGCGATGAGTGGCACTCTCTTGGGGTCACCAAAAGATTTAATACCAAGAGTATAAGTAGTCCTGATGTGAGACTTGCTATTTTCTATAAAAGTTTGAGCAGACAACAAGCAGCTTGACATTTTTCATAGAAAAGAGAGATTAAAAAAAAATCCTGCCAGTTTCTTAATCTCCAGCAGAAGTCACAACCTCTTTCTTTCAGTGGGACCATGTAACATCAGGTGCTCAGCAACTCATCTGACAAGGCAGAGTTGTCAAGTTATCTGACAAATGACCGGTGCAGTAAAAAGTTTTGACAAAGGCATCGTATCTTCAGTTTCCTGGATAAAAAGGCTAATGTATTCACTCTTTGAAGTACTGAGCTGGCCCATCCATTGCCAAATGGGCTGCATGTCTTGAACTCTGACAGGGCATTCTCTGAGGCCAGTGACAGTGGTACATTATTATTGATTAACATCGTCCACAAGTGAGTCAGAGCATGGACCCTTAGGACTAGAGCTGTGCAAACACAGAAAAAAAAATATTTTTTGAGGAAAAAAAGATATTTGACTTATGCCACTGTGAATTCAGAACATTCTTCTGAGCCCTTACTATTAATGTCTGAGACAAAAGTACTCTTATGATAGCACAAGTCTCTTTTTGGACTGTGGATGATCTTGTGGGCTATAAGTGGTTCAGGAGCCACAGATGACGAGTCCAGACACTTGCTGAAGGATATGTGTCTGGAACAAAGTCCATTTCAAAAGTGGGTAATAATTAATGACAGCTCTTACAATCAGGTGTCTCACAATGAACCTTCTATTAAAAAACTTAACTATCTCCTCTGTTCCTTTCAGTGGATGTGGATAAATTATCATACTGAAAGACTGAAGAAATAGTTTATGACATTGAGATATAGGCTTTAACTTTTTTCTGTGAATGTTTTGCAGCTGTGGCAATAACAATTCTGTTGTACGTGCCATGGCATTTCAGGAATTCTTGCCAACACAACAAAGAAAAAAAGGGTTGCAGTAAGAAACAGAGTGCTAAAACTTATCAGAACCACAAGATGGCAATACTGTTTAAAATATAAAGCTTACTCAATTAAAACAATAGTGTTATGACCATTCATAGCAGATAGCATGCATACCACTCGTTTACAACTACAGTATAAGATGGATATTTTCAAGGAAGATAATCACAAGTTAGCAGTATCCGCAGGCTTTGTCTTAATTCTGTTAACAAGTACTGGAGAACAAGTTGTTCAATATTGTATCTCACACTCCAGCAGAACAATGCTGCTGGATTTCAGCACAAAACGCGAAAGAGATAAGAATGAACATATTGCAATCAGTGAACATATTGCGCACTCATTTTCACTTTCATGTCCTTAGTTTCTGAAGAAGAGAAATTTGAGGCCATTAAATAGTGTCTGGCAGATATTTTTGTTGATTAGCTATCATGTTAATAATTACAGCCACTTTCAGGCAGCAGAGAGAGCAGATGTAGGAAGCTTCTGTGGCATTGCTTCATCAATATACAATGCATTACATACAGAAAGTGTTGTTCAGAGCAAGCAGGTAAAATGATACTGTATAATCAAGGGTAAACACCATATTCCCATTTCTGTGGCACTGCCTGGTTATGTTGTTAAATAGTTACTGGCATAATTTCTTATAACAAAACTAAAGAATCGCACCAAACCAAAGTGCTTATGCAGCAGCAGCTCGAAGAAGACAGGTGGCAGCTTCACAAGTAATGAGAGTAAGAACTAGATGGTCTCAGAGCCAGGCAAAGAGGTTCATCCAAGGCATATGAACCCACTGAGAAATGTGCATAAACACACACCTGCATGCTTATGCAGTGCTAAAAGGAATGATGGAAAATTATAAAGAAATTCTATTCCAGGTAATGATAAAAACCACAATATATGTAATGATAAAAAAATAGAAAATCTAGTCTTGCCTGCACACCATATAGCAGCAAGAGGAGTCCTAGACACACACCTGCCTCCAGGATCATGAGGGAAACCACTTTCAGCGGGTGAGCACTTCCTCATTTACTCCCTGTCTTACACAGGACTCTGCTAGGGAGCTGGCAGCTGCAGGCTGCAGAACTGCTGATTTGCCATGCTAAAGATTTGGCACAGCACAGTAAGAACTTGTTGATTGTCTACCGATTGCTATGACAAACTGGATACATCTAGTTCTGTTTACACTGACGGATGCAAATAACTACACAGACCACTAGTTCAAACCCTCAGTCAAGGTATGTTTTTCAGCAATGTGAATACAGTGCCCAGTACTGGTTATAAAGAGGAATGTTATTATATTTAACTGCAGGGTATATCTTGTATCTTGATGCATACCACAGCACGTAACTCCCAGTAACTTTAAAGGGTTATAGACTTTAGGAACGTCAAAGTAGAACATACCCTGAGGGAAAAAAGTCTGTCCTTGGGTGCTCATGAACAGCTGCTATTGACATTAACAGAAGAGTCTAGTTCTTAGCTGTAAGTATGCCCATTTCTACTGGAACTGGATCTGAGCTGAATTCTCATGGAAAAGTCTAACAGAATTTCCAGAAAATAGCAACTCCTAAGAAGAAGTTTTAAACTAAACTACTTAAAACCAATTTCTTATTAGACAATGAGATATTTACTGTACTGCACAAAACTACTTTCAAAATAACCAACAGGAAGTACCTCACCCTACTTTTTTCTGCAGGTCTCATCTGTCTTGTATCTTCAATTGCACAGCCTCACTCTTGCAGTTAGAATTCTTTTCAAGGAGTTGATATCAAGCGGCAGGTGCATCCACCTTTTCTGCTCTTTGCTTGCCTGAACGTTCAGACATTGTGGACGTACAGCTCAGGCATGATTTTTAGCCTAGATTATTATGCATGATCATCACCAGTAGCCATTAATATCTACTATTCATAAAAGCAAAAACTTCACATTGATCTTAACGTAACTTCTCTGTCATAATTTAAGTTTTCCTGAGAAAGAAGTAACAGTTCCCCACACAAGTGTTAGAAATTGAATTTTCTCCTGTATGTATAGCATTTAGGTCACACATTTACATCTAGTTACAAGCTGGCATGTCCTATGGGGAATTCTACCTATACAGATGATTAGGCAAAGAGCTGTCTCAGCTACCTTCCAACTCAAATTCTCAGCTTGTATATAGTGAAATAGGGATGAAGGATATGTATGCAGCAGGCTGAAAACATCAAGCCCTTACTATCAAGGGTATGGAAAACTGCATGGCCTTGGTACTTAAAAACAGCCTTCCATGATCTATCATAACAGGCCATATCTGCTACAGGTCAGGATATAAAAGTATTCCGTGAATAAGCAGAGCTCTGGAAGGTCAGAACAGGGAAGTATTCATCAGAACTTTTAGTATTTTCCTGGGCAAATACAGAAACACACTGTGGGTCAGACTGTATGCATATATATATATATATATGTATGTTTTCAAAAAACAGTGAGAAACACAGACATGCAAAAAAATCACATCTGACATTATTGTTTTATTCACTCTGCACTGCGGCATTACCTAGCTCTCCTAAAAGTCAAAATCTCTTTGCTGCAGTTTTGGTAGCATGTCAGTGTGGGAAAAAAAGCATAAATAAAATGACCTGTAGACTAATATGCTCCCTAGTTCAAAAGTATTTTCAAGAATGTATTTTAAGATGACATGCTATTAAAATAAAAAATTAATAAACAGAAGCAACAAAAAGCAGCATATTTCATTTCACATTAAGTACATCTAGGTGACTTGTCACTCTGCCATACCTTGCCAGAGGATGACAGAGGGAACAGGATAAAGGACCAAAGGACAACAGCTGTGCTGTAAGTCGCCTTGAATCTGAGCACTGGATCTTCTGTGCCAGAGCAGAGGCAGCACATATGTTGTCCAATATTCTGTCTTTGAAAGTAACCAGCTTCTACAGACAGTGTAAGAGAAGGATGTAGGGGAAAATTACAGGATAACTTATTTAGATGTGAGAAACTGCTTAGTTAAGCAGTAACTGTAAAAGTTAACCAGTAACTGATTTATGCCTCTAAGCCCAACAATTTCTAGCCTTTGTATTTCTTTTTCCTATCTTAAATACAATCCAGATCATTTCTTCACAATGTTTTCAGGTTAAATAATCCTTACTACAGCAACAAACTTTTTTGCTACCGTTTTTATTTGCTATTAAAGAGTAACAGTGCTACCACAGAGGCAAGAAGCACTAGTTTTATTTTTGTGTTTATTTTGAGGTGTGGCAGAAGACACTTGACCTTGAAGAGAAAAAATAGGCCAGAGTAGAGGGGTACCACAAGAAGGGTCAGATTGTCTTAGCTTTTGAGTGTCTTTCATCCTCTGGAGGTTCCAACACACTGGCTGAAAAAAGGATGTGTGTGTGTTTGTATTTGTGTGCATTCCTTTCTGTGCATCATCTCCAAGTGACACGGAACTCAGACCCATCCCATAGGGAAGTCTGCTGCCTCCCTGGGGCCCAGGTTAGGGTTGTCGCTAGGAAGCTCCCTGGTCTGGTGTGGCCCTCTGATTATTACCCCCTTTTGGTAATGCAGGTTGGCAGTGATGAGATGGTGGAGAGAAGTCCCAAGGCCATCAAAAGGGACTTCAGGGCACTGGGGCGACTGGTTGAGGGATGGGGGTGCAAGTGGTGTTTTCCTCCATCCCATCAGTGGCAGGGAACAGCACTGAAAGGGGCAGGAAATCTCACCTGGTTAACAGGTGGCTCAGGGACTGGTGCCATCGGTTGAATTTTGTCTTCTTTGATCACGGAGAGGTATACACAGCAACGGGCCTGCTGGCGACAGGCGGATCGCAGCTATCTCAAAGGGGAAAAAGGATTCTTGTCCATGAGCTGGCGGGGCTCATTGAGAGGGCTTTAAACTAGGTTCGAAGGGGGGAGGGGACATCGCCCAGTTCACTAGGGAGGAGCCCAGGTGTGGCATGCCAGTGTCAGGGGTGAGATTGACAGCAGAGCTCAAGTGCGTCTACACCAATGCACATAGCATGGGCGATAAAGAGGAGCAGCTGGAAGCCATTGTACAGCAGGACAGCTACGACTTCGTCGCCATCACAGAAACGTGGTGGGACAGGTCACATGACTGGAATGCTGTCAGGAATGGCTACAGACTCTTTAGGAAAGACAGATCAACAAGGAGAGGTGGTGGAGTTACTCTGTATATGAGGGAGCAACTGGAATGCATTGAGCTTGGCCTGGGGGCAAATGAGGAACGAGCTGAGAGCTTATGGGTTAGAATTAAGGGACAGGCTCATACGGGTGACATTACTGTGGGTGTGTACTGCAGGCCACCTGACCAGGAAGAGGAAGTTGATGAGGCCTTCTACAAGCAGCTGAAAGCAATCTTACAGTCACAGGCCCTGGTTCTCATGGGGGACTTCAACCACCCTGACATCAGCTGGGAAGACCACACAGCTAGGCACATGCAGTCCAGGAGGCTCCTGCAGAGCATCGATGATAACTTTCTGATGCAAGTGGTGGAGGAACCAACAAGAAAAGATGCTCTGCTGGATCTTGTACTGACAAACAAGGACGGACTGGTTGAGGATGTGAAAGTTGGAGGTGGACTCTGCTGCAGCAACCATGAAATGGTCGAGTTCATGATCCTGCATGCAGGAAGCGGGGTGATAAGTAGGATCAAAACTTGGACTTCAGAAGAGCTAACTCTGGCCTCTTCACGGAACTACTTGGAGGAATCCCATGGGCCAGGGCTCTGAAGGCAGGGGGGTCCAAGAGTGCTGGTCACTGTTTAAACATCACTTTCTCCATGCTCAGGAGCGGTGCATCCCCCTGAGCAAGAAACCTAGAAAAGGAGGCAGGAGACCTGCATGGATGAACAAGGAGCTTCTAGAGGAGATCAGGTGGAAAAGAAAGGTCCATGGAATGTGGAAAGAGGGGCAGGCCACTTGGGAAGAGTACAGGAATGTTGTCAAAGCATGCAGGGATGCAACGAGGAAGGCTAAGGTCCACCTGGAACTGAATCTGGCAAGGGATGTCAAAGACAATGAGAAGGGCTTCTTCAAGTACATCAGTAGCAAAAGGAAGGCTAGGGATAATGTGGGGCCACTGCTGAATGAGGTGGGTGTCCTGATGACGGAGGATGCAGAGAAGGCAGAGTTACTGAATGCCTTCTTTGCTTCAGTCTTCAGTTCCAAGGCCGGCCCTCAGGAATCCCAGGCCCTGGAAGTAAGAGTGGAAGCCTACAGAGAGGGTGACATTTCCTTGGTCGAGGAGGACTTAAGCAATCTGGATGCCCACAAATCCATGGGCCCCAATGGAATGCACCCACGAGTGCTGAGGGAGCTGGCAGATGCAATTGCTGAGCCACTCTCCATCATCTTTGGGAGGTCCTGGAGGACAGAAGAGGTGCCCGAGGACTGGAGAAAAGCCAGTGTCACTCCAACCTTCAAAAAGGGTAAGAAGGAGAACCCAGGGAACTGCAGGCCGGTCAGCCTCACCTCCATCCCAGGAAAGTTGATGGAGCAGCTCATTCTGGAGGTCATCATCAAGCAAGTGGAGGAAAAGAAGGTTATCAGGAGTAGTCAACATGGATTCACCAAGGGGAAATCATGCTTGACCAATCTGATAGCTTTCTACGATGGCATGACTGGCTGGGTAGATGAGGGGA